>Ga0315291_10003937_pt1 | contig 19066 bp, 18 predicted proteins | sample YL17G12_20_MG_FD_203070 | JGI IMG/M metagenome (GOLD analysis project Ga0315291, IMG submission 203070) | Sediment microbial communities from Yellowstone Lake, YNP, Wyoming, USA - YL17G12_20 | ecosystem: Environmental > Aquatic > Freshwater > Lake > Sediment | place: USA: Wyoming | collected...
GCATGATCGCGGCGTGCTCGCCCGACTCCCCGCCGTCGGCCGCAGCCAGCTCGAGCAGCACGCCCAGGAATCGGGGACGATCCCTCCACTGGCTCAGCGGTTGCCGGTCGAGGTCGCCGGCGAAGAAGACGATCTGGCCGAAACCTCGCGGTGCGCGGACCACCAGGGGCAAATCGGTCTCCTGGGCTTCGACGACGCCATCGGCGTGGACGGCGGCCAGCTTGGGGACCCGAGGGACGTTGCCGAGGGCCTGGGTCGGAATGGGCACGGAACTCGCGCAGTAGGTCTCCAGCGCGCCCGGCTGCTGCAGCGGGAACAGTCTTACCTCTTCGCCCGCGTTGTTCTTCTGTGTTTCCAGCTTGCCGGGCAGGAACCGGGCCAGCGGGGCCAGCAGGGCGTCGCCGCCCTGGAACTGTTGGGCCTGTGAGCCGACGCAGAGGACCAGCCTGCCTCCCATGTGGACCCACTGCTCCAGCGCCACGATCTGGGGAGACTGCGGGGAGAGTCCCCGGAAAATCTCCGGCCGGCTGGTGGAGAGGACCAGCGTGTCCACGCCTTCGTAAGCGAGCCATTTTCCCGGCAGTTGAGCCGCATCCTCCAGCCGAACGACGATAGTCTGCTGGGCGAACGCCTGACGCTGCAAGGCAATTGCCCCTTCTACGCCCAGGGGATCAGCGCCGACACAGACGATCATCTTTCGGACAGCGGCGACGGCTAGCGGGAAACCGCTCTGATCATCGGAGTCGGTCGCGGTGAAGTTACGACTAGCGACGAGGCGGCCGTCTTCCGGGCGGCGGAACTCGACGGTCAGGGTGCTGTCGATGCGGCCGAATCGGGCATAAAGCAGCCAGCGCGTATCACGCCCGGCCGACACACGGCAAGGTTGATCCGGCGGGGTGGCGACTCGGCTGGGCACGCCGTCGCCGTCGGGCACGATCAGACTCAGCTCCCCCGACCACCCTTCGGGCGGTGCCCCGGCTGTACTGCCGCCGCGGAGCGTGACTTCGACCGGGGTCCACAGGCCGACCTTGTAGTGGCCGGCAAATCCCACCCGCACGCCAGTAATCTCCGGCAGATCACCGTCGGGTGGTTTCCCGTCGCCGGCGTGGGCGCCGACCGGCAGCAGGAGCATGCCGACAAGGACCAGGGAGCGACAAGATCGTCTCATGGTTTTCCCGCGTCCGGACAAGTGCACACGAACCGACCGCAGCCCGGGCAGCCCGAGCCGTATTTGTCGACGACGGCCTCGGTCAGATCGACGCCTGCCACGTTGGCGATGGTGGTCAGCCAGGCCAGGACGTCGGCGAACTCGCCGGAGCGATCCTGGTGGGTCCCTTCCCGCAAGGCCGCAGCCAGCTCGCCGATCTCCTCGATCAGCCACATGAAGGTCCCGTCGATGCCCCGGGTGACGTCCTTGTCCAGGTACATCCGGCGGATCAATTGCTGGAAGTCGGCCAACGTGACCACGGGGGGGTGGTCGTCGCGCGGGGGCAGGCCGGGCTGGGGTGTGTCGGCGGGGCTCACGGCTGGTCGGTCTCCTGGAGGCTTTCGATTAGGGCTTCGGCCGCCGGGCAATCCGAGGCCAGTGCCAAGAGGGCCTTGAGCAGGCAGACGGTGGCGGTGCGTCGTGCGGTCACGGGATGGCTGGCTGAGGGACGGGATTCTCCTCTAATCTGTACGTTATCCCAACGGGTCGATTCGATCAACCCGGGCATGCCGGCCGGGCCCCCTTTGACAGCGCCGAAGTCGGGCCGTACCATGTGCAACTGGTTGCCGCGCCGGGCAAGCCCGGCCGCTAAACGTTGACCCCTGACCCCTGTACCCTGACCCCTGACCATGAAACCCGAGATTTCTTACGGCGACTTTTCCAAGCTGGATCTCCGCGTGGCCACCGTGGTTTCGGCCCGGGAGCATCCCAACGCCGACAAGCTCTTGCTGCTTGAGATTGACGTGGGCGATCGGCAGAAGCAGATCGTCGCCGGCATCCGCGGCCACTACCGGCCGGAGGAGCTGGTCGGGCGTCAGATCATCGTGGTCAGCAATCTCGAGGAGGTGGTGCTCCGCGGCGAGGAGTCCCAGGGGATGCTGCTGGCCGCCGCGGACGGAGAGGAGATCGTGCTGCTGAAGCCCGACCGGGAATGCCAGCCGGGGGCGGCCATCAAGTGAGAAGGCCGGCTGTGCTGGCCGCGTTGCAGCCGTGCTCGGCAGTGTCCCACGATCCCCCCGCGGCGATTGCCGCTTGGCCACGCTTGGGCTACAATGGAGACTGCGTGGAGGGTAGATGTGGCCCGCTAGCGGGCTGTCAAGCTACGAGGTGGCATTGTGGCCAGTTCGGTTGTCTTCGAGGAGCAGGTCGAGATTCCCCTGGATCTCCGCTCGTTGGCCGAGTTCCGCCATTGGGCGCTATCGGGCTGTTTTCCGGAGCAGGGCAGGATCGACTATCTTGCGGGAAGGATCGAGGTGGATATGTCGCCGGAGGACTTTTTCTGCCACGGCACGTTGAAGGTGGAGTTGATTCGGGTGCTCAGCCAGCGGGTGAAGGATGCCGGCAGCGGACACCTTGTCACCGACAGGACTCGGGTTTCCTGCCTCGAGGCCGATTTGTCGGCCGAGCCGGACATTGTGTTTGTCTCGCACCAGGCGCTCGCGGCGGGGCGTGCACGGCTGGTTGCTGGCGCTACGGGGCAGCCGGGTCGATACGTGGAATTAGAGGGAGCTCCGGACCTGGTGGTGGAAATCGTCAGCGACCGGTCGGAGGCCAAAGACACCCACCGGCTGCCGGAAGCCTATTTCCAGGCCGGGGTTCGCGAGTTCTGGCTGGCCGACGCCCGCGGGGAGCAGATCGTCTTTCTCATCCACCAGCGGGGCAAGGCGGGTTTTGTGCCTGTGCAGTCCGACTCAGAAGGATTCCAACCCTCGGCGGTCTTCGGCTGTAGTCTGCGAATCGACGGGCGGCGCGATGCACAAGGGCATTGGACGTTTGACCTGCGTCACCGGTAGCAGATGCCGAGGCAATACGGCGTCAGGAACCGCTTCCCCGCAGCTTGGCCGCTTGGAGTTCGAGGCATCGTTGCGGCGTGTTGCGGCGGACGGTGGCCTGGGACTCGGCCCAGGTGATGGTGGCCTGCAAGACCCGCCAGCGCTCGGCCGGGTCCCAATGGGCTTCGCGTTTCTGTTCTTCGGCGCGTTTCAGAGCGTCAAGGTCGGTGCTGTCCATTCTATGCCCGTCCCAAGCCTCTCCGAAGTGTCTCGATCCGCTGCTGATTCCGCTCCGTTTCCGGCAACGCCATCTGGCATCGCAGCATAGCACATCGTCGTCCGACAAGCCCACGAATGGCGTTCCGCTCGCCGTCTGACCGGGCAGCGCGTGGGCGCGACTTGCGGCCCAATGAGAAGGTACGCCACTCGATGCGTGTTGAGCGTCTCGAAGATCTGATCCACGTTCATGATTCGTCCTATTCTAGCAGCCACTCGACCACTTGCACCAGGCCGTCTTCGTCTTGGCTGGGGGCGATCCGCTGGGCGGCGGCTTTGACCTCGGGCTGGGCGTTGCCCATGGCCACGCCCAAGCCGGCGGCCAGCACCATAGGGACGTCGTTCACGTCGTCGCCGACGGCACAGATTGCGGTCCGCTCGATCCCCCAGCCGGCGGCCAGCCGGCAGACGGCCGACCACTTGGTGACCCCGGCCGGCGAGAACTCGCACATGAAGCCGATGTAGCGGGGGCTGCGGAGCACGTGGGTGCGGAGCTTTCTGGGCATCCGCCGCCGCAGTTCGCGCTGCAGTCGCAACATCTGGGCCTTGGTACCCATGGCGAAGCCGGTGAACACTCCCGGCGGCGGGTGGCCGACCAGATCCGGCCAGATGCGCCCGCAGCCGGGATTCAGCCGGAGGTACTCGGCCAGCTCCGGGCCGTCGACCTCCGCCCGGGCGTGGTAGTAGTCGAAGCCCTCGGCGTAGGTGTCGGCACAGAGCACCGGATCATAGCCGCAGCCGTCAACGACGGCCAGCGTGTCGCGCAGCACTTGGGGGTCGAACTGGGCCTGGTAAAGAGTGCGGTGGTCGCTGGGGTCCTTGACCAGGGCCCCGCTGGCGGTGACCAGGGGTACGTCGATCTTAAGCGGCTCGACCAGGTGCAGCGTGCGGCTGTAACGCCGACCGGTCGCCAGGACCACGTGAATCCCCGCCTCACGGGCGCGGACCAGTGCCTGGCGAGTGGCCGGCGTCAGCTCGTCGCGGGTGTTCAACAGCGTCCCGTCGATGTCGATGGCCAAGAGTTGATAACGCGGCATGTCAGGCAATCGCAAGACGTGTTGTCAGTTGTCAGTCATCAGTTGACAACTGATTACTCCTCACCACGAACGCACATCTGTGACAGTTGCGCGGCGGACTTGTCTTGCTCTTCCTCCAGATAGGATCGGCCTTGGTGGATGCAGATGTGGTCCCAGGGCAACCGGGCGTCGATGGGGTAAGGGAGGTGCAGGGTCTGCTGGACGTCGATACCCGCCTCGGCCAGGGCGGCCCACCACAACTGCGGCTGGAACCGGTCGCGCCAGGCGTCGAAGCGCGCGCCGCGCCGCCACGCCAGCTCGATGGCCTCACCGGTCCGCCGGTCGCCACGGCACAGAACGCCTTCCAGGAGGCTGCTGTCGACGTCGTGGCACTTCAGTTGCACGCTACGGAGTTGTTTCTGCCGGTGGAGATGCTGGTGGGCCCGGGCGAAGTACTCGCGGGGCTGCATGGCGTTGAACTGGTAGGGGGTCTGGGGTTTGGGGACGAAGTTGGAGACGTTGGCGATCACGGTGACCGGGCGGGTACCCTTTGGGTGGCGGACCTGCTTGCCCAGCCGGGAGATGGTCTCGGCCATTTCGACGATCCCGTCCAGGTCCGTTTCGCGTTCGCCCGGCAGCCCGCACATAAAATACAGCTTCACCCGCGAAAAGCCATTTTCAAACGCCCTGCGGCAGCCCTCGTAGAGGTCTTCGTTGCGGATCTTCTTGCCGATCTGCTCGCGCATGTCGTCGCGGGCGACCTCGGGGGCCAGGGTCAGGCCGGAGTGGCGATGGGTGTTCAAGAGGCTGCCGGCGGTCCGCCACTGCTGGTTGATCCGCAGGCTGGGCACGGAGACGCTCACGTCCAGGGGCCTGAAGACGGCGTGCAGCCGCCCGAGGAGTTCCTCGAAGTGGGGATAGTCGCTGGTGGAGAGCGACAAGAGGCCGATCTCGTTGTAGCCCGTGTTGCGATACGAATCGAGGGCCGCCTGGACGATCGTCTCGACGCGGCGGAGTCGCAGCGGTCGCCTAAGCGTGGTGCTCTGGCAGAACCGGCAGCGGCCCGGACAGCCGCGCATAATCTCGACGGTGATGCGGTCCTGGACGCACTCGACGTAGGGCACCACCGGCGAGGTGGGCAGCGGCACGGCGTCGAGGTCGGCCACCACGGCGGGCTGGATCGTCTGGGGTACGTCGGGCCGGGTGGGGTGAACGGCCGCTGGCCGCCCTGCGGCGTCGTCCTGCGGCTGGTAGAACCGCGGGACATAGGCGTACGGCAGCCGTGCGGCCATCGAGGCAAGCATCGCCGCCCGGTCGCCACCCGACTGCTTCAACCGCAGCCACAGGTCACAGACCTCCGGCAGGCTTTCTTCGCCGTCGCCGAGGACAAACAGATCGATGAAGCGGGCCATCGGCTCGGGGTTCGCCACGCATGGTCCGCCGGCGATCACCAGCGGATGGTCGAGGGTCCGCTGTTGGGCCGCCAGCGGGATGCCGGCCAGGTCGAGCATGTTGAGCACGTTGCTGTAGCAGAGGTCGTATTGCAGCGTGAATCCCAGCACGTCGAACTCGCCCAGCGGAGTGAACGTCTCCAGGCTGTACCAGGGAAGGCCGTGTCGGCGGAGCAACTGCTCCATGTCGGGCATCGGTGCAAACGCCCGCTCGCAGCACCAATCCTCGCGCCGGTTCATCACCGCATAGAGGACTTGCAGGCCGTGGTGGCTCATGCCGATGGAGTAGGCGTCGGGAAAGGCCAGGCAGAGCGTGCCGCGGAGGTGCCGGTGGTCCTTGACCACGGCGCCTAGCTCCCCGCCGACGTACTGTCCCGGCGTCTGCACTTGGGGCAGCAGACGGTTGACGACGAGGTCCTTGAGTGACTGGTTGAGCATGGCTGGTACGTCAGGTGAACGAACGGGTGCCATGCTCACGCCTGCGTGAGCATGCCTGCCACAAGTCGGGGCATGGCCACGCGAGCGTGGCCATGGCACCCGGCGCTAACAACCGATTATCGCAGAGCACCCTCCCGGAGAATAGGGGCCGTCGGCTTGGAGTCCACTGCCGAGAGGTTATAATGGAGATTGGCGAGGGCGGTCACCCGGACACCCCAACTGGGGCTCAAACCGATGATCGGGAGAATCTTCCGGCGAGCGACGCTGGTCTGCTGTGTGCTGATCGGCTCTCTGCCGTCGGCCGATGCCCAGACCCAGGGCCGCCAGGCCCTTGAAGAGGCCCGCAACCGGATGGTCGACGAGGAGATCGTGGCCGCCGGGGTGACAAACCCGCGGGTGATCAAGGCGATGCGGACCACCCCGCGGCACGAGTTCGTCTCGCTGGCGCAGCGGCGTTACGCCTACCTGGACATGGCGCTGCCGATCGGCGAGTCGCAGACGATCTCGCCGCCGTTCGTGGTGGCCTATATGACCGAAGTGCTCGATCCTCAGCCGGGGGACAAGGTGCTGGAGATCGGCACGGGCAGCGGGTACCAAGCAGCGGTCCTCAGCGGGCTGGTAGCGGAGGTGTACACGATCGAGATCGTCACCACGCTGGGCCGCCGGGCGGCGCGGACCCTGAAGCAGTTGAAGTACGAGAACGTACACGTGAAGATCGGCGACGGCTACCAGGGCTGGCCCGAGCACGCCCCGTTCGACAAGATCATCGTCACCTGTTCGCCGGAGCACGTGCCGGCTGCGTTGGTCGAGCAGTTGAAGGAAGGAGGGCGGATGGTCGTTCCGGTGGGCCAGCGGTACGACCAGACGATGTATCTGCTGACGAAGAAGGACGGGAAGATGGTGTCGGAGGCGTTGCGGGCGACGCTGTTCGTGCCGATGACCGGCCGGGCGGAGGAGGGCCGCCAGGTCCAACCCGATCCGGCCAACCCGGCCATCCGCAACGGCGATTTTGAAGAGGTCACAGGCGATCCGCCGAGGCCGACCGTCTGGTACTACCAGCGGCAGCTCGAAATCGTTTCCGATGGTGAGGCTCCGTCGGGCAAGAACTACGTGAGGTTCCGCAACGCGCAGGCGGGCCGGGGTTGCCAGGCGTTGCAGGGTCTTGGGGTCGACGGCCGGGAGGTCCGCCGGTTGGAGGTCTCGCTTCAGGTCCGCGGCCAGGACATCCGTCCCGGGCAGACTGCCCGGCATCTGCCCGTGCTAGGGGTGACGTTCTACGACGAGAACCGCGCCACGGTGGGCGAGGGGGCGATCGGCCCTTGGCGTGGCACGTTTCCCTGGCGGGCGGAGACGGGGCAGATCGAGGTGCCAGGCCGCGCCCGCGAGGCCATCCTGCGGATCGGCCTGCTGGGGGCGGTGGGGGAGATCTCACTTGACGATATTCGGCTCATGGGCGCACAGAAGAAGGGCAGGGGGGAATGATGAATGCTGAATTCTGAATGCTGAATTCTGAATGCCGACTGCCCACTCAGCACTCACCACTCACCACTCTCCACTGCGTACGTGAACGGTTCTCTGGTGACCTCATAACCGGGCCGGAGTCCGACGTTCAGCAGCAGGCCCAGCGCGATGCCGTGGGCCAGCAGTCCTGAGCCGCCGTAGCTGATCATCGGCAGCGACAGGCCGGTGATCGGCAGCAGCCCGACGGTCATGGCGGTGTTGATCAGGACCTGCACGGCCAACAGCGCCACGACGCCGACGGCCAGCAGGCGTCCGAAGGGTTCACGGGTGGCGGCAGCGACGACCAGTCCGCGCCAGGCCAGCACTCCAAACAGCCCGAGCATCGCCGCCAGCCCCAGCAGCCCGAAGCGCTCGCCCAGCACGCAGAAGATGAAGTCGCTGCGGGCCTCGGGCAGCCGGTATGCGGCGGGGTCGTCGGTGGGCTGGCCGGCCAGGAGGCTTCCCCAGGGGCCGCCCAAGGCGAGCATCTGCTTCGCCCGGTGCAGGTGATAGGCGTCGTCGCTGGGCCGCTGCTGGGCGGGGGGCTGTTCGAACAGGGCGGTGACGCGGGACTTCTGTTCCCGGCTCATTTGTGTCCACCAGAGCGGCATCAACAGCATGCCCAGCAGGGCGACACGCAGCAGGTCACCCCGCCTGGCGCCGGCCGCAAAGAGCATCGCGAACAGGACCGGCAGAAAGACGGCTGCCGTACCGAGGTTGGGTTCTTTGAGGATCAGCAACACGGGCAACGTCGTCAGCGCCAAGGGGACCACCAGCCCCCGCAGTCGCCGGTAGTTCTGGCGATACATCAGGTACCTTGCCAGGGCCAGCACGAAGGCCACCTTGGCAAACTCGGAGGGCTGGAGGCCCAAGGGCCCGACGCGGATCCAGCGATGGGCCTGGTTGATGGCGGGGAAGAAGTAGACCGCCACCAGCAGCAGCAGGGATAGCACGAAGGCCGCGTAACTGAGGCGGCAGAAGACGCGATAGTTAGGCAGCGACAGGCCGAACATGGCCGCCAGGGCCAGCGCGGAGAAGACCATCTGTTGTCGCAGCACGCGGCCGCCGCCCTCGGCCAGGTCTTCCCATCGGGCGAGCCCCAGCCATCCGAGGCAGACCAACGCCGCGGCAACCGCCACGATGGACCAAGGCAGCCGGCGGGCCCAGACAGGAGGTGTCACCAGAGGTCATCCGGCTTTGCCAGGGAACAGGGGAATCGACGTAGGGGCCGGATTATAGGCCGGGACCTGTTGGGCATGGGAGGGCAAATTCGGGAGTAGGTAGCGCTAACCCGCATTTCTCACCAACACCCCACGTTGGATAACAGTGTGCCACTGCTTCGCAGAAGCAGTGCGGGGCGGAACCCCTCAACACTGCTTGCCTTACGTCAAGCAGTGGCACACTGTGGTGAGAAATGCGGGCTAATGCGGCGCGGCTGCCCGTTCTGGCCATCGTGCTCAAGAGGTTATCCCCAAGCCCCTCACCTCCGGTCCATCTTCCCCCAAGCGGGGCGAGGGGATAACGTTTCTGGATAAGCTCTAAGTCGTTTCTGCAGAAGGACTTGTGGAGAGCGGGCTGGCCGGCTGGGGAGGCGGTTTCTCCGGGGCTGAGCGGCAGAAAACGGGAGTCGTAGAAAAACACGGCCAAACCCGCTGTTTTCCGCAATTTCCCGTATCCGGCAGGTTTTCCCAGTCTGTTGATTTTCGTGCTAAGATTGGTATGCTACAAGCGAGTAGCGTGGCGGTTCAATTTGTTCTGTTTGAAGGGAGTGTGCTTCGATGTTTGGAATCAGTTGGAAGCCTTTGGTGGTTGGAGCGGTTGTAGCGGCCACGCTGGCCTTGGGCGCCTCCCAGGCGGACGCCTGCTGGAGGTGCGGTGCCTACTATCCGGTCTCCTGGGGCTACACCGCGTACTACACGCCGTCCTACACGTCGTGCTGTACGGTAAGTTGCGATCCGTGCTCGTCGGGCGGCGGCTGGTACCTTGGATACCGGCCGGGGCCGATCCGCCGGCTGCTGTTCGGGCCGTACCGATGGTACTACGGCGGCGGGGGTTATTCTTATTCTTGGTCGAGCTCCTGCTGGGACACCTGCTGCACCGAGGGAGGGACGGTGGCGCCGTCGGTGGCTCCACGGCCTACCCCCACCGAGGCGCAGAAGCCGTCGCTGCCCGAGGAGCCGGGCGGAGCTGTAGTTCCGCCGCCCACGGCACCGGGCGAGAAAGAGCCCACCACGGAGACTCCGGGGAAGGCACCCGAGCCCCCGGCCGGTTCGGCGCCCAGCACCTCCAACGCGCGGGAGAACAGCAGCCTGCTGACGATCTACGTGCCGTACGACGCGAAGATCGAGGTCAACGGGCTTCCCACCCGCAGTCAGGGTAGCCGACGGCAGTACGTCTCGTACGGCCTGAAGCCGGGCTTCAGCTACAAGTACGAGGTCCGCGCCGAGGTCGTCCGGGAGGGCAAGGTGATCGAGGACGTCCGCACAGTGACGCTGACGGCCGGAGGCCGCGAGATGGCAACGTTTGGTTTCAATCCGAGTCCGACCGAGGCAGTGGCGTCTCGCTAGCGGGCCGATTATCCTGAGGCCCCGGCAGGCAGCCGGTGGTAGCAGGACGAGAGACATCTGAACGGGCCCCCGCGCCGGATTCGCACGGTGCGGGGGTCCGTTGGCATTGGGGGCCGCCGCAGCCTGGGCGCTGCAGAGCAGTTGCGACCGCGGCCAAATCCTGCCATAATAAGCGTTTGTTCGATCTGGCGTACCGGTCGGATGTGAAGTGGTCCAAGGGAGAGTAGCCGTGTTCGATTCGATCGCCGTGGTGGGCGCTACCGGCGCCGTGGGGAGCATTATCCGTGAGCTGCTCGACTCGCGGGGGTTTCCGTTCGAGAGCATCAAGTTCCTGGCCTCCGAGCGTTCGGCGGGGAAGAAGATCCGTTTTGCCGGGGAGGAGCACACCGTCGAGCAGCTTGAGGAGCAGGCCTTCGCGGGGGTCGACCTGGCCATTAGCAGCACGCCGGACGAGGTGGCCCGGGACTTTGTCCCCGGGGCCGTGCGGCGGGGGTGCCTGGTGATCGATGAGAGCGGCTATTGGCGGATGGACCCCAAGGTGCCGCTGGTCATCCCCGAGGTCAACCCAGAGACGATCCGCGACCACCAGGGGGTCATCGCCAGCCCGAATTGCTCGACCACCCAGATGGTCCAGGCGATGAAGCCGCTGCACGACGCCGGCCGGATCCGCCGGGTGGTGGTGAGCACGTACCAGGCAGTCAGCGGGGCAGGACTGGTCGGTAGCCGCGACCTGGAGGGCGGGACCCGGGCGTACCTGGCCGGCGAGGAGTACGCCTATGAGTGTTTTCCGTATCCGATCGCCTTCAACTGCATCCCGCAGATCGGCTCGCCCAAGCACCAAGGATATACCTCCGAAGAGATGAAGATGGTCTACGAGACGCGGAAGATTCTGGGCGACGATTCGATTCAGATCTGCGCGACCTGCGTCCGCATCCCCGTGGCCAACTGCCACAGCGAGAGCATCCTGGTGGAGACCCAGCGGAAGATCAGCGTGGAGGAGGCCCGAGAGCTGTTTGCCGCCACGCCGGGCCTGGTGGTGATGGACGACCTCGAGAAGAAGGTCTACCCGATGCCCATCAACGGCGACCGGTGCGACGAGACCTTCATCGGCCGGATCCGCGAGGATCTCTCGTCGCCCAACGGCCTGACGTTCTGGTGCGTCAGCGACAACCTCCGCAAGGGCGCGGCGACCAACGCCGTGCAGATCGCGGAGCTGCTGGTGCGGGAGTATGCAGTAGGCAGTAGGCAGTAGGCAGTGGGCAGTTTGGGGGTGGCAATTCATTGCCACCCAATTGCAGCGGGCAACAAGGTGATTCTGGGGGTGGCAATTCATTGCCACCCAATTGCAGCGGGCAACAAGGTGACTCTGGGGGTGGCAATTCATTGCCACCCAATTGCAGCGGGCAACAAGGTGATTCTGGGGGTGGCAATTCATTGCCACCCAATTACACGGCGCAAGAAAAACAGGTCCTGGCTGCGTTTGTTTGTTGGAGACGTTTTGGCTTGGGGTTTGCCTGGCACGCCGCACCGTTGACTGCCCGGCACAACATCTCCGATGCGGACACTGAAGCTGATGCTGGCCTACGACGGCACTGCCTACGCGGGGTGGCAGGTCCAGCCGGGGTGCCGCACCGTGCAGGGGACGCTCGAAGCGGCCATTCAGCAGGTTACCGGGCAGAGAGTCCGCGTGCTGGCCAGCGGTCGGACCGACGCGGGGGTCCATGCCCTGGGGCAGGTGGTCGGCTGGCAGACCCAGTCGGACCTGCCGGTCGAGGCGCTGCGGCGGGCGCTTAACGCCGAACTGCCGGACGACGTCGCGGTCGTGGAGGCGGCGGAGGCAGCAGACGACTTCCACGCCACCCGCGACGCCGTGCGAAAGCTCTACCGCTACCTGATCCACGACGGTCCGATCCGCGACGTCTTTCGGCGGCAGTACTCCTGGCACTACACGCGGGCGAGACTGGACGCGGAGGCGATGCACCGTGCCGCCCAGGCCCTGCTGGGCACGCACGATTTCCGCAGTTTTCAGAAGAACGATACAAAGCGGCTGAGCAGCGTGCGGACGGTTTTTGACGTCCGTGTCCGGCGGGGCAGGGGGGAGCAGCAGGACTGGGTCACGCTGGAGATCGAGGGCGACGGCTTCCTGTACAACATGGTGCGGGCGATCGTGGGGACGCTGGTCGAAGTAGGGCGGGGCGTGCGGCCGGAGAACTGGCCGGCCGAGGTCCTTCGCGCCGCGGACCGTTCGGCGGCCGGGCCCACGGCACCGCCGCAGGGACTGTTCCTGGTGCGCGTGGATTACGGCCACTGAGTCTTGGCGCTTGAGAGCCATTTTGCCCCCTTGAGTGTGGTTTCGAGGGCCTTGGCGCGAGTGCCAAAGCGTTACCGTGTACGTCGGTCGCTCAAGGTGGCAATGAATTGCCACCCCCTGGCAATTGCGGGCCTCCTCACTCTCCACCAATCACTCTCCACTCTCCACTCCCCACTCACCACTCTCCACTCACCACTCTCCCATGCGAATCGCCCACGTCATCACGCGGCTGATCCTCGGGGGGGCACAGGAGAATACCGTGCTCTGCTGCGAGGATCTGCTGCGGCAGTACGGCGACGAGGTGCTGTTGATCACCGGGCCGCCGCTGGGGCCGGAGGGGAGTCTGCTCCGGCGGGCCAGGGCAGGGGGGGTGCCAGTGGAGCTGATCGGCTCGTTGCGGCGGCCGATTCATCCCTGGCGGGATTTCGCCAGTTACCGGCGGATCAAGCAGGCCTTGCGGGAGTTCCGCCCCGAGGTGGTCCACACGCACAGTGCGAAGGGCGGCGTGCTGGGTCGGGCGGCGGCCTGGGCACTGGACGTGCCGGCCATCGTACACACGGTCCACGGGGCTCCTTTCCATCCGTACCAGGGCAGGGCAGGGCGGGCGCTGTTTCAGGCTTGCGAGCGCTGGGCGGCCGGCCGCTGCCACGCCCTGGTGAGCGTAGCCGACGCGATGACCGAGCTGATGGTCGAGGCGGGCGTGGCTCCGCGAGAGAAGTTCACCACCGTCTACAGCGGGATGGAAGTAGAGCCGTTCCTCGACTCGGCAAGGCACCGGGAGCGGGTGCGGCGGGAGTTCGGCTACGGCAGCCACCACGTGGTGATCGGCAAGATCGCCAGACTGTTCCACTTGAAGGGCCATGAGTACGTGATTCGGGCGGCCAGTCAGCTTGTCCGGGCGGAGCCCGACGTGCGGTTCCTGCTGGTGGGCGACGGGGTGCTGCGGCGGCGGATCTGCCGGCAGATTGCGGCCGCAGGGCTGGAAGGTCATTTTCGGTTGACCGGTCTGGAGCCGCCCGAGCGGATCCCGGAATTGATTGCCTCCATGGACATCGTGGTTCACGCCAGCCTGCGGGAGGGGCTCGCCCGGGTCCTCCCCCAGGCCCTGATCGCCGGCAAGCCGGTGGTCAGCTACGACGTGGACGGCGCCCGGGAGGTGGTTATCCAGCACGAGACTGGATTCCTGCTGCCGCCCAGGAGTTGTGAGGAGATGACCGCCGCGCTACGACAGTTGGTCGCCGACCCGGGGCTGCGGGAGCGTTTGGGTTCGCAGGGCCGCCGGCGGTTTACCGAGACCTTCCGCCACGAGCGAATGACGGCGCAGCTCAGGGCGTTGTACAAAAGGCTGCTGGGCCGTGGTGGCACAAGCCGCTAGAATGAGAAGTGTGGGTAGAATAGGGATTAGCGGAGATACTCAAACCGGAGGGTGGCCGTCGGACCAGGCCTGCCGTCCATGGCAATCAGGCGAGTCCTATCCCCGTGTCTTCGGAAGCACCCGGTTACCTCGGTTCCTACCGACTGTTGAACGTCGTACATACCGGCCAGGCGAGTCAGATCTGGCAGGCGTATCACGATGGGAAGCAGCAGTGGTTTGGTGTGAAGACTCTGTTGCAGAAGGTCCACAGGGACCGGGAGCACATCGGCTTCTTGCGTTGGGAATACGTGGTCGGGCAGAAGGTGGTGCATGACCGGATCGTGCAGATCTGCGAGTTTGGCTTTGATCGGGGGATTCCCTACCTGGCCATGGAGTGGTTTCCTGCGCCGAACATGAAGCACATGATCCAGCGGAAGACGGACAAGAGTGCGCACCTGGTACCGAAGATCATCGAGCAGGCGGCCGAGGGGCTAAGCCATTTCAACGAGATGGGCTGGGTCCATCGGGACGTCAAGCCCGACAACTTCCTGGTCACCGACGAGGGCGACGTGAAATTGATCGACTTCGCGCTTGCCCGACGGTGCAGCCGCGGGCTGGCCAGGCTTCTGGGGCCGAAGTCACGGGTGCAGGGGACCCGCAGCTACATGGCCCCGGAACAGATCCGGGGCGGTCCGGTGGACCAGCGGACCGACGTGTACAGTTTCGGGTGCACGGTCTACGAGTTGGTGTCTGGCAGGCCCCCCTACACTGGGGTTAGTGCAGATGAACTGCTGATGAAGCACCTCAGGGCGACGCCGCCTTCGCTGGAGGCGGTGGCCAAGAACGTGACGCCGGAGTTCGGGCAATTGGTGCGGCGGACCCTGGCCAAGGACCCGGCGGCACGCCCGCAAACGATCAACGATTTCCTGGTCGAATTTCGCATGAGCCGGGTGTTCAAGACCACACCGCCAGCGCCGCGTGACGCGTAGGATGCTTGGTCGGCTGCCAAGCCAAGGTTGTCAGCGGGGGAAACGCCTGTTACACTGTAGGGGGTAAGAAACGGGTCGCAGGAGCCGACGAGCTGTTAGGGTGCTTCTACCCGGCCGGCGATCGGCGGATTCAGAAGCGCGGTATTCAGGTCCCCGAGTAATCATCTCCCACGTCCTATGGCCGGAAACGACAACCTGCTCCCGTTCGAGCGACCGATCTACGAGCTGGAAATCCGGCTGGAACAGCTCGACGCCCTCGAGCAACAGGACGCGGGGGTCCGCGACGAGATTCGCCAGTTGCGGCGGGAGCTGACCGATCTGAAGAAGAAGATCTACAGCCAGTTGAAGCCGTGGGAGACCGTGCAAGTGGCCCGGCATCTGGACCGGCCCATGACCAGCGATTACCTGGAGCTGGTGTTTGACGAATTCGTGGAGCTGCACGGCGACAAGTTCTTCGGGGATGACCGGGCGATTCGGACCGGCTGGGCGAAACTGGACGCCTACAAGGTGATCGTGGTGGGGCATCAGCGGGGTAAGACGGTGCAGGAACGGCGGGAGTGCAACTTCGGCTGCGCCCACCCGGAAGGATACCGCAAGGCCATCAGCAAGATGCGCCTGGCGGCCAAGTTCCATCTGCCGGTGATCTGTCTGATCGACACCAGCGGCGCCTATCCCGGCGTGGGGGCCGAGGAACGGGGCCAGGCCCAGGTAATCGCCAACTCGATGTTCGAGATGTCGCGGCTGCCGACGCCGATCATCTGCGTGGTGATCGGCGAAGGGGGTTCGGGTGGCGCGCTGGGCATCGGCGTGGGCGACCGGGTATCGATGCTGGAACACGCCTGCTACTCGGTGATCAGCCCGGAGGGGTGCGCCGGCATCCTCTGGAAGAGCGACGCCTACAAGGAGCAGGCCGCCGAGGCCCTGAAGATGACCTCGGCGGACCTGCTGCAGTTGGGCGTGGTCGACGAGGTGATCCGGGAGCCGCTCGGCGGGGCCCATCGCGACCACCACCGTATGGCCAGTAAACTGAAGCTGCATTTGCGCAGCAGGCTGCGGGAGCTGGTCGGCCGGCCCATCGACCAACTGCTCCAGCAGCGCTACGAGAAGTTCCGCCGGATGGGCGTGTTTCTGGAGAGGGCCGAGGCCCGCCAGGAGGCCGCCTCCGCGGAGAGCCAACCGCCGAGAGTTCAGACACAGCCGTCGGACCAGACGTTCGATCCGGTGTCGCGATGACGCACCGTGCCGGACCTCTGGGCGTCGGCCCGACACCAATTCACCCAAGAGGACACCATGAGCGAGAGCCAGTCCATGGACACGCCTGCCGAGGCGTGTGAATCCCCGCGATTGCCTGCCCGGAGCGAAGGCCGGCCGCCAGAGACCTCTGCCCCGGCGGCCAGACCCAGGGGGCCCAAGCGTTTCAGCCTGTGGCGACTCCTGAAGGCCCTATTCTTGTTGGCCGTGGTGGCGGCAGTCTGCCTCGGCGTGTGGCACCTCTGGCAGCAGACGCGGCAGGTCGCGCAGCTACGATTTCAGGTGGAGCAGTTGGCCGCGGCCGCCTTGCGGCAAGACGGCGTGCTGGTGACCGCCGAACCGCCGGAGGGGCACGTCACCAGCGTGAACTTCCAGCCGAAAGACGCGGAGGGAAATCTCCCCCGCCACGTCGACCCCAACGCCTTGCGCCACCTGGCCGCACTCTACCACCTGGGGGCGCTGAATCTCGCCGATACCGACGTCGGTGACGGCCAGTTGCGCTATCTGAGCGGTCTGTCGACCCTCAACTCGCTGATCTTGGGAGGCACGAAGGTGACCGACGCCGGGTTGGTGCATTTGAAGAACCTCAAGGGCATCGAATCGTTGCACTTGCCCTTCACCAGGGTCTCCGACGAGGGCCTTCCGGATATCGCACTGATCCGGAGCGTGTCGATCCTGGACCTGAGGGGTACGCGGGTCAGCGACCAGGGCCTGGCGCACTTGCTGCCGATGAAGAAGCTCCGCCATTTGTTGTTGTCCGACAATCAGAAGATCACCGACGAGGGCTTAAAGCAACTGGAGGAGATGAAGGGTCTGGGGCGTCTGACCATCCAGAACACCAAGGTCACAGCGGAGGGGGTCAAACGCCTGCAAGAGGCCCTCCCGCAGGTTTCTGTGGACCGGTAGCCGCCGGCCCCGTGCTGAATGCTGAATTCTGAATGCTGAAGGCTGAATGATGAGATGCTCATATTGGCTCCCGTGGCTGACGGCCTTCTGCGCGTTGACCGCCGCCGGATGCGGCCGGCTGACTGGCGATCTGTTTGAGCCGCCGTCGAAGGGGTCTTCCCAGGCGCAGGACCCCCAGGCACTGAACCAGGCGGATCAACAACGGCTGTTCGAGGCGGAGCAGGCGGCCGCAGCCGTTTTGCGCAAGCGCGGCGTGCTGGTGATTGCCGAACCACCCGAGAGGCACGTGACCAGCGCGAATTTCCAGGACCAAGAGGTCGACGACGAGGGCCTCCGCCAGGTGGCCGCCCTCTATCGGATCGGGGTGCTCAATCTGGCGGACACCAAGGTCAACGACGGGCAATTGCGGTACCTCAGCGGCCTCTCGACGATGAACTCCCTGGTCCTGGGAGGCACCGCCGTGACCGATGCAGGACTGGCTCACCTTAGGGGCCTGCCGTCCCTGGTCTCCTTGCACCTGGTCAATACGAAAGTCTCCGACCGAGGCCTGGAGGATCTTGCCCAAATCCAGAGCCTGCAAATACTCGACCTCTCCGGCACCCAGGTAACCGACGAAGGGCTGCCGCGGCTGGTGCCGCTGAAGAACCTTCGCTGGTTGTTGCTCTCCCGCACCCAGGTTACGGACGCCGGTCTGAAACACCTGGAGGCCATGAGCGGCGTGAGGCGCCTGACGATCGCCGGGGCCAAGGTCACCCGCGAAGGAATCGAGCGCCTTGAAAAGGCCGTGCCGGGTTTATCGGTCGACCGGTAGGCGTGGTCGCGCCGTCTGCGGGCGGGGTCCCGCGGTGTCGCCGGCAGGTCGCAAAGGGCTGTCTGGGCCGGCAACTTGGGGCCGCGGTAACGTCTGATAATGTTTCTTATGTTCGGTCGGCCTTCGGCTGAAATGCCGCAAAAACCAGGCTTTGGCACACTCTGCCCCGGCCACACCGCGGCCGCACCACGGCCAACCGGGCCGCGCCGCGAACGTCTGGCTGTGCTGACGCACCGCGCAGTGCGGTCAGTGGGTTCCCCGCGAGTCTCGGTGGCCGTGGCGCGGTGAGCCAGCCGTGCTGAAGTGTGCCGGCGGGAGACGCTGCGGCCGGTCGTCGCTGTCGTGGGAGAGGGGCGTCGTGAGGCCGGCGTGGCCCGCAGCGGCGGGAGGGGGGCTGGGGCATCGCACGGCACGGCTCACGGGGTGTTGCCCGACGCCGTGTTGGACGTGCGATACTCGGGCAGATCTGCCCCATTGGGCCCACCGGAAGGGGGGGGCTCGTCGGCTGGATCCAGCTTCCGATCGAGCTGGTCGATGTACTCGCCCAGCAGGTCGCGAAGGTCCTGGGGCAGCACCGGGCGGGCACGGCGGATCAACACGACCGTGTAGTACCCTGACCGGGAGCGGAGCACGGACTGCCGGGCGGACTCGGAAAGGGTCACGACGAAGAAGGTGATCAGCAGACACCACAGGACCCCCTTGGCCGCCCCGAACAGTGCCCCCACCTGCCGGTCGAACTCCTTCAACCGCACCCGGTCGATGATCCCCGCCACCAGGCGGAACAACAACCAGATCCCCAGCGACGTGACCAGGTAGAGGACCAGCATAGCGGCGCAACGGTCCCACGGCTGCTGGATCTTGAAAAAGGGGGCCAGCGGTGGGCTGGCGTGGACCGCCACCGCCACACTGACCACCACGGAGGCCAGGGCGGCCAGTTGCCAGGCCATCCCCTTCCAGGCCCCGAAGAGCGTGGACAGGACGAGCACCGCGAGCATCAGAAAATCGTAGGGTTGCAGGACATCCACGGTCTGCTGGCTCCCCCGCAGCCGGTCCGTCATGGAGGGAAAATACCGGGCGGGGAGTATAACGGGAGGGGATGGTCGTGCGAAGGGCAATGTGGGGGTCAGGGGCTAGGGGCAATACCGTTCAATTAGGTGCAATATCAAGGAGGATCAAGTGGCACCGGCGTCTCGCCGGTGTGACGCAACTCGTGGCAG
>Ga0315291_10003939_pt1 | contig 19061 bp, 17 predicted proteins | sample YL17G12_20_MG_FD_203070 | JGI IMG/M metagenome (GOLD analysis project Ga0315291, IMG submission 203070) | Sediment microbial communities from Yellowstone Lake, YNP, Wyoming, USA - YL17G12_20 | ecosystem: Environmental > Aquatic > Freshwater > Lake > Sediment | place: USA: Wyoming | collected...
GGGAGTGCTACTGGTAGCCAACTGGCTCGTCCTGTTGATCGTCCGTGCCCTGCCGATGGTGCCGCCGCACGACGGCGTGCGGCTGTTTCTGCCGAGCTTCGCCTTCCTGGCGGCGCTGGCGGGGGTAGGCTGTGCCGAGGTGCTGGCATGGACGGGCAACCACTGGCTCCAGGGCTTGGGGGGGTCGCAGGAAGCTCCGCGCCGGCCCCTGCGTCCCGGCCTCCATTGGGAATCGGCAGGGCAGGAAGATCCACTTTCCGGCTCGCTGGTTCTGGTGAAACCCCCTAGATTCCGCGGTCCGGTCATCGCCGCGCTGGCGCTGATCTACGCCGGCAGCGCCAGCAACCTGTTCTGGTATGCCCCGCAGTGGCTCTCCTACTACAACCTGCTGATCGGCGGCTTGCCGGGGGCCGCGGTGGCGGGCATGGAACCGACCTACTATTGGGACGGCCTGGATCGCTCGGTGCTCGATTGGCTCGAAGCGAACACCGGCCAACAGGAGAGGATCTACTTCGGGTCGGCCTCGGCGGAGAACCTCGCGCTCATGCGGCGCTGGGGGGCGCTCAGGCGGGGGACGCAGTTCGACGCCCAGCCGGGCGAGTTCCGCTGGTACGTCCTGCAACACCGGCCCGGCCCCTGGCCGTGGCACCCGATCGATCCCTGGCTGATCGAGCACTGCCAGCCGGCCCATCGCAAGACGATCCGCCCCTCTGCCCTGCGTGTGGTGCTGCAACGCTGGGGATTCGACGTGCCCTGGCCCTGGCGGCTCGACGTGCCGCTGGTGGAGGTTTACGATTACCGGCAGTATCTCCAGGCCCGCGAGGCGACCGCCGGGCGTGATATCGGGCCGCAAAGCTCGCCTTAGAGGTAAGCAAAGGGTGATTTCCGCAAAGTACTCATCACGCTCCGCGTGATGGGCGCTCCGCGCGATGAGCGCTCCGCGTGATGGGCGCTCCGCGCGATGAGCGCAAGGGCAGCGGTTTCCTCCGCGTTGTGGGGGTCCATCACGCGGAGCCTGATGAGTACGGCTGACGCTGATTCATCACACGGAGCGTGATGAGTACGCACTGCACGACCTTGCCAAAGTGGTTACGCGACAATGAATAGAGGTCCCGTTTCTCGTCGACTCGATGCCTGTGCGGTGCTCTTTGCGCTGGTGCTCCCGACGCTGGTGACGCTGGTCTATTTTGTGTTGTTGGCCGATTACGCGACTGGCATAGGGCGGGCTGCCTACAGCGTCGGCAAATTCGTGCAGTTTGCGTTTCCGCTGGTTTGGGTCCTGGCCGTCCAGCGCCGGCGGCTTGGCTGGCAGCCTCCGGACAGGCGAGGACTGCCGGAAGGCATCGCCTTCGGGGTGTTCGTGCTGGCGGCGATGCTGCTGTTGTATCATGCCTGGTTGGGCCCTGCCGGCCTGCTGGACGCCGCTGCCAGGCAAGTCCGCGGCGTGCTCAGCCGCTTCGGCATGGACACGCCGATAAAGTTCCTGGCGCTGGGTGCGTTCATTTCCCTGTTGCACTCGCTGCTGGAAGAATACTACTGGCGGTGGTTCGTATTCGGCGAGCTACGGCGGATGGTCTCCTTGTGGCCGGCCGTGCTGATCTCCAGCTTGGGGTTCATGGCGCACCACGTGTTCCTGTTGGCGAAGTATTTCGACGGGCTTTCCCCGGCGACCGTGCTTTTCTCCCTGGCGGTGGCGGTCGGCGGCGGGGTTTGGGCCTGGATCTATCACCGCAGCAATTCGCTATACGGCCCCTGGTTGAGCCATCTCTTGGTCGATGCGGCGATCTTCCTGGTCGGCTACCACATGGTCTTCGGAGCGTCATGAAAACGATTCCCGTCAAGACGATCTACTTGCAGATGACTGCCCCCGCGGGGCGCAGCACGCCGCCGCCAATGCCGGGCATCGAGATCGTGCGGACGGAGAAACCGGCGGTGGCGTTCTATCGGCTGCTGTACGATGCGGTCGGCCGGGATTGGCACTGGGTGGACCGCAAGCTGCTCTCCGACGAGCAGTTGCGCAGGGTCATCCACGACGAACTGGTGGAAATCTACGTCTTGTACGTCGACCAGGTGCCGGCCGGATACGCCGAGCTGGACCGCCGAAGAGAGCACGAAATCGAGCTGGCCTACTTCGGGATTGTCCCCGGGCTGACCGGCCGGGGACTGGGCCGCTACCTCCTGGATTGGGCCGTCCGCAAGGCCTGGTCGTACGCTCCAAAGCGACTCTGGGTGCACACCTGCGAACTGGACCACGAGGCGGCGCTGCCGCTCTATCTGAGCGCCGGCTTCGAGGTCTTCGACGAGAAAATGGTCGATCAGGTGGTCCCGTGAGAGGACGGCTGAGGTGCTTTACCGGGCAGGCGTCGGCTGGTATCCTGCCGGGACCCATGTTATCATAACGGTGGTGGGGGAGTTCTGGGGCGAAGGATCGTGACCACCCAGCGGGGGCATCAGCGGACCACTGAAGGCCGGGTTCCCCAAGATACCGTGGGACCCGCGGAACGGAGTCCGGCCCGGCGGCGGCCCAGCGGGCCCCTTGGAAGGCTCTTCTTCAGCACGTCTGGCAGGACCGTTTGATGGCCGCGTTCGCCGCCGGCAGCGACGACCCGGGGCGACAAGACCCGGCGTCAGTGTGGGCATGAGCAAACCGAGCGTTGACACGTTTCTCGATCTGGTGCGTCGTAGCGGGTTGGTCGAAAAGGACCAGCTCAACGGGGTCTTGCTGACCTTGAAAGAGCAGGCCCACGGCCGGCCGATCACCGACGCTGGACTGTTGGGCGAGAAACTCGTCGACGCCGGTCTGCTGACCGCCTGGCAGTGCGCGAAGTTGCTGGAAGGCCGGCACAAGGGCTTCTTCCTCGGCAAGTACAAGCTGCTGGATCACCTGGGCACGGGGGGCATGAGCAGCGTGTACCTGGCCGAGCACGTGCTGATGCAGCGCCGCGTGGCCATCAAGGTCTTGCCCAAGAACCGCGTCGAGGACTCCTCCTACCTGGCCCGCTTCCACCGCGAGGCCCAGGCCGCCGCCGCGTTGGATCATCGCAACATCGTGCGGGCGTACGATGTCGACAACGACGGCAGCATCCATTACCTGGTGATGGAGTACGTCGAAGGGCGCGACTTGCAGGCGACGGTCAAGCGCGACGGGCCGATGGACTTCGCCGCGGCGGCCGGCTACATCCGCCAGGCGGCCGAGGGCCTGGACCACGCGCACCAGGCCGGGCTGATCCACCGCGACGTCAAACCGGCCAACCTGCTGGTCGATCAGAAGAACGTGCTCAAGGTGCTCGACCTGGGCCTGGCCCGATTCACCACCGACGAAGACCGGGCCTCACTCACCGTGACCTACGACGAGAACTTGCTGGGGACCGCCGACTACCTGGCGCCGGAACAGGCCCTGGATAGCCACAGGGTGGACGCCCGCGCGGACATCTACAGCCTGGGCTGTTCGTTGTATTTCCTGCTGACCGGTCATCCGCCGTTTTCCGAGGGAACGCTGCCCCAGCGGCTGATGATGCACCAGAAGGAGCCGCCACCGAGCATCTTCAAGGAGCGGCCCGATGCGCCGGAGGACCTGGTGGCGATCTGCCTGCGGATGATGGAAAAGGACCCGCAGAAGCGCTTCCAGACGGCCGCGGAGGTGGCCCAGGCGCTGGGCGGCTGGCTGGGAACCTCAGGACATGCGGTGGATTCCGGCAGCGGCAGCGGGGCTTCGTCTGTTCGGCTGGCAGCGGCTTCTGGTCGGGCAGCGGTCGGGCAACCCGCCCGCTCGGCGCCGCTGCGCGGGGGGCCGAAAGGCGTCCAACGGGCTATTCAGCCGCCGGCAGGTCTCAGACCTCCGCAGGAAACATGGAGGCCGCTCAGCCGGGGCGAGTCTGGCAAGGACACGGGATCCGATCTGGACCGGCTGACCGTGAAGGCCCCCGCCTCTAAACCCCCCCAAGATTCCACCATCCGCTCGTCGGATTCGAGGATTCGCGGCAAGAAGGAGCTGCCCGTAGCCAAGCCGCTCGAAGAAGAGCCCTCGCACGACTCGCTTGGCCTACCTCAACTCCGCGAGCCTCTCTCGGACGCCCTGGAGGACAAGGCTCTGGCGGACTTCCTCACCCAGGATGATCTCTCCGAACTGTCGGCGGGCACTCCGCTCGGCCCCATCAACAGCCAACAACTCCAGGCTCTCCTCAATCGCCAGCAACGCACGCCCGCTTGGGTTTGGGTGGTGATTATCGCGGGCGCCCTCGTCGTGCTCATCCTCTTGATCGCCCTGCTGGTGAGGGGGTGAGGGCTTGGATTTCAGATTCGGGACTTGGGATTCGGGATTTGGAGCTTCCGGTTGGCTGCTCACGTTTAGCGGTCGCCGGCACGGCGACCTAACGACTCCCTCCCACTCCCCTTGATCTCCAAGCTCTCCGCGGGCAGGACCACGTTCAGGCTGCCGCTGCGAAAACCCTCCAGGTCGAGCGAAACGTACTTGAAACCGATCGACTTGAGCTGCTCGACCACCTCGCGGCGGAAATCCGGGTCGGTCAGCCTGGGCAGCTCCTCGACCGACACCTCGATCCGGGCCACGTCGCCCTTGTGATAGCGGACCCGCAACGGCTGGAAGCCGTGCCGGCGCAAGAACCGCTCGGCCCGGTCGATCATCGCCAGCCGCTCGGGGGTGACCTTCTCGCCGTAGGCGATGCGGCTGCTTAGGCAGGGCGTGGCCGGCTTGTCCCAGGTGGGCAGCCCCCAGTGCTCGGCCAGCCGGCGGATGTCCTGCTTCGTGAGCCCGCACTCGGCCAAAGGGCTGCGGACCTGCCGCTCTTCGGCGGCGCGGATCCCGGGCCGGTGCTCGCCGCGGTCGTCGCGGTTGCTGCCGTCGGCCATCACGGCCACCTTCAGCCGCCGGGCGATCTTCTCCACCTGCCTAAACAGCTCGGTCTTGCAGTAGTAGCAGCGCTCGGCCGTATTCTCCCGGTACTCCGGAACGTCCAGCTCGTCGGTCTCCATCACCTCGTGATGGATGCCGATCTGCCGAGCCAGCTCGATCGACTCCTCGAGCTCGCCGGCCGCCAGACTGGCGCTGGTGCCGGTGACGGCCACGGCCCGATCGCCCAGGGCGAGCTGTGCCGCCTTGGCCAGCACCGTGCTGTCCAATCCGCCGGAAAAGGCCACGGCGCAACTGCCGAAGTTCCGCAGCAGCTCCAAGAGCCGATCACGCTTGGCAGCCAGTTCCGCAGGCAGCTCGTTCATGGGTTCGTGGCAAACGGATGTTGGGGAAGACGCACCTGTAGGCTGGGACGAAGTCCCACCTTGTTCCCGACAGAGTCCCACCTTCATCCCGAAAAGCATGAGAAACTCAACTCAACGGTGGGACTTTGTCCCAGCCTACGTCGCTGGTGCCTCGTGCAAGAGGCGCAAAAAAATGGTCCCCCACCGCAATGCCGTGGCGATGCTTTTTTGAGAGCCCGTTATTGCTAGGGGGGCGACCTGGACGCCGGGTTGTGTGATCCGTTGCCGACCCGTTCTAGCGGCGGTCAGCGGCTATACACGCGGCCAGTGTCTTTTATTCAGGCACCCAACGGGCATCGTATCGGCTCACCAAAATACACATCGACAACACGAGCATGGTAGAGGACCATTGAGGGTATCTTACCAGTTTCCGGCGGTTCGGGCAAGGAGCAAAATGGGCCGCGATCTCCCGCCGAAGTGGGGGAAGGTAGGCGGTGGGAGGTCGTCCTGTGACGGTTCTCCCGATCGCCCGGCGTGTTCGGCAACGGTAGTGAACTCGGCGTTGACCACGCTCGCAAAAAAACACCCGCGCACCTTGGCCAGCATCGTCAAAAAACGCCAACAAGCGACTCGGCCACCACCACGGCGATCATCAGGAAGTGGACCACGCGAAACCAGAAGTTCCGCACCCAATGCCACCCGCGGGCCAACCCGATCAAGGCAAGATGCGGCACCAGCAGCACGTTGGCGAGAAAGCGGTAAACGGTCATGGCCTTTCGGGAGTCGTTTAGCGGGGCCGCTTGCGGCCCGCGGGGGATACGGACATCGTTGCGGACGGCAACGGGCCGCAAGCGGCCCCGCTAAACGACAGACCACCACGTGGAACGCGACAAGTCAGTCCGAGTCCCACGTCCTGAGTTCCTCGAAGGCGTCGGGGAGGAATTCGACCAGGTCGCTGGCAATCAGCGACACCTCGCCCAGCTCGGCGGCGGCGATGTCGCCGGACAGACCGTGGAGGTGGACGCCGAGCTGGGCGGCCTCGAACGGTTCGAGACCCTGGCAGGCCAGGGCGGTGATCAGGCCAGTCAGCACGTCGCCCGAGCCGCCGGTGGCCATGCCGGGGTTGCCCGTGGTGTTTCTCGCCCGACGCTTGCCGTCGGTGGTCAGCGTGCGATGGCCCTTGAGCACCACGACGATGCCACAGCGGGCGGCCAGTTCGACCGCTGCCTCTTCACGCTGCTGAGCTTCCACCTGCTTGCCGATCAGCCGGGCGAACTCGCCGGGGTGCGGGGTCAGGATCCGTGGGCCGCCGGCCTGGGCCAGGATCTCGGGCTGCGTGGCCAGGGCATTCAGCGCGTCGGCGTCGACGACCAGCGGCTTGGGCAGATCCCGATAGAGGCGGCCGACCAACTCGTCGAGCCGCTGGGAGCGACCCAGGCCGGGCCCCAAGGCGACGACCGTGGCCCAGTCGGTCCACCGGCGGATCGGATCGAAGGCCTCCCGGGAGATCCGCCCGCTGGGATCGGCCGGCAGGGAAAGGGTCATGTAGGAGGGCTCGAAGGCGGCGACACTGTCCAGGCAGGTTTCGGGCACGGCCAGCCGGACGAGCCCTGCCCCGCCCCGCAGGGCGGCCATCCCGGCCAGGGCCACCGCCCCAGCCATCCCGCGGGAACCGCCCACGATCAGGGCAAAGCCGAACTGGCCCTTGTGGGCGTCGGCAGGGCGATCGGGGAGGCGGGGAAGCGGAGGGTCGTCTGGAGCGTTCATCAGGATTGAGAATTGAAAATTGAAAATTGAAAATTGAAAACTGCCGATGCAGGCTTGGAGGTTTTAGTCTGCCGGCTGGCTCTGCCGGGTTTCCAGTCCGGCGGCGATGGCTTTCTCGGTCCTGGCGACGTTGTCGGCCAGCGGTGCGGCAGGGTTGAACCAACTGCTGGTGCCGGCCACCAGGATGTCCGCCCCGGCGGCCACCATCTCCGGGATGTGGTCGAAGCTGACGTTGCCGTCGACCATGATCGGTACGTTCACGTGGTGGTCGGCCAGGTAGCGGCGGAAGTCGGCGATCTTGCGGACGGCCGAGGCCACCAGCTTCTGCGCAGCGAAGCCGGGGTTGACCGTCATCAGCAGCACGAAGTCGAGCCGCTCCAGGACGTACTCGATGGCCTGAAGCGGCGTGGCCGGACTGAGCGCCACGCCGGCCTTCATCCCGTGGCGGCGGATCTCGGTCAGGGTCCGGTCCAGGTGCCGGCATGCTTCAGCATGGACCGCCACGTAATCGGCGCCGATCTGGGCCAGCGGCTCGATGTACGCGTCCGGGTTTTCGACCATCAGGTGCACGTCCAGCGGGAGGGCGGTCTTCGGCCGCAGCCAGCGGACCACGTCGAGGCCCAACAACAGGTTGGGCACGAAGTGCCCGTCGGCCATGTCGAGGTGGAGCATGTCGGCCCCCGCCGCTTCGAGCTGCCGCAGGGCGTCTTCCATGTGGCCCAGGTCGACGCACATCATCGAGGGCGACACCCGTACCGGCCGCTGCGGCCGGTCAACCGCCCCTACGCGCACAACGGCCGGACGCCCCGCGGCCGGTTCGACCTCGGCGGTGCCGGCCAGCCAGGTCTCCTTCAGATAGCCCAGCGACGCACGGAGCTGGCCATCGAACTGCTTGTCGGAGTAGTCCCGCCCCAACTTCGGCCCGCCGAGCTCCAGGTAGCCGACCAACCGGTCCACGGGGACAGTCGAGGCCCGAGAGAGGAGCAGTTGGCGGACCGGCTCGATCTCGATGATCCCGGCCTGGCGTTCCTGGGGGCTGAACCCGAAGGTCGACGAGTACCGTGCGTCGGTATTCTTGAGGTGGAGTTCGTACAGGTACGGCAGCGTGGCCTCGAGCATCTCGAGGTGGTCGTGGCGGACGGTGCAGTTGCCGTCGACGTAGGCATGGGCGATGTCGGTGCAGTAGCCCACCCGGGCGGTGCCGTCGGGGTGCCGGCCGCGCCAGGCGGTCAGTTCGTCGGCCATCTGGCGGATTTCCTCGGGCAGCGTTGGCGGCTCGGCCAGGCAGGACATGGGCTCGATGACCAGCCAGGGCACGCCCTCTTGGTGCGCCAACTCCATCAGCTCCTTCATGTGCCGCAGGTAGCACTCCACGCCCCCGCGCTTGCTTCCCATCCGGTCGCGGTAGACGGCGCCCGGGTTGGACCCGACCGACTGGGCCCCCAGCAGCGCGCCGACGCGGATCAGGCGCTCGTAACTCCGCCGGGCGACGTTCTCCCAGCCCGGCTCGTCGATCAGGAAACCTCCCAGCTCGCGGTGGGCCGTGAAGACGCTGTGGATGCGGACGCCCGCGTCTTCGGCTTGGCGCCGCAACTGGACGAAATACTCATCGGGCAATTGATAGATCTCGAAGAAGGTGCCCAATTGGACGTACTGCACGCCTTCTTCCGCCAGCAGCCGGAAAAGCCATTGGTAGGAAAACCGATACTGCGTCGGGTCCGTCTTGACGCCGAGCTGAAGTCTGAGATCGGCCAATTCGTCACTGCTCCCGAGAGGTGGGTGAACCGCGCTAAAGGGGCTTGCCGTTGCGCAGCTCCAACTCGGCGATTTTCTGCAGGCGCCGAGTGTGGCGGCCGCCTTCGAAGTCGGTCTTCAGCCAGACCTCGACCAACCGGTCTACCAGCCGCTCGCCCAGCATGTCGCCCGACAGGCAGAGCACGTTCAGATCGATGTGTCGGCGGCTTAGCTCGGCGGTCAGGTCGTCGTAGCAAGGCGCAGCGCGGACACCGGGGATCTTGTTGGCCGCAATGCACATCCCCAGGCCCGTCCCGCAGATCAGGATCCCCCGATCCACTTCGCGGTTGCTGACTTTTCGGGCGACCACGGCGGCGATGTCGGGGTAGTCGTCGTCCTGCTGGTCGTAGGATCCCGCGTCAACCACTTCCTGGCCCAGCCTGCCGAGCAACTCGACGAGCTTGACCCGCATCGCCACGCCGCGATGGTCGCTTCCCACCGCAATTCGCATCATCTCGGCTCTCCTCCAGCCCTACCGACTAGCGACCCCCATTATAGCGACTGGCGGCCGAGGATGCAACGACACGTCTCCGAGGTGGGAGCCGGGCGTGCGAGAACGAGGCATGGCACGTCTTTGGATGGGGCCGGTTGCACCCGGTAGATGCCCGCGAGCAGCCGGTACCTGGGGCTTTCATGAATTCCGATTGCCGTTTCATGAACCGGCTGTATACGTATGATAGGCAGTGCTGAAGGACTTCCCAGATGGCAACACTCCAGGTCAAAGGCATCGACGACCGGCTCTACCAAGCGCTTGGGGCCAGGGCGGCGATGGACAACCGCTCGGTCAGGCAGGAGGTGGTCAGCATCATCCGGGAGTTTCTCGGCCGCTCCGCCCATGCTCCTCAGGAGGCCACCCGGGCTTTGCTGGAACTGGCCGGCTCCTGGCGAGACGACCGCACGGCCCAACAGATCGCCTCGGACTTGAGAAAGGCCCGCCGGTCGCGGCGGCGATCGGGGAAGGCCGAACGTGTATTTGATTGATTCCGACGGCTCTCTGAAAGCCGATCTCGAAAGGCGGGGCGAGAAGCTCGACGACTTCGACCTGATTGTCGCCTCTACGGCAATGCACCTGAGTTATGCGCTGGTGACCAACAATGTGCGTCACTTCCAGCGCATTCCTGACTTGACCGTCGAGAACTGGGCTGAGTAGGGTCAGTCAGTAGTTCCAAGTTCGGATGGTCCGGCTTGGGGTGGCCGGGGTCGAGCGTCAGCGAGCCCCCGGAAATCCGGCGGTCTGGGGGCTCACTTCGTTCGACCCCAGCCACCCGTTCCTTAAACTTGGAACCACTGTCGGGAGGTGGCACCGACGGGGTCCGCGACCAAGCCGTAGGCGGCGGCCCCTGGTCACAGCGAACGCCCGATTCTATAATCTCCGGTTTCTCCGGAGAGACCCCATGAGCGGCATTGCCGACGAGAAGGTGCTGGTGCTCGATTTCGGCTCGCAATATGCGCAACTGATCGCCCGCCGCGTCCGCCAGCAACAGGTCTATTGTGAGATCATCCGCCACGACATCGCGGCCGGGCGGATCCGCCAATTGGCCCCGAGGGGGCTTATTCTCTCCGGTGGGCCGCGGAGCGTGTACGAAGAGGGGGCCCCGAAATGCGACCCGGAAATCTTCCGGCTGGGCCTGCCCGTGCTGGGCATCTGCTACGGCATGCAGTTGGCCTGTGAGGCGCTGGGGGGCAAGGTGGCGCACGTCGCGGCGCGGGAATACGGCCGTGCCCGCTGCCGCATCGTCTCCCCCGACCCGCTGCTAGAAGGCGTCTCTCCGGAAGCCCAAGTCTGGATGAGCCACGGCGACCAGGTGACCGAGGTCTCCGACGACTTCCTGCCGCTGGCGACCACCGACACCTGCCGGTTCGCCGCGGTGCGGCATCGCCGGCTGCCGGTCTACGGCCTGCAATTCCATCCCGAGGTGACCCACACGCCCGAGGGACCGAAGATCCTGGGCAATTTCCTCACCGCCGTCTGCCGCTGCTCCGGCACCTGGAAGTTGGGCGATTTCGCCCGCGAAACGATCGATCGGCTCCGCAGCCGCCTAGGTAAGGACCGCGTGATTTGCGGGCTCTCCGGCGGGGTCGACTCCTCGGTCACCGCCGCGCTGCTCTCGCAGGCCATCGGCAGCCGGCTCTCGTGCATCCTGGTCGACAACGGGCTGTTGCGCAAGGGTGAGGCGGAGTCGGTGATCGCGGAGTTCACCAGCCACTTCCAGGCCGACCTGCACGTGGTCCGCGCCGAGGAGAGGTTCCTCTCTGCGCTGGCCGGCGTGGTCGAGCCACAGGAAAAGCGGCGGCGGATCGGCCGCGCGTTCATCGAGTGCTTCACCGACGAGGCCGCCCGGATCGCAGGGGCCCGATTCCTCGCCCAGGGTACGCTCTACCCCGACGTGATCGAGAGCGGCGGCGCCCGCGACGGCCCGGCCGCCACGATCAAGCTGCACCACAACGTGGGCGGGCTGCCGGAGGATATGCAGTTCGAGCTGGTCGAGCCGCTGCGGGACCTCTTCAAAGACGAGGTCCGCAGCCTGGGAGTGGCCCTGGGGCTGCCCGAGGAGATCGTCTGGCGGCATCCGTTCCCCGGCCCGGGCCTGGCCGTCCGCTGCGTGGGCGAGGTGACCAGAAGCCGGCTCGAAACGCTCCGCCAGGCCGACGCGATTGTGGTCGAGGAGATCAAGCGGGCCGGGCTCTACCGGCAGACGTCCCAGGCCTTTGCCGTACTCTTGCCGGTGCAGAGCGTGGGCGTGATGGGCGACGCCCGGACCTATGAGGACGTGGTGGCCGTCCGCTCGATCGACAGCGAGGATTTCATGACGGCCGACTTCAGCCCCCTGCCCCACGAACTGCTGGCCCGCATCTCCACCCGCATGATCAACGAAGTCGCCGGTGTCAACCGCGTAGTCTACGACATCAGCTCCAAGCCTCCGGCGACGATCGAGTGGGAGTAGGGATTTCGGATTTTGGATTTGGGATTGGGGATTGGGGGATGAAGAGGACAGTGTTCTGTACTATGAACTCGTGAATCAATGTAGGGTGGGCATCGCCCACCACAATATGTTGTGAGTTGGTGGGCCATGCCCATCCTACATATTGTGCTCGGCACCGCGGTGAGTCAATTCATCCGTCGCCTCTGTGTACTGTGTACTATGAATCCTCCCCAGATCGGCAACACTTCCGATGGCCGCGGATCATGCCCTGCTTGCCGATCGGGTCCGGCTCGCGGTAGAATGCCCATGGTTTCCGACAAGGGACGAGTCTGACGCGCCTGCTCTTTCGAGAGCTATGCTAAAGCGGATGGAGTGGCACAAGGAATCGCACGGCCCGGAATCGCACGGCTCAGATTCCGCTGTCGGGAAGCAGGGAACCATGCAGCCACCGTTGACGCCGCAAGAGAAACGATTCCTCCACAGTCGAGCCTGAGGAGCACGCCGGTGGTCAAGAGCAGAGCTAAAGAGGAACCTCCGGATCAGCCGAGCTTTGAAGAGGCACTTCAGCGGCTGGAGGAGATCGTCCATCTGCTGGAGGAGGGCGAGATCGGGCTGGACGAGGCGCTCCAGCGGTACGAGGAGGGCGTAAAGCTGCTGCGGCAGGCGTATGAACTGCTTACGCGGGCAGAGCGGCGGATTGAGCTGTTAAGCGGCGTGGACGCCGAGGGGAACCCCATCTGCGAGCCGTTTGACGACCAGGCGACGTTTCTCCCCCAGGACGATGCGGAGCCTGGCGCCCGGCGGCCGACGGAAGACAGCCGCTAGATGGACTTCCACGATCCTGGGAGGAAAAAGGGGACAGGTCCAATTTGTGCGACGACCATGCAAGCATGGTGCCCGCCTTCGGGCCGTTCCGGCAAATTGGACCTGTCCCCTTTTTCCCGGCGGTTTCGGGCAGAGGCATAACCGGGGGGCCAAACGGCGTGGACTCGCCGGCGGGGGTGTTCTACAATAGAGGGCGCCGCCCCCTTGACAGGGACCCAAAGAACGGTCAGAATCGCTCGTTCTCGACTACTCTCTGAAGTCTCCCAAGCTGCTAAGTTGATGACAAATATGCAGTTGACTGCAATTCCCCAGTATACCGGGCAGCTCCGCAATCTCGTCGATTCGGCCCTGCGGGTGTACTGCGATCTGGGAGACGGCTGCCCGGAGAATCTCCGCGAGGCGGTCCGCTACAGTCTGCTGGCCCCGGGGAAGCGTCTGCGGCCGACGCTGGTGTTGCTGGCCGCGGAGGCGTGCGGCGGCTCGATCGAGGCCGCCCTGCCGGCCGCCTGCGCCGTCGAGATGATCCACGCCTATTCGCTGGTGCACGACGACCTGCCGGCGATGGACGACGACGATCTGCGGCGCGGACAGCCGACCTGTCACAAAAAGTTTGGTGAGGCGATGGCGATCCTGGCCGGCGACGCCCTGTTGACCATGGCCTTCGAGGTCCTGGCCGGTCGGATCGAGCCGCCGGCGGTGGCCGCCACGTGTTGTGCCGCCTTGGCCGAGGCCGCCGGGCCGTGCGGGATGGTGGGCGGCCAGGCCGACGACATGGACGGCCCCGGCACCGACGGCGGGATGGACAGACTGGTATCGATCCACAGCCGAAAGACCGGCGCACTGATCCAGGTTTCCCTGAAGCTGGGGGCCCTGGTGGCCAGGGCCGACTCCGGGCAACTGACCGCCCTGGAGGAGTACGGCCGAAGGCTGGGGCTGGCCTTTCAGATCACCGACGACCTGCTAGACGTCCGCAGCAACGAGACGACCACCGGCAAGCGGGTGGGCAAGGACGCGGACCGAGGAAAGCTCACCTTTCCCGGCCTGCTAGGAGTCGAGCAGAGTGGCAGACGTGCCGAACAGCTCATCGCGGAAGCGTGCGAGGTGCTCCGGCCGTTGGGGGCACGAGCCGACGGCCTGGAGGCGCTCGCCCGATATGTCCTCGAAAGGAATCGCTGATGGACAGACTACTGGCCACGATCGGCTCGCCGGCAGACCTGAAGGGTCTTTCGCACAAGCAGCTCCAGCAGTTGGCCGGCGAGATGCGTGAGGCGCTCTGCCGGCTGGTCAGCACGCGGACTGCCCATTTCGCCTCCAACCTGGGCGTGATCGAGCTGACCTTGGCCCTGCACACCTCGTTCGATTTCAGCCGCGACCGGCTGATCTGGGACACCGGGCACCAGGTCTATCCGCACAAGATGCTCACCGGCCGGTACGACGAGTTCGGCACCATGCGGACCAAGGGGGGGCTGATGGGGTTCCCCAACCCGGCCGAGAGCCAGTACGACCTGTTCATGACCGGCCATGCCGGCTGCAGCGTGGCCACGGCCTTGGGCTTGAAGGCCGGCGACCAGTTGGTCCGCCCTGACGAAAAGCGCCACGTGGTGGCGGTGGTCGGCGACGGGGCCTTCGCCTCGGGCATCATCTACGAGGCGATGAACAACGCCGGCGGACTGAAGAAAAACCTCACGGTAATACTGAACGACAACAAGATGTCGATCTGCCCGCGGGTGGGCGGGCTGGCCGATGCGCTCGACCGGCTGCGGATGGCACGCTTCTACACGGGCCTGAAGGGGGAGGTCCAGAAGGTCTTGAACAAGGTCCCCCTGCTGGGCGACCCCGTGGAACGCTTCCTGACCCAGGTCAAGGACGCGGTCAAGGCGGGCCTGCTGGGTGGGATGTTCTTCGAGGACCTGGGATTCCGCTACATCGGGCCGGTCGACGGGCACAACATCGCCCAATTGCAGCAATACCTGGCGATGGTCAAGAACCTCGACGGCCCCGTGCTGCTGCACGTGGTGACCGAGAAAGGCCACGGCTTCCAGCCCGCCGCCGAGGATCCCACCTCTTTCCACACCCCCACACCGTTCGTGCGCGAAAACGGCGCCGTGGTGTCGTTGAAGGTCAGCCCGTCGCGATCCTACACCGAGGTCGTCCGCGACGCGATCCTCCAGCAGATGTCCGCCGACCGGCGGGTGGTGGTGATCACCGCGGCCATGTGCCAGGGCGCCATGCTGGAGCCGATCCGCCAGCAGTTTCCCCAGCGGTTCTTCGACGTGGGGATCTGCGAGTCGCACGCCGTGGCCTTTGCCGCCGGGCTGGCCAAGAGCGGGCTGCGGCCGATCGTCGACGTCTACAGCACCTTCCTCCAGCGGAGCTACGATCAGGTCTTCCAGGAAGTCGCCCTGCAAAACCTCCCGGTGACGCTGCTGCTGGATCGCGCCGGCGTGGTGGGGCCGGACGGGCCGACGCACCACGGCGTGTTCGACCTGGCCTATCTGCGGCCGCTGCCGAACATGGTGGTGATGGCCCCCGGCGATGAACTGGACGCGGCGCCGATGCTCGATTGGGCCCTGAAGCACGACCGCCCCGTTGCCATTCGTTATCCCAAGGCGGCGGCTGAGACCGTCTCGCGCGAACCGGCCCCGCTGGAGCTGGGAACCGCCGAGGTGCTCCGCCCCGGCAGTGACGGGACAATCGTCGCCTGCGGGGCGGTCTTGCCGGCATGTGCCGAAGCGGCCGACCGGCTCTGCGGCGACGGCCTCGATGTGGGCGTGATCAATGCCCGATTCGTCAAGCCGCTCGACATTGCGACCATCCTCCACGCCCTGCGGCAGTGCCCGCTGGTGGTCACGGTCGAGGAGGGCACCTTGATGGGCGGTTTCGGCAGCGCGGTGCTGGAGGCGGCGTCCGACGCGGGGCTCGATAGCAGCAAGGTTCGCCGCCTGGGCATTCCCGACCGGTTCATCGAACACGCCAGCCGCGCAGAACTGCTGGCCGATCTGGGCCTAGACGCCCAGGGGATCGCCAATGCCTGCCGGAAGGCGGCCGATGAGCTGAGGGAGATGGAAGGAATCGACCGGTTGCGGGCGAATTGACCGCGGTTTGCGCACGACGATCTGTCGAGGAAGGGGGCCAGGGGGCAGGAGGCAGGGGTCAGGAGGCAGGGGTCAGGAGGCAGGGGTCAGGAGGCAGGAGGCAGGGTTCAGCATCTGTTGACGAATCTCGGACCGCAGATGCTGACCCCTGACTCCTGACTCCTGACCCCTGATCCCTGGCCCCTGGCTTTCTGTCGGGGCGTAGCTATCATTGGGCACATGAGCGAGAAGCCCCAGGACTGTCCGAGCGCCCCCACCATCAGGGTCGTGCTATTGGGTTTCGGTGGGCGGCCCGAGGTGCGGGCCGGGGCCGAACGGTTGCGGCCGATCCTGGAGCGGCACGCCCAGATCGTGGCCTGCGATCTTGACTTCTCTCAAGACCTATCCGCCGTCGAGGCCGATGTGGCCATCGTGCTGGGGGGTGACGGGTCTATCTTGCGGGCGGCACACCAGATGGGACACCGCCAACTGCCCGTTATTGCCGTTAATTTGGGCAAACTGGGATTTCTGGCGGATTTGTCGCCCGGCGAACTCCCCGACGTGCTCCGCGACTTCCGTGCCGGGCGGTTGAAGTTGGTCGAGCACCTGATGTTCGAGTGCCGCGTGCTCCGCGGAGAGCACGTCCGTTGCCAGCAACTCGGCCTGAACGAGGTGGCCGTCCAGGCCGGGCCGCCGTTTGCCATCATGGACGTCGATCTCTACGTTGACTCCGAACTGGCAACCACGTATAGTTGCGACGGCCTGATCGTCAGCACGCCGGTCGGTTCGACCGCCCACAGCCTCTCGGCGGGTGGGCCGATCCTGCGAAAGGACCTGCGGGCCTTTGTGATCTTGCCGATCAGCCCGCACACGCTCACCAATCGGCCGGTGGTCGATTCTTCCGAGCGGGTGTACGAGTTGGTGGTTGCCCGGCCCGGTGCCGGGACCTCGGTGGTGGTTGACGGCCGCGTGCTCTGTATGCTCCAGGAGGGCGATCGCGTGCGTGTGGAACAGGCCGCCCCGCGGTTCACGCTGGTGACGGCGCCGGGGCACAGCTATTACCGCACGCTGCGTGAGAAACTCGGCTGGGGCGGTCGATTGCGACTGAACGACGGATCGTAACGGCGACGGGTGGCTGGGGTCGAACGAAGTGAGCCCCCAGATCCCGGGTTTCCGGGGGCTCGCTGGCGCTCGACCCCGGCCACCCGCACTTCGACTGTCTGAACGTGGAGCTACCGACGGATCGTAACGGCGGGCCGCGGGAGTGGTCGGCGCTACAGCCGGGCGCCGGATCAACCCGCGGCCCCGCCGTCTGACTCGAAAGGAATCGAGCATGACCAGACCCACCCACCACTGGCGAGACGCCAGTGCCACCCTGCCGGCGGCACTGCTTCTGCTGGCGTTCTCTGCTGGTCCAGTTGGCCGGGCCGAGGTCGCCGACGCGCCTCAAGGCGGCACTCCCCGCTACACGCTCCGCTACAAGTTCCACCCCGGCGAGACGATCCGCTGGGAGGTGGAGCACCGGAAGAAGGTCGACACGACGGTCTCCGGCATCACGCAGACCGCCGACACGCTGAGCAGGTCGGTCAAGGTCTGGCGGGTCAAGGACGTCAAGCCCGACGGCACGGCCACGTTCGAGCACCTGGTCGAGAGTGTCGACATGTGGCACAAGCTGAGCGGATGCGACGAAGTCCGCTACAACAGCCAGACCGACACCAAACCGCCGCTGGGCTACGAGCACCTGGCCCAGTCGGTCGGCATTCCCGTGTCGGTGGTTACCCTGGACGCCCGGGGCAAGGTCGTCAAGCGCCAGCGGAAGCCGGTCAAGGCCGGCACCCAGAGCGAAGGCCAGATGACCATCCCCTTTCCCGAGGAACCGGTGCCGGTGGGACACACCTGGTCGGTTCCCGAGACCGTCGACGCGCAGTTGAAAGGCGGCACGGTCAAGAAGGTCAAGACGCGGCAGCAGTTTACCCTGCAGGGCGTCAAGACGGGCGTGGCCAGCATCGAGGTGGCCACCCAGATCCTCACGCCGATCGACGACCCGGCGCTGGAATCGCAACTGATCGACTGCGAGTCGCGGGGCACCGTGCGGTTCGACATCGACGCCGGCCGGATCATCGCCCAGCAAATGGACGTCGACAAACACGTGGTCGGCCACCCCAACCCAGCCAGCAGCTTCCGCTACCTCAGCCGGTTCACCGAAAGCCTCCTGCCGGCCAAGGTTCAGACCGCCAGCCGGGCGGCGGGCAGCCGCCGATAACCGCTGGCGGCAAGCCTGACCTTCGAGGCGGGTCGCCCGGGCACAGTCAGTGGCTGGAAGTGCTGTGAGGGGGTGCCTGGGGTCGAACGAAGTAAGCCCCCAGACCCCCGGATTTCCGGGGGCTCACTTCGTTCGACCCCGGCCACCCCAAGTTGCACCAGCCGAACTTGGAACTACTGACAGTCGCCGTTCCCCTGGGCCGACGTCATGCTTGCCGATTGGTTTGCCCGTGAGGATTGTACGTCTTGAACCCGACGCAATGCCTGGGCAATCTGCATCCGCCGGCCGCCGCCGGCAACAAGCCGGCCGGCGGGGGATGCCGATCCTTACCGATAGCGCAGAGACCGTCGGAAAGAGAGGACAGGTCCAATTTGCCGCAACGGCCCGCGACCAACCTTCGGTCGGTGCCCGGCTTCGCACAAATTGGACCTGTCCCCTTTTTCCTTCGAAGGGGGGATCGAGCGATGTTCAAGCGAGCAGTCCTGGGGGCACTCCTTCTGGCGAGCGCGGCCGGCGGCCCGGCCATCTATTATGCGGTTCCAGACTACTGGAAGGCCCTCCGGCAGCAGTGGTCGTCGTCCTCAGAGACAGCGGCCGCACGGGCTGCTTTGTCTGAACCGCTGCGCGAAGACCCAGCCCCCGAGAAGGCCGTGCCGGTGTTGGAGGGCACGCCCACGCAGAACCTGGCCGAGGTGCTGCGCTTCGACGTGAGCAGCGGCTGGGTGCTGCGGCGCTGGCCGCGGGTTTCCACCGGCCTGGCCGAGCTGCCGCTGCACGGCTACCGCGTGCCGCTGGTGACCGGCACCGCCGAGACCGACCTGGCCGGGTCGCTGACCTACTACTTCAACGCCCAGCAACAGGTGCAGCGGATTGGCTTCCAGGGCGCTACCGGCGATCCGCGAGAACTCATCCGGCTGTTGAGCGACCGCTACAAGTTCGCCCGCCGGCTGACCAACGACCCGGGCGTGTTCGTCTACGAGGTGGCAGATCCCGCTGGGCGACCCAAGAGCGTGCTCAGGATCCAATCGGCCCCGGTGATCAAGTCCAACGAGCCCCGCCGGCGGTTCGAGGTCGAGCTCATGCTGGAGCGGCCCAACGCCTAAATGGACTTGCACGATCCTGGGAGGAAAAAGGGGACAGGTCCAATTTGTGCGAAGCACCCTTCGGGCCGTTCCGGCAAATTGGACCTGTCCCCTTTTT
>Ga0315291_10003941_pt1 | contig 19060 bp, 15 predicted proteins | sample YL17G12_20_MG_FD_203070 | JGI IMG/M metagenome (GOLD analysis project Ga0315291, IMG submission 203070) | Sediment microbial communities from Yellowstone Lake, YNP, Wyoming, USA - YL17G12_20 | ecosystem: Environmental > Aquatic > Freshwater > Lake > Sediment | place: USA: Wyoming | collected...
GCACCCGTGATCTGCAGGCCGAAGCAGGTCTCCTTGATCATCAGGTCCGGGGCTGCCTCGTAGGCCCGAAGGGAGAGGTCCTGCGGGGTGACATCCGGTGACTCCACAAAGACGTAGACGGTATGCGTTCCCTGGTACTTCGGCCGGTACTCCTTCATGGCCTCACCTCTCTCACGTAGATCATCTCCTTCTCCTTCAGTGCTCCCAGCTTCCCGGTGTCCACGACAACACCCAGGATATTCGTGCCCTCGAACGGTTCTGACGTGGGCCCGAACTCCCTGTGGGGGGAGGACCGGACCCCGACAGTACCGGACCCTTTCCGTGAATCGTTGGTTATCCCCAGGGAATAGGCCGGCACCTCCCCTTCGGGGGTGTTCTCGGGCAGGATCTTCATCCCCTCCCGCAGTGCCGGGCGGAGGAGGAGCACGTCCTCGAACCGGAAAAAGAGCGGCATCCTGCCCAGCGTATGCTGTGTGAGGCCTGTCACCTGGCGGAAGAGGGCGCAGCTGGCCGGCGCCCGGGCATCGTCCAGCCGGATCCCGATGACCTTCTCCTCCGGGGTGGTTCCCAGGAAGACCATCTCCTTTGCGAGAGCTTCCAGCGTGGTGCCCGGATCCTGGTCCACCACCAGGCGGGAGGGGTCCTGTATGTCCAGTTCCGCCTTCACACCCCGTTCCCCCGCAGCCTTCACGGCGTCGCCTGCAGTCCTGCCGATCAGGTCAAGGCGGGGAGGGGTGACCGAGATGCAGAGGATCTCCCCCTCCCGGGCCAGCTTGACGAGCTCGATCCCATGCACCACCTGGCCTGCCACGGAATGTGCCGGGGTGCCGGGGAGATCGGTCCGGTAGATGTACACGTCCCCCCGGCCGGGACCTTCTGACCGGACCGTCACCGTGCCCTCGCCCCGGAACCGCTTCTCCTCAGAAGGGAGGTCGGTCCCGGCCAGGCTCTCGTCCCGGATATGGGTGCTCGCCGCGCGGTGAACATGGAAATGCCCCCGCTCCACCACCATCAGCAGGTGCTCGACGGTGGCGGCCACCGCGGTGTCGATCTTCTCCGGCGTGTAGCCCTGTACCACCGCCTCCACCCGGGTCACCACCTGCATCCCGTCCTCCAGGGTGAGGGAGGTGTCGGTGGTGGTGAAGGCGGTGGTCCGGTCCTCCCAGGAGATGACCCGCTCGATCTTCTCGATCCGGTCTCCCGGCGTCCACCGGTCCAGGACACCGCCTCCGGAGACCACCCGGCCGATGACACCGCCACCGGCGGGTGCCCCGTGGTCTGCCTGGTGCCGGATCCGGGAGAAGATCAGGTACGAGCGCCGGGGATCGTATCCCCCGCAGCCCACCAGCACATCACCCCGCCCGTACGGGAGGGGGGTCCGGGAGGGAGTGAACTCCCGGGCAAAAGGCCCGAACGCGGCGGCGTACCGGTCCCCCCAGTGGAGGGGGAGGGGGGTGGCAAGATCCGCGGGATCCAGGCTGACACCCGGGGAGGCAGCCAGCTCGATGACCACCTCTCCCCGGGTGGTGGCCACAAGAAGGGTGCGGGTCTGGGTGGCCCTGGCAGCGGCAGGCCTCACCACGGCAACAGAACAGCAGGGATCGTATGCCTCAAGGATCTCAGAGAGACGGGTGCCCGGCGGGACCTGGCGCCTCCTCCCGTCGAGGAGGATCTCCATCCGCCCGCTCACTCCCTGGGGGTGGGACCGGACATGATGGTCCGCTCCTCTTCGGAGAGGCCGGAGAGCACGTCCGGCGTGAGCCCCATGTGGACGATCTTTCCGCCCCGCATCAGGGCCAGCCGGTCGCAGATGTCTTTCACAAAATCCATGTCATGGGAGACCACGATGAAGGTCATCTCCATGTCCTCCCGCGAGTGGAGGATCGAGTGCTTCACATCGATCTTGGTGATGGGGTCCATGGTGCCCGTGGGCTCGTCCAGGATCACGATCCGGGGTTCCCGGATCAGCACCTGGGCCAGCGCCACCCGGTGCCGCTCACCCTCCGAGAGCTGGGCCGGGTACCGGTCCAGCACCTCCCGGGACTTCTCCTCCGTGAAACCTGCCATCTTCAGGGTGATGACCGCTTTTCTTACGGCGAGCTCCTTGGGGAACTCGAGGCCAATGGCATCCGTCAGGTTATCCAGCACGGTCCGGTGGGGATACAGGTCGTACTCCTGGTGGAGGAGGCCGATGTAGCCCTTGGCCCTGCCCCGCTCTTCGATCCCGGGCTTCGTCATGTCCACCCAGTCATCCCCGATCCGGATGTTCATCTCGCCGCTCGTCGGCTCGATGATCCCGGCGATGATGCGGGAGAGTGTGGTCTTGCCTGCCCCGGATTTCCCGATGACCCCGAAGATCTCCTTCTCCCCCACGTCAAAGGTGACCCCGTTCACGGCCCGCACCATCCCCTGGTCCACGGAGAGGTACCGCTTGATCACGTCCCGGGCCACCAGGAGCTTCTGGCCGATCTGGGCTGCACTGAACTTTTCGTTGTCCCGCAGGTCGGACATGAACCGGCGGATGACCTTCTTCGGGGTCCCGATCTGCACCACCACCCCGTCGGAGAGGAGGATCGCCCGCGACGCCACGTCCTCGATGACCTTCGAGAAGTGGGAGGTGACCACCATGCCCATCTTCTCCCGGGCCGCTGCCTCCTTCAGCATCTCGTGCACAAGGCGGCCGGTCTCGGGATCCAGCGTGCCGGTAGGCTCGTCGGCAAAGAGGAGGAACGGGTCCTTGGCCAGCTGCCGGGCCAAAACAACCCGCTGCTTCTCGCCTCCGGAGAGGTCCCGGGCGATGTGCATCATCCGGTGGGAGAGCCGGACCTGGTCCAGGAGATCTGCGGCCCGGTTGATGGACTTCTCCTCGGGATAGTCGATGTCATCCAGCGCCCGGAGCACGTTCTCGATGACCCGGTCGTTGCCGTACAGGGCAAAGGTGCGCTGGAACATGATGGCGGTGCGGTGCATGATCCGGCGCTTCATGGCTTCGTTCTTCTCGTCCCACAGGTCGACATGCTGGAGCGCAAGGGTGCCTTTGCAGGCACGGCAGGGCTTGCCTGCATAGCTCGGGACCTCGATATTGTCGCAGCTGTCGCAGACGGCCACATGGTAGGTGATCTTCCCGCCGGTGGGGGGCTGATCCACGCCCCGGATCATGTGCATGAGCACGGTCTTTCCTGCACCGCTCCTGCCGATGATGCCGACGATCTCCCCTTCCCCTATCTCAAAACTGATGTCCTTGAGGGCAGGTTTCCCGTCAAAACTCATGCAGAGCCGGTCGACCGTGATCAGCGGGGCCATCCTCAACCTCTCAGCAAGTTATGGTACAGCATCCTTATATTATGTTTTATACTCGATGGATCCCGCCCGTCACCGCCGGGCGATCCGTTCCAGGATGGGGACCACTTCCGTAACCCTCTTCACCACATGGTCCGCAGCGTCGGAGAGCGCGGCGGGCTTCTCCCCCGGCTGCTGGAGCGAGAGGATCGCCACGTCCGCCCGCTGCAGCGCAGTGAGATCATTGATCCCGTCCCCCACCATGGCCACCACGTCGTACTCCTCCTTCAGGTCCGAGACGATCTGTGCCTTGATGGAGGGCGTGGCAACCCCGTGGACACGGTCCAGGGGAATGCCCAGGTAATCGGCGATCTTCTCGAGTTTTGAGACCCGGTCCCCGGAGGCGATGTAGGTGGCGATCCCCCTCCGGTGCAGGGCGGTGATGGTCTCCAGGGCCCCGTCAAAGGGCCTCCCTCCCGATGTGACCGTGAACTCGATGGCCTTCGCCCCGAAGTGCAGGATCACCCCGCTGTCCATGACGAGGAGGGCTTCCCTCCTGCAGTGGCGCCAGACCTCCCGGATGCACTCCTGCAGGTCCCCCAGGGTCGCCCGGGTGTCGCGGTACAGGATATCGGAGGCCTGGTCCGGGGTGAAGACCGAGCGGGCACAGGCGACGCCAAAGCCGATCTTCCGCCCGGTCAGGTAGGCGGAGAGGAGCACCTCCGGCTGCTGCTCGATGATCTCCCGGGAGGAGACATGGAGGACGAGGAGCGCCCGTTCGGGGGAGGAGGCGGTGAGGGTTGTCGTCTCCACGTCCAGGTGGATCTTCCCGTGGATGATGTCCTTCACCACCCGGTAGGTGCGCAGGAGAGTGCCGGCACTGTCAAAGACCACGGCCATCTTCAGGTGAATCCCTCCGCAACCCTTTATCCCTCCCGCGCATACCCTCTCTAGGAGGGTGCCCATGCACGTAACTGAGACTGCGGAGAAAATAAAAAGGATGGAGATCCGGGGGGCAGGGAGGATCGCCCGCGCAGCCGTCGAGGCGCTGGTGGAGCATGCGGATGGCCTCACGGCCCGGGACCTCCCCTCCTTCCGGAAAGGGATGGAGGCGGCGGCCGCAACCCTCCTTGCCACCCGGCCCACCGCCGTATCCCTTCCCAATGCCGTCCACCTTGTCCTCCGGGCCATGGAGGATGCTGCCACTCCTGGCGAAGCCAGAGAAGCGGTGAAAGAGAGGGGGGAGGCCTTCCTCCGCTCGTCCGCGGAGGCGGTGCACCGGATCGGGGAGATCGGCGCCCACCACATCCGGGACGGGGACACAGTCCTCACCCACTGCAACTCGGAGGCTGCGCTCGCCTGCATCCTGGAGGCCCATCGCCAGGGCCGGGAGATGGAGGTCTTTGTCACCGAAGTCCGGCCGGGGAACCAGGGGCTCCTCACCCTCCGGACCCTTTCGGATGCCGGGGTTTCGACCCACTACATCGTGGACTCGGCTGTCCGGCACTTCATGAACCGGATCGACCGGGTCTTTGTGGGCGCAGATGCCGTCACCGTGAACGGGGCAGTGGTGAACAAGATCGGGACCTCGCAGGTGGCCCTCGCCGCCCACGAGGCCCGGGCCACCGTCATCGTGGCCGCCGAGACCTACAAGTTCGCGCCCCGCACCATCCTGGGCGAGCTGGTCGAGATCGAGGAGCGGGACCCGGGTGAGGTGCTCTCCCCTGCGGAAGCTTCCTGCCTCCCCCACGTGAGGGTGCACAACCCTGTCTTTGATGTGACCCCGGCGGCCTACGTGGACCTGATTGTGACGGAAGAGGGGGCGATCCCTCCCGCCCTTGCCTACCTGATCATCCGGGACTACCTGGGCTGGTCCCTTGGGGAGTTCCACAAGACATTTCAGATCGACCACCGAGATCAGGTGTGAAGCGCCATGCCGGATGTCATCGCCACCTATGCCTTTGTGCCGGAAGCGGGAACCGCGCCGGAGGAGGCCGCCCGCTGGATCGCGGAGGAGGAGACCACCGGGACCTGGACGGAGATCAGCACCCGGGTGGAGTACGTGCGCCGCCTGGACGGGGAGGTGCTGGAGGTGACCCCGCGGGGGAAGGGGTTCGTGGCCCGGATCCGGTACCCTGCCGAGATCTTCGAGCCCGGGAATGTGCCCCAGTACCTGTCGGTGGTAGCCGGGAACCTCTTTGGCCTCCGGAAACTGGAGTCGGTGCGTCTCCTGGACGTGGAGTTCCCCGAGACCCTGATCCCCTTCCACGGCCCCAAGTTCGGGATCTCGGGTGTCCGGAGTCTCATCGGTACACGGGACCGGCCCCACATCGGCACCATCATCAAGCCGAAGGTCGGCCTCTCCCCGAAGGACACCGCGGCCGTGGCCTGCCAGGCGGCCCTCGGGGGGGTGGACCTGATCAAGGATGACGAGACTCTCACGGACCAGGCCTTCTGCCCCCTCCGGGAGCGGCTGCCCCTCGTCATGGAAGGGCTGGAGGAGGTGAAGGAGGAGACCGGCCGGCAGGTGCTTTACGCCGTCAACATCACCACCCGCGCCGACAGGATCGTGGCCCTCGCAGAAGAGGCAGTGGAACTGGGCGCCAACATGGTCATGATCGATGTCATCACCGCCGGGTTCACGGCGCTGCAGGCGCTCTCCGAGTCGCCGAAGATCCGGGTCCCCATCCACGTCCACCGGACCATGCACGCGGCCATGACGCGGAGTGCGGTCCACGGGATCGCGATGCGTCCCTTCGCACGCCTGGTCCGGTGGCTGGGGGGCGACCAGCTCCACACCGGTACGGTCAGCGGCAAGATGAGCCATGACCGCGAGGAGGTGCAGGGGGACAACCAGGTCCTCACCGGCCCCTGCCTGGGGCTGAAGCGGGTCTTCCCGGTCTCCAGCGGAGGGCTGCAGCCGGGGAACGTGCACCGGGAGCTGGAGGCGCTGGGGAACGACCTGGTGCTGCAGGCCGGCGGGGGGATCCACGGCCATCCCGACGGCACCGCGGCAGGGGCGCGGGCGATGCGCCAGGCGGTGGATGCCTGGATGGAGGGGATGACGCTCGCGGAGTACGCGAAGGAGCATTATGAGCTGGAGCGGGCGCTGAAGAAGTGGGGTGTGGTACATGGCTGAAGAAGCAGGCGAAACCAGGGAAGCAAACAGTATCTATTTCACCAAGCTGCAGGGGAACGGGAACGACTTTGTGCTGATCGACGAGACGGAGGGAGCCGTCGTGCCGGACGAGATGCGAAGGCAGTTCGCTGCCCTGTACTGCGACCGGCGCTTCGGCGTTGGCGCCGACGGGATCCTGTTCCTCTCCCGGACCGAGAAGGCCAACCTGAAGATGCGACTCTTCCAGCCGGACGAGTCCGAGGCAGAGATGTGCGGGAACGGCATCCGGTGCCTGGCCAAGTACGCCCTGGACCAGGGGTACGTGAAGGACCAGTGCACGGTCGAGACCCTGGCCGGCGAGATCACGGTGAAGATGGGGTACGATGCTGACGGGGAGTTCCTGGCCACCATCGGGATGCCGGTGCCCAAGTTCTCCCGGAGCGACATCCCGGCCACCGGGGAGGGGGAGTACAAGGAGGAGATCCTGGGAAACACGGTGTACGCGGTGAATACAGGGGTGCCCCACGCCGTGATCATCGTTGACGAGATCGGCAGCGTGGACATCGAGGCCGTGGCCCCCCTTATCCGGAACCATGCGTCGTTCGTGAGTGGCGCAAACGTGAACTTCGTGGAGAAGGCAGGGGACAACACCCTGCGGATCCGGACCTACGAGCGGGGAGTGGAGGACGAGACCCTCTCCTGCGGCACGGGGGCCATGGCGTCCGCGGCGGTGGCCCGCAAGCTGGGTATGGTGGGGGACGCGGTACAGGTGGAGACCTGGGGCGGCCCCCTGAAAGTACGGCTGGGCGACGTGAACGAGATGGAAGGGCCGGCCCGGACCGTCTTCACGGGCGCGATAACGCTCTGATTCCCGTCCCGGTGATCTCGAAGTCAAAGGTGCCGCCCGCGGGGAGCGACCGGTGCTTCTCCAGCACCGCCCTGCGGAACCCCTCGTGCACCTCTATCCGGACGATGGCCTTGGAGAGGTGGGAGAGCACCGTCCCGCCCAGGGGACACGAGACGTTCCGGATCACGTCCATGTACACCTGGTTGGTGATGAGGACCGGAAGATCGTAGCGCTTGGCCAGGCCCAGGAGCAGGATCACCTGACGGGCCAGCTTCCGCTGGGCCTGCTTCCCGCTCCCCAGCTCGGTCCGGTACAGGACCGTGGCAGAGTCGACCACCACGAGAGCCACCTTCCCCTGTTTCAGCACCTTCTCTGACTCCGCGATCAAAAGACCCTGCTGGTCAAAGTCCATGGGTTCGTAGAGAAAGAGCCGCTCGGCAAGTTCCTCGGCACCGCTCCCTGCGATCTGCCGGAACCTCTCCACCGAGAATCCCTCCGGGTCAAAGTATACCACCGAACCACCGGCCCGCAGGGCCGCCACCGCCGCAATCTGGCAGAGGGTGGACTTGCCGCACCCGGGATCGCCGTAGAGCTGGGTGATCACCTTCCGTTCCAGTCCCCCGCCCAGGAGCGCGTCCATCTCAGGGATCCCTGTCGTGAAACGGCCGGTGGTCATGCCCGGTCCCCCCTGAAGCGCTCCCAGGCCGCCTCCTCCACGGCCCGGGCCACCGCCCGGGCGGGGAGCCCGCACTGTGCGGCAACGGCCTGCACCTGCTCGAACTCGGGCTTCACCGAGATGACCTTCCCTCCTGCACGCCCGCACTTCACGGGCACGGTGTACCGCGTTCCCCCGAGCGTCACCTCCACCTCCGCGAGGGTCCGGTCGGCCACAAACCGGTGCACCATCGGGGTGCACCGGACCCCCAGCGTGCCCAGCTCGTCTGCCAGGAGCGCGGCGAGGCGGGGGCTGTCCTCCGGGAGCACCACCACCCGGACCAGGTGGCCGGGCCTCCCCTTCTTCATCACGACAGGGATGGCGCAGGCGTCCCGGGCGCCCTCCTCCATCAGCCGCCGGATCGCGTGGGCCACCACCTCCCCGGTGGCATCGTCCACATTGGTCTCCAGCACATCCACCCGGTCGCTGCCGTGGGAGCCGGGGGCATCCAGCAGGAAGGCCCTGAGCACGTTCGGGATACCCTCGGGGTTCCGGCTGCCGGCCCCGTAACCGGTGGCCAGGACCCGTGCCGGTTCCGCCCAGAGGGGGGGAAGAGTGGCGAACTCGGCAAGCAGCGCAGCACCCGTGGGGGTGCAGAGCTCTCCTTCCTCCTGCCCGGCGACGGCAAGAAGAGAGGATGCGGCCAGGATCGCGGCCGTGGCAGGGGCTGGTACCGGGAGCGTGCCATGTGAACCCCGGATCACGCCGCTTCCCAGGGCCACGGGCTTCACCACCACCTCCGCGGGGGCAAGCAGGTGGAGGGCGGTGCAGGCCCCCACCACGTCGGCGATGGCGTCATCGGACCCGACCTCGTGGAAATGGGGTACGGTACCGTGCACCTGTGCCTCGGCATCATGGATCCGGCGGAAGACCCGAAGAGCCATCTCCTTTGCCGGGCCGGGGGCATCCGCCCCGGTGATCCGCTCCTCCACCTCCTCCAGGGTCCGGAGGGCCCTGCCTGCCCTCGTCCTGACGAGAAGAGCCCGGATGCCGGCCCGGTCCATTTCCGCGAGCTCCGGCTCTCCCACCACCGAGGCCATGGCCCGGATCACGGGAGCCCGGTCCGGGAGCAGGGAGAGGAGGGCCGCGGTGACCATGTCACCCGCCGCGCCATGGAAGGGATCGAAGAGGAGGACGCGCATCCGTCACCAGTACCTATAAGTCCCCTCATAGGAGACCATTAAGGTAATGCCTGAGATCTACCTGAAGGTCGATTCCGCCTACCCCGAGGACCAGGGGGCCGGCAAGGTGCGCCTGGATCCCGACACCATGCTGCAGCTCCGGCTCTCGCCCGGTAACATTGTGGTCCTGGAGGGAAAGCGCCGGACCGTGGCCAAGGTCTGGCGCTCCATGGTCTCGGACTGGCACCAGGGGAAGGTGCGGGTGGACAACTTCACACGGGCAAATGCCGGTGTCTCCATCGGGGACCGGGTCCGGATCCAGCCCGTGGAGGACGAGATCGAGGCAAAAAAGGTGGTGCTGGCCCCTCCCGAGGACATGCCCCGGCAGATCCCCATCAACTACCAGGGCGCCGCGAACCGGCTCATCGATTTCCCGGTGGTGAAGAACGACTCGGTGCCCATTCATGCAGGGCTCCCCTTCATGCAACCGCAGCTCGTTGCCTTCAAGGCCGTCGTGGTGGAGCCCGAGCAGGCGGTGATCATCACCCGGAACACCCAGGTGGAGTTCTCGGACAAGCCGGCAGCGGGATTCGAGGGCCTGAAACGGATCAGCTACGAGGACATCGGTGGCCTGAAGGACGAGCTCCAGAGGGTGCGGGAGACGATCGAGCTCCCCATGCGCCACCCGGAGCTCTTCCGGAAGCTGGGGATCGACCCGCCCAAGGGTGTGCTTCTCTTCGGACCGCCGGGTACAGGCAAGACCCTGATCGCAAAGGCGGTGGCGAGCGAGAGCGGGGCCCACTTCATCTCCATTGCCGGGCCTGAAGTGATCTCCAAGTACTACGGGGAATCCGAGCAGCGGCTGCGGGAGGTCTTCGAGGAGGCGCGGCAGAACGCCCCCTCCATCATCTTCATCGATGAGCTGGACTCCATCGCCCCCCGCAGGGAGGACGTGACCGGCGAGGTGGAACGGCGGGTGGTGGCCCAGCTCCTGACCACGATGGACGGCCTGGAGGAGCGGGGGCAGGTGGTGGTAATCGGGGCCACCAACCGGGTGGACGCCATCGACCCTGCGCTCCGCCGGCCCGGCCGGTTCGACCGGGAGATCGAGATCGGGGTCCCGAACGAGGTGGACCGTGCAGAGATCCTCCGGATCCATACCCGGGGAATGCCTCTCGCCGGTGACGTGGACCTGGTCCGGCAGGCCCACCAGACCCACGGGTTCGTGGGCGCGGATCTCGCCGCCCTGGCCCGGGAAGGAGCCATCCGGGCCCTCCGGCGGTATCTCCCCAACATTGACCTGGACGCTGACGAGATCCCCCAGGAAGTGCTGGACGCGATGCAGGTCTTTTCCGCCGATTTCCGGGACGCCCTCCGTGACGTGGGTCCCAGCGCCATGCGGGAGGTGCTCCTGGAGGTGCCCCATGTGCGGTGGGAGGACGTGGGCGGTCTTTCGGCCGAGAAAGAGGAGGTCCGGGAGGCGGTGGAGTACCCCCTCACCAGGCAGGAGCGGTTCGAGATACTGGGGATCGAGCCCCCCAAGGGCGTGCTCCTCTATGGTCCCCCAGGCACGGGAAAGACCCTGATCGCAAAGGCTGTGGCCACCGAGAGCGGGGCCAACTTCATTCCGGTCCGGGGCCCCCAGCTCCTCTCCAAGTGGGTGGGGGAGTCGGAGCGGGCCGTGCGGGAGATCTTCAAGAAGGCCCGCCAGGTGGCACCGGCCATCATCTTCTTTGACGAGCTGGACGCGCTCGCCCCGGTCCGGGGTTCTGACGCGGGCACCCATGTGCTGGAGAGCGTGCTGAACCAGATCCTCACCGAGATCGACGGCCTTCTCGAGCTCCGGGGGGTCGTTGTCATGGCGGCCACCAACCGGCCTGATATCGTGGACCCGGCGCTCCTGCGGCCCGGGCGGTTTGACCGGCTGGTATACATCGGAGAGCCGTCTGAGGAGGACCGGGCCCGGATCCTCTCCATCCACACCCGTTCCATGCCGGTTGAGGGATCCGCCCTGGACCGGGCGATTGTACAGCTCCAGCCCCTCACCGACTCCGCGCTCGATGAACTGGGGGAGCGGCTGGGAAAGGAGAGGACAGTCAGGTCCGAAGAGATCGCAACAGCCGCAGAAGGACTTGCCCGGCAGGAAGAGGGGAAGCTGCTCTCCCGGAAGCGGGTGCTTGAGTTCCTGGCATCCCGGCAGCTCACCGTCCCCGATCCTGCCCGGGACGCCATCATCACCTCCCTGGCCCGGTCCACCCCCGGGTATGTGGGATCAGACCTGGAGGCCCTCTGCCGCGAGGCGGGGATGCTGGCCATGCGGGAGGGGGCGCAGGCCGTGACCGAGAAGCACTTCACCGCGGCAACGGCCAAGATCCACCCCACCATGAACGAGCGCTCCCGCGAGTACTACCGCAGGATCCGGGAGCACTTCAAGGGTGGCCTCCCGAAGGAGGTCCAGCCGCCGGAGTACGCATAGGCCGGCTCTTTCCTCTCATTTTTATGGTTTTTCAACGGACTGATCTCCAGATGGAGATTCCATCACTTGCAGGATCATCCTATCATTCCGTCTCCATTCGGGGATCATTGGAATCGATACGTTCTGGTAAGACGCGCTTGGGGGCTCCGCCCCCGCCGCGTGGGCATCCCCCGGGGAGGATGGGGTGAGCCGGGCTGTCATGGAATAAGGATCCGTGTGGAGGAATATCTGAAGGTCCTCCATCATTTTCCCTCATTCCCGATATCCCCAGAAATATCCTCATTTTCCCTCCGGAGAAGTTTTATTGTCCCCGGGGACAACACCCCTGTAAGTGAACGCACCTGTGAATTCCAATGAGAAGGAGGAGAAGCCGGTTGTGCAGGCCGGCACCACCGGCCGGCGCGCCACCGGGATGGCGGGCCTCGACAATATCCTGGAAGGCGGGTTCCCCACAGGCACCACGATCCTGATCCTGGGATCCCCGATGTCAGGGATGGAGTTGATGGGGCGCCAGTTCTGGGAGCAGGAGAAGGGCGGGACCTACCTGATCCTGGACGCGGAGCCCGATGAGGGCATGGTGGATGCCCGGCACCTGCCCCCGGACCGGCTCGCCACCATGATGAAGGGAGAGCGGGTGGTCATTGACTCGCTCTCAAGCCTGGTGAAGAAGTACACGATCGAGATTGCCATCCAGTTCATGACCATCTGCTCCCGCGACACCCGCAAGCGGGGCTCCAACATCATCTTTCTCTGCTACACAGGGGATGTCCATGAGCCGATGGAGATGGCGAGAATCGTCCGCAGCGTGGACATCGTGCTGGAGCTCTTCGAGCTTGTCTCCGGATCAGACACGGTCCACATCATGTCCATCAAAAAGAACCGGGGCAACCGGGTGCCCGAGGAGGGCATCCCCTACCTGATCACCGCCAAGGGCCTGGAGCCTTCGACGACCCGGCGGGTGAAGTAGAGGAGGGGAACTCCACCCGGATCTCCCGGGTGGCCTCCACCATCGCCTTCAGTTTTCCGAACGCAGCCTCACGGGAGAGCATCCGCAGGCCGCAGTCCGGGTCGATCAGGATCCGCTCCGGGTCAAAGACCTCCAGGCCCGCCTGGATCCGTTTCTTCACCACCGATACCTTCTCCACCGCAGGATCCGAGGAGTCGATGCACCCGAACCCGATCAGCTTCTCGCCCAGGTCCTTCCGGGAGAGGACCTCCAGGTTGTAGGAGGTTCCCGAGAACTCGAAGTCCAGCACCGCGACCGGCATGTGCAGCAGGTCGTCGATGATATCAGCGAGCGTCCCGCAGACGTGCAGGCAGAGGGGCACCTGCACGACCGAGGACATCACCTCGATGGCCCGTTTCCCGGCCTCCATGTCCGCGGTACCGGTGGAGAAGATGGGTTCATCGATCTGCAGGAGGGTGATCCCCGCCTCCTGCAGGGCCTTCGCCTCCACGGCGAGAGCCTGGGCGAGATCCAGCGCCAGGTCGGCCCGGTCCCGGTAGGAGGGGGTGGCGACCTGCAGCCCGTGGGCCAGGGTGGTGGGCCCCGTCAGGATGCCCTTCACGAACCGGTGCCGGCTCCGGGCGTAGGCAGTGTCTGCAACCGTGATGGGCTTTGCCGCCGGCATCACCGTCGAGACCACCCGCCGGTCCCGGATGCCGGGCAGGGCCCGGGCAAAGACCTCGATCATGTCCCCCCGGACCTGCCCGTCCGAGATGATGTCGATCCCCGCCGCCAGCTGGTCCGAGACCGCGGTTTCCACCGCACTGTGGAGCGGGTCCAGGAGCGAACGAAGAGACGGGGACTTCACCACCGGGTAGGACCCGACCACCGTGGTGGGCAGGAGCTTGTGGATGAGACTCATGGCACGAGCCGGTGCCGGTCCCGGGGGAACAGGACCGCTTCCCGGATATTCTGCAGGTCCAGCATCGTCATCACCAGCCGCTCGGCACCCAGGCCCCAGCCCGAGTGGGGCGGCATGCCGTACCGGAACGGCTCCAGGTAGAACTCGAAGGACTCGGGCCGGAGGCCCTTGGACCGGATCTGCTCAGCCAGCAGCTCGTACTGGTGGACCCGCTGGGCCCCGCTGGAGAGCTCCATCCGGGGGTGCATCAGGTCAAAGGCCCGGGAGAACTCCGGGCGGTCCCCGTACGGCATTGCGTAGTAGGGCTTGATGGCTGTCGGCCAGTCCACGATGAAGTAGTGGGTGCCCATCTCCTCGCCCAGGGCCCTCTCTGCCGCTGCCCCGAAATCGTCCCCGAACTTCAGGGGCTCGCCGGTCCTGCGGGCTGCAATCTCGATCGCGTCGGTATAGGGGACCCGCGGGAACGGGATCGACGGCACCCCCAGGTCCTTCTTCAGCCAGGAGAGGGGTTCCCCGCACGTCTCCGCCACCCTCCGGTACACCGCCGCCACCAGCTCCTCCAAAAGGCGCATCACGTCTTCCTGGTCGGCAAAGGAGACCTCCACGTCGATGGAGGTGGCCTCGTTCAGGTGCTTCGTGGTGTTGTGCTCCTCGGCCCGGAAGATGGGGCCGATCTCAAAGACCTTTTCAAACCCCGCCGCCATCATCATCTGCTTGTAGAGCTGCGGGGACTGGTTCAGGAAGGCCTCCTTCTCAAAGTAGGCCACCGGGAAGAGCTCGGTCCCGCCTTCGGTAGCCGCTGCCACCAGCTTGGGGGTCGTGATCTGCACAAAGTCCCGTTCCCAGAGGAACTCCGATACCGCCTGCAGCACCACGGACCGGATGAGAAAGACTGCCGTCACCCGGGGCCTGCGCACGTCCAGGAACCGGGCGTCCAGCCGGGTGTCCAGCTCGGCCGGCACCTTCTCCACCACGTCCAGGGGCAGGGGGGTGGCGCAGGGGCTGACGAGCTCCAGCACCTCCGGCGTGATCTCCCGTCCCCCGGGCGCCTTGTCGATGGCCTTCACCGGCCCCCGCACCCGGATGACAGACTCCCGGCTGACGGTCGAGAGTGCTTCCAGCACCCCCGCAGGTGCCTTCTTCCGGTTCACCGTCACCTGGATGATGCCGGTCCGGTCCCGGAGCAGCAGGAAGGTGAGGCCCCCCAGGTCCCGGAGCTCGTGGACCCAGCCGATGACCTCTGCATTCGCAGACGCGGGCGTGACGGTACGGATGGGGGAATGCATGGGATCCCTCTTCTCTCCCTCTTAGGTGCGCCCGGAAGGTAAAAGGTGTTGGGATGGGGGAATCTCTCATCTCCGGGAGATCCGCAGCCAGATCAGGGAGACGCCTCCAGAGATGACCGCGATGAAGTACAGGGAATTGAAGATCGGGATGTACTCGTACGAGAACCAGCGGTTGATGATATCCTGGACGGCGAAATACATCTGGAGCGTGGCAAGGAGAACGATCAGGAGGATGATGGCATAGAGGCCCTGCACAAGGGCGTTCTCGCGGTACAGCGGGGCATTCCCCGCGGGAGCGCCGGTGGTATCCGTGCCGCCCATTCCGATCCCCCCGCTCTCTCCCGCCGGGACGTTCCCTGCGGGTCCTTCCGTTCCATGAAGACGGTCAGTCATCGAAATCTCCTCCCGAGAAAGGCAACGGCTGCGATCGCAACCAGCGCGAGGATCCCCTCAAACCCGGGTTGCGCCCTGGTAGGGGCATACCCCTCTGCCAGCGGCGTGGGAAACGGCGTCTCTGCAATGAACCGGGAGGTCTCGATGCTCCGGGTCACGAACCGTTCCCCTTCACCGAGGGTTGTACCCGGCCTGAGAAGTACCATCCCTTCTCCACGCTTGACGATCACCTGGTCCTTCCAGAGGAGCACCTCCACGACATAGTTGTACTGGTCCGGGACCGAAAGCGTCACACCCTGGATGACAGTGGTATCCGAGAGGATTTCCCCGATCCTGGTCCATTTCTTATCGGCGATCAGGTGCGCATCCATCTCCCGTGCCCGCACTTCCACGTCATAGGATCCGCTGGTAATCCCGCCTTTATTGGTGAAATAGACGTCAGCCTGGATCGAGGCATGGCCCCCCTCCACCCCCTTCACGATAAAGTCGATGTCCTGGATTTCAACTCCTGACCGGTGCACATCCGCGGGCAGCCGCTCCAGGTTGCTCACCGTGATCTCGGCGTTCGCCTTGCGTGCATCTCCTTCAAAGACCACGACAGCGATCCGGTAGGAACCTTCCCGGGGCAGGACAATCCTCTGGCTCACCCGCCGGGCCGTTCCCCGGTCCACCGTGCCTGCCGGGTCCGTCCTGTCGGCCTCAAGGAGGCCGGTGCCCAGGGTGTAGGCCTTCAGCTGGACAGTGGCAGGACCTTCGGGGTAGCCATAATGGTTCTCGATGACGGTGGTGACATTCAGGGTCACCGACCCGGAGAGCACCTGCTCAGCCGCGACATCAATGCCTGCGACGGTGAGCTGGCTCTCCTTCAGGCACCCTGCGCCGAGGGTGCCTGCGCAGAGGATGAGAGTGAGGAGAACAAGTTGCCATGCCCCCCCGGTATGTCCCATACGGATCACTTCACCGAAGATGTCACGGGATTGGTGATAAAACCTGCATATCAAAGGCAGAAGAGATGGGGAGGCCTGCTTCCCCGGCATATCCCTTATCCCCTTCCCCAACAGAATAGCTCCCCGATGAGGGAGCCCCCCGTCCGGAAGACCCTGTACTGGTGCGACCGGTGCAATGTGCCGCTGATCGCCCGCACATGTAGCTGCGGAGCGGAGGGCAGGGGGATCCCGCTGCTGGAGCCGTACGATGTCCGGCCGGTGCTTGCGGCCGACATGGACCTGGTCCGGGACCTGGTGGCCGCCCGGTTCGGGGAGGTGCCCCTGCCAAAGATCCTGCTCTTCAACAAGACCGGGGGAGTGGACCGGGCGGAGCTGGTCATCGCCCATGGGGAGCGGTTCGGGTGGCTCACCTTTGACCCTGTCTCGCGACGGTTCCGGTTCGACCTGGCCCCCGAGGCGCTCCCCGTTGTCCTGGGCCATACCACCCGGGGCATCGTGGACCTGGCCGAGGCCGCCCCCGGTGCGGTGGAAGGCGGCCGGCGGATCGGCGGGAAACGAGTCCCGGTCTCCACAGGAGAGCCCGACGGTACCGTGATCATCCGCCATGGCGCCCTCGCCGGCACCGGGGTGCTCAGGGAGGGGCAGATCCGGGTCAGGGAGCTCCGTCCGGTGGCCACCCGCACACCCCCCGATCCCGGCTGGGAGGTGGCAGTGGACCGGAACCGGTACCACCTGAAGAACCTGGAGCGGCACGCCATCCGGGCGATCCGGCAGCACCTGCACGACCGGCCCTGCGTGAACGTCTCCTTCTCCGGCGGCAAGGACAGCACCGCGGTCCTCCACCTGGCCAGGAAGGCCGGTGTTTCAGAGGCCTTCTTCCTGGACACCGGGATCGAGTTCCCCGAGACGGTGACCTTCGTGGAGGCGCAGGGGGTGCCGGTGATCCGGAAGGCCGGGGACTTCTGGGCCGGTGTTGCGAAAGCAGGGCCGCCGACCAAGGACCACCGCTGGTGCTGCAAGATGCTGAAGCTCCATCCCCTGAAGATCCACCTGGCCTCCACCGGCCCCTGCGTCACAATCCAGGGAAACCGGTGGTACGAGTCCTGGAACCGGGCGGACCTGGAACTGGAGAGCCAGAACCCGGCCAACCCCCTGCAGGTGAATATCTCCCCCATCCGCCACTGGCGGGCCCTGGAGGTGTTCCTGTACCTCTGGTGGCGGGAGCTGCCGGTAAACCCCCTCTATGCACAGGGAATCGAGCGGATCGGGTGCTACCTCTGCCCGGCGATGCTGGAGTCGGAACACGAGAACCTCCGTACGCTGCACCCGGACCTGGCCGCCCGGTGGGACGCGTTCCTGGAGCAGTGGGCCCGAAAGAAAGGGCTCCCGCCGGAGTACGCCCGGTGGGGGCTCTGGCGGTGGAGGGAACTGCCCCCCAAGATGCGGGAGCTCGTGAAGCTGCACAGCGTGGACCTGACGCCCCGGCCACCGGCCAGTGCCGCACTCGGGGAAGCCCTGCCGGTTCCAAAGCCCGGGGGAGACATCAGGGGCGACTTCCCGCTGATCGCAGACCTGGTCCACCTGGACAGCGCCGAGACCTCCGTCAGCCCGGAACCGGTGCTCCAGGCCCTCGCGGACTTCGAGCATCACTTCCGGGCCAACGTGGGCCGGGGGATCCACCGGCTCACACAGGTCGCTTCCCAGCGGTACTGGCAGGCCAGAAAGGACGTGGCAGCTTTTCTCGGGGCCAGGGAAGGGCTGGTGGTCTTCACTCGCGATGCCTCGGATGCGCTCTTCTCGGTCGCCCAAGGTATCGCCTGGCAACCGGGAGATCACGTAGTAACCACACTCCAGGAACCAGACCTCCACCTGGGCCTGTGGGAGGGACTCCGGGCCCGGGGTGTCACGGTCACCGTTGTCCCGCCCACGCCCGGCCTCACCATCGATCCGGAGGCGGTTGGGGCGGCCCTCTCCCCCCGGACACGGCTGGTTGCCGTGAGCATCGTTTCGGGGGCGACCGGCACCGTCCTTCCGGTCAGGGAAATCGGGGCCGCGTGCCACGGGGCGGGGGCCAGGGTCCTCCTGGACGCCAGCCACGCGGCCGTGCGGATGCCCCTGGATGCAGCAGCCTTGGGCTGCGATTACCTGGCCCTGGACGGCCACCGGATGCTCGGCCCCACTGGCACCGGTGCCCTCTGGATGCGGGAACCTGACCTGGAGCCCCGGATGGTGGGCGGTGGCATGGTGGAGGAGGTCACCGTTACGGGCTACCGGGCGGTGGAGGGGCCGGAACGGTACGAGGCCGGCACCCCGAACATCGCCGGCGCCATCGCGCTCGGCGCGGCAGTACAGTACCTGGATAAGATCGGCAGGGAGGGGATCCGGATCCGCGAACGGGCACTGGCCGACGCCATGGTGGAAGGGCTCCGCGAGCTGCCCGGGATTCGTGTTCATGCCCCGGCGGATCCTGCCCTGAGGACCGGTATCGTCTCCTTCACGGTGGAGGGGCTGGACCCGGCCGATGTGGCCCGGTTCCTGGACGAGACCGCCGATATCCTGGTGAGCGCAGGGGACCACGGGTACGGTCGCCTGATGGCGAACCTTGGCCTCCCTTCCGGGACCGTGCGGGCCAGCACCGGGCCCTACACCACTGCCCACGAGATCGAGGTGTTCCTGGCATCCCTGGCAGAGATGCTGCGGGCGTAGTGCTGTTCGTGAAGGGAGAGGGAAAAGCTACCGTCATTACATGATCACCTCCCGTCTCATTCTCCGAGACAGCCGGAATGGGGAGAAGAGAAAGGATTGTACCGGGTCACTCCAGGGGGGGTCTTTCGGCTCCCCCCGCTGCGTGGGCGCCCCCTGGGGAGTCGGAAGGATCCGTACTGTTATTGTCCCTTATGAAAAAGAGGCAGGCAGGGAAGATTCGTACCTGTACTGATTATTCCCCACAGATGAAAACACCGAAGATCACCTCATCCTCACGGGGGGGAGGGCGACGGGAGGGGGGTCT
>Ga0315291_10003942_pt1 | contig 19059 bp, 14 predicted proteins | sample YL17G12_20_MG_FD_203070 | JGI IMG/M metagenome (GOLD analysis project Ga0315291, IMG submission 203070) | Sediment microbial communities from Yellowstone Lake, YNP, Wyoming, USA - YL17G12_20 | ecosystem: Environmental > Aquatic > Freshwater > Lake > Sediment | place: USA: Wyoming | collected...
GGTCCAACGCCCAGGTCAACGTGCTGTTCGCCAATGATGTCGTCGGCCACCTCACCGGCAGCTATGACGCCGGCGGCAGCTTCGGCCTCGAACGGTGCGAGGTCGTCGGCTCGAAGGGGCGCTTTGTGCTCGACGATGCGTGCGAGGTGTTGAACTGGTACCCCAGGTTCTCGCAGGAGAAGGAGACCTTCTACTACCTCGGCGGGATGATGAGTTTCGGCGAGACGTTCAAGTCGCGCATTCATAGGTGGCTGGAGCAGTTGACGGCGGGGGTCAAGCCCGAGGACGTTGACGGCTCCGGCGCGGACGCGCTCGCGGCGCAGGAGATCATCGAGGCGGCAATCAAGTCGTGGGAGACGCACTCGGTGGTGGACTTGTGAGGACTTGAACCGCGGAACACGCTGAAGACGCAGAAGCATTCACACGCTCAGATCCGTCTCTGCGACCTTGGCGTCTTTGCGGTAAAGCTGATCCGTGAATCCGTGTGCATCCGTGCTTATCCGTGGCTAGATAACGACAGGAGACCACATGTTTCCCCTTGGCGCGAATTCGGTTCTGTTCGGCGGGTTCGATCTCGACACCGCGATGAAGCACATTGCCGCCTCGGGCTACGACGGCATCGAGCTCTCGGCCATTAAGGGCATGTGCGAGCACCTCAACCTCGACACCTGGCGCGAGGACGCGCCGCGCATCAAGGACCTGGCGGTGCAGTACAGCCTGCAGCTCCTTGCCATCGAGGAGGCGGCCCTTGACGAAGCGCGATTGCTGACCGCCTTCGAGGCGTGCGCGAGCATCGGCATCCCGGTCATCAACATCGGCCCCGGCGGCAAGGCCGGCAACGACGACGACCTCAAAGCCTCGATTGCGAAGATGTCGCAGCTTGCGGACCGCGCGGCGGAACACGGCGTGGTCTTGTGCGTCAAGGCCCACGTCGGCGCCGCAATCCATGACACGCCGACTACCTTGCGCGCGATGGCGGAGATCAACTCGCCCGGCTTTGGCATCGACATGGACCCGAGCCACATCTACCGCGCGGGGGAAGATCCGGTCCAGGCGCTGCGCGCCGTCATCGGCCGCGTACGCCACGTTCATATCCGCGACTGCGTGCCGCGCGAGGGCGGGCCGGGCGCGCCCGAAATCCAGGCGTGCGGCCGCGGCAATATCGACCTGTTCGGCTACGTGAAGGTTCTGCTGGACGCGAAGTACGCGGGGCCGGTTGACCTCGAGATCATCGGCGCCGGGGATTACGAGCTTGCCCGCTGCGCGATCATCGCGGCTGAGAGTCGCGGGTATCTGAACGCGTGCGCCAAGCTTGCAAGCGGATCATGATTCGTCCCGCCCTTCACCGATCTCGTAGACCGCAATTCCAGCATAGCCCGGATTATTCATGATGATCTCGGATGACGCGCATACTGCCGTGATCGCGCTGCGCGCGATTCCGGAGCGCGGCGCAGCCGCGCACAGCCATGAATAATCCGCGCGCGATCTTGGCGCCCCGATGTTGGACGCGGCTTCGCCGCGTCTCCGGAGCCCCGATCCGTCGGGGCACGCGCTCCGGAGATGCGCCACGGGCGCATCAAACGCGGGCGTATGCTACGTCCTCCCGCCGACGCGCTCGGCAGTATGAATAATCCAGGACACAGGAGACACCACCAGATGGCACGCCGACGACCGAACCTACTGATGCTCGCCGTTGACAGCTTGCGTCGAGATCACACCTCGATGTACGGCTATCACCGCCTCACCACGCCTCACCTCGACAAGCTCGCGCGTGAGGGCGTGGTGTTCGAGAACATGTTCAGCCCCTACGTCCCGACGACGCCGGGGTATTCCGGGATGCTGACCGGGTGGGATGTCATCAACACCCAGATGGTCGGGCTCGATCCGCAGGGACGTCAACTCGACGCGGACCACCCAACGCTGGGCGAGATCCTTCGCGACCACGGCTACGTCTCGTCATGCGTCGGCTTTGGGGGCGGCTTCTACCGCGGCTTCGACAAGTACGCGGACTACGAGGCCTGGCTAGCGTGGGAGAATCGTCCGGCGCGCAAGGCCGAGAACCTCAACGAGAAAGCCTTGCCCATGCTCGAAGAGATGGCCGGGTCCGGCCAGCCCTGGTGCCTTTTTCTGCGCCACATGGAGCCGCACTCGCCTTATCTGCCGCCTGCGCCGTTCGACAAGATGTTCTACCCGAGCGACCCGTGCGATCCCGCCCTGCCGGACACCATGGGACCGGTGCGCGACTTCAAGCCCTTCCGTGACTTCCATCTCTCCTGGATGCCTCCCGGCATTCGCGACATCAACTACGTCATCGCGCAATATGACGGCGAGGTCGCGTACATGGACGCCTGCATCGCGCGCATCTTCGCGCGCATTCGTGAACTCGGCCAGTGGGACAATACGCTGGTCGTGTTCACCTCGGACCACGGCGAAACCCTCGCCGATCACGGCTGCTACTTCGACCATCACGGAACCTACGAGCCGACACTGATGGTGCCGCTGATGCTGCACTGGCCCGGGCATGTGCCCGCGGGCACGCGCGCGCCGGGCATCGCGCTCCTCGAGGACATCGTCCCGACGCTGGTTGACCTGATGGGGCTCGAGAAGGCTAAGAAGGTGAAGTTCGACGGCCGCAACCTGATGCGCATGGTGCGCGGCGATGTGCACCAGTACCGGTCCGAGTTCTACATCAGCGAATGCACCTGGATGCGCAAGCGCGGTTGGCGCACGCCGGAATGGAAGCTGATTGACGCGCTCGAGCCCGACTTCCACAACAAGCCTCCGGTGGAGCTCTACAACCTAATCCTCGATCCGCTGGAGCAGAAGAACCTTGCGAAGAAAGAGCCCGGCATCGTCGAGACGCTGCGCTCGCGCATGCTGGCCTGGCTCGAGCGGCGGTTGAAGGAGACCGGCAAGCCCGATCCGATCATGACCTACCACATCGGCGTGGAGAAGTATATCGGGTCGATCGCGACCGCGAAGAAGCTGCAGAACCGGTGAGGATAGCTGTCACCGCGAAGACGCAAAGAACGCAGAGGGATTCATTAGCCACGTATCGGCACGGATGGACGCGGACTGCTGAAAACGACCATATCGTCAGTTCCAGACAGCCGCGTCGGTGCTGATCCGTGGTCATCTGCGGCTAATCGTTCTCTGCGTGGTACGTTCCCGCGCCGGGGTAGGATTTCACCACCGAGGGCGTATGGGGCGCAGAGAGACTTAGGTCTGCTAGGCCGAGCCGTTTCCTCTCCATCTGCGGAATCTGTGGATTGACGTCCGGGAACATGCTACGCGCTTGTGTCATAGGTCTAGGAGCTTCCGGCCGCGCGCATGCGGCGGCCTATCGCGGCGATGAGCGCGCGCAGCTTGTCGCCGTCTGTGACGGCGATGGGCAACGTGCGAGCGCCACGGCGGCTCGCCTGCGCGTCGCGGCGTTCAGCGATCCGGCGGAGATGCTCCGCGCGGTCAGTCCCGACCTGGTGAGCATTTGCGTCGAGGGCGATCCGGCGGCGCTTGTGGTAGAAGGCCTCACCGCCGGGTGCCACGTGCTGTGCGAGGCGCCGTTCTCACAGGGTACGGCGGCGACGCGGGAACTGCTCGCGCTCGCCCGCACGAGAGGCCGGGTTCTCGCGGCCGACTTCAACCTGCGGTTCACTCCGGCGGCAGTCAGAGCGAAGGAATGGATCGAAGCCGGACGGCTCGGCACGCCGCTCTTCATTAACGCCGCCGTATGGCTGACATGCGATGACGAGCCGGAGGCGGCGTGGCTCATACGCCGGCTGATGTGTCACGGCTTCGACCTGATGCGACACCTCTGCGGCGACATTGAGCGGGTGCAGAGCTTTGCTGCGGACGCGCTGGAGCGGCCCGCCCCATCCTCGGTACAAATCAACGTGCAGTTCGCGTCGGGCGTCGTGGGCAATCTCACGGTGAGTTCCGACATGCCGGCGCGGCACCCGCTCGCCCGCTGGGAGGTGGCCGGCACGACCGCGCGCGTGGTCGTTGATAACGTGTATGAGGAGGTCACCCTCTACCCGCACGCCGAGGATGAGAGGACCGTCATCACCAACTCAATCTTCGGCGGCCTAGGCGGGTATGAGGAAACGTATGCCCGCCGCATCGGTTGCCTGCTCGACCAGATGGCCTCCGACGCCGGGCTTGATGACATCGAGGCTTCGGCTGAGGACGCGCTGGCCGCGCAAGCGGTTGCAGAGGCGGCGATGGGATCGTTGGAGACGGGCGAGATAGCGCGCGTGACAAGGGTGTAGGGGCACAGTCCGTAGGGCAGAAGCTGGTCTTCTGCCCCATCGCGCCAGTTCCTGGCAGGAGGTCCTTCGACCGCCCTCGTGGGACCCTGAGGGCCCCCATTTGATGTCCTGAAGGGCGCTCAGGGTAAACAAGCTCCTGCCCTACGGGATCATTATCGCAATGATTCGAGTGTGTGTCATAGGCATGGGGCCGATCGGCAACCGCCATGCCGACATCTACCAGGACGACGACCTGGCCGAACTGGTCGGCGTCTGTGACATCGTTCGCGAGCGCTCGGACGCGGCGGCCGCGAGACTCGACGTGCCCGGGTTCATTGACGCCGTCGCGATGTTTGACGCCCTGCGTCCTGATCTGGTCAGCGTCGCCACCGGCGGCTACGAGTACGGCAGCGACCACTACCTGCCGGCGATGCAGGCGCTGGAGCGCGGCTGCCACGTGCTGTGCGAAAAACCCCTGAGCAACGAGGTGCCGCGCGCGCGTGAGATGGTGCTCAAGGCGCGCGAGAAGAGCGTTTGCCTCGGCACCAACCTCAACCACCGCTTCACGCCGCCCGCGGCCACGGCCAAGCAATGGGTCGAAGACGGTCGCCTCGGCGCGATCCTCTTCATGAACATGTCAATGTGGATCGGCAACCCGGCGGAAAGCTCGCCCTACTTTCACCTCAAGGCGCTCCACCCGCACACCATTGACATCATGCGCTATTACGGCGGTGACATCGAGCAGGTGCAATGCTTCGCGGTCAAGGCGCCCGGCCGCAAGATCTGGTCCACCGCGCAGTTCAACATGAAGTTCGCGAGCGGCGCCATCGGGCATCTGACCGGCAGCTATGACATCATCCGCGGCCACCCCATGGAGCGCTGCGAGGTGGCGGGCACCGAGGGACGCTTCGCTCTGGTGGACATGTACAAGGAGCTTACCCTCTACCCGCACCGCTCCGACGACAAGGTCGTGATCACCAACCCCATCTGCGGCGGGATGACCGGCTTCCCCGACACCTTCCGCCGGCGCATTCACCGCTTCCTCGTGCAGGTCTCGCAAGGCGTTCCGCCGGCCGAGATAGAGGGCTCCGGCCTGGACGGTCTCGCCGCGCAGAACGTCATCCAGGCGGCGATCGAATCGCTCGAGTGCGGACGAGTGGTCCGGGTGCCGCCGCTCGACCCATAGCAGCCGCACGCCCCGGTGGAGAATCGGTCTCTGTCCCTCATTCCCCGTGCATTCGATTCGCCATTCTTGCCAAGGTCCCGTTAATGTGCTATACTACGGCTGTAACTCGGTGTTGGCACGACCGAAGAGTGGGGCTCATCCCACTCTTTGGCGTTAAGGAGCGTGGGGCAATGCAAATCGACTTCGTACAAGCCCTGCGAGACATAGAGAAAGAAAAGGACATACCGCTGGAGACGCTCGCGGAGATCCTCGAGGCGGCTCTGGTTTCGGCTTACCGCAAGCACTACGGCTCGTCGGGCGAGATTCACGTCGAGATCGACTGGGAGGATTCGCGCGCCAGCATCTACGCGCGCAAGCTGGTGGTCGAGAAGATCGAGGATCCTCACACCGAGCTCTCGATCGATGAAGCGCGCAAGCTTGACCCCAGCATCCAAGTCGGGGAGAGCATTGATATCGAGGTGACGCCCGAGAACTTCGGCCGCATCGCCGCCCAGACCGCCAAGCAGGTCGTCGTTCAGCGAATTCGCGAGGCTGAGCGGGAAATCATCTTCTCGGAGTTCAGCGACCGGGCGGGCGAGGTCGTCACCGCCATCGTCCAGCGACGGACCGGGCGGTCCGTGTTCATCAACGTTGGCAAGGTCGAGGCGCTGCTTCCAGCCTCGGAGCAGATGTCGTCGGACGGATACCGCTTCGGTGAGCGCCTGAAGGTGTACGTCGTCGAAGTCAAGCGCACGACCAAGACGCCGCACGTGCTGGTTTCGCGCAGCCACCCGGGCCTGCTGCGGCGGCTGTTCGAGCTTGAGGTGCCCGAGATCCACGACGGTGTGGTCGAGATCAAGGCCATCGCGCGCGAGGCGGGGCTGCGCTCCAAGGTCGCCGTGTTTTCGCGCCAGGAGAACGTCGACCCGGTCGGCGCGTGCGTCGGCCACCGCGGCAGCCGCGTGCAGGCCGTGGTTGACGAACTGCGCGGCGAGAAGATTGACATCGTTCGTTGGAGCGATGACATGGCGCGCTACCTGGCCAGCGCGCTCAGCCCGGCGCGGGTCAACGAGGTGCGCGTGGACGAGGATCAGAAGACGGCAACGGTCATCGTCCCCGATAATCAGCTTTCACTCGCGATCGGCAAAGAAGGGCAGAACGTGCGGCTCGCCGCGCGTCTGACCGGCTGGCGGATAGATATCCGCAGTGAAACCCAGATCGCCGAGATGGAAGAGGCGATGTACGCGGAGATGGACGTGCGGGCCCGAGGAATGGCGACCATCTCCGGTGTGCCGGATGACGAACCCGGCCTCATCGGCGCCGACGAGGTCGCCGAACCTCCGGCGGAGCTGTCCGTCGGGGCGGAGCTGGAGCAGTCGTCCGAGCAGGCCGGCGGGGAGGCCCCCCCGGACGAGCCATCCGAGGCCGAATCCGCAGCGCCGCCGGAGAGCGCTGAGAAGCCTGAGCCGACGGCGGCAACGACGTCCCCTGATGAGGAGATCGCCACCGTCGGCGCGGACGAGCGAGAGGGCTGAGGGCAGCATGGCGGCGCGCAGCGTACCAATGCGCCGGTGTGTCGCGTGTCGGACGTCGCGGCCGAAGGCGGAGTTGCTTCGGGTGGTGCGCACGCCAAGCGGCGCGATCGAGATTGACGCAACCGGGTGCGCGGCTGGGCGTGGAGCATATGTCTGCAAGCGCCCGGAATGCGTGGATCTGGTGGGCCGCAAGGATGTGATGCGACGAGCCCTCGGGCAGTCGCTGCCGCAGCAGGCGTCGGCGCAGATGCGGGACGCGATTAGCGGCGAGCCAGGTGCGGGAAGCGGCTGAACGCTGGGCGTGTGCTGCTTGCCGGCGGCTTATGGAACCGCCACAACGGTATGAAGGTTATCGAGCTATCAAAAGAGTTGGGGATTCCCCTGCCCAAGCTCAAGACCACCCTGGATGAGCTAGGCGTAAAAGCGCGGACGGTGAGCAGCAGCCTCAAGGACGCCGATGTTCTGCGCGTCGCAGAGAAGCTCGGCAAGGCTGAGAAGATACGCGCGCTCCTGGAGGCGCCGGCGGCGCCGGCGGCCCCGGCGGCCGCCGCTCCGGCCGAAGCACCCGCGGCTGCACCCGAGGCGCCGCAGGTCATCCGGAAGATCTCTAAGGCGCGGATTGCCGAGCAGGCGCCGGGCAGAGAAGCGCCCGCCGCCCGTCCCGGCACGCAAGCCGTAAAGCCCGCGCCCGCCGCAAAGCCGGCCGCAGAGCCCAAGGTAAGCAAAGTCGTCGCGCCCCTGCTGCGCGCGGCAGAGGAGCGCCGTCCCAAAGAGGTGGCCCCAGAGGCACTGAAGCCGCTTTCGCGGCTGCGCGTTCCTCCGCGCCGCCTGCCGACCATCCGGCGCGGCTCCCGCATCAAGCCCAAGGCCGAAAGAGAGGCGGCGCCGCCCAAGCGAAGCAAGCAGCGCGTCGCCGTGTTCGCCCCGATGTCGGTCAAGGACTTCGCGGCGCTCCTCGGAACCGAACCGGGGCGTCTGCTCGGCGTACTGCTGAGCATGGGAGTAGTAGCGAATCTCAACAAGGTGCTCGACCCAGAGATACTCGTCCGCGTCGGCACCGAGCTCGGCCGCGAAGTGGCCATCGAGGAGCCGACGGAAGAGGCGCTAGAGGCCGCGCTCGAGGCCGAAGCCCGGGCGCCAGCAGCGAACCTCCGGCACCGGCCGCCCGTCGTGACCGTGCTCGGTCACGTGGATCACGGCAAGACCACGCTGCTCGACGCCATCCGCCACACCAAGGTCACCGAGCAGGAAGTCGGCGGCATCACCCAGCACATCGGCGCGTACCACGTCGATGTGAACGGCAAAGGCATAACCTTTATTGACACGCCGGGTCACGAGGCGTTCACCGCCATGCGTGCGCGCGGCGCCAACGTCACGGACATCGCCATTCTGGTGGTCGCTGCGGATGATGGGGTCATGCCGCAGACCATCGAAGCCATCAACCATGCGCGCGCCGCGGCCGTCCCCATCATTGTTGCGGTCAACAAGATTGACCGCGCGCAGGCCAACCCCGACCGCGTGCGCCAGCAGCTCGCCGAGCACGGCCTAGTACCCGAGCAGTGGGGCGGCGAGACCGTGTTCGTCGATATCTCGGCGCTCGACGGGACCGGCATGTCGACCTTGCTCGAGATGATCTTGCTGGTGGCCGAGGTGCACGAGTTCAAAGCCGATCCGGACGCGCCCGCCACCGCGACGGTTATCGAGGCAGAGCTGGATCGCAGGGTCGGGCCGCTCGTGACCGCGCTCGTGCGCTCGGGGACGCTGCATGTCGGAGATTCCGTAGTGGTCGGCCAGTCGTGGGGCAAGATTCGCGCGATGCTGGACGATACGGGCGCGACCATGGATGAAGCGGGGCCGGCGATGCCCGTGGTGGTCATGGGCCTGAACACGGTCCCTCAGGCCGGGGACCTGCTCGAGGTCGTCGCGGACGAGCGCGCCGGCAAGCAGGTGGCATCCTCGCGTCACGATCGGCGGCGCGCCGACCGCATCCAGGCCGCGGCTCGGCTCAGCCTCGAGGACCTCTATCAGCGCATCCAGACCGGCGAGGTCAAGGAGCTGAACATCATCCTGAAGGGTGATGTCCAGGGTTCGGTGGAGGCGATCTCGGAGTCGCTACGCAGTATCGAACACCCGGAGGTGCGGGTGCGGGTGATTCACGCCGGCGTCGGGGATATCTCCGATTCCGACGTCATGTTGGCGCAGGCGTCGCAGGCGGTCATCATCGGCTTCCACGTCAATATCGAATCGGCGGCGCGCGATATGGCGCGGGAGCAGGGCGTGGACGTTCGCATCTACCAGGTCATCTACGATCTGCTTGACGACGTCAAGGCGGCAATGAGCGGCATGCTGGAGCCCGAGTACGAGACGGTGCTCCTGGGTCGCGCCGAAGTGCGCCAAGCCTTCAACATCTCGCGATTGGGCACCGTCGCCGGCTGCTATGTCGCCGAGGGCGCAGTTCAGCGCGGCGCGGATGTCCGCGTTCTGCGCAACGGCCAGCCCGTCCACGAAGGCAAGGTTGATTCATTGCGCCATCTCAAGGACGATGTTCGCGAGATCGGCGAAGGGTTCGAATGCGGCATCGGCATTTCGGGCTTCAACGACTTTCAGCCCGGGGACGTGATCGAGGCCTTCACCACTCGCGAGGTGCGGCGCGAGGTGGTGTAGGGCGAAGTCCGTTGTCCGTGGTGCGACAGCTTACAGACCCGTACGCCGTGGTTCGGCCACGCGCCAAGCCCACAGACTTCCCGCAACCGATATCAGATCGCGTGCACCATGTGGTTTATCGGCGCTGCCACGATCGAACTCGAGATCACCGACAGCCTGACGCTCAAGGACAAGCGCCAAGTGGTCAAGGGCCTCATTGATCGCCTGCGCTCTCGGTTCAACGTCGCGGTGGCTGAGGTAGACCGTTTCGACACGCCGCGATTCGCGACTTTCGCGCTGTGCGCGATAGCGAACGACAAGGCCGTCATCCACTCGATGCTGGAGAAGGCGGTGGATCTGGTGGAGTCGGAGCCGCGCGCGGCGGTGCTCGGCTACGAGATCGAGATGCTATGAGGAGCGGGCCGGGATGCCGGTATCGCGGCCGAGCGCGTGGCAGGGCTATCGTACGTCCGGTCTTGCGAGGTGTAATGTGCCTACTCAGCGCCAGGAGCGCGTCGGCCAATTGCTGCGCGAGGAGATCAGCCGCATCATCGAGCGCGAACTCAAGGACCCGCGCATCGGCATGGCGAGCATTACCGATGTCGAAGTAACCCCGGATTTGCGCCAAGCCCTGGTGTTCGTGAGCGTATTTGGCAGCGACGACGAGGCGCAGGCGAGCCTGGAAGCGCTCAACCGCGCGGCGCGCTTCATGCGCGGTCAACTGGGCAAGGAGCATTTGCGCCTGCGCTATCTGCCCGAGCTTGAATTCCGCCGCGACGAGTCGATCGCACGCGGCGTGCGCATCTACCAACTGCTCGAACAGGTCAAGCATGAATCACGTCCCGCAGAAGATCCGCAGGATAGCGGAGCTGATACCGCGTCATAAGACGTGCCTGCTGCTGACCCACGTGAGCCCCGACGGCGATGCCCTCGGTTCGCTGCTCGGCCTCACCCTCGGGCTGGAAGCCATCGGCATCCGCAGCTTCCCGGTATGCGCCGACCCCGTTCCTCCCACCTATCGCTTTCTGCCCGGCGCGAATCGCGTCAGCGCCGAGCTTCCGTCGCAGCCTCCGATGCTCGCGGTGGCCGTGGATGCTGACGGCATCGCACGCGTGGGCAAGTTCGGGCCCGACCTTGAGCGCGCATGCACCGTCATCGACATAGATCATCACGCCACTGAGAAGGCATTCGGCGAGGTGCGGTGGGTGGACCCGCGAGCCGCCGCCACGGGCGAGATGATCTTCCGCCTGCTGCATGCGATGCGGGTGCCGCTGAGCCCGGACATCGCAACGTGCATCTACACCGCGATACTCACGGATACCGGCCGCTTCTGCTACTCGAACACCAGCCCGCGCGCACTAAGCATCTCGGCGCGGTTGGTTCGCGCGGGCGCCAGCCCTCCCCGCATCTACCGCGAGCTGTACGAAAGCAAGTCGTTCTCCGCCAGCCGGTTGCTCGGTCTCGCGCTGGGGCGGGTCAACCAGGTCGCCGACGGCCGCATCACGTTCTCGACGCTGACCCAGGAGGACTTTCGCAGCGCGGGCAGCACGGCCGACGAAACCGAAGGCATCATTGACCATCTGCGCGCGGTGCGACACGCTCAGGCCGCCGCGTTATTCGTCGAGCTGCCTGACGGCGCGATTCGAGTCAGCCTGCGCTCGCAAGGAAAGACGGACGTCGGCGATGTCGCCCTGCGGTTTGGCGGCGGCGGCCATGTCAACGCCGCCGGCTGCACTGTATCCGGGCCGATGCGGGAAGCACAGGAACGCATTCTGGCGGCGCTCATTGACGCGCTCGCGCAGGAGTAACCAGTGCCCCCCGACGGATTCCTGAACCTGATCAAACCCCCAGGCATGAGCTCCCACGATGCCGTCGCATGGCTGCGGCGGCTCATCGCGACGCCCGTGGGGCATGCCGGCTCCCTCGACCGCGCCGCCGCCGGCGTACTCGTGTTGGGGGTCGGAAAGGCGCGGCGACTGATACGCTGGGCGCTCGAGAGCGAAAAGGCGTACGTTGCAGAGGTTACCTTCGGCATCACCACGGACACGCTGGATGCGGAAGGACGTGTCCTGAACGAGCGAGACGCATCGCATCTGACCGCTGCCGAGGTGGAGCACGCTCTGGTGCGATTCGCGGGCGATGTCGAGCAACAGGCCCCGGCCTATTCAGCGGTGCACGCCGGCGGCACCCGGCTGTACCAACTGGCTCGACAGGGGCTGGAAGTCCCGGTCCGAATGCGAACGGTTCGCATCTTCTCGCTGCGCCTGCTCAATTTCGTCCACCATTCGGAGGCCGATCGGATGGGCGCGGGCCATCCACGTGCCCGCATTGCCGTAGAGTGCTCCAAGGGCACTTACATCCGGTCCCTCGCGGCTGACCTCGGCGCGGCGGTAGGCTGCGGAGCGTATCTCTCATTTCTGGTGCGCGGACGCTCCGGTGCATTTGGCGTCGAGCAGAGTATGACGATCGAGGAAACGCAGCGAGCCATCGAGAACTGCTGCCTAGAGAGCGCGCTGACGCCGATGGATGCGCCGCTATCGGCGATGCCGGCCGTGATACTGGAGTCCGGCGACGCGCGCCTGGTCGCGCACGGCCGTGCTGTGCGGCCACCGGGCTCGGCTGTTGCGTCCGGCCTCGCCAGAGTATATGATACATCGGGCCGGTTCATCGGGGTCGCTCAATTGACCGCCGGCGAGGTGCGTCCACACATCGTTGTCGTCTGAGGCCGCAGACTGATTGCGGCGGCGCCCCGGATTGCTCAGCAACCGCGCCCGCATCGACATGCAAATCCGACGTGACACAACCAAACTTGCGCCCACATGCATCGCGGTGGGCGTTTTCGACGGTGTGCACCTCGGCCATCAGGCAGTGCTGCGCCAGGCCGTTGCTGGGGCGCGTGTTGCAGGGCTGCTTGCGGCGGCGCTGACTTTCGACCCACATCCGGAACAACTGCTGCGACCCCGGCAAGCGCCTCGGCTCTTGACCACGATCCCCGAGCGCGCGGCGCTCATCGCCGAAACCGGCATTGAGGTATTGGTCATCGCCGGATTCGACCGCGACTTCGCGAGCCTCGCGCCTGACGAGTTCGCGCGCTGCGTTCTCGCCGATCAGCTTAACGCGCGCTGCGTTGTCGCGGGCGAGGGATTCCGCTTTGGTGGCGGCGCTGCGGGCGACGTAGCGGTCCTCACCGAGCTCGGGCCACGGCTGGGCTTCCACGCTTCCGAGGTCAAGCGCGTCACCGTGGACGGCGGCGAGGTCTCGAGCACCATCATCCGCCAGTTCATTGCTGCCGGCGAGGTCGAGCGTGCAACGACGTTGCTGGGTCACGCCTACACGATCATGGGTGCGGTGGCACGCGGCGATCAACGGGGCCGCACCCTCGGCTTTCCGACCGCTAACCTCTGCGTCGAACCGCACAAGTTGCTGCCGCCCGACGGCGTCTATGCGGCACGGGCGCGGTTCGATGACGCAACGCTGCCGGCGCCGGCCGTCGTCAACATCGGCTTTCGGCCGACATTCGCACCCGCGGGACGCGAGGCGCAGGGGGGCTGCATCGAGGCGCACCTTATCGACGCGGATACGGGCGAGCTTTACGGCCGCACCATCACCCTCGACTTCGTGAGCCGGCTGCGCGAGGAAAGGCGATTCCCGAATCCCGAGACCTTGGTCGAGCAGATCCGCCGGGACATAGCCCGGGCGCGGAAGGTGCTTGCAAGGGACAGCTGACAAGGCCCCGGGAGACTGAGAGACAGACGATGCGGTGCACGTGAAGAACACCTGTACATGCCTGATCGGTGTATTCCTGTTGGTGATCGGCGCCGCGGCCTACGGGGATAATTTGCCGGGGCCCGACTACGCGGCTCAGCGCGTCGAGATCAAGCTCGATCGCTGCGTGCTGACGTGGCGGGCGCACCATGGCCTTGACGTCGAGTACGATGGCGCGCGCGTGTTTTCCGCCAACCCCGAGGAGCTCGTGGTTCACTCGCGGGATTGGGGCAAGGCATACTACAAGAGCTCCTCGGACGCCGGCTTGGCCCGCCTCACCCGCGAGGGGGCGGCGCAAGTTCTCAGGATCGAGCACGCCCCATCCGCAATGCGCTGGAGCGAAACCATCACGGCGGGGCCCGGCGATCGTTTCCGGGTCGAGTACGCGTACGTCCAGAACGCCTGGGATGATGTATCCCTTCAGCTCGGGTTCTCGCGGCCAGTGGAACGATGGTTCGCGGGAGCGCCTTTCCAGGCTGACGCGCCGTCGAAGCGCCCCGACAGCGTCGTACCCAAGCAGTTCGATTCGTCGCGGCCCAATCCGTTCGACGGCGCGCGCACGATCGCCGTCGACTCGCTGTTCGGGCACGTCGAGATCGAGGCGACAAAACCGGTGTCCTTGTTTGACTATGCGGATCGACGCGGGCATTTCTGGCTCGGCCTCGATGAGCCGTTATCCAAGGGTCGCGAAGGATCATTCGCCATCGAGGTGCGATTGTCGCCCGCGGCCGTGGAGTGCGCCGGTGTCTCGTTGTCTGATTTGAGGCTGCCCGCGGAAGTGAACAACGGACGCCTGGCGGTGACAGCAAACGTGCGGTCGACCGCGGACGGCCCACAGCAACTCACAGCCGCTCTCGTGGCAATGTCTCCTGGGCGCGAGCGGCTCGACGCAAGGGCCGACGTGGCGCTCGCGCCAGACAAGCCTACTCCCGTCGCCCTGTCGGTATCTGTACCCGCGGCGGGTGAGTATAGCTATCAACTGTTGCTCACTGCTGAGCCGGGGGGCAAGCAGCTCTACGCAACTCGAGAGCTTTCAGCGAAGGTGCAACCCGCCATGACTATCTTGCCCGGGCGCTCATTGTACACTTCGGAACAAGCGGGGTGCTTGCTGGTCACGGTCGCCCACTCCCTGGCCGGCGAGATCCTGCGATTCGCTGCAACGGCCGACAGCGGATTCCGGGTCGAGACCGATGTGCGCGGCGGGATCCGCAGCCGCGTGCCATTTGATGTCAGGAAGTTGCCGCAGGGCAAGACTCGGATCACGTGCCAGCTCAGGCGCGGGAACGAGACCGTCGGGGTCGCGGAGGCCTGGATTCGCAAGGAACCGCCGAAGCCGAACGAAGTGAAGATAGACTACGAAAGCCGCGGCCTCATCGTCGACGGGCTGCCATGCTTGCCGTTCGGCTTCTACTGCATCTTCCCAGGGAATACTGTCGCCGCCGCCGAGGCCCCGCACGGCTTCAACATGATCGCAGCCTACCAGAATGCCAATCGGGATGCGACCCAGATCCGCGCGTACTTCGACCGCTGCGCCCGCGTCGGGATCAAGGTTCACTACGATATCCGCACCATCGCCCAGGCCGAGCCGTCGCCCGCGAAGTGGGAGGCGCTGAAGCGAGAGGTTGAGATGCTGCGCGATCATCCGGCGCTGCTCGCATGGTATCTGTGCGACGAGCCGGACGGCCAGGGCATCCCGCCGGCGAGACTCGTCGAGGCGTACAACTTCATCAAGGACCTCGACCCCTATCACCCAATCACCATGGTCTTCTGTATTGCTGACCGCGCGCCGGAGTACGTGGATGCGATGGATATCCTGATGGCGGATCCATACCCGATCCCAAATGGGCCGGTGACCACCGTCTCCGACTGGGCGGATCAGCTCAACCGCGCGGTGAACTTCGGCATGCCCCTGTGGATCGTGCCGCAGGCGTTTGGCGGCGGCGAGTGGTGGGCGCGCGAGCCCTCTGCTCGCGAGGAGCGCGCGATGACCTACCTCGCGCTTATCCACGGGGCGACTGGGATCCAGTACTTCATCCGCCGGCCGCCCATCGGCAACCCGGTTTCGCCGAGCCTGTGGAGCGAATGCCGCCGTCTGGCGCTGGAAGCGCAGGAGCTTACACCCGCGCTGCTCTCATCCGAGCCGGCGCCTCCCGCTTCGGCCGATGTTGAGCAGGTGCACGTCACCACGAGGCGCTGCGATGGCTCCGTCTACGTCATCGTCGTCAACACGCAGAACGAGCCGTCGGCGATGGCGATCTCGATTGACGGCGGGTACACCTGTGACGCGGAGGTTCTGTTCGAAGGGCGCAAAGTGGCTGTGAGCCACGGCAGGCTGAGGGATTTGATCGACGGGTTCGGGACTCGCGTGTATCGCATCCCCGTCGAGAAGCCCGCCGAGACCGTCGCCGTGTCATCCGGCAACCTAACGGTCAATCCGAGTTTCGAAGACGCGACCAACGTCGGCACGCCGGACGGCTGCTACGTCACGGCGGGTGAGGATCTCGGCGCCTCACTCTTCGTTGACCCTCGCGTGGCATATCATGGCGCGCACTCTCTGCGATTGCGCACGCCTGTCGAAGGCATGGGCGTCACCGTCCGTCCGTTCCCGGTTGAACTCAAGCAGGGCCGTACGTATGACGTCTCGGTGTGGGCCAGAGGACTGACGCCGGGGCTTCGGTTCAGCCTGGGGATGGATGGCATCGCGGGCGCGCCACAGACCTTCACGCTGGGCACCGACTGGGCGAGATACGCCTGGACTGGCGTCGCGCCGAAAGACGGCCGCGGGCAACTCTATCTCGAACTTGTGAGCGCGGGCGCGGCCTGGTTCGACCTGCTCCAGGTCGTGCCGCGGTAACTAGGCCCGCAGCGGAGGCACGCCGCTCTCCGGGTCGGGCTGCGTCCCAGGCGGCGTTGCGCGCGTGCGCACGGTTATGCTAGAATCTGTTGTGCGGGCTGCTGCCTGCGCGTGAATCAAGCGCGACAGAGCCGTCGTTATCCTCGCTGCGCGCGTAGTCCCCAGCAATACGGCACCGCGAAGGGGTCATCATGCCTGCCAGGAAACCGAAGCAAATGGCAGTGGGCGAGTTGGCGAGCAAACTCTACCACTATCACAATGTGGAGCACCTCTCCGACGCCCACGTCAAGGAAAGAGCGCTGCCGTTTGGGCAGGTCACCGAGTTCGGCAACTACAACTTCACCTCCAGTGTGCGCAACCGCAGCGCGGGGTTGACGGCCTACCTCGGCAGCGACAAGGTGCTCCAGCCCGATCTCAGTGCGCGGCAGCGCGACATCCGCGACAAGGCGCCCGACACGCTGCGCAGTCTTCAGCGCTACCTCGATCGCACGCGCCTCATCTGCATCGAGCGCACCATGGGCAACAACGACACGTTCTGCCCTCACTGCACGATGTACGTCTCGGTGTACGCCAAGTATGCGGTGCAGATCGCGCACATGTGGGGAGAGACGCTTTTCGCTTACCGTCCCACGGCGCCCGGACCCGACATGCACTGGATCTGCGCCCCGGAGTGGCCCGAGCAGGAGCGCCGGATACTGGTATTCCCCGAGGACGGCGTGACGTTTGTCCTCGGCTCCGATTACATGGGCGAGGCGAAGAAGGGGTTCCTGCGCATGGCGATGTGGTACGCGAAGCAGGAGGGGATGCTCGGCGTTCATGCGGGCGCGAAGATGGTGCAGGCGCGGCAGCCGGATGGTAAGCTCCGGCGCTACAGCATGCTTCTGTTCGGCCTCTCCGCCACCGGCAAGACCACCCACTCGTGCCACGACCACGGCCTCTGTCACGACGGCGAGACGATGGAGGTGGTGCAGGATGACGTCTGCTTCCTGTGCGAAGATGGCAGCGCCCTGGGCACCGAGCGCGGCTTCTACCTCAAGACCGAGGGCCTCGATCCGCATGGGCAGCCGCTGCTCTACAAGGGCGCGACGCAGCCGGACACGATCTTCGAGAACGTCATGGTGGACAGCGACGGCAATGTTGACTTTGACGACGAGACCCTGACCAGCAACGGCCGCGGCGTGGTCCAGATGGCGAGCCTCACGCCATATGTGAGCGACTCCATCAACCTCCCTCCTGCCGATGAGACGGACGGACTCTTGCTCTTCTTCATCACGCGGCGCAATACCGTGCTGCCGATGATCGCCAAGCTGACGCCGGAGCAGACAGTTCAGGCGTTCATGCTCGGCGAGTCGGTCGAAAGCTCGGCCGGCGACCCGCGGCGGGCGGGCGAGTCGGTGCGTGTCGTTGGGACCAACCCCTTTATCGTCGGCGACGAGGCCGCCGAGGGCAACTGGATGTACGAGTTCATCCGCCGCCATCCCAATGTCCACGGCTATCTCCTCAACACCGGCGGCGTCGGTGAGATCCGCGAGAAACAGCCCGACGGGATCCAGCGCGTCAAGCGCGAGGTCACGCGCATCCAGATCCCGGAAACCTCGGCGCTCTTCCGCGCGATCGTCCGCGGCACCGTGAAGTGGACCACGGAGCCCTACTTCGGGATGACGGTTCCGGAGGAGATCGAGGGCGTGGATATCCGCAAGTTCGACCCGACGTCGTTCTATTCGCAGGCCGAGATCGAGCAGTACGCAAGCGAGCTCAAGCGCGAGCGCCGCGAGTATCTGGAGAAGTACCCAGGTCTCGAACCCGCGATCATCAAGGCGGAGTGAGACCTCTTCCGCGGGCTTGTCCGCCGCAGGCGGATTGCGCAGATGATAAGCGCTTATTGCATTGTGTGATGATCCGTGTTGGTCGAAGTCTTGCCCTGGCCTATCAGCGGAATCTGCGGATGATCAGAAGGCCCCATATATGAGCCTCGAGGCGTGGTTGGCGTTGAGCAAGGCGGAGTTGAGGCCCGCGCAGGCGCTGGCGCTGCTCGAGCGCTTTCCGTCGCCGGCCGACCTGTTGGCAGCGACACCCCCCGAATGGCGTGCAGTCTGTCCACTCTCCCCGTCTGAGGAACGCCGCCTCAGCGACGCCGCGCGAGAGCCGGTTGACCAGGATATACGCAAGCTCGAGGAGCTCGGCGGGCACATCGTCACTATTCGCGATTTCCACTATCCCGCTCTGCTGCGGCAGATTCACGGTTCGCCGCCCGTTCTGTACATCCGGGGCGAACTCCAGGAGTGCGACCAGCGCGCAGTGGCGATTGTGGGCACGCGCCGCGCCAGCCCTTACGGTAGGCTCGTGGCCGAGACGCTCGCTCGGGAGCTTGCCGCCGCCGGTGTCACCGTCGTGAGTGGTCTTGCGTTGGGGATCGATGGCGCCGCGCATGAGGGCGCGCTCAAGACTGGGCGCACGCTCGGTGTCGCTGCATGTGGCCTCGATGTCACCTATCCGCCGAGCAATCACCAGCTCATCCTCCGGGTCGCGGCGAAGGGGGCGGTGATAACGGAGTTCCCCCTCGGCGCGCGGCCGGAGCGGTGGCGTTTTCCCGCGCGCAATCGCATCATCAGCGGCCTCTCGCTCGCGACCGTCGTCGTCGAGGCGCCGGAGAAGAGCGGCGCCCTGATCACCGCGGATCACGCTCTCGACCAGGGCCGCGATGTCTTCGCAGTTCCCGGCGCGGTCAACACGGTGCAGAGCCGCGGCACGCATCAGCTCATCAAGCAAGGCGCCAAGCTGGTCGAGACCGTGGACGACATCCTCGAAGAGTTGGACCTTCCCGCGCGACCCAAGAGCGTTGACACGGAG
>Ga0315291_10003946_pt1 | contig 19040 bp, 15 predicted proteins | sample YL17G12_20_MG_FD_203070 | JGI IMG/M metagenome (GOLD analysis project Ga0315291, IMG submission 203070) | Sediment microbial communities from Yellowstone Lake, YNP, Wyoming, USA - YL17G12_20 | ecosystem: Environmental > Aquatic > Freshwater > Lake > Sediment | place: USA: Wyoming | collected...
TGGGAAAGTTTAGTTCCAAAACCAGTTTTTAGATTTCTCGAGGAAATTAATGGAGAAAAGAGAATTAAAATATTAAATAGATGTTAATTGATGCTTCAATAAATTCAGCATCAACCATGAGCGACTCTTCGGCACGCTCAGAGTTGTCCCGAGCAAACCCGAGGGACGAAGTCGAATTGGTTGATACTCATGCTCACTTGAATTTTAATGCTTTTAAAGATGACGCCGACGAAGTGATTCGTCGGTCTTTAAGTGGAGATATTTGGATGATAAATGTTGGTTCCAATCTTGAAACATCAAAAAAAGCGGTTGAGATTGCCCAAAAATATCCGCAGGGAGTTTTTGCTTCGGTTGGTCTCCACCCAATAAATTTGGATACAGGATTATTAAGAACGAAGGCAGACAACATAGAAGGAAGTCATTTCGAAAAAGAGTTCGATTATGAAAAATACAAAGAGCTTGCTAAGTCACAAAAAGTTATAGCGATAGGCGAAATCGGATTAGATTACTATTGGCGGCCAAAAACTACTGCTAAAAAGGAATTATTTAAGCAAAAGCAAAAGAACTTGTTTTTAGAAGAATTAAAATTAGCAGAAGAATTGAATCTGCCGGTAATTTTTCATTGCCGGATGGCACACGACGATCTTATTAACATAATCAGCGAACAATTAAAAAATAACAATAAACAAATTAGAGGGGTTATTCACTGTTTTACTGGAACGTGGGAGCAAGCGCAAAAGTATATGGAAATGGGGCTTGCTCTGGGATTTAATGGCCTAATTTTCAAGTTAGATTTTAAAGATATAATCCAGAAGACTCCCTTAGAAAGAATTTTAATTGAGACCGATTGTCCTTATTTATCCCCGCCCGCATCGCTACGCGAGCAAGCCCTGCCCGAAATGCTATCGTTGCAGGCGGGTCGCTTGCGAAGCGTTGCGGGCGGGACCTCTCCTGAAAACAATACAAATTATCGTAATGAACCTATATATGTAAAATATATCGCCAAAGAGATAGCTAAAATTAAAAATATAAAATTTGAAGAAGTATCTAAAATAACTAATCAAAATGCAAAAGAACTTTTTAAATTCTAAGATAGCTATTATTGGCGGTGGAAGCTTAGCCAACTTAAGTGTTTTGAAAAAGGCGAAATTGAAAAACATTTTAACACCTTATGGAAAAGCTTTTTATTATTTTATAAAAAATTGTCCTATTATTTTACGGCACGGTCCGAAAAAAAATATTCCTCCGCATAAAATAAACTATAAAGCTAATATTTCTGCCCTTAAAAAACTAGGTGTAAAATATATTTTTTCTTTTAATTCAGTTGGTTCCTTGAGGAAAAAAATTAAACCCGAGAATATTTTAATTCCTATTGACTATATTGATTTTGATACACTGACTTTTTATGAAAAAAATCCAAAGTTTATTACTCCTCAAATCTCAGAAAAACTAAGAAAAGTTCTAATTAAAATTTTAGAAAAATTAAATTTGAAATTTTTCAAAAAAGGAGTCTATTTTAATACCAAAGGACCAAGACTGGAAACAAAGGCTGAAATAAGTTTAATAAAAAATTTTGCAGATGTAGTTGGAATGACTATGGCAAAAGAAGCTACTTTGGCGAATGAATTAGATTTGGAATATGCTTCAGTCTGCTCAGTTGATAACTATGCCCATGGTTTAATAAAAAAACCACTATCTATAAAAGATATTAGAGAAAATCAAACGAGAAATAAAAAAAATATTGGAATGATAATAGAAGAAATTTTAAGGATAAAAATATGAATTTATTAATAAAAAACATCATTTTGAAAGGCGAGAAAAAAGATGTTTTTATTGAAGGAAATAAAATAAAAAAAATCAGAGATAATCTGAATTTAAAAGCCACAGAAAAGATTGACGGAAAAGGCGAAAAAGCGGTAATTCCTGGGTTAATAAATTGCCATACCCATGCTGCCATGAGTCTTTTTAGAGGATACGGGGATGATTTGCCATTGAAAGAGTGGCTGAAAAAGAAAATCTGGCCCTTGGAAGCAAAATTAACTCAAGATGATGTTTATTGGGGAACAAAATTAGCTTGCCTAGAAATGATTAAATCAGGCACAACTTGTTTTAATGATATGTATTGGTACCAAGAATCAGCAATTGAGGCAACTGAAGAGATGAATCTTCGGGCTATAATCGGTTTGGTGATGATTGATTTCTTACAAATCGGCAGCAAGAAAAACATCGAGAGAATCTATAAGGAGCTAGAAGCTAAAAACCTAGAACCTATCACCTTAGCTATAGCTCCTCATTCGATTTACGGTGTTTCAAAAGAAAATTTAATTTGGGCAAAAAATTTTGCCGGGAAAAATCATTTAATTTTACATACTCATTTGTCTGAAACAGAAAAGGAAGTCAAAGATTGTTTGGAAAAATTTAAAATGAGGCCGATTGAGTATTTAGATAAAATTGGTTTTTTGAACGAAAATTGTGTCTTGACTCATTCAATTTGGCTAAATGAAAAAGAAATTAAAATTTTAGCTAAAAGAAAATGCAGTGTGGTTTATAATCCTTGTTCTAATATGAAGTTGACTTCAGGAATTTTTCCTTACAAAAAAATGAAAGAAGCCGGAGTTAATATTACCTTGGGAACTGACGGTCCGGCTTCCAATAATTCTTTAGATATGTTTTCAGAGATGAAATTTGCTTCGTTTTTACAAAAACTGAGCGAAGAAGATCCGACAATAGCTTCGGCCAAAGAAATTTTTGAGATAGCAACAAAAAATGGAGCCAAGGCTCTGAAAATAAACGCAGGAGAAATTAAGGAAGGAAAATTAGCTGATTTAATTTTAATTGATTTGAATTATGTTTCTTTTCAACCTGGCCACAATTTTATTTCCGATTTAGTCTATTCTGCATCAGGTAATTGCGTTTCCGATGTTATTTGTAACGGTAAAATCTTAATGCGGGAAAGAAAAATTGAAGGCGAAGAAAAAATTAAAAAAGAAGCAACCAAAAGGGCCAAAGATCTTATCAGGGGAAAATAATTATCTAAAGCACCTCCAGTATTTTTTGAGAGCTTGTTTTAATTGTTTTATTGTTTCTTTCGTTTCTTCTAAGCCCGAATCTTTTCGAGGGCTTATTTTTTCTTCGAATAAATTTTTATCAATTGGCAAACCCCGTAGTAGAGAAATCTCACTACGGGGCAGGTCTAATAAGCCAGAAATTAAAGCCGTCCAAGCGAGAGGTAAAATCTCTTGATTATAACCTGAAGCAATCAAATCTATTTCTTTTCCTTGGCAGACTTCGTCTGCCAGTTCTTTTACTTTTCCTCCAATCATTTTAAATCCTTCCAAGGTCAAGCCGAGTTGGGTTAAAGAATCATTGAAATATGGGTCAGAGCCACCATATCTTATAATTAATTCCGGCTTAAATTCTTTAGCTATTGGAAAAATTATTTCGTCAAAGCAATATTGATAAGCTAAATCTGAGGCGCCAGGAGGTAGGGGAATATTAACTGTCAAACCTTCACCTTTTCCAGAACCTATTTCATTTAAAAAACCAGTTCCTGGATATAAAGTTGCGGGATCTTGATGCAAATCAATAAATAGAACTCTATTTTCTTTTTCAAAAGCCTCAGCCACGCCGTTACCGGCGTGGGCATCGGTATCTAAAATTAAGATTCTTTTTGCGCCTTTATTTAATAAGTTTTTAGCGCAAACTACAACATCGTTATAAACACAGAATCCTTCGCCAAAATTTATTTTGGCGTGATGTAAACCACCGCCAATTCCAATTGCTTTTTTGTACCCCGCACCAGAAACTTCGTTTCGGTACGGGACTGGTCCAGCACTGAGCTTCGCTCTAGTGCTGGGTTTACCTTTAAAGACTAATTCTCCAGCCAATAAAGAAGTGCCAACGATAAGTCTAGCTGCTTTTTCTATTCCCTTTGGTAAATATCCTGTTAGGGGGTCTAGATTGTCAGGAGAGGCATATTCTAAAATATTACGCAAAATAATTCCTTCTGAGGCTTTTTTCATTGCCTCAATATATTCTTTAGTGTGGGCTAGCTCTAAATTTTTATCAGTAGCTGATTCTGGTTTGATTTCCTCGAAAAAATCCTCAAAATTTGGCAACCCCCTTTTTAAAAAATTAACAAAAATTTCAAACCGCTCGCCTTTAAAAGGATGGCCCTCGCCAAAATGATAATTTTTAATTTCAGGATTATAAATTAAGGCAGTTTTCATTTGTTAATTATAACATCTCGGCAGGCCATTCAGGGAGCACGCCATCGGCTAAAAATGACAATCCAAACTTTGTTTGCAGCCGTGGCTATTTCTCGCCCCGCCTCTCTTGTATATTATAATTTCATACTGCTTAGAGGGCGGGGCTGCGAAGTGCTCCCTTTATAACCTGCCGAGAATCATATTCTTTTGACAAAAATTTATTAAGGTGATAATTTCAAAAGGGAGGACTAGCTCTTTTTTGTGGATAAATTCCACGAGATAGCTCTTTCCAAAATATAGAAAAGGAGAGAAAAGAAATGCCTATTGATAGATATACTCGACCAAAAATGGGAACAGTCTGGTCAAAAAGACGTAAATTTCAAAGATGGTTAGACGTTGAGATAGCGATTTTGAAAGCGGAAGAAGAACTTGGGTTGATTCCTGCGGGCACAGCCTCAAAAGTCAGAAAAAATGCTAAATTTACAGTCGCCGACATAAAAAAAAGAGAAAAAGAAACCAGACACGATTTTGTAGCCTTTATTCAAGTAGTTTCAGAAAGCCTGCCGCCGGAAATTAGGCCATACTTTCACGCCGGTGTTACTTCTTACGATGGTGAAGATACTGCTTTAGCGACCCTTATGAGGGATTCAATTGATTTAATAGAGGGAGAACTCGTCGAACTTAGACAAGTATTGAAAGAAATGGCGCGGAAATATAAAAACACGCTAGAAATTGGTCGTACTCACGGAGTCCACGCCGAACCCATCACTTTTGGCTTAAAACTACTCAATTGGTATGCTGAAATAGAACGGCATCTCAAAAAACTGAAAGAAAACCGACCTTACTTTTTAGTCGGAAAGATTTCCGGAGCAGTAGGGACATGTGCCAATATTGATCCAAGGATAGAACAAATCGTCTGCAAAAAACTTGGTATTTATGCTGCAGGCGTCTCTACTCAAATTGTCAGTCGCGATTGCCATTCTTTGTACCTCTTTCTGCTAACATCAATTGCTAGCTCTCTAGAGAAATTTGCTACCGAAATTAGGAATCTAAGCCGGACAGAAATTAGAGAAGTTCAAGAGCCATCTCAAGAAAAACAAACAGGTTCATCGGCAATGCCACAAAAGAAAGCTCTGCCAAATCCAATTGCATCTGAAAACACCTGTTCTCTAATGAGAACACCAAAAGGAAACTTAATTACTGCACTTGAGAATCAAGCTCTTTGTTGGCACGAAAGAAGCCTGGATAATTCTGCAAATGAAAGGATAATTCTTGCCGATACCTCAACTTACGTTCACTATTCGCTTTGGCGTTTCATCAACATTCTCAAGAATCTCAAGGTTTATCCTAAGAGAATGCTGGAGAATCTCAATCTGACACGGGGAATAATTTTCTCTGAAGACGTAATGCTTGCCTTAGCTAAAAAAGGGATGAGTCGCGAAGATGCCCACGAGCTTATGCAGGAACTGACTATGAAATCTTGGGAGCAGAGGTTGAAATTCAAAAAAGTATTACTTGCTGATTCTAGAATTACTGCCCTATTATCCGAAACGGAAATTGATGCTTGCTTAGATTCAAAACGCCATCTTGAAAACATCGACCAGGTTTTCAGTCAATTCGGACTTTGATGCTGAGAAAAAATCCTTAATCCTTTTTTCTTTCTAAATGAGGCCATCTGCCTCTTTTTTATTTCCCCGTTAGAAAGCTCGCTTTCTAACGGGGTCTAATCAATAATTCGAAAATCATATTTTATGTGATAAAATGAACCCAATAGTACAACTTCGACTCGCTACGCGAAAAATAGCCATAGATAGTCGAAGTTGTACTAACCGGGTAAAAATATATGGAGTACAATCCTCCCCGAAAAAATTTTTCTTCGAAAAATTTAACAGGGCAAGCAAAAAATTATTATCCACAGCAGATCGAGGAAAAATGGCAAAAAGTGTGGGAAGAAATTGGTTTGTTTCAGGCCAAAGACTTTTCCAAGAAAAAGAAGTTTTATTGCTTAGATATGTTCCCTTATCCTTCAGCTGAAGGATTGCACGTCGGTCATCCTCGGGGTTACATTGCCACTGACATTTTTTCTCATTTAATGAGGAGAAAAAGATTTAACGTTTTACATCCCATGGGTTGGGATGCTTTTGGATTGCCGGCCGAGAATTATGCCATAAAAACCAAGGTTAACCCTGCAATTTCAACAAGGAATAATATCAAAAACTTCAAAAGGCAGATAAGGTCTATTGGCTTAAGCTATGACTGGTCAAGGGAAATTAATACCACTGACTCAGAATATTATAAATGGACACAATGGATTTTTCTTTTACTCTTTAAAATGGGTTTAGCTTATGAAGCCACTTTGCCCATAAATTTTTGCCCTTCTTGCAAAACCGGATTAGCTAATGAAGAAGTTGTTGATGGTGAATGCGAAAGATGTGGAGCTAAAGTTACAAAGAAAAATTTAAGACAGTGGGTTTTAAAGATAACAGCTTATGCCGAAAAATTATTAAAAGATTTGGATTCGCTTGACTGGCCGGAGCAAATTAAAGAGATGCAAAGGAATTGGATAGGGAAGTCAGAGGGTTGGGAAGCAGCCTTCGAGATTAAAGATTTAAGATTAAAGATTCAAGTATTTACTACTCGGATCGATACTTTATTTGGGGTTACCTATTTAGTAGTAGCGCCGGAGCATCCGATTATCTCAAATCTTAAACCTCAGATCTTAAATCTCAAATCAGTTGAGCAATATATAGAAGACTCAAAAAAGAAAAGCGATAGAGAAAGGATTAGTGAGGTAAAAGAAAAAACAGGTATAGAGATTAAAGGGGTTAAGGCTATTAATCCGGCTAATAATCGAGAGATTTCAATTTTCGTTGCTGATTATGTTTTGCCTTATTATGGAACAGGCGCAGTTATGGCTGTTCCTTGTCACGATCAGAGAGATTTTGATTTTGCCAGGAGATTTAATTTAGCAATGGTGGAAGTGATTCAGCCATACGCCGAAAAGAAAAAATCATCAAAAGAAAGATCTCCAACTTTTTTTAATGGCAGATTTGAATGCGCTTTTGAAGGAGAAGGGACTTTGATTAACTCCGGTCGTTTTATCGGAATGAAATCAGAAGAGGCCAGAATTAAGATAGGCGAATGGTTGGCAAAAAACAATTCAGCCAAAAAAGCTGTTTGTTATAAATTAAGAGATTGGATTTTTTCCAGACAGAGATACTGGGGAGAACCGATACCTCTTGTTCACTGCGAAAATTGCGGAGTAGTTCCTCTTTCTGAAATAGATTTGCCGCTGAAATTGCCAAGAGTTAAGGAATATAAGCCTACCGGGACTGGAGAATCTCCTTTGGCATCAATAAAGAGTTGGGTGAACACAAAATGCCCAAAATGCGGGGGCAAGGCAAAAAGGGAAACGAATACTATGCCTCAATGGGCTGGTTCTTGCTGGTACTACCTCGCATATACCATGCTCGGAAATCAAAAATCAAAAATAAAAAATAAAAAATTCATTTGGGATAAAAGAACGATTGATTATTGGCTGCCGGTTGATTCATATGTTGGCGGAGCAGAGCACGCTGTTTTACATTTACTATATGCTAGGTTCTGGACAAAAGTTTTGTATGACTCCGGATTAATAAAATTTAAAGAGCCATTTTTGAAACTAAGAAATCAAGGTTTAATTTTGGCGCCAGACGGCCAGAAAATGTCAAAATCAAGGGGTAATGTGATTTCACCTGATGACTTGGTTGAAAAATATGGTGCCGATAGCTTCAGATTATATGAAATGTTTATGGGGCCATTTAGCGACGCCATTTTGTGGGACATAAAAGGGATAGTAGGAACGAAGAGATTTTTGGAAAAGGTTTGGAAATTATTTGAAATCCGGAGAGAAATTATTTCTGCTAAAGAAGATAAGGAATTAGACAGATTAGTTCACAAAACTATAAAAAAAGTAACAGATGATATTGAGAATTTCAGATTTAATACTGCAGTTTCAGCATTAATGGTTTTGGTAAATGGTTTACAAAATAAGAACTATGGCGTTTGGCATTTAAGAAATTTGATTTTGCTTTTGGCTCCTTTTGCGCCACATATTTCAGAGGAGTTGTGGCAAGACCATTTCGTCGAAATTAAAAATTTAAAATTAAAAATTAAAAATTCTATCCATAGCCAGCCTTGGCCAAAATATGATTCGCAATTAGCCAAAGAAGAAAACGTGACTTTAATAATTCAGGTTAATGGAAAAGTAAGAGACAAGATTGAAGTTGAGGCAGATGTTTCTGAAGAAAAAGCAAAAGAATTGGTCTTATCTCGCGAAAAAATCCAGAAATGGATATATAAAGAAAAAATTCAAAAAGTAATTTTTATCCCCGGAAAATTAATTAATATAGTGATATAAATTATGATTTATTTAGTTTCACACAAAAATCCCGATACCGATGCTATTGTTTCAATAATGGTGATGGAAGATTTTTTAAAGAAACTTGGCCAAAAAGCAAAAGCTTATCGAGTGGGAAAGATAAGTGAAGAGGCGGCGTATGTTCTAAGATATTTAAAAGAAAAATCACCAGTCTTAATTAAAAATCTTTCTGGTAAAAAAGTATTTTTAATTGATCATGATGAATTAGAACAAGGAGGTAAGGGCGTTGATAAAGCTGAAATTGTGGGAGTTTTAGATCATCATCGATTAGGTGGGATAGAAACGGCAGGACCAATTTTTTGCCGGATAGAACCCTTAGGTTCAACTTCTACCTTAGTTTTTAAAATCTTCAAAGAAAAGAACTTTATCCCTAATAAAAAGCAAGCAGCTTTACTTTTATGTGGTATAATTTCTGATACTTTAAAATTTATATCGCCGACTACCACAAATGAGGATAAAAAAATAGCTAAAGAATTGGAAAAAATTTCCGGCCAAAATATTGAAAATCTTGCTAAAGAAATGTTCAAGGCAAGGTTTGATATATCGGGGATAAACCTGAAAGATTTATTGACCAAAGACTACAAAGAGTTTCAATTAGGAAATAAAAAAGTAGGGATTGCAGTTTGGGAGACGCCTAGCCCCAAAGGAATATTAGAAAAAAAGACAAAGATTATTGAAGGGCTTAAAAAAATAAAAAAGCAAAAGAAAATTGATTTAATTTATTTCGGAACGCTTGATATTTTGAGAAAAGAATGTAATTTGATTTTGATTGATGATAAAGAGAAGAGAGTCGCAGAAAAAGCTTTTGGCAAAAAAGAAAAAGAAAATATCATTTATCTGCCTGGAGTCATTTCAAGAAAAAAACAAATTATTCCAAAATTAGCTGAAGTTTTGGGCAAATAAGAATTCTGTTCTTTTTCCGAAATAATGGTTAAAATAAACCCAGTAGAATAATTTCGATAGAGGTTTTCTAATAGAAAACCTCTATATTGCATAGCGAATCGAAATTTCTCTACTGGGTAAAAAATCAAATTCATGCCCAGTAGAGGAATTACGAACAGCTTCGCTGGGCTAACGTAGAGTTTCGAAGAAATTCAAATTCGAAATTCTCCTACTGGGTATGTGCGGAATTGTTGGTTATATCGGAAAAAATAATGATATAAAAATTGGGTTAGAAGCTCTCAAGAGATTAGAATATCGAGGCTATGATTCGGCTGGTTTAGCTTTTGTCAGTCAGAACAAAAGCGACATTCTTTTTATTAAGGCTGCGGGAAGAATAAATAACTTGGAAAAGAAAATGAGGGAATCCGGAATCGACCTCTCAGGCACCCCTTCGATTTTTCATACCAGATGGGCGACTCATGGTGGAGTAACTGATGAAAATGCTCATCCTCTTTTTGATTGTCAGAAAAATATCTTTTTAGTCCACAATGGCATAATTGAAAATTATCGGGAATTAAAAAAAGGATTGATAAAAGAAGGGCACAAATTTAGTTCAGAAACTGATACTGAAGTTCTATGTCACTTAATAGAGAAGTTTTTCGAAGGTAATTTAGAAGAAGCAGTAAGGAAAAGCTTGAGATTGGTTAGGGGTACTTATGGCTTAGTTATAATTTCTAAAAAAGATCCGGATAAAATTGTAGCTGCTAGAAACTTTAGTCCTTTAGTCATGGCTTTTAACGGCCAGGGAGGAATTATTGCTTCTGATCCGGCTGCTCTGATTTCTCATTCTAAAAAAGTGATTTTCCTTGATGACGGAGAAATTGCTGTAATAAAACCTGACGACTTTTCCATTTTTGACCTTGATAAAAAATTAAAAGAAAAAGAGGAGGTTTTATTGGATTGGACGGTTGAAAAAGCTCAAAAAGGCGGCTACCCCCACTTTATGCTAAAAGAAATTATGGAACAGCCAGAAAGCCTGAGAGATTCACAGAGAGGGAGATTAATTTTAGAAGAAGGCATGGCCAAACTTGGAGGTCTAGAAAGCGTAAAAGAAAAACTAAGAGATATAAAAAGATTAATTATCGTTGCTTGCGGAACAGCTTACCACGCCGGACTAGTTGGGGAATATATGATGGAAGAATATGCCGGAATTCCGGTTGAAGTGGAAGTGGCTTCTGAATTTCGTTATAAAAAGCCGGTTTTAAATAAAGATACTGCCGTTTTGGCGATTTCCCAATCAGGAGAAACACTTGACACCATAGCAGCAATCAGAGAGGCAAAAGAAAAGGGAATCTTGGTTTTAGGCATTGTAAACAGCGTGGGTTCAACTATTGCCAGAGATACTGACGCCGGAGTTTATAATCACGCTGGCCCAGAAATCGGAGTTGCTTCGACAAAAGCCTTCACTTCTCAACTCGAAGTCTTAGCTCTTTGGACTTTGCTTTTAGGGAGACAAAGAGAGATGTCTTTGGTAATAGGCCAGAGAATTGCGAAAGAAATCTCTCTAATTCCTGATTTAGTAAAAGAAGTTTTAAAAACAGCTCCGGAAATTGAGAAATTAGCGAAAAAATATAAAGATTATAATAATTTTTTATTTCTTGGAAGAAAATATAATTTCCCCATTGCTTTGGAAGGCGCTCTGAAATTAAAAGAAATATCTTATATTCATTCCGAAGGTTACAGCGCAGGAGAAATGAAGCATGGGCCCATTGCTTTAATTAATGAAAATTTCCCCACTTTTGCTGTATGTCCTTCGGACTCAGTTTATGATAAAATGATATCCAACATCGAAGAAATCAGAGCAAGAAAAGGAAAGGTAATTGCTTTGGCAACTAAAGGAGACGAAAAGATTAAAGAATTAGTTGACGATGTAATTTACATTCCCAAAACTTTAGAAATGTTAACTCCAATTTTAAGCGTAATACCTCTTCAGTTATTCGCTTATTACGCCGGAGTTTTACGGGGTTGCGATGTCGATAAACCTCGGAATCTTGCAAAAAGCGTCACCGTAGAATAGGATGTGATGCCTGCCCCGTAAAATTACGAAAGGATTTGTACGGGGTCGACAAGCCTCGCAACTTAGCTAAATCAGTTACAGTTGAATAAATTATGTCAAAAGAATTCTCAATTTTAATCGGCGGAGCAGCCGGTGAAGGGACAAGGATGTCAGGCCAGTTAATTGGTAAGCTTTTAAACCAATACGGCTGGCGGATTTTTATTTATGAAGACTACCAGTCTTTAATCACCGGCGGCCACAATTTTTCTATTATTCGCGCCTCTAAAGAAAGAATTTCTGCTTCTACAAAAGAAATCGATTACTTAATCGCTTTAAACCAAGATACTCTCCAGAGACATAAAGGAAGATTAAAAAAAGAAGGTTTAATTATTTATAATTCGGACGGAGTGAAGAATTATCCCCAGAGGCATAATTCAGATCAAATCAAGGGCGAAAAAGGAATTGGCATTGCTGCTTTAACAATCACCACTCAATTAGGCGGAAAACCAATAATGAAAAACTCTTCTCTTCTGGGAGCCTTAGGGAAGGTTTTGGGTATTGATTGGCAGGCGATTGAAGATTTATTAAAAAGAGAATTTGGAGAAAAGGCGGAATTGAATTTAAAGATTGCTAAAGCTGGTTATGATAAAGCAGAGACTCATAATAAAATAGAAAAATTAAATCAAAAACCCCTACCTTTAATAACCGGCAACGAAGCTGTGGCTTTAGGCGCTTTGAAAGCCGGCCTTGAAGTTTATATTTCTTATCCTATGACTCCTGCTTCAAGCATTTTGCATTACTTAGCCGGGATAAAAAAAGATTTAAAAAATATAGTTGTTTTTCAGCCAGAAAACGAAATAGAAGTAATCAATGCAGCAATAGGCGCAGCCTATTCAGGGAAAAGAGCAATGGTAGGCAGTTCTGGCGGCGGATTTGCTTTAATGGTTGAGGCTCTTAGTTTAGCTGGACAAAGTGAGAGCCCGATAGTAGTTGTTGAAAGCCAGAGACCGGGTCCAGCAACTGGTCTGCCAACCTATACTGCTCAAGGAGATTTACTTTTTGTTTTGTCGGCTGGTCATGGTGATTTTTTCAGATTTGTGGTTGCCCCGGGAGACGCTGAAGAATCTTTTTATTTAACGGGATTAGCGATGAATATGGCCTGGAAATATCAATTGCCAGCCATTGTTTTAATTGATAAAGAAATCAGCGAAGACACATTTAATTTAGACGAGTCAGTTTTAGAAAAAATAGAGAAAAGAGATGGGAGATTTTGGAACAAAAAAGGAAATTATAAAAGATATTTAGATACAAATGGCGGAGTACCATCAATTGATGGTATTTCGCCATTGGCTTTTCCGGGAGAAGCGGGAGCAGTAGTAAAAGCTACGAGCTATGAGCATGATGAATTTGGTATCACAGCTGAGGAAGATGAAGGACAAATTAGAAGAATGCAGGAAAAAAGAAAAAGAAAAATATTTTATCTTTATAAAGATATCGACGAATTAAAAGCAGTAAATGTTTTTGGCAATAAAAATTCAGAAAAAGCAGTTATCGTTTTTGGTTCAAATAAAGGAATAGCTGCAGAATTAGGAAAAGAATTAGGCTTAAGAGTTATTCAACCTTTGATTTTCCAGCCATTTCCTGAAGAACAAATGAAAAAAGCATTATCAGGGGTTAAAAAGGTTATTACAATCGAGACCAATGTCAGCGCTCAATTAGCTCAATTCTTAAGCTGTCAGAGAATAAAAGTTGATGGTTCTCTTTTAAAATACACTGGTCGGCCGTTCTTTATTGAAGAATTAAGAGAAGAATTAATTAAAAAATTACAATGAATAAAACTAATTTAGATTTACCAACTAAAAACACTTGGTGCCCGGGTTGTGGAAACTTCGGGATTTTGCAGGCAATTAAAAACGCAATTTCTATCTTGGAACAAAAAGGAGTAAAAAAAGAAAATTTTGTTTTAACAACCGGCATTGGTTGCCATGCCAAAATCGTTGACTATATTAATATCAACACTTTTTATGGTTTGCATGGCAGGGCTTTGGCAGCAGCCGTTGGAATAAAAATCGGAAACCCAAATCTCAAGGTACTAACTTGTTCCGGAGACGGAGACTCTTATAACGAAGGAATTTCCCATTTGGTTTATGCAGCAAAGAGAAATATAGATTTGACAATGATGATTCATAACAACAGGAACTTCGCTTTGACTACCGGCCAGTATTCTGCCACCAGCCCCAGAGGATTCAAGGGTAGATCAACGCCAGAAGGCAGTCAGGAAAGCGCCTTTAATCCCTTAGAATTGATGCTGGCTTCAGGTGCAACTTTTATTGCTAGAGGATATGCGGCAAAGATTGACCACTTAACAAATTTGATAGTTCAGGCAGTGGAACACAAAGGCTTTTCTTTTATTGATATTCTTGATCCTTGCGTTGCCTGGTTTAATACTTATGAAGATTATAATAAGAGAGTTTACGAATTAAAAGATAATGATTTTTCCTCAAAAGAAGATGCTATAAAAAGAATGTGGGAATGGGACTATAATAACGGCGGTAAAATTGCAATTGGTGTTTTTTATAAGATTGAAAAACCAGCTTTTGACCAGGAGTTAAATTCAGGGATAGTCAAAATTGATAATATTGATAGTAAAATAAGAGAAATCTTAGAAAAGAGAATCTAAGCATCTATATGTGTATGCAAGCAGTAATATTAGCCGCAGGCGAATCTTCGAGGTTCTGGCCTTTGAATTGTGGACATAAAAGCTTAATCAAGATAATGGGCAAACCATTGATTTTATATTTGATTGAATCTTTAAGAAAAGAAGGTATAAAAGAAATAATAATTCTTCAAGGGAAAAAGAGAGAAATTGAAAAAGAGCTTAAAAAATATGGAATCAAAGGAGTCAATTATCTTATCCAGCCAAGACCATTAGGATCTGGCGAGGCAATTTTAAGAATGGAAAAATTGGCAAAAGACCAGTTTTTTGTTTTTAATACCGAGAGAATAGATGTCAGAGATTATATAAAGCCGATTCTAAAAAAATTCAAAGAGTTAAATAAATTTAGAACAAGTAAGCCTCAATTAATAATTTCAGCTGGTCCGACAAGAACTCCCTGGCTTTTTGGGATTTTAAAATTAAAAGGCGATAAAGTTTTAGATATAGTTGAAAAACCAAAACCAGGCAAAGAATTTTCTAATCTGAAAATAATCGGCGTTTATTTTTTGCCAAAAGAATTTTTTAAATATTTAAAAAAAGTTCCAGTTCATCCTTATTCTTTGGAAGAGGCGCTTTTGAATTATGCTAAAAAAGAAGACATGAGAATGGTCAATATAAAAAAAGACACTTTTGCTCTAAAATATCCCTGGGATTTATTTGAAATTAAAAAATATATTTTTGATAATTTTTTGAAGAGAAAAATTGCCAAGACCGCAAAGATTGGAAAAGACGTCAGGATAGAAGGAAAAGTCTTTATCGGAGAAAAAACCAAAATTTTTGAAAAAGCGATTATAAAAGGTCCTTGTTACATTGGAAATAACTGTATTATTGGAAATAATGCGATTCTTCGCGACTATGCTGATATAGAAGACCATAATTTAATAGGAGCTAACGCCGAAGTAGCCCGTTCTATTTTTCAGAGCAGTTGCCAAGTTCACTCTGGTTTTTTCGGTGATTCAATTTTCGGAAAAAATTGTTTAATAGGCGCGGGAACGATCACTGCTAATATCAGGGTTGACCGAGGAGAAATCAAATCAATTGTAAAAAATAAGAAGGTTAATACCGGTTTAAAGTCTTTTGGCTGCATAATGGGAAAAAATGTCAGAACGGGAATCCATTGTTCTTTTATGCCCGGAGTTTTCATTGGAGAAAATTCAAGAATCGGTCCTAAAACTTTGATAGCCGATAATGTAAAAGAAAATTCTCTTTTGTATACTAAATTTCAAAAAGTAGTAAAAAAGAAAACTTAAGCTTGCTATATATAAGTTTATCTGCTATAATCTAAGATGTTGGTTATTTTAGCCAACATCTTAAAGAGGAGAAAAAAAGAATGGCTGATGATGGCAAAAACAGAAGCGCAAAAACGAAAGCCGACATAGAAGTTGACCCTGAAAGAACGGTTTTCATCCAGAAAATAATAAAGCCCGCACAACAAATAGCAGTGATAGACAAGAGGATGCAGAGAAAGTATCCTTCGTTAGTGGTTTCTCCAACGACGACGGTTCAAAAGCGAGACTTCGGACTATTCCTAGAGTCAGAGCCGGACGTAAGTTCCAACAAGTGATTCAAGTGATTTTCGATCAATTCTTCCTCTTCCCTCCTTTTTTCCCAAGAGAAGCTCTTTTCCAATAATCTCTAACATAGGCAAGATAACTTGCTTTGCCCGTCCAAGTTTTGATTCTCAAAATTTACACGGGCTTGTTTTTTTCTTTTGAAATTTGATATAATTAAGATGTTTCGAATATCAAAATTTATGAAATACGACGTAATAATTATCGGAGCAGGACCAGCAGGTCTTTTTGCCGCCCATAAATTAGCCGGTAAATTTAGAGTTGCTATTTTTGAAATGGGAAGAGAAATTGAAAAGAGAATCTGTCCCAGTAATTCTCATGAAACGCGCTGCTATAAATGTTCGCCCTGTAATATAACCTCTGGCATAGGCGGAGCCGGGGGTTTATCTGATGGAAAATTGAATTTTGTTCATCCTGATTATATATCTAGTTATAGTGTAGGCGGAGACTTTAGTTTTTTAGACAATAAATATTTGAGCCAAAAAATGGTTGAAGTGGATAATATATTTTCAGAATGCGGATCTTCAAAAAGATTATACGGGGAAGATAGGGATAAGATTAGTCAGCTTGTCAGAAGGGCAAATAAGGCCGGAATTGAATTAGTTCCTTTGAGACAAAAACATGTTGGAAGCGATGAACTGCCTAAAGTGATAAAAAACATAGAAAATCAATTAAAGCAAAAAGGAGTTGAGATTTTCACAGAGGAAACAGTTTTAGACATAAGCCCGAAGACAAAAAATATAAGAACTAAAAAAGGCGAAGAGCACCAATATGAATTTTTAATTATTGCTGTTGGTAGAGAAGGAGCAAAATTTTTAGAGAGATGGTCAGAACAGTACAAATTTGCCTTAAATAATGGAGAAAAGGCAATTGATATGGGGGTAAGAGTAGAAGTTCCAGCTTCAATAATGGAAGAAGTCACCTCAGTTTTATATGATCCTAAGCTCAGGGTAACCACAAAGAAACATGATGATTATTTAAGGACTTTTTGTACCTGTCCTAATGGTTGGGTAATCAGAGAAAATTACGGCGATTTTTTCCTTGTTAACGGCCATAGTAAAGCAAAAGAAAAAACAAGCAATACAAATTTTGCTTTGCTTGGCCATTATAAATTTACAGAACCATTTAAACAGCCAAATGAATGGGGAAGGGATTTGGCGAGATTAACGACAAAGCTCGGAGGAGAAAATGTTATTTTACAAAGATTAAAAGACCTGAGACGCGGAAGGAGGAGTACTCAAAGCAGAATTCAAAAAAACAATTTAGTTCAGCCTACTTTGAAGACAGCTATTCCTGGGGATATAAGCTTGGCTTATCCTGGTAGAGTGATAGACGATATTATAGATGCTTTAGAACAGTTGGATAAATTTTTGCCAGGTATTGCCGAAGATTCAACATTAATTTCTGCTCCGGAGATAAAATTCTATTCTTTGAAACTGAAAATTGATAAAGGCATGAGAACAAATATCCCCAATATTTATGCTGTAGGGGACGGATCGGGAGTAAGTCGAGGAATAGTCGGAGCGGCAGTAACCGGATTAATAGCCGGAGAAAATATACTTTCCAATAATAAAACAAATAGTTGACAATCTTTTTAAAAACTGATAAAAAGTATTAGTATTAAGGAAGTCTCGAATTTTAGGTCACGAAAGAGAGAATGTGCCGCGAGTCCTGGACTCGCAATGTGGGTAAGTGGACGGACGCACTCCTTTTCCATTCCTCTGGCCGAGGTCCCGCCTAGACGAGAGAATTTCAAGGCGTTCAATGATTTAAATTGAGAACGCCTCTTTTGTTTAATTATAATAAAGGCGTTAAACAAAATTAGTTAACGCCGTTTTTTATTAAATAAGACTTCTTGACACAGAAAAATAATTGGCTATTATGTAATCGGTACCTTAAAAATTTGGTGCCTTAGAAATATGAAGCAGTACGGTTAGAAAGGAAAGCACCCGAAAGGGGAAAGCCCGCTACTGCTGAATATGGAAAAGAAAAAATTGGAAGGAGGAAAAAGAATGAAAATATGTGGACTTATTGGTGTTCTTCTGGTCTTGTTAGTTTCAAGTACCCTGAATTATCCCTTAGTTTGGGGAGCTACAACCACATGTGGGGTAACTACGGATAGTACAGGCTTGTCTTGGAAAATTCATGTTAAGAACATTGACGGACTCATCTGTGTCCAAATAAGTCTTTTTGACGACACCGGTTGGGTTAAGAGTGCGTTTAGCTGGAAAGCTCCTCCACAGAAAACAGAGGTGACATCAGACTGGTTACCGAAGCTTCTTCGGTCAGATCAATATTATCGTGTGGCGGCGGAGGACGTAATGAAGGACTGGCAGCTTTTCAAAGTAAACACCGATATGTCAGTTGAGCCAATTACTAATGCCACAGGAGTTGGCGGTATCGCCATTCCTGTTGATAAGTTTGGTTTGTTGGCTCCTTACATTGGTTTAACCTCAACAACTATAGTCGTAGCAGTTGCAACAGTTGTCTACGTCAAACGTATTAAGCGAAGAAAAGAGAAACAATAACCACCATTTCGTTCAATCTCAACCCCTTTTTCTTTCCAGAATGCACCTTTACAATAATCTTCTTAATAAAGGCGTTAAACAAAATTAGTTAACGCCGTTTTTTATTAAATAAGACTTCTTGACATAAGTGCGGCAAGCCCCAATGTTCCAGCATTGGGGACTCAGAGCACTGAGTGGCAATGATTTGGACATGGTAGAATGGAGATGTATGAAAAAGGTAAAGAGAACTTCCCACGCCCTCTATGACTTGTGGTACCACATTGCTTGGTCTACAAAATACAGAAAGAAGGTTCTGAAAGGAAAGGTCAAAGAAAGAGCAAAAGCTCTCTTCCAAATCATTGCTGCTCACCACGACTCTGAAATCTCAAATCTTCAAATCCTGGAGGACCACCTACATCTCCTGATTTCCGTTCCGCCCAGAATTGCTCCTGCGAAGATAGTTCAAGTCCTGAAGAGCTATTCAACCCATGTTCTTTTCCGTGAATTCCCAGAACTGAGAAACCAATATTGGGGAGGTGAATTGTGGATAGCAGGATATTTTGTCAGATCTGTAGGACCTGGTCTAACCAAAGAAGCGATTCAGAGATACATATCTTCGCAGGAGCAATTCTGATCAATCTCGATCATGCCCCACCGCTCCTGCGGTGGGGTTCTTGACA
>Ga0315291_10003950_pt1 | contig 19033 bp, 21 predicted proteins | sample YL17G12_20_MG_FD_203070 | JGI IMG/M metagenome (GOLD analysis project Ga0315291, IMG submission 203070) | Sediment microbial communities from Yellowstone Lake, YNP, Wyoming, USA - YL17G12_20 | ecosystem: Environmental > Aquatic > Freshwater > Lake > Sediment | place: USA: Wyoming | collected...
GGGACAGTGACATAGTCGAACTTGACTTTGAGCTTCTGGGCGTCGATCGGGACCTTGTGCGGCGCGCCGTCGCTCGGAATATCCACGGCCCGCTTGATCTCAAAATTCAGGTGAATTCCCGTTTCCAAGATAGCGGCCGTATCGAGCTCGGCCTCACGGGGCTGTGGAGGCGGGGCCATGACGGATTCTTCGCGGGCAGCTCCGCCGACCACACCCGGCGGTTCGGCGACCCTTGCCGCGCTCTTATAGACCGGCCGGGGCACGTAAATATCGAGCGTCCACGGGTTGAGCTCGTCCGGCTGACTTTCAAGCGCCGGTGACGACGTCGAGAGCTGCGCCTTCACGCCTTCCCAATTCTCACCGCTCCGCTGCTGGATGAGGCCGGTGACGGTCAATTCGATCTCGCCCGTATCGGGAAGGGCGCGCATCGTGTAAAGCGGCGCCCACCTTGCGTTCGTCACCGTGTAGGCAAGATTGAGCTTGAAGTCGCCCCCCTGGCTCGCCTCGATGAGCACGGCAACGTTCCTGGATTCCTTCGGCCGCGAGGGCTTGATCGAATCGAGCTTCTTCTTGAGGGCGTCGAGTTGAGCTTCATAGGCCTTTAATTCCTTGAGCTTGTCGAGCTCCTTCTCTTTCAACACCTGCATCTTAGCCCCGATAAAATCCATGACCTTTTCCCAGCTCTGAATGTCGGCCTTTCCCTGCCCGACCTGCTCGGACGCTTTGACCGCCGTCGAAGCCTGGATGGAGAGCAGGAATTTTTGCTGAGTTTCGATTGTCTCGACCTCGTTTTTGATCCTGTCGATGAGGAGCTGCTGGTTGTCGATATCGGCCTGGAGCTTTTTGACTTCCGGAAGGAGCGCCATATCGAGGAATTCGCTGCCGACCTCGATGCCGAGGATCTTGACGGCGGCCGTTCCGCGGCCCGACGCTCGCAAGGAATTCGAAAGGAGGGTCGTCGGGAGTCCGCTGAAAACGATGGACTGCGTCCCCGGCGCCGGCTTGAAATCGGCCTCGCGGACGATCGTCGCCCTGTCGGGATAAATGGTTACAGAGGCGATCCTGCTCGCGGCCTGGATCACCTTGGCTTCCTGGGCAAACCCGGCCCCTGAAAGGGCCAAAAATGCGGCCATTAAAAACGCGATGGGCTGATTTTTATTCATCCGACCCTCCATACCTTTTAATCCCCCTTGATTGACCAAGGGGGTAGGGGGATTAATATTATAATTTAAAGTCTTCTCTCATGCTCAACTTATTTCCCCCATGATTGATCAAGGGAGTAGGGGGATTAATATCACAAATTCAAAGCCTTGTCTCCTGCTTCAATGAAGCGCCCCATGATGATCATCCAATAATAATACGCCACTTCTGGATAAATATTCCATTTTCGGGATGAATTGATTACAATCGCTCTAAAGACAATGGGAAAAAAGCTCCTGGCCTGGCTCTGGGTCGCTCTTTGCGCTCTGGCGATCTTTTTTGTCGTCCCGTTCGCCAGGGCGATCCAGGCCTTCACGTCCAAGCATTTCGGCGCCGCCTTTTTTATCATCCTCCTCTTGGCGGTTGTCGCGGCGGCGTTCCTCGTTGTCATCTATATTCTAATCTTTCGTCTGAAAATAAGGATAGCCTCTCAATATATCTGGCTTGTGGCCAGCGTGGCGCTTTATTTCTACATTGGCCTGACTCGCATTAAAAATCCCGTCGAAGGCGCTCATTATCTCGAATACGGATTTCTCGGCTGCCTTCTATTCCGGGCCTGGCGTTTTTCAATTCCCGACGGGTCCGTCTATTGGGCGGCGTTTTTTTCGGGCGCGCTCGTCGGCATCATCGACGAAATCGTTCAATGGATCACGCCCGACCGATACTGGGACATACCCGATGTCGGAATGAACGCCCTGGCCGTGGGGTTGATTCTCTTCGCCCTCTGGAAAGGGGTCCGGCCAAAACCGAGCTCGGCGAAAATCGCGCCGAAATCCGTCCGGATCGTTTCGATCTTAATCGCCGCAAACCTTCTCCTCTTAGGAGCTTGCATGTCCAATACGCCCGAGCGCACGGCCGCCTGGGCCGGCCGCTTCCCGTTCCTGACCCCCCTCGAAAAACAAGAGCCGATGCGCGAAACGATCCTCAAGCACGAAGATCCGGAGATCGGGTCATTTTATTCGCGGCTGACCGTGTCCTGGCTCAAGAAAACGGACAAAGAACAGGCCGCCGCATACGGGAAGATCCTCATCGACTGGAAGGACAAGAGCTACGACGAATTTCTAAAAAATCACACGACCCTGAGCTTTCCCTTCCTTCACGAAATGCGCGTCCATCTTTTCCGGCGGGACAAACGGTTCGAATTCGGGCAACAAACAGACAAGCTGGCCGCGAAGAAAGACCATCTTTTCATCGCTTACAAGGAAAATCTTATCCTTGAGAAATATTTCGGTGAAACGCTTCTAGCCTCGGGATACGCATGGCCGAAAGAAAAAACAGCCGTGATGGAATCTCTTATTGAAAAAAACGCGCCGTATGACAGCCCCGTGAGCAAAAATGTGTTTTATTGGCTGCAAGAAGGACGCATGTGGGCGACGATCATCGTCATTCTCGTCCTTTTAATCACCTATAACGTTTATTTTTCGAAGAAACGGATGAAGATAAGATAAGAAGGAGGGCCAACGTCATAGACTTCCCGGCTCATCGCCGCCCTTGTTCGGCGGAGACGCGATCTCCTGGCCAGATATCCGCACAAGGCAAAAAGATTTTTTCTGCTTTTAACCCACCAATCAGATCAACAGGAGGCCAAAGGCCAATCCTTTAAAAAGCTCTTTTTGTCTGCGGATTCCCATGGTCATGCTCCTTATTAAAAAGCCGCAAGCGTTTCTATTTTCTATTTCATTGTTGCCTTGGCTTCTTCGGGGGCTTCCGCCGCTTTCTGGCTTTTGCCGCCTTCCTGTGCTTTCGGCGGGGCTGCTTTCTTTTCAGCCTTTATCTTTTTTTCCTTGCCCTCCTCGGGGGCTTTCTTGGGCTTCTCGGCTTTACCGCCTTCCTGTTCTTTCGGGGGGGCTGCCGCCCTTTCCGCCTTTATCTTCGCCATTTCTTCCGTTCTCTTTTCGTTGTCGGCAATCAGCCTCAGCCTGTTATTCACGGCCCTGATACTTGCCTTCAATTTTCTAACGAGGGAATCTTTATCGACCTTGGGAGCTTCGATTCCCTTCCCAGACAGGAAAGACAGCCGATCTTTCAGTTTTTGTTCGAAATATGCCTTTTGCCTCAGTTGCATTTGCTTCCGCTTTAATCCCATTTCTTCCTCCTCTCCGATTCAGTTATTTATCTCCGGCAGATCGTAGACTATGCAGAACCTTCTCTTCCCTGCCGGACAGATAATTGTCGAGGTTATGTATATCAGGGTTTTCGCCAAAAAGCCATCGCATTTTAGGAGGACCGACCAGGGCTACATCAAGAAGGAGAAAATCCTTTACACGCCTGGTTCTTCAGGACAATCAGGGGAAAAAGCAAGCGGGCCCGAGAGGATTCGAACCTCCGACCTTCTGATTCGTAGTGTCATTCTAGCGCTTCTAATTGTTTTGTTTTAAATCTATTGCGGGCCGCATGATTTCGACTGTGGCAACTTTTTGACAGCTTCTATCCCCTCCAAGGGCTGGGCGGCCATAATCCGGAAGGTCTACGAGGTAGACTCGATGGTCTGCCCTAAGTGCGGCGGCCGAATGAAGGTCGTGGCTTTCCTTACCGATTTCTCCGTGGTCGATCGTATCATCGGCCACCTCAAGCTGACCTTTGTCGCGGAGAGGCCCCCGCCGCCGGAGGTCGCTTATCTAGAGTTGGTGATGGCCGCTGATCCCGCGGCCGAATATTTCTCGTAACTCTCTCTCATGTTTTAAATGATCTGCGATATCTTCCCCATCAGATGCTTCTTGGTGATAATGACTCAGGAAAATTTTCATTGGTTCCCTCTATCTAAATTATGTTTTAAAAACATTAAAACATTATGCTTTTGTATTTGTCAGGTGAGGTAGGTGCCATTTATCGCGGAATTTTCGCCCTGAGCTTCTCTAAGCTCGGACAGATCGCCAAAAAAGCGAAGACTGCGGCCGGGGAAGACCGGTTTCAGATAGTGAATTGCCCGGTGTCTACCCACTCCTTTTTCGATTATAGGATTTTCCTTTTTCCGCGGCGCGATGAATTCCCGCTCCGAACGATGAATCTACCCTCCTGATCATGATGAGATACTACCGCCGGCCGGGCGGCGATGTCAATAAACGCGAAAACCGCGCTCGCAGATCATATCCGGACAACCAACCCCTTTGCACCGGCCGAAAGACGATAGACTCCCGCTCCCCGTGATTCCAAGATGATCAAAAATAATTCACGCTCTCCTCGGCTGCCATCAGGGCGACCTCGGCAAAAACATGGGAGGGCGGTGTCCAACGTCGAATAGATTTATTGGCCGAATCTATGGCGAAAAAAGACGCTACGTTTTCTTTCCGCTTTTTTGCGGGGGCGAGGAAAAACGACCTTTCGTGTCACCTTTCGTGTTGAGGGTTGAAACTTGCGTATTTTGTGGTATTTTGGCTCCATTGACTAAGAGCCGGGGAGATATGATGGGCCCTCCGCGGGCCCTGTTAAGTTGCTGATAATAAAGCTGGCGGGAGGATGTGGGAATCGAACCCACCCAGCCCTTTCGTCAGAAGCCGTGCTGGATTTGAAGTCCAGAGAAATGGGGGGCGGGTCGCCCCAGGTTTTTCCCATTATTTCTAGATCGGTTTACAGGGGGGCAGGTCATTATGGGCATTCACCACGCACAGGATATCGGTCGGGACTCCGTGTTTCCGTAAGAGCTCGTACCCGCGCATCGCCCGTTCGTGGGTGGGCGTGCCATCCTTCCCCACGCGATACGGGTCATGCATGTCCGGCGGGCCGTCCAGGCTGAGGCCGACGGCAAAGCCTTCAGCTGCCAGAAAACGGCCCCACTCTTCATCGAGGAGAACCCCGTTGGTCTGCAGACCGTTGGCGATCGTCCGGCGAGAGGGCCGGTGCTTGCCCTGAAGGGCGGTGATCTTGCGAAAGAAGTCGAGCCCCAAAGCCGTCGGTTCCCCGCCGTGCCAGGAAAAGCGGATCACCGGGTCGGGAGCGGCCTCGATATGCTGGACGATGTACGCCTCCAGGAGGCCGTCGGGCATCCGAAACGATTGGCGCTCGGGATAGAGGCGTTCCTTGCCCAGATAGTAGCAGTAGCGACATTCAAGATTGCAGACGGCGCCGCCGGGTTTGGCGAAAACCTGGAACTCGCGGGCGGCTTTGGCCATGGCCGGCGACCCGGAGACGAGATCAGCTCCAGTAGCCGTTAGTGAACGACTTGAGCTTTTTCGAGTGGCTGGGGTGTTTGAGCTTGCGCAGGGCTTTGGCCTCGATCTGCCGGATCCGTTCTCGGGTGACCTTGAACTGCTGTCCGACCTCTTCGAGGGTGTGCTCGTCTCCGTCGCCCAGCGCGAAACGCATCTTGAGGACCTTGGCTTCCCTTTCGGTCAGGGATTTCAGGGCTTCCTCGATCTGCTCGCGCAGATTGATATGGATGACGGTGTCGGGCGGCGAAGGCGTGATCTTGTCCTCGATGAAATCGCCCAGGTGGCTGTCCTCTTCCTCGCCGATCGGCGTTTCGAAAGAGATCGGTACCTGGGCGATCTTGATGATCTTGCGGACCTTGCTCACCGGTATGTCCATTTTCTTGGCGATCTCTTCGCTGTTCGGCTCGAGCCCGATCTCCTGGACGAGACTCCGGCTGACCCGGTTGAGCTTGTTGATGGTATCGATCATGTGGACCGGGATGCGGATGGTCCGGGCCTGGTCGGCGATGGCCCGGGTGAGGCCCTGCCGGATCCACCAGGTCGCGTAGGTCGAGAACTTGTAGCCGCGCCGATATTCGAATTTGTCGACGGCCTTCATCAGGCCCATATTGCCTTCCTGGATGAGGTCCAGGAACTGGAGGCCCCGGTTGCTGTACTTCTTGGCGATCGACACGACCAGGCGCAGGTTGGCCGCGACCAGCTCCTTTTTCGCCTGATCGCTGATCCTCTTGCCGGTCGTGATGGAGCGGATGGTCTTGCGCAGGTTCTGAGCGTCGAGGTCGATCTCCTCCTGGTAAGCCTTGAGGCGTTTCGTCGCTTCCTTGAGCTTGGCCTGGAGCTCCTCGGACTCCTTCTTTTTCCGGGTCTTGGCCACGGACAGCTCCAGGTCCTCTTTGACCTCCTCCAGTTCGTTGACGACGTGGAGCTTGTCCCGAAGGGCGTTGATGATCTTCTCCCGCTGGGTTGAACGCAGGTTAAGGTCCCGGATCAGGCTGCTCATCCGGACGATGACCCGGCTCCGGGAGAAAACGAACTTCTTGAGGGTCGGGATCTTGTCCAGCGTGCGGCTGAGGTCCCTGATCTTCTTGATCTTGGCCAGGATCTGTTTCTTCTTTTCCTCGAGCTTGCCTTCGGCGACGTCGTCCTCTCTGACGTCGAACATCTCCTGAATGATCAGCGGGTCGACCTCGATCTTGTCCTCGAGACTGAGGACCTCGTTCAGCACGAGCCTCGTTTTGGAGAGGGCCTTGATGATCGACTTCTCGCAGCGTTCGATCTCCCGGGCGATGGCGATCTCGCCCTCGCGGGTCAGGAGGGAGATGGTGCCCATCTCGCGCAGATAGAGCTTGACCGGGTCGGTCGTCCGTTCCAGGCCTTGGAGCGTCACCAGCTCGCTTTCCCGCCGTTTGGGGATGATCTCCTTCTGTTTCGTGTCGAGGATCTTGATGCCGTAGTCGTCGATCGAGCTGGAGACGTCGCCCTTTTGAAGCTTCTTCTCAGCGGACACCGTGAGCTCCTAAAGAATGGATTTGCCTCATCAATAATACCGTCCTCGTCCTCATTCCGTTACCCCGCCCCTTCATTTCAAGGCCAGGATCTGCTTGATCAGGTCCTGTTTCTGGAAGAGAAGCGCCTGGACTTTGTCCCGGTCGCCTTTCTTTTCCTCGCGGGCCAGCTCGGCCTAGATCCTCTTCAGTTCGTTCTCCTTGCAGCTTTTCTGCAGGGCGCACAGACAGTCGAGGGCCTCCTCCGCGGTCGGAGGATCCCATTTCTCGAGCAGGGCCTCGGAGAGCTGCCGGGAGAGAGAAGGGCCGATCTCCTTTTGTAACTCGTGGAAAATGAGGTCCTTGTCCTTTTTAAAATGATCCAATATTATTCTAATTATCCTAAAAATCGGCTCGCTTTTCAAGCCCTTAAAATCCACGTCCCGGACCTCGGCGAAGATATAAGGCCGGAGCTCCTCGGTCTCGATCAGGATCTGGAGGAGGCTCTTCTCCGCAATGAACCTCACCTTCAGGTGGTCGATGATGCGATCAACCGTCTGATAGTCCGTGATGAAGGCAACGGCCTTCATCTGCCGATTGATAATTGACTTGATCTATCAGAAGTCGTTGAATTGACTGTCGACTTTTATGACGTGTTTAGGGCGGAATCGGGCGGAAATGGACGGAAAGCGGCGGAAACGAAAATTCGGAGATGATTCACGTAAATGCCTGATTTATCAGGCTTATCAGGGGAGACACAAGAGAGCCAGCGAGAGGAATCGAACCTCCGACCTACTGATTACGAATCAGCCTTCTATATGGGGGGAAAAAGCGCCCGCAGTCAACTTCTTGTCGTGTTCGCATCGATTAATTATACACCCTCTCGCGCAGGGAGGGTAACGGTATGACCGTTGCGGGATCTGGCGGTGCATCAGCATTTTTCGGGGTTCGAAAGTAGATCCGGCTCATTTTCTCCACGGCTTCCCGCTTCGTTTCGGATGAGCTGTGGCAGTAGATCATCGTCGTCTTGATATCCGCATGGCCGACCAGCTCAGTGACCGTGACGAGGTCAACGCCAGCCCTGATCATCCGGCTCACTGCGGTATGCTTCAGCGTGTAGAGGGTCATGTTCTTCAGCTTCGCCTTCTTGACCGCTGCCCTGAAGCTCTTCGGCGCCGAATTCCAGGGGAACACCTTGCCTGACTTCGAATCCCTGGGCAACGCTTCGAACATTGCCACGAGCTCCTTGCTCAGCGGGACTTCACGGTTTTTATGATTCTTCGCGAGAGCGCCGGGGATGAAGATTATCCTTTTCTTGAGACTGACCACGGACCATTTAAGGCCCTTTTCAGTATCCCATCCGGGATATTCCCAGCGGAGGGCGAAAGCCTCATGGGGTCTCATCGCTGTCGTCAGCAGGATCCTCAGGAGGGGCACCAGATGCGGGCTTGCGGCCTCGAGGAGCTTGGTGGCTTCATCGTCCGTAAGGATCCGCAGCTTGTTCTTGGGCTCTGGGAATTTCTTGACCAAAGCAGCGGGATTCCGGCTGACCTCACCCCACTCCACAGCCCGCTGGAAGATCAGTTTCAAGAAGCCCAGTTCCCGGTTGGCCGACACTTTCAAGCGAGCTCCCCGCTCGGCAAGGTATTTTGCGACGGACTCGGTTGTGATCTCCGACAGCCGCTTCCCCTTGAACAGATCGGACCTTAGAAGGCAATTCAAACAAGTTCGGTGGCTGGCCCGGGTTTTCGGTCGCCCCAGCGAATGCCGTGCGATGAATTCATCGACGAAGTCCTCGAATAGCGCAGTGCTTTGCTCGGGCTTCTTGAAACCGAGCTTTTCGTCCAGCTTCTCGATCCGCATCTTGGCCAGAGTGTTCCGCGCCTGTTCCTTCGTGTAGCCGCCGAATTGCCGGATCCGCTTCCCTTGGGCCGTGAAATCGACGTACCATTTTCCTTCTTGGAATTTGAGATTCCGATCCTTTTTTTGTTTAACCATCGGGCCCCCTTATTTAGACCGCGCGGGGCGGCCTTCGATGAACCGCTGAAGATCATTAGCCTTTATCCGAGGTTCATCTCCCGATTAGTTGGCAAAAGCTTGAATGATTTTTAAGGAGAAGTAACGGAGGTCATGGAAGCCATAAGCCTTCCGCTTGATGACTTTGATCTTGTTATTCACTCCCTCCAATCTCCCGTTATGGATCGGATAATCGCAGTGATTGAGGATACCATATCGGTAGCGACACAAGGTCTTGACAAACTTCGTCACCTCCGGATTGTCCACAGCCTGAGCCAAAGCACACCCTTCATCGATGGCTTTATTAGCCCATGTCCGGGATTGATAAATCCAGATATGTTTGAGTTTGTCTTTCAGGATCAAGACCGTATTGATGACTTTGTTCAATTGGAGCAATTCTTCCAGATGCTGCCGATCTTTAGGCCGCCGGATAAAAGACCGGTTTTTCAGCAGGAGATATTTGGTGCCCTTGAAAACCTCTTTGTTGGCTTTGGAAGCTTTCCGGTATTCGCTGTTGCGCACTTTATCGATAATCCTGTTGAATTGGGACACCACATGGAACAGATCGAAGACGATCTTGACATGAGGGACTTTTGTCTGCACGGCCAAGATATAGGGATCCCACATATCCATCACCACAGCTTTCAACTGCTGCCTCTGCTCCCGGCTCATGCCCGAGAAAAATCTCTTCAGGGTCTGGGCTTTGCGGTCTTTGCCCACCCAAACCACACGCCCGGTCTCGTAGTCCAGGACCACGGTCAGGTAGCGGTGGCCTTTGTGGATGGACACTTCGTCGATGGCCTTGACCGTTTTCCAGTCCAATCCCAGATGGCGGACCACCTCTTGGACGGTCATAATCTTGCAGAGTTCGAAGATATAACGCGCCAGCCTCTTGGTCACCCGCAGGTAAGGATCGAAGAGATCGAGCTCTTCGATGGGAGTCTTCCGGCAGTGAGCACAGATGATCTTCCGGTACAGGCAGCGGATCCAGACCCGTGCCGGCCCGAAATCCAGGTCGTGGACCCACCGTCTCTCTTGACTGTGAACTCGATCTGCCCGCTTTCCGCAGATATGGCAAATGGGACGGAATCTCTTGTTGGGGACCGCCTCCAAGCAAGCTTTCTTGGCATTGGGGGTTACCCATTGGCGGTTGATACGGACTCGCGGGAAGGGAAAATAGTGTGATATACTCAGAGCGGACACCGTCTTAAAGATTTCCTGAAGGTTCAATCACCTTGAGCTTCAATTCTAGTTTTTCCCATGCAGGTATTTCATCTTTGCTTATCCGCCACATCTTCGCTTTTAAGTGCTCCCGCATATCTCCAGACGTAAGTCCAGGATTTCGTTAACTTGAAATGATCAAGAATGAACTTTTTTCCTCCAAATATGATATATAGGAAATCTCATTTACTTCGAAAAGGCTTCAATCTCCGCCTTGACAATCATATTAATAGGTATTACTCATATAGTATGAGATCTAGGGTGACAAAGAATGCCGATTTAAATAGGTGTGGTTCGCCTCGCGAACCAGAGCCACAACCCGATTCTGATCATGCTCCTTTCATCCCCGTTAAGAAATCATCATCTCCTATTTTGTATAAGGCTAAATATCTTAATACCAAATCAAAATTGATGAGATATGGAAAAAAGGGCATGAGAAAAAGATGACCTATTTCCCAATGCCAGATAAAGATACTGAAGAATTATCCAAAGCCGACCCCCGGCTCTATCATCCCTCAACTTCTCGCCAATGTCCCGTCTGCCGTGGAAGTGGTAGAATCGTCGATGAACAGTTCCGTAAGTTTTCAGGACGTTCAATCCTTATCCCATGTAAAACCTGTGGAACTTATGGAAGGATTCTGAAGGATGAAGCCGAGATAGAAAAACCTTTCGGGGAAAAAATGTTAATGATTAACCCCGCCTTGTTCTCAAGCCGATCTGAAGAATGGGAGACGCCAGACAGTATCTTTAATCCCCTCTATGATGAATTTCACTTTACCCTTGATGTCTGCGCTACTCCAGAAAATGCAAAATGCCTTAAATATTTTACAAAAAAAGAAAACGGCCTGATTCAAGATTGGGGAGATAATGTATGTTGGATGAATCCGTCCTATGGAAAAGATATCGCAAAATGGATGTCCAAAGCCTATGCGTCCTCCCTGTGTGGAGCTACCGTCGTTTGTCTTGTTCATGCGAGAACAGATACAAGATGGTTCCATGATTGGATTCTCGATAAGGCCGAAATAAGATTTTTGAAAGGAAGAGTTAAATTTAAAGGTGGAAAATATTCAAGCACTTTCCCTAGTATTGTTGTCATTTATCGAAATCAAAAGAAGCTTTTGTAAAAAAATGTTAATACCCAGAGCAGGGGATAGACTCGGCAGACGGGGGCCAATCCAAAAGTTCCCATAGGGGTGAGTGAGGGGACTTGAACCCCCAACCTCCGGATCCAGTTTTTGGGGACCAGCTCATTTTTATGCATGTTGCGGTTTGAGCTGTGTGATATGAAATTACACTAATAACCTCACGGCTGTCCCAACGTTTTTTCGTAGACCTGATGTAACGTTAACATAATCAATGCGATGAAGACAACTCGGGCCATAATCGATTCCCGTGTGATTTCGTGCTACTGTCCCCTTTCTGTCCACCGACAGAAAGGAGTGACCATTGATTCCCACCGTCTTCGCCCAGATCATGGATTTCTTGCCGCTTCCCGAACTCCGAAAATGCGTGGCCCGCTATCGCGGCCATTACAAAGTGAAACGCTTCTCCTGTCTGGATCCCCTCTTTTATCAAGATCACAGATGGAAAAACGCACGACATGCGGATTCTGGACGATCTCATTCCGGAGCCCGGCTGCTTTTATATCCTCGACCGCGGTTATCTCGATTTCGGGCGTCTCTTCGCTCTTCATCAGAGCCAGGCGTTCTTCGTCATTCGGGCCAAGTCGAATCTCCAGTCGCGCCGGATCTGTTCGCGGACCGTCGATAAAACCATGGACTTAACCTCTGATCAAACGATCGTTCTGACCGGCCCAAAATCTAAAACCGACTATCCCGAACATCTTCGTCGGGTCCAATTCTACGATCGGGAGAATAAATGGAAGAGGGAATTCATGTCAAGAACGTTTCTGTCAGCAAAAAAAGACAAATGTCTTTGCTCATTTTCTCCCGACGGGCTTTGTGATACATTGTCCGGGTCCCGCTGATCACGCGCCCGACGGACCTGCCGAAGACCCGGGTGGAAGCGCTGAGGAAGCGCCGGGATAGCCAGCGAGGACCGCCGATGCCGAAGCCCTTTTCTCCGCGCGAGGTCCTGTTCGCGTCCACGACGGACTGCAACCTGAATTGCGCCCATTGCTCGGTCGAGCGGGGAAAGGCCCGACTGCCGATACCGGCGGCGGTGAAGTTCCTGCGGTCCTGCCGGAACGCCGGCGTCGAAAAGGTCGGGTTCACCGGCGGCGAGCCGTTCCTGGACACGGAGTTCCTCTTCGCGCTGACCGAACGCGCCGTCGCGAACGGGCTCCTGTTCGGAATGGTCACCACGAACGCGCGCTGGTTCAAGAGCCCCGCGCACTTGCGGCGGACCCTGAAGGAATTGTACGACCGCGGCTATGACGGGTCCTTCGGCGTCAGCGTGGACGCGTTTCACGGGAAGGACCCCGCAAAGCCCGCCCTGTTCATCGAGATAGCCTCAGAGATCTGGAACCGGCCGGATATCGCCCGTGTCATCGCCGTGAGGGGGGCCCGGGATGAGGAAACGGAAGCGATCCTGGGCGGCCTGGCCAAAGCCCTGAAGGCGAAGCTCGTCCACGTCGGCGGGCATCGGGTCATCAGGAACGAGTCCCTGTTCGTGCCCGTAACGACGATCGATCTTGCCCCCGTCGGCAAGGCGGAGCCCCTCCTCAACCCATGGGGCAAGGACTGGTTCAAGGAGGACTTCTGCCGGGGACCGGGCCATATCTTCTATGTCCTGCCCGACGGGAGCGTCAAGCCCTGCTGCGGCTACGCCACGGACTCCGAACGATTGACCGTCGGCAACATCCACAAGGATACGGCCGCGAAGATGCTCGAGAACGCCTCCCGGAATCCGTTCGTGTCGGCGGTCTTCGAAGCCGGACTGTCCCGCGTCCGCGCGCGGCTGACGAAACACGGCGTCGTCTTCCCGGGCGCGACGACCAACCAGTGCTATTTCTGCCATCATGTGTTGACCAGGGTTCCCCGAAAGACCCTGGATGGGTGCCTGTCCTAGAGCCCGGTCCTCCGCATTCCCGCCCCGTTTCTTTACTGGATATTCCGGCGAAACCGACCACTCGTTCCGGTTCAAAACGGCCACCGATTCCGGTTGATTCCGGCCACTTTTTTAAGGGGTCCGGAATCTGAAGCGGCGCTGGAAACCTCGTTACGCCATGCGCAAGCCCGAGGGATATCGGATTGATGCGCCGGGGGACCTCATCCAGGTCGATACCGTCCAGGTTCGGTTCCGCAACAGCGAGATCCGTTACCAGTACAGCGCCCGGGACGCCATCTCCCGCTGGGACTGCGGCCGGGCGTTTCGGAGAGCCTCGAGCTTCACGGCGACGATCTTCCTGGAATATATGGAAAAGAAGTTCCCCTTCCCGATCCGGGCGATCCAAATCGACGGGGGATCGGAGTTCAAGAAACACTTCGAGGAGGCCTGCCGGGATCGAGGAATCCGCTTGTTCATCATCCCCCCACAATCTCCTAAGCTGCAGGGTTATGTCGAGAGGTCGAACCGAACGCATCGAGAAGAGTTTTATGAAGTGGAAGAGATCGCGATCTTGCTCGAGGGTCACAATCGACAGCTGGAGGAATGGAACAGAATCTATAATTACATCCGGCCGCATCAGTCCTTGAAATATCTGACGCCGAACGAGTTCTATCAACGCTGGTTAAAGGAGCATAAGCCAAGCCGTCACTAATCCACTGGACGAGTTCAGCAGGGAGTCCGGCGTTCTTGAGCTTTCCCGCGGCTCCTTGGCCCGCCTTCCGCTATTTTAAACTCGATTTGACATCCCATCTTGTCACGATTTATCATCCCTGAGGATGGGACGAGGTAAAACCGGCGGATGAACGCTTATTCAGCCAGCGTAGCGGAAAACGAAATTCTTATCCTTTGAAGTTCTATTTTTCTCTTTCCCGCTTTTTTCTCTTTTTCTTTTCGCCTTTTCTTTTTTTTCTCTGTCTCTTTTCTCTTTTTCTTTTGTCATTGATTTGCTTCTTTTTTTGGTGATTCCTCTTTTTCCCCCTCATGCCAAACGTTAATCAACGCCAACAGATAATCATTCCCCTATGCTGACCAAGTTATCTTTTTTCTATAATCTCGAGATTAATTCTCTTTTTCAGCTTCATTCCTGCAGCACCCAAAATAACTCTGATGGCCTGAACGTTTCTTCCCTGCTTCCCAATAACCTTACCTACATCTTCCGGAGCAACATTTAATTCGATGATTGAGCTCTGTTGGCCGTCTAATTGGGAAACCTTCACTTGGTCTGGCTTGTCCACTAATGATTTGGCAATCATTTCAACGAGTTCTTTCACTGTTAACTCCTTTAAAGCTTAAATTGTTTTTTTCAATCAAGATCATTGACTGTAATCATTTTTTTCTTCTTCCCCGACGGGAAGGAATCGTAAGCTGCAATATAAGCTTATTTTTTTCGCTCTTTCTTGGTGTACTCTTCTTCTGCTCGCTCCTTTGAATTCTAGTTTTTCTTATAAGATTTTCTAACTTTTCTTTCCCGTTGTGAAGGACTCCCATTATAACCTCCCTTTGCTTGTATTTCCGGTCAATCCGGCCATTCGTTCCGGTTCAAAACGGCCACTGATCGGAGCGAAGCGACGCTGGATGGTCATTATACTTCTTTGTGGCCGGAATGAGTCAAGGGGGAGCGGCGTTTCCGCATGGATTCCCCGCACAGTTCCAGCCGGTAAGCGTTGTGGCTGATGCGGTCCATAACCGCGTCCGAGAGGGTCGCGTTTCCCAAACGATCATGCCAATCTGCCACCGGGATCTGGGTCGCGAGCATGGTCGAGGCCCGGCCATAACGATCTTCGAGGATCTCGAGAAGGTCCGGTGTTTGGGATTCCGTCAGAGGATTCCGCAGCCAGTCGTCGATAATCAGGAGTTGGGTCTTGGCTAAGATCTCCAGGAACTTAGGCGAGGAGCCGTCGGCCCGAGCGTAGGTGATTTTCTGGAGGAGCTTGGCGATCTGAAAATAGCGGACCGAAACGCCGTTGCGGCAGGCGGACTGACCCAAGGCGCAGACCAGGTAGGTCTTGCCCGCGCCCGTCGGGCCGGCCGCCCCTCAAAAAGACTAAGAGAAGAACACCAAGAGGAGGCCGGGAGAGGGCCCGTGGATCTAGCCGGCGGGCCCCTCCATGATCGAAGAAGGACGAGGGCGGGCCCGCAAGGTCAATGCTCCCGATAACTTGGGCCGGTTTCCCCATATAGACGACCCGGGGAACCCTCGTAAAATACGCCGAAATACGCCGATTAAGGCCATAAAAGGCCCGGAAATTAATGTTAAAATAACGGGAAATAACACGCACCCGCCGTCAACCGCCCAAAAACGGCCTTTAAAAGTCCGTGGCCGTCCGTTCGCCCTATTTTCCCCCCTGGAGGTTTTCGGGAAACGCCCCGCCTTGCCATTTTTAGCCGTTTTTCGATGCCCCAACAACCACGCGGGCCGGAAGATCGCCCGTCCTAGGTCAAAATTAGGCCCTATCGCCTTTCTCCAAATACTCGGCCACGGCGCGCCGGACAATCTCGGAAAGCGTCCACCTTAATGCCGCATTCTGTCCCAGAAATGCAATTGATTGTAACGAAATCAGGCCAATTTCATCCATTTTTTGTTATACTATTACCCTTGCTCTCAACAAGGTCGGGATTTATGGGCCGTTTTTCCATTTCTTCTTTTATCTGTGCAAGCGACCAGGGGAAAAAATCATGGCTATCAACCCCCACGTCTAGCGATTTTCCCCATTGCGGAAGTCGTCCATGGCTATGCCCATATAGATGCCAGCTCCCATAGTGGCTTTGATCCCATACGCGCATAGCAAAATGGCAAAGAATAATGGGGGGATGAGGGTTGTCTTTGAGCGTTATCAGCCTTCCCAATGTTTGAAATCCAGGATACACGGCTTTATCATGTCCGCCCAAGAGGAGCATTTTCCTTCCTTTGAGCTGTTCAAGTATCTTGGGGAGTCCCCTTCCCCATCCTAGGTCGCCCAGGAAATAACACGTATCGGTGTTATTTACTACACTGTTATATCGCAGGAGGATCTCCTCGTCCATTTCGTCGACGGATTTAAACGGCCGATGGCAGTATTCAATAATCCGGCCGTGACAAAAATGCTGATCTGCCGTGAAATATATCATTTTTTTCCCAAAAGTTTCGCTATTTCCGGTATGCTCTCTTTACGGACATGGAGAAGCCAGCCTAACAAACAGGGCCTTATACTATTGAATTTAAATGATTAACTAGTTCTTTTTGACGCCCTAGGCTCTGCATACAAATCGCCAGATTCTTTTGACGTTCTTGTATTTTCATATACAGCCAAAAACCGCCAATTGCTAGCAAAATGACGGACCCAGCAATCATGGCAGAGCCCTGTGAGAATCCAAACAAACCTAGAAGGATACATCCTACAGGCCAAAGAAAAGATTTTGTAGTTGGAAGGCCTGGAAAAGGAAGGGCCGTATAATCTGATTCAATTTGTTTTATTTTGTCTAAGTTGGATAGGTTTAAGCTTCTCGAAAAATGGAGTTTCACATAGTGGCTTACTTTTGTCTTGATAACATATGAATCTGAAAATACAGCTGGACCGCCATAGGCGTCCCCTTCTTCGTGAATCTCCTGGCGGTTAGTAAGACTCCAGCCGAATTTCTCCATTTCTTTAATCTTCGCGTTTTCATAAGAAGGCGCGACCTGGATGATAGTGCTTTCAGTTCTTTCCATCTCTTTTCCCTCCTTTTGGATTTACCTGTCCTAGTTTTTCACGGCATGAGACTCATTGTCAATACAGAGGCCGGGGAAGGCCCGGACTCTGAGGGCCCGAGCTCTTCCGGTAGACGGCGGGACGGGCTAAGCCCGGATAAGGCCTCTAATAGGATAAGACGCCGGAGCCCGGGGGGGGGGATCTTCTCACGGGGCTCCGAAATAGGCCCAGGAAGGCCCCCGAGAGGCCCCAGGGCCGTTTCTAGAGCTCCCCCCCGCTCCGGTTTTACCAGCAATACCGGCATAGCCGGCAGGGCCCCGTCCCTTCCTGTTAGTGGAAGTGAGCGACAGTCCGAAAGCGAAAGCAGCGGCGCGAACTGATCTTGGGCATAACCTTCCGCAGATTTCCGCGGAAAGTCGGGATGAGCTCGCGTTGAAGCTGGAACCCGCTTGGATAAGCCAAGCTCGGTAAGAGTCGGGGGCGGGTTAGATGGTAGCCTCCGGAGACCACTTAACTTAGAGGGGCGTCCCCCGGGGCCGGGTCTACGACAACATTTTCGTCGAGCGCGTGTGGCGGACGGTGAAGTACGAAGAGGTTTATCTGCATGAGTACCGGACGGCCGGTGAAGCCCGAGTGAATCTGGCCGATTATTTTCGGTTCTACAACGAGGAGCGGCCGCACGAGGCTCTCGGCTATCGGACACCGCATGGGGTTTATTTTGGAACGCCCGCGGCGCTGACACCGGCGCGAGAGGTTGTGGCTTAAAATGGACGGGCTCGAGATCTTCGTTTGTAGGTCAAATGGCGAAGTCATTTTTTCGTGGCTCAGGGAAAAAATGGATTCCAGGCTCACAAAGGAATAAAATGGCAACGACAGGCAGGCTCTTTGTGCACCCTATACAAGCCTCTTTCCTGTCCAAAGAATGGGGTCCACCTCAAAGCCCTTTTTTTTCATCTCTGTCAAATGCAATCACGTAACTTTGGGACAAGCTCAAATAATTTGACTGTACCTACCCAAAGGAATATAATAAGTCAGGTGAGGGGCTAGATTGACTAACAAGAAGGAGATATCTAAAATGACAGTAAAAATTGGTGAAGGTACATCTGAAATGACTGGTGATGCCAAGAAGACAGAGGACATGAAGGTTTCACTAAAAGTCAGTTATTCAGAAAAGATGAAGGAAATTACATTCAAGCCCTTAGAAGACCTGAAAAAGGGCGACAAAGTAAAAATCACTGTTGAGAAGATATAATTCAGGGGAGGATCTTTCCTAAATCTTTTGGGTCGCCCCATAGCTTCTCAAGCGTAACTTAAAGCCTTGACGGTCCCCCACCATTAAAAATTATAGGAAATTCCTTTTTCCGCGGCGCGGTGAATTTCCGCTCTGGGCGATGAATCTCCCCCCTTAACCATGCTTGTAAGATACTTCCGGGCGCGCGGCGATGTCAATCGCCGCAATAAGCTGCAGCGGAAGAGCATGTTGGGGCAAAAAACCTTCTCGCACCGGCTAAAAGACGATAAGCTATCCCTTCCAATGAAAATGAGATGATCAAAATAATCCACGTTCTCCTCGGCCGCTAACAAAACGACCTGCTCGATGACGCGTGACGGCGGCGGCTTCGCCGACGCAAACGTCAGCTTGAGGTGATCGATAATCCGGTCCACCACGGCATGCTCCGTGATGAAGGCAACGGCCTTCATCTGCCGATTGATAATTGACTTGATCTATCAGAAGTCGTTGAATTGACTGTCGACTTTTATGACGTGTTTAGGGCGGAATCGGGCGGAAATAGACGGAAAGCGGCGGAAACGAGAATTCGGGGATGATTCACGTAAATGCCTGATTTATCAGGCTTATCAGGGGAGAAACAAGAGAGCCAGCGAGAGGAATCGAACCTCCGACCTACTGATTACGAATCAGTCGCTCTGCCGGCTGAGCTACGCTGGCTTCGAGGAAATCGGGAACCATAAATTAGCCTAAATCGCCATATCTGTCAAATGGGGCACATCTTTGTCTTTTTTCCCTTTTAAAATGGCCCGGTTTTGAATACAATACTGCCTCTGGAAGCTTAGTCATGATCATTAAAAGGCTCGAACTGCAGGGGTTCAAGACGTTCCCCGAGCGGACGAAGATCGTTTTCAACAAGGGGATCACCATCATCATCGGCCCCAACGGCACGGGCAAGAGCAACATCGTCGAGGCCATCCAGTGGGTCCTCGGCGGCCA
>Ga0315291_10003953_pt1 | contig 19026 bp, 22 predicted proteins | sample YL17G12_20_MG_FD_203070 | JGI IMG/M metagenome (GOLD analysis project Ga0315291, IMG submission 203070) | Sediment microbial communities from Yellowstone Lake, YNP, Wyoming, USA - YL17G12_20 | ecosystem: Environmental > Aquatic > Freshwater > Lake > Sediment | place: USA: Wyoming | collected...
CTTTTTGCGGGCGGAATCATCTATTTTCTGGGACGCCCCCGGTCGCTCAGAGAGAGTGATATCTTCACGGGCGGCGAGATACTGGAGAAGGGACATGAGGTCAGCGGGGTGGATTTTTACCGCACCATTCAGGAAATGGGGATTTTTAAATTCATATATCAAAAGGCGGAGAAAAAACTCTTTGACATATACGATATGGGGAAAAAACTTGTGTTTTCTCTCAGTCAGGTCTTCCAAGACCTTCATACCGGCGTTCTTCCGACTTATCTCATCTGGTCTCTCGCGGGTCTTGTGATTCTGCTTATAATCTTCTGCAAGGGGGGGCTGTGAGACTATGGAATATATTACCCTGACCGAAGCCGACCAACTGATACCCCTTATGATATTTATGATAATTGGCTCCATTGTGGCTCTTGAAATCAAGGACATGCTCTCTTCCGTTATCGCCATGGGCGCTGTCGGCGTGGGTGTAACGATAAGCTTTCTTATCCTGAAGGCGCCTGACCTTGCAATTACACAACTGGTTGTGGAGATTCTCTGCCTCATTTTACTCGTCCGCGCCACAATTAAAAGGGAGATGTACTTTCCCCGGAAACACGTGGATTACCTCCGAATCATATCCGCCCTTGTGCTGATTTTCGTGTTTTTGGTTTTCTCCTATGCCGCCCTGAGAGGGCTTCCGCAATTCGGAATGCCCATTATGAAAGTGGCAAGTGAATATATCTCCCGGGGAATCCGGGAAACCGGGGCGACTAATATGGTGGCATCTATTATCCTCGATTACAGGGGATATGACACCCTGATTGAGGCATCCATCTTATTTACGGCGGTTCTCGGCGTGTCTGTGGTTCTGAGAGCCGTGGGGAGAATAAGAAATGAGAAATCCTAAAAAGGGGATGACCCTCATCGTCAAGGAAGTAACCCGGCTCACGGTCGGGTTGATATTCCTTTTTGGAATTTACATCATGCTTCACGGACACCTCACACCCGGAGGAGGATTCGCCGGGGGGGTTATTATAGCGCTCTCCTTTATCCATATTGTCCTGGCATACGGAGGAGATTTTGCCTCGAGAAAGATGAACCTGCAGACTGCGACATTTCTGGAAAGCCTCGGCGGGCTGATGTTTCTGCTTTTGGCTTTACTTGGTCTTATTTTCACCGGCGTCTTCTTTCTCAACCTCCTGCCGCATGGAACGCCTTTTGAACTTAAAAGCGCCGGGATTATTCCCCTGTGTAATATTGCCATCTGCATCAAAGTCGGCGCAGGCCTTTTCCTTGTCTTTATTCTCCTGACCACGTTTCGACCGGGGGGTGACAAATGATTTACTTTTTATGCCTCGTTTTCTTTTGCGTAGGGCTTTACGGCATCCTTGTTAAAAGGAACCTGATAAAGATTATTATTGGAATGAGCATCCTCGATTATTCCGTGAATCTTTTCCTTGTCCTGACCGGGTATCGCATGGGTGGCCGCGCTCCCATTTATGATAAAACGCAGGAAGTTAAAAACATGGTGGACCCCATTCCCCAGGCGCTTGTGCTGACCGCAATTGTCATCGGGCTTGCCGTCCTTGCCCTCATGATTGCCATTGCCGTCAGGCTTTACGAAAAGTATGGGACGTATGATATAACCGAGATTCGCAAGCTGAGAGGATAAAATATGACCCGGTTGTTGCCACTCTTTATTGCCCTCCCCCTTGGGTGCGCCTTTTTAGTAAATCTCTTTAAAAACAAAAAGGCGGCTGACCTCCTTGCAAATCTCTGCACCTTTATCTTGCTTATCTTATCCCTTGCAACGATTTACACCGTCAAAGCACACGGAATCGTCGTTTACAAGGTAGGGAACTGGATTCCCCCAATCGGCATCTCCATGGTGGTTGACGGGCTCACGGTTTTACTTCTCGTGACAGTCAATCTGATTTCCTTTCTTTCATCGCTGTATTCCATTGGTTATATGGAGAAATATACTGCCAAGCCAAAGTTTTATTCACTGTTTCTCCTGATGCTCACAGGGATGAACGGGTTAATCGTGACGGGGGACCTTTTCAATATGTTCGTCTTTCTCGAGCTCGCCGGCGTTGCCAGTTATGCCTTGGTGGCATTCGGCACCGAAGCCGAGGAATTGGAGGCGTCCTTTAAATATATGATTTTAAGCTCCCTCGCCGCCTCTTTTGTTCTTCTTGGCGTGGCGATGCTTTACTCTTATACCTCCAGTCTGAACATGGCGGATATTGCCCTAACCCTTGCTCAGAAATCCGCCAGCCCAAATGTCACCGTCCTCTTCATCGCCGTCCTCTTCCTGATGGGGTTCGGATTGAAGGCGGCGATTGTTCCCTTTCATCCCTGGCTGCCGGATGCCCATCCCGCCGCGCCGGCGCCAATTTCCGCCATGCTCTCCGGCGTCTTGATAAAGGCGCTCGGCATCTATGCCATGCTGAGAGTCTTCTTCTGCGTCTTCGGCGCCAGCCCGCTTTTCCTTGAAACCCTTTGCATCCTTGGCATCCTTTCCATGATAGTCGGCGTTCTCCTTGCAGTCGGACAATGGGACGTCAAAAGACTGCTTGCGTATCACTCCATCAGCCAGATAGGGTATGTGCTCTTAGGCATTGGCTTGGGAACGCCCCTTGGGATTCTGGGCGGACTTTTCCATTTGTTTAATCACTCCATGTTCAAGTCCCTCCTGTTTTTCAACTCCGGCAGTCTGGATTATGCCGCAGGGACGCGCAACCTGAAGGAAATGGGCGGGCTGAAGGATGCGATGCCGGTCACGGAAAAAACCTGCTTAGTGGCATCTCTGTCCATCTCAGGCATTCCGCCATTCAATGGTTTCTGGAGCAAGCTGTTCATCATTGTGGCGTGCGTTCAGGCAAAACATCCTGGATACGCACTCTGGGCTATCATCGGAAGCCTCCTGACCCTTTCCTCCTTTATGAAGGTTATGAGATACGCATTTTATGGAATGCCGAAGAAGGCTTATGCGTCACTGAAAGAAGTTCCATCCAGCATGCAGGCTGCGATGATTATCCTTGCTATCATTTGTCTCTTAGGCGGGGTGCTCCTTTTTCCCTTATTCCGGAGCGCCCTCCTCCAGCCTGCTGTGGATGTTTTGATTAATGGAAAAAACTATGCGCCCATTGTTTTTTCCAAACTGAAGTGATTTTATTTCTCGGAGATCCGCCGTAGTTTCTTGTAGATAAGTCATAGCTTAAACGAAGGCGGAAACGAAGGCGGAAACGAAGGCGGAAGGGGATGACTCGATGAGACCCAAAATCGTCATTTTTTTCATCTGTATGGTCACATGGCTGGCATTAACCTGGTCTCTCCAATGGTTGAGCGTGCTTGCCGGGGCGCTGACCTCTCTCTTCGTCGCTTTTTACACCTGGGATATGTTCAATCCACGCTTTTCCACAGCCCATCTATTCTCTCGCATCCTCTGGTTCCTTTACTATATCCCCGTTTTCCTGTGGGAATGCGTAAAGGCAAACTTGGACGTCGCATACAGGGTTGCGCATCCCTCCGTGCCAATCAATCCGGGTATTGTAAGGATTAAAACAGAACTGAAATCAGACCTGGGCTTAGCCTTTCTCGCCAATTCCATCACACTCACACCGGGAACCATGAGCGTGGATATAGATAAGGAAAAGGGATATATTTATATTCACTGGATTGTGGTGAAGGATAAGGAAATTGAAAAGGCAACCCGGATTATTTCAGGCAAGTTTGAACCCATCCTGAGGAGGATATTCGAATGAGGGTGCTCAGCTGGCTCCTGGGAATCCTGTTCCTGACCATGATTGTTACCTGGATTCTGCTCTCTCCACCTCTCAGCTTTTTGATACGCTGCTTTTATATCATCCTCCTGTGCGGAATTCTTTGTCTGTATCGAATTCTAAAAGGACCCACCGCGGCAGACCGGGCTGTCGCCATAGATACGCTGGGGGTCCTGATTGTCGGGTTCTGTGCTATTCTCTCACTGAGCACCGGCAGGTCATGGTATCTGGATATTGCCATTGCCTGGGCTTTGCAGAGCTTTATTGGAGTCCTCGCCTTGACAAAATTTCTTGAAGGTAGGTCGTTCGATGAGTGAGATTGTGAAATTCCTCCACTACTCTGGATATGGTTTTATTGTCCTGGGAGTCATCTTTGACTTCTTCGGCTGCCTGGGACTGATAAGGCTGCCGGATTTGTATAACCGGCTTCAGGCGGCGACAAAATGCGTGACCATGGGGACATGCAGCATTATGTTCGGCGTCCTTCTCATCACAGGATTCAGCCCGCAGGGGATGAAGGCGCTCTTTGTCATCATCTTTCTGATTCTGACCGCCCCGACCTCCGCCCATGCCCTCGCAAGGGCTGCCCATATAGCGGGTGTCCGACTCTGGGAAAAAAGCGTTTGTGACTACTACAGAGAGGATAAGGTTCTCAATCCGCCGGAGCCGAAGGCGGGGGAGGTCCTCCCTACGTCTCATCCGAAGGATGAGGAGTAATAATCATGAAATATCCCAAATTAAGGGAGCTTGGAGAGGCAATTCGGGCGCTCATCAAAGGACCCTATACCAGCAAATACCCCTTTGAGCCTCACACGCCTCCAAAGAAATTCCGCGGCAAGCCGATTCCAGATGATGAATATTGCATCGGCTGCATGGCGTGTTCCGAAGTCTGTCCCCCCGACGCAATCGAAGTCGTGGATGACCCGGAAAAGGGTATAAGGAAAATATACCGCTATTATGACCGCTGCATCTTTTGCGGACAGTGCGAGGCCAATTGCACTACGGAAAAGGGGGTGTTGATGAGCAATGAATTTGACCTCGCCGCCTTTGATAGAAACCAACTCCGCTGTGAACAGGAATTCGAACTCGTCCTGTGTGAAAAATGCGGCGCCATCATCGGGGCAAAAAAGCATCTCCTGTGGCTTGTGAAAAAATTAGGCCCCCTCGCTTATGGAAATTTCCCCCTCCTCTTGACCGCCCAGAAAGAGTTAAAAACGCTGATGCCCGATATCCCCCCCGCCCCTCATCCTTCGTCCGAATCGCCGCCCCACGTCCGCAGTGACATCTTGCGAATCCTGTGTCCCAAATGCCGCCATGAGGCATTGATTTTCGACCAATATGGACGTTGAATACATCAGCCGGTTAAAGGGTAATATTGTGCTCGTGGGCGTGGGCAACGCCATGCGGGGAGATGACGGGGCGGGTCCGGCGCTTATCAGGGAATTAAAAGCACACATGGGAGGAGAGCATCCCCGCATCACAATGATTGATGCAGGGGAAGTTCCGGAAAATGTTTTGATGGACGTTGTTGCCCGGGAGCCTGATGTGATTATATTCATTGATGCGGCTGATTTTCATGCGACGCCCGGAACAACAAGACTGATTGAATCCTGCGAAATCCGTTCGGATGGATTCTCCACACACAATGCCTCCCTTAAATTATCCATGGATTTTCTCCACAGGGAAACCAATTCCGACATCCTGCTTCTGGGGATTCAGCCGGCGCATATCAAACTCGGTGAAGGGATTTCCGAACCGGTAAAAAAATCAATTAAAAACGTCTCAAATCTTCTCATGGAAAACATCATCCATGCATGAATTGGGATTAGCCAGAGACCTGTCTGAAATCATTTTCAGGAAAGCCGGTGAGAATAATCTTAAAAAGATTCGCAAGATTGTCCTTCGGCTGGGGGAGGCATCAGGCATTGATGAGGCGCATTTGAGGCACAGTTTCACGGACCACATTTTCCCCGGCACCATGGCTGAAGGGGCGGAATTGGTTTTCATACATGAGCCACTGAAGGCGGCGTGCCGGAAATGCAACAAAGAAGTTCAGCAAGCAGAAGAATTCTCGCTCTCCTGCCCGTTCTGCGGCAGCTACGATATCGTAATCACCCATGGCAAGGATATACTTCTCGAAACGATTGATGGAGAATAATGATATTTGTGCCCTGGCGGTATCGCTCATTGTAGCAGATTCACACCGCCCGCGCCCGAAACCACCAACTTTGCCCCATCCCGTGAAGTTAGCCTTACAAATTGCGCTCCGGCAGGAATGATTCCCGTTTCACCCGGCATGAGTGTAAATGAATTCTCGCTGTCTTCAACATCCACACGTCCATGCACACAAAAGATGACCCGGGCTGTTTCACGCAACTCATGCAGTTCGAGCGTTCCCGAAAATTCCCACCTCTCAATCCTGTAAGCGGGACACTCCACAACAAACTCCCGCTTCCCCCGGGGCGTCTCCACCGCTTCCGGGATGAGATATGGGTTCTCCCTCCAGTCAAAATTCATGACCCGCCTTGCCTCCTCAATATGGAGGGGACGCCTTCTCCCGTTCACAACCCTGCCGTAATCATAGATGCGGAATGTGGAATCGGAGGGCTCCTGAATCTCCAGCAACATCACCCCCTTCAGGAGGGCGTGCACCGTGCCCGGCGCAATGCGCACGTAGTCGCCCCTTTTCACAGGAATGCGGCGCAGGATAGAAAGAGCAGAGCCGCCCTCAAGACGGCGCAGAAATTCCTCCAGAGTTGTCCCTTTCTGAAATCCCCACAATATGGCGCCGCCGGCGTCGCTTTCAAGAATGACCCAAGTCTCATCCTTGCCGGAATGGGCGGGAAAATATTTCCCGCAGGACTCGTGGTCAGGATGCACCTGCACACTCAGGTCGTCATGTGCGTCAAGGATTTTCACAAGGAGGGGAAAGATATCCGTCCTTTTCCACGCAGTTCCAATGAGGGTTTCCCCCCAGAGACGGACTGCCTCCGTAAGTGTCCTGTCCTTGAAGGCGCCGTTGGCGATAAGCGATGCGCCCTCTTTCAAGTCTGCCACCTCCCAAGATTCACCAATGAGTTGGGCAGGAGGGAGGGGCTTCTCGAACAATTCCTCCATCCTGCGCCCGCCCCAGGGCTTTTCCTTGAAGATGGGGCGGCACTTCAGGGGATAGGGGAGAGGATGCGGGAGGGACATGGTTTATATAGCCTTTCGTAAAATAAAAAAACCTTACAGTTTGCCTTGCAGGGCTACTTTACAGGAAACCTCTCGCTGCAGTCGCGCGCGGCGCAAAGCACATGTTCAATATCCGCCGCCTCAATCCCGTAGTGCGTCACAAGGCGGATGGGATAATGCCCCGTCCCGATGATGACACCCCTTTCCGCCATGAAGGGGATAAAGACACCACGCAGTCGCTCATCCATCTCAAAAAAGACCATGTTGGTCTGAACACCGGACGGTTCAAGGCGGAAACCCGGAATCTCCGACAGACCTTCCCCCAGCCGCCGGGCATTCTCATGGTCCTCCTTTAGACGCTCCACCATCTCCGTCAGGGCGACAATCCCCGCGGCGGCGAGGACGCCCGCCTGACGCATCCCGCCACCCAGCACCTTCCGCCACCGCCGTGACTCCTTGATGAACGTCGCCGTCCCGCATAACATTGACCCTACCGGCGCCGCAAGTCCCTTTGAAAGACACACAGTCACGCTGTCATAATATTTCGCAATCTCCCTCACATTAATTTTCTGCTTCACCGCCGCATTGAATATCCGCGCCCCATCCAGATGGATTGTCAGACCGCGCCGCTTTGCCAGCGCATTCGCCTGAGCCTGATAATCGAGCGGCAACACCTTTCCCGCCTGCGTATTCTCAAGGCAGAAAAGGCGTGTGCGGGCAAAGTGAAAATCGTCAGGTTTGATAACCGCCTCCACCTTATTCAAATCCAGCGTGCCGTCCGATTCAAAATCGAGGGTTTGGGGTTGAACACCACCCAGCGCCGCCGCCCCCCCGCCTTCATACATGTAAGTGTGCGCAATTTGCCCCACAATATACTCATCCCCGCGCTGACAATGAGTCAGGATAGCCGCGAGGTTGCTCTGCGTCCCGCTTGAAACAAAAAGCGCAGACTCCTTGCCTACCTTTTCCGCGGCGAGGGCTTCGAGCCTGTTCACCGTGGGGTCTTCTCCATACACATCATCCCCCACCTCCGCCTCAGCCATTGCCTTGCGCATGGCGGGCGTCGGCAGGGTCACCGTATCACTGCGAAGGTCGACCCTTCTCATGCGCCACCTCTACAAGATTAATTGTCAATTGTCCATTATCAATTGTCAATTCTCTATTTTACATCCCCCGCCGCATCCTTGTGCACCATAATAGTCAGCATCTTAAGCCTCACATAATCCTCATGATAAAACATATACCCCGGCGCAATACCGTTTCGCGCCTGCGTCGCCGAGTCCTTAATCAGATACCAGTCCTTTCCGTCCTTCTCCATATAGCCGACCAGATGGATTGCGTGGTCATCCGTTGTGCTTTCATTGCTGAAGCGCAACTGGCGCGCGCTGTCATCGATATATTCCGCCGGTATATCGAACGTGGGCACCACTGCGACATTCAATGGCGGATAAAACCCCGGCTCGGAATTATCCCCCACGAGGCAGATGGAATATCCCTCCCGCACCGCCCTCCTCGCGAGCCTCATGAAATCCTCAAGGGGGATGTTATAAAAATCCGCACTGTGCCACCAGTTGTCCGTGACAGGATATTCAATCTTTTGATAAAACGGCTGCTCAAGGAGCGAGATGAAACACACATAGTCATCGGGATTCAGGCGGAGGACATCCCTCAGATATTCCTGCGGTGTCAACTCCCTCCCATCAACCTTGACTTTAGCCGGCGGTGCGCCGATGTGAGTATTCATTATGGATTTTATGGTTGTCAGGACAACCTCCTCATTCCATGCGCCGGATGTCTTCACAGAGGCAAGATAGGTCTTCATCTCCGCCATCATCTTTGTGTCGTTGAAAAAGTCATTGCCTTGTTTTATGCCGGAATAAGCCTCAGCCGGCGCCGCGCCATATATCCTCCAGATGCGGAGTGTGGCGTTTGGCTGTGAGCCCCGTTCAAAGGCGGACTCGCCGCGTTCGCGCACAAATTGACGCGCCTTCTCCACAAATTCCCAATAGACCGTGAACATATCGGAGAGTTTAACCTTACGTCCGGTGAGCCTGTAAGTCTCGGACTCAAAAAACGACGTTGAGGAGAAGGACCAACACCCGCCTGTCAGGTCCTGCGACAGGGGAGGCGTGTGCCACACCTGTGTGAACTGACTGGGCGAGGTTGGGAGGTCCATGCCGGTAAAATCCATCTTGAATTCCCGTTTCTTCGGCTCCTCTTTCTTCTCCGCCTGCGCCGCCCGCTCCTTGAGATGCTCTAAAAAGGCGTCCTTCTTCTCACGGAAAAACCCCCTGTCCTTCTCGCCGCCCCCGGCAAAAAGCCCCTGCGCCGTGAAACAAAGACCGCATAATATGGCACATGACATGGATAAGTTCATCATGTCCCTCCTTTATTACTTTTATTATTATGGCGTCTCAAAATTTTATCAGCCCCTGGCCGATGATGAAGATGAGCTGCGCCAGGATAATCTTGCCAATCATAGCCACGGGATAGGTTGTGGCATAGGCTATGTAAGTCTCGGAGGATTTGCTCAGGTCGTGAGCGCAGGCGAGTGTGGCGGGCTGGGTCTGCATCCCGCTTGTTGCGCCCATTGCCTGCACTGCCGTCCCGTGGGCAAAATAATAAACCAGAAACAGCGAGATGAGGGTGGAGATGGATGTTGTCCCCGCTCCGAGGAGGAACAGTTTCCATCCGGTTGTGGAGAGGGCGCTGAAGAAGGCGCCGCCCGCCCTCACGCCCACACCGGCAAGAAAAAATAAAAGCCCAACGTGACTCAATGCCTGGCTTACCTCCAGCGGTATTGACCAGACAAATGGCCCGCTACGGCTTATGCGTCCCAGAATCAGCCCCACAATCAGGGGACCGCCGGCAAATCCCAGAGAAAAGGTGTTGCCTCCGGGCATCGGAATCGGAATCATCCCCACAATCACTCCAAGGCTGATTCCCAGGGTCAGGGCGGTGTAATCAATCTCTGCAAGTCCCCGCACGGAGTCCCCGAAAAACTTCGCCACAGCCTCCGAATTCTCCACCGGCATCACAACAATCAGGCGGTCGCCAATCTCGAGTGTCATCTCCGGCGCGGCAACAATCTCCACGTCCGCCCGCCTCAGGCGGGTAATCTGGGCGCTGAACTTGCGGTCAAGCCCCAGCTCGCCGATGGTCTTGCCCACCACATCGCGGCTGGAGACCAGGATGCGGCGCATGTCAATCTCCGAGCGGTAAACCTCCAGATGCTCATCCGATTCGGCGCCGAAATAATCCTTCGCCTTTTCAATGTCATCCGGCGTCCCCACTGCAACAACCACGTCGCCATTCTGCAGAATGGTGTATTTGTTCGGGACAAAGACCCTCTCTCCGTGGCGGATGCGTGAAATCATAACGCCCGCTTTTTGCCGCACGGCGAGTTCCCCGATGGCGCGGTTGAAGAGCGCGGGATTTGTAATCTCAAAATTGCGGACGGTGAGTTTCGGCGTCCTTGCCGCCGCTTCCGCCGCCGCCCGCCTTTCACGCGGCATGTCTCTGTAAATTCTGAAGAAATAATTGAAGAATACAATGCCGCATATAACGCCGAACGGATAGGCGACGGAATATCCAACGGCGGCATCTGCAGGATTGGACACGCCTGAGCGCGTTATGCTCTCCGTTAGAGCGGCAAGCGCCGGAGTGTTTGTCATGCTTCCGCAAAACACACCCGCAATCTGTCCGAACGGCAGACGCATCAGTAAGCCCACTGCAAATGTGAATAAGGCGCCGCAAAGGAGGGCAAGCACAATCGCCAGATTGAAACGCAATCCGCGCCGCCGGAAGGAGTCGAAAAAACCCGCTCCGCTGGTAAGTCCCACCACATACACGAACAGAACCAGCCCGACCTCGCTGACCTCCTTCGCAATCACAAGCGGTTGAGCGCCCCGCGGCTGCCATCCGCCAAAAAATAGCCCCACGAACAGAACCGCCGCAATCCCCAGACTGAATCCGCGATACCTTATCTTCCCGATAAGATACCCGATGCCGATTACCATGAAGAGAAGCAGCGGCTCGCTCTGGAGAAATATTTGCCGCAGGTCTCCCATCGCCCCAGACCTCTTTCAGAAATTATCCCGGCTCATTTTTTTATATACGGCTCAAGGAGCGCCACCCAGCGCATATATCCCGCGGGGGTGAGATGCACACCGTCTTTTGTGTAATCACTCCGTAACTCACCCGACTCGTTCACAAGGGCGGAATGGATGTCAAGATAGTTGACGCCCCGCTTTTTTGCGATTCTTTTGATGACGGCGTTGTATTTCTTCACGGTTTTATTATGCTGTGCATACTTGCCGCCTGTCGGCAGGATGGACTGGGCGTAAATAGCGCAGTCTGGGCAATGCTCCTTTATTTTAACTATCAGGTTGTCGTAATTCCGCGTCCATTCCTTTATCTCAGATTGCGGCCAGAGAATGTCATTCGTCCCTATCATCAGAAAGAGTTTTACAGGCTTCAGGTCATAGACCGAAACCTCCATCCGGTCAAGCACGCCCGTGACGCGGTCTCCGCCGATGCCGCGATTTACAACGTGCATCCCGGGGAAATACTGCCCCAGCGGGAAGCCCTCTGTGATAGAATCCCCGAGGAAAACAATCCCGCCCGGGGATTGCTTTGGCGTGTCCTCAAGAAAAATCTTCATACGGTTTTTCCAGTATTGCCCATGTTCCTTTTTTACGGACGCCTTATTTTCAGGTTTGTAAATAAAGCATCCCGAGATTGCAAGGCACAATCCAAAGTAAAGAAAAAACTGTTTCATTTTCCCCTCTCCGCTTAATTCTATCCGGTTGAAATACATTCATCCAGCCTGAGTGATTTTTTTATCCCATCTTCATGACATGTTCGCAATCAAAATCATGAGCAGTTTGCATAATTTTCGCATTTACATTGTTTGTCTGTAATGATATTTCCCTCCTCACTTTCAGAGTGGGGATATTTATGGAGTTTCGTGAAAAGATTGTTGGTTTCTTTGGCCTCAAACGGAGCATCGTTGGTATTTTGTCCGTTGTGATTCTTGTTGAGATGGGCGAGAGGATGGCGGAGCGCTTCCTCCCGATTTACATCATGGCGCTGGGCGGCACGGCAATCGCGATTGGGGGTTTAAACGCCTTAGACAACCTCCTCTCGGCACTCTATTCCTTCCCCGGCGGATATCTATCCGACAGGTTCGGCATCCGACGCGCACTCCTCATCTTCAACGCCATGGCAATCACGGGATTCCTCATCGTTGTGATATTCCCTTACTGGCAGGCAGTGATTTTGGGTTCCTTCCTGTTCATCTCATGGTCGGCGATTTCGCTTCCTGCAACGATGAGCCTTGTTTCGCGCGCCCTTCCAAAGAACAAGCGCACAATGGGGGTTTCTCTCCATTCATTTGTGCGGCGCATACCCATGGCGCTGGGACCCGTAATCGGCGGGCTATTCATCTATTACTGGGGCGAGCGGCAGGGCGTGCGATACGCCTTCATCGGCGCCATTTTCATGACGGTTGTCGCCATATTTCTCCAGCAGAACCTGATTGAGGATAAACCCACGGACAGGACTACCGATGTGGAAAAAAACCCATTCAAAGTCATGCGGGAAATGAGCCCTTCGCTCCGCAACCTGCTTATCTCCGACATCCTGATACGCTTTTGCGAACAGATACCCTACGCCTTTGTGGTGGTCTGGGCAATGAAGGTGATTGTGCATCCTGTCACCGCTCCACAGTTCGGGCTTCTCTCCGCCCTGGAGATGGCAACCGCCATGCTCATTTACATCCCTGTGGCATATTTTGCGGACAGGGCTGGCAAGAAGCCCTTTGTGGCGATGACGTTTGTCTTCTTCACCCTGTTCCCGCTTTTCCTGTATTTCTGCCGTTCCTTCTGGACGCTTGTCTTTGCCTTTATTCTGCGGGGGCTGAAGGAATTCGGCGAGCCCACCCGGAAGGCGCTCATCATGGACCTCGCCCCGGAAAATCGCAAAGCCGCCATGTTTGGATTATATTATCTCATGCGCGATGTGATAGTTTCCCTTGCGGCATTTGGCGGGGCATTTCTCTGGAACATCTCGCCGCGCGTCAACCTCTTCGCCGCCTGCGCATTTGGTGTGATAGGCACCGTCTGGTTCATCTTTCGCGGCGAGGCGCTCCCCGCTCCCTCCACAACTCACAACCCCTGACACCGCCTGATAATTTGTAGTTAAATTTTTCCCCAAGAAAAATTTTGGTTCCCTACGTGTCCCGAAGTGTCCCCACGGGAATTGACTCAACAGATGTTTTCTTGTGTATTACGATACATCAGTTTTAGCGGAGTCACCTGAAGGCTCCTCAAATGCTGAGCAAGATTCCTGAAGGGGCGGTGTCAATCATGAGCGCAAAATCTCCAAAACCGATGATTGAAGAGATTATTCGCCAGGACCCCCTTGAGCTTCAATATTACTCCTGGTATGATACCCCCGCGCAACTCCTGCGCTCCGAAGGGGCGTCTTCACGCTACTTCCGCGACATCTATGACCTCTACCGTGACATGGAGGATAAGGATGCCCAGCTCTTCGCCGTCCTCCAGACCCGCAAAAACGGCGTCCTTGCCCGACCGCGCAAAATCGTTGCCGCATCGGATTCCCCGCATGACCGCATCGTCGCCGATTTTGTCCGGCAGACCCTAGATGATGCTGAGGATTTCGATGGAGCCCTGCTCGCCCTCCTCGATGCAGTAGGAAAGGGATTTGCCGTGCTTGAGATTCTGTGGAAGGTGCAGAACGGCAAAATCAGAATCCGCGCGCTCAGAGGATGCCCACAGAAAAGATTCATTATCGGCGCAGATAGAGACCTGCGGCTCGTGCCTTCTCCTTTTTCAACACTTACGCGACGGGATGGGGATGCCGCCACCTCCTCCTCTCCCCACTTTCGCAACTTCCTCTCTTCCTCACCTTTTCTCCCCGACGCCCGCCCGGGTTCACCCGTCCCGCCGCGCAAGTTTCTCCACCTTACGTTCTGTCCCTCGCCGGAGTCGCCATGCGGACGCGGCCTCCTTGCGAGGGCATACTGGTATTACTGGTTCAAGAAGAACAATCTGAAATTCTGGGTTCTGTTCAATGAGAAGTTCGGGGCGCCCACCGTCATTGGCAAATACCGCATCGGGGCAAGCGAGGAGGAGCGCAAGCGCCTCCATGAAGTTGTGGAGAGTCTCCAGAACGATACCGGCGTCACCATCCCGGAAAATGTCATGCTCGAATACCTCGAAGCCAAAAGAAGCGGGACTATCAACACTTACCGCGACCTCGCCGACTGGTGCAATGATGAGATTTCCAAACTCGTCCTCGGCGCAACCCTCACAACCAGCGAGGGGCGGCGCAGCGGAAGTCTCGCCCTCGGGCAGGTCCATGAGCGCGTTCGGAGCGAGTATATCGAGGCGGACAGCCGCGCACTCATGGGCGTCATCAATGGACAGCTCATCCGCTGGCTTGTGGACTTCAATTTCGGTGAAGATGCGCCGGCGCCGCGATTGATGATTGACACCACTGACGACCAGAATGAGGAGGCGCAGCTCCGCGTGGACCAGGACCTCGTGAAGATTGGCGTTCCCCTTCCGCTCTCCTATTTCTATGAGCGATATAAGCGCCCGGCGCCAAAACCCGCCGACCACGCCATCCGCTATGATGATAACAACCTCTACCAGTATCACATCCAGTTCGGCGTGCTCACCATCAATGAGGTGCGCCAATCTCTCGGACTGCCCCCCGTCCAGTGGGGCGACCGCCCCCCTTCCCCCATCCCCTCCACCCGCGGTCAAAAGGGAGGAGCCATCGCTGTCCCGCTTGAGGAAACGCCGGAGGAAAGACTCGGGCAGACCAAACTGGAAATCGCAAAGGAAAAATAAACTCACTGATTGTTATTACAGTAAAATTGAACTGTTTGGTTATCCATTCTGCAGGAAAGGAGTGAGAAACATGTTAGAAATGGAACTGGAGGTCTTTCGCGCAGGGAATTATGGCGAGAAAGGGGCTTACACGGAGACCGACCTCGACACCATCGCAAGGGATTATGCCGCGACGCTCCATGAGGCGCCCGTCACAATAGACCACGCCCGGAGCGGTCCCGCATTTGGATGGGTCAAAGGTTTAAGGCGGAACGGTGACCGCCTCATAGCCATGCTGAAGGACCTGAGAGGTGACTTTGTCACCTGGCTCAAGAGTGGAGCCTTCAAAAAACGCAGTATTGAACTCTACCGGAAATTTTCAGCCACCGGCAGACCCTATCTGCGCGCCGTCACATTCCTAGGCGCATCTCCCCCGGAGGTGAAAGGACTTACCGACCCTGTCTTCACCGACACGGGCGAGTTTGTTACCCTTGAATTCATGGAGGATGACCGCTCACCGGATGTGCCGGTCAATATGGCTGAAATTTTGCGGGAGCGCGATGACTTGAGGCTTGAGATGCAACGGCTCCGTTGTGAGATGCGCCGCACTGAATATACGGCATTCTGCGAGCGCCTCAAGCGTGAGGGTCGCCTCCTTCCCGCCTGGGAGAAAAAGGGACTCATGGAATTTCTCTTAAGCCTTGAGCCTGAGAAGGCTGTCTCCTTCGGCGAGGCGACGGGGGAGATAACGCCTCTTGCCTGGTTCTGCCAGTTCATGGAGAGCCTGCCGCCTTTCGTCCGCCTTGATGAAGTGGCAGGATGCCTCCCCGCCCACGAGGCACTTGAGGAAACCCTCCCGCGTCCATGCGACAGTGTGCCCGTCTCGCCCGTTTCTGTTGAAACGCACCGGCGCGTTTTTGCCTTCCGCGAGCAGAATCCGGGAATCTCCTATACGGAGGCGCTCGCGCGCATCTCCAGGACGCCGGACAAGTGAAAGTTCGTATAGCCCAAATAAAAAAATGAAGAAAGGAGGAATCTCGAATGGCAATGTATGTACTGGACAAGGCTTACAAGGTTGCCACCTCTGGCGGTGTTGGCGCCAACCGGGTGGTTGTGCAGGGAGCCGCGGATGGTGAATGCGACCTCCCCGCCGGCGCCAATGTGTTCGGTGTGCTGGGGGTGACAGTCCACAGCGCAAACCTGGGGCAGTCCGTGGCGGTCAGGAAACTCGGCATCGCCTCCATTGTGGCGGCAGGCGCCATCGCTACCGGCTCGGAGGTCTGCGCGGCGGACACCCAGGGACGCATCAAGTCAGCCGCAAAGGCATCGGAAGTCACGGGTGTTGTGGGAAACAACAACGCCATCCGCTGGACCGCCCTCAAGGCTGGCAGCGGCGGAAACAATATTATCGTGGATATCGTGGTCTCCGGCAATAACACCCCATTCTCCGTGGCAGTCAGCGGAAACAAGGTCACCATCACCTCCGCAACGGATGGGAGTGGAAATGCCACAACCACCGCCGCACAGGCGAAGGCTGGTGTTGCCGCAAATGCCAATGCCTCAAAACTAATCGCAGGCGCAAATGAGGGCGCCAGCAGTGGCAGTGGCGTCGTTGCCGATGAAACCGTTACACTGTCCGGCGGTGAACTGGGCAATGGCGTTCTTGGCGTCTCCGAACAGTCCGCATCCGCCGCAAATGACATCATTGATGTCTTCCTCACGCTGTAAACCAGACAGCGCCTCTCAAATGACTTGAGCAGTTTGTTTCAACCCAAGATGGCTGAAAGGAAAAATCCGGACGGCGTATTAGCCGCCCGAAAAAGAAAGGAGTGAAAAACCATGCCTGAAGTGACACAGGTGCACATTGACGCCGCTCTCACAAACGTCAGTGTTGCCTATCGGAACCCTTCGTTTATCTCGGATATTGTGGCGCCGCCGGTGCCGGTCATCAAACAATCGGACAAGTATTACGTTTACGACCCCGAGCGGGAGCGCTTCCGCGCCACCAGTGACAAGCGCGCACCGGGCGCAAGAACAAACGAGGTGGACTTCTCCCTCTCCACGGACAGCTACTTCTGTGATGACCACGCACTCTCCTCAATCATCCCCGATGAGGAGCGCGCCAATGCCGACCCCGTCGTTCAGCCCTCCATCGACCGCACGGAATTCCTGACGGACAAGATTGACCTCAACAAAGAGATCGCCCTCGCCGACCGCATCGTCAGCGGGAGCGACATCCCCGGCGAAACACTCTCCGGCAACGACCAGTGGAGTGATTATGAGCACAGCGACCCCGTTGCGGCAATTGAGGCGGAAAAGGTGACCATCCAGGCGGCTATTCAGGAACTGCCGAACACACTTGTCCTGCCCTACGAGGTTTTCCAGAAAGTGCGGCTCCATCCGAAGGTTGTGGAGCGCGTGAAGTATGTCAGCATGGGCGTGATTGGAGCTGACACCCTTGCACAGCTCTTTGATGTGGAGCGTGTTCTTGTTTCGCGCGCCTTCAAGAATACCGCCGCGCGCGGTCAGACCCCGGTCCTTGAATATGTCTGGGGGAAGAATGCCTTCCTCTGCCACATCCCGCCCCGTCCCGCCATGATGCGTGTCGCCCTTGCCTATTCCTTCGTCTGGACCCAGGCGCCGGGAAGCGTAAGCGGTCGCATTGTGGAAATCTGGCGCGAAAATGCCAGAAAGTCGGATGCAATCCGCGTTCAGCGGTATTACGACCAGAAGGTCATTGCCGCCGGCGCATGCTATCTCTGGAAAAGCGCCGTGGCGTAATCCGCCTCAGGCAGACCCGCGGAGGGCTCACACCCTCCGTGGGTAACCTTTCCCCCGATAAGGAGAAAACCCATGTATGCAAACATATCAGACCTCGTGTCGCGTCTCGGCGCGGAGAACCTTGTGGCGCTGGCTGACGACAATCATGATGGCACGGCGGATGACTCGGTGATTGAGTCAATACTTCAGCAGGCATCTGCAATGGTGGATAACTATCTCGCCGCAAGATACGCCGTTCCTGTGGGGATAACACCGCTCATCGTGTGGTTGTGCGTCTCGCTTGCAGTGCAGTTACTTTTTTCGCGGAAGCGTGAGGCGCTTCCTGAGGGACACAAATTGCAGGCAGATGCGGCTAAGGAGTTCCTCACCTCTCTCAGAGATGCGGTCGTTGGCCTCGCCGGCGTTCCGCCGCGTACTCTCGCCGAAAGCACCACCCGTGGAGAAGAAAAACACTTCTCCCCTGAAAAACTCTCGGAATTCTGATTCCTGAATGAACCACGTGTCCGTCACCAGGACAGACCCTCACGGACGGATGATGTTATGAAAGGGAGTCTATGATGCGACCCGTATTTGTCAAGGGGAAGATGAATGAGCGGACCCTTTCCGGCTCAGTTCCGGCGGGCTCATGCAGGCTGCCCGTAACCGGCGCAGTCGGTTACTTCACCGCCGGCGACCTGATATTTGTCTCCGATGCGGATGGGACACTTGTGGAGTTCTTAGGTCCGGCGACTGTGGTGCTTGCAAATGAGGTGCGGTCTCTTGGGGCAGTTGCCGTGGGGCGTTCAACCGGCGCTCGCATCTGGAAGCCTGAGCATTTTTTCCAGTGGACTGTGGAGCGCGCCATGCCCGTCCTCCGCACACATGACACGGGCGTTGTTGCCCGCCGTTCCGCCGGCGGTGTCCTCTATATGACAAAGGTCCGGCAAACGAGTATTTGCGAGAACTTACGGTTTGAAGACCTTCGCAGAAGTGAAGCGGTGCAGTTTACCGACTGGGTGGAGGAATGTCTGAATAGCGGGCTTGAAAAATTCACCTTCTGCGACGGCGAAGGCGCTTCGCAGATATCCATCCTCCTCTCCACGCGTATCCTTCAAAATGAAAAATCTTATCAGCATGTCACTCTGGAGATTGAACTGGAGTGTCTGGAGTCCGCCAGCTACCTGTAATCCGGTGAGAAGGAAAAATGAAGACATTGTCCGACATGGCGGAGCGAGAACGGGTGTTGCCATCCAAGGATGTCTTCTATCTCTTTGAGATGGTTTTTCCAGAGGAGGTGCGGCGTTTCAGCGCAAGGCCGCTGGTCTGCGGGGGGCAGAAATATGAGCCGGTTATCCTCGGCGTGAAGTCCTTTTCTCAGGATATATCCCCGGACGGCATGCTCGGTCGCTCGGAAGTTGTGGTTGAACTCGCGGATGGCGCCGCAGTTGAGAATGCCATCAGCACGA
>Ga0315291_10003956_pt1 | contig 19022 bp, 14 predicted proteins | sample YL17G12_20_MG_FD_203070 | JGI IMG/M metagenome (GOLD analysis project Ga0315291, IMG submission 203070) | Sediment microbial communities from Yellowstone Lake, YNP, Wyoming, USA - YL17G12_20 | ecosystem: Environmental > Aquatic > Freshwater > Lake > Sediment | place: USA: Wyoming | collected...
GACCCGCAGGTCATGGTGCGGCGGTGGTTCAAGAAGTTCGCCTTGTGGTTCATGCTCCTGGCCGGCCTCCTGATCACCTACTCCGCCTTCGCCTCGAGCGGCATCCCTGACCTCATGCGCCGGCCGGCGGTAGGGGGCTGGCCTTCCTTCTGGCAAGGCGTGGACATGGTCGTGGCCCTGCCCATTGCCTGGCTGCCGCTCGTGGCCGACTACTCGCGCTTCTCCCGCGGCGCGCGCAACGCCTTCCTGGGCACCTTCGGCGGTTTCTTCCTGGCCACTGTCTGGTTCACCATGCTCGGCGTCCTCTACGTGCCCACCGTCTCCTCCAGCGACGTGCTGGGCTTTATCCTGGTCATCCCGGTCGGCGTGCTGGCCTTCCTCATCCTGCTCGTGACGGAGACCGACGAGACCTTCGCCAGCGTCTACTCCGCCTCCGTCTCCCTAAAGAACCTGGCCCCCCGACTGGATCAGCGCCGGGTCGCCTTGGTCATCGGTGTCCTCTGTACGGCCCTCGCCCTGGGGGTGGCGTTCATCCACTACGAGAACTTCCTGCTCCTGCTGGGCTCCGTTTTTGTACCCCTCTTTGGCATCCTGGCCGCCGACCACTTCCTCCTCCGGCGAAGGGCCACCCCCAGCGCTGCCCTCTACCAGAACGGAGGCCAGTTCTGGTATCGTGGGGGCGTGAACGCGACGGCCCTGGTGATCTGGTTGGCGGGATTCCTCCTCTACAACTGGATATCGCCGGGCAGCCTCTCTTGGTGGGTGGACGGCATGGAGGGCTTCTTCCACGGGCTGCTCAGGCTGCCATTCCCCCTGGACGAGAAGGTCTCCTGGTTGAACGCCTCCATTCCGGCCTTCCTCCTCAGCTTTGTCCTCTACGCTCTCCTGAGCCGCCTGCCTCGAAGTCGGGCGGCGGCCGAGAAGACTGCCTAGGGGTTGACGCTGGCTGGAGTACCGCCAGCCACGGCCTCGGCTAGGGCTCATCGGCGCGCCATCGGAGGGAGAGATTCTCTCTGGTGGTAGACGCGAGGGGGGAACGAGCCATGAACGAAACCTCCGGCTATTGGGCCCGACATCGCTTTTCGCGACGGCGTTTCCTGGGCGGCGCGGCCGCCCTGGGGACGGGCCTGGCCCTGGCCGCCTGCGGCGGCGGGGAGAAGGCCGCCAAAGAGACGCCGGCCGCCACGCCGACCGCCGAGGGCCTTGAGCCCGCTCGCACCCGCGGGGGCATGGTTCGCAGCTTCGGGTGGGACGCTATTGCTCTCGACACCCTTGACCCTCACCAGACGCAGATCGGCACCATCTACAACATGCACTCCAGGGTCTTCAGCAAGGTTCTCAAGTACGACAACGTCTACGAAGGGAAAATCGTCCCTGACCTGGCGGAGTCCATGCCCGAGGTCATCGACAAGCTCACCTTCGTCGTCAAGCTGCGACCCGATATCACCTTCCACGACACGCAGGCCATCCGTGGCGCCTTCCCGCAGGTGGCCGGCCGCCAGCTCACCGCTGAGGACGTCAAGTACTCCATTGAGCGGCAGATCAACCCCAACAGCCCTAAGTCGGCCCTCTACTACCGGGGCAGCCAGTGGGAGGCGGTGGACAGCATCGAGGTGACCGACCCCCTGACGCTGCGCATCACCACCAAGCGCCCCACCTCGCCCCTCATCCACTACCTGGGCGACAACAATGCCTTCATCGTGCCCAGGGAGGTGGTGGATCAGAATGACGAGATGAACGACCCCTCTCGCATGGTGGGGAGCGGCCCCTTCATACTCGAGGATTTCATCAGCGTGAAAGTGGTGCGCGTCGTGCGCAACCCCAACTGGTTCGCGCGCAACGACCTGGCGGACCAGGGCCTGCCCGACCGTCCCATCCTCGACGGCCGTGAGGCTGTCTGGCCCCCGGAGGACGACACCGCCACTGAGGTGGCCTTCCGCAGCAAGCAGGTGGACATGACTGGCTTCAGCGACCGCGCCAATGGCCCCCGCATAGCCTCCGAGACGGGCGCCGAGACCATGGAGTTCCCGGATGCCGGCTGGCTCGCCAGCCGGTTCCTGGTGGCCGATTCAGCCGCGGCCACGACTCCGTTCAAGGATCTGCGCCTTCGCAAGGCTGTCAACCTTGCCATCGACCGCAACCGCATGGGCCAGCAGATGTTCCGTCAGTGGTTCTACTTAGTGGGGCCGGTGCCCGGCGCCATCGAGCGCTGGGCGATGCCTCAGGCCGATCTGCTCCGCGAGCCGGGCTATCGTTTCGACCCGCAAGAGCGGGAAGAGGACCTGGCCGAGGCCAGGAAGCTGTGGGAGGCTGCCGGTGGGCCCGCCATAGGGAAGTTCATCATTACCTACGCCGGCATCCCGGCCTACCTGCGCGACTTCTTCCCCCAGTTCCAGGCCATGCTCAGGGAGGTGCTGGGCGCTGAGACTGAGGGAGACCTGGACATCACCGGCTACACCAAGCTGGCCCAGGGTGCCCTGGAGAAGCGGATCATCTTCAGCCTCAGCTACGACAACGGCTGGAACGACCTGGATGACTGGGTTCACCCCTACTTCCACACGGGTGGTCCGAAGAACTCCTTCAACCTCTCCGACCCGAAGCTGGATCGGATGCTGGAGGCGCAGCGAGAGGAGTTTGACCAGGAGGCCCGCCGCCAGCTTGGGCTGGAGATCCAGCACTATCTGCTCGACTCGGTGGTGGCCCGCCTGGACTGGCTGGCCGAGATCAACGTGCCCGTCCACTGGCCCTACGTGCGCAATAACTGGGGGTCCCCCTGGTACGGCAACTCCTTCCACGATGCGGACATGTGGATCGACACTCAGGATCCGCTCTACCAAGGCCGGGCCTAAGCCGCCGGTGGGTCGAAGTCACTCGGTGTGTTAAGATAGAGCAAACCGATCCGGCGCCTGGGGCTGCCCTGTTGTTTGCTGGCCCTCGGTGGCTTGGATGGTGCTGATAGTGTCGAGGGCTGGGCCGTGACATCCCCCCGGATGTAACGGCCGTATGGCCCTTCTTCTTGTGGATGGGGAGGTAGATGGTGGCTCGTGGTCACGAGGGGGATGACGGCCGGCAGAGCCCTGCGGCTCAGGATTCCCTGATCGTCCAGGCTGACGGTGTCGTCAAGACCTACGACACGGGAAAGGTGAAGGTGCGCGCCCTGCGGGGCGTCTCCCTGGCCGTCCGGCGGGGAGAGATGGTGGCCATCATGGGCCCCTCGGGCTGCGGCAAGACCACCCTCCTCAACTGCCTCAGCGGTCTCGACAACATCGATGCGGGGCTCATTCTCGTCGACGGCACCGACATCAATCGCCTGTCAGACAACCAGAAGACGGAATATCGCGCCCGCAGCATGGGCTTCGTCTTTCAGTTCTATAACCTGCTGCCCGTCCTCTCGGCGGTGGAGAACGTGGAACTGCCGCTGCTCGTGGGTGGGGTGAGCGCGCGGGAGGCCAGGCAGCGGGCCGTGCAGGCCCTGGAGCAGGTGCACCTGGTCGAGTGGGCCAACCACCGTCCCCTGGAGCTCTCGGGCGGCCAGCGCCAGCGCGTCACCATCGCCCGCGCTCTGGTCAACGAGCCGGCCATCGTCTGGGGCGACGAGCCCACGGGCGACCTGGACTCGGCTAACGCCGACGAGATCATGCAGCTCATGGTGGAGCTGAACGAGCGCAATCAGCAGACCTTCGTCATCGTAACTCACGATCCACGCATCGCCGCCGTCACCCACCGCATCGTCTACATGGTGGACGGCCACATCGTGGACGAGAAGCTCACCGAGCGGGCTCCCGTTCGGTGAGTCCTGCATTCACCCGCCGTCATGCATAGCCTCTTCGGCATTCCGATGAACGCCATCATGGTGGTCCTGCTGGTCCTCCTGGGGATCAGCCTGGCCACCGTGGCCGTAGCGGCCCTCCGCAACCGCGTCATGTTCCTCGTCGGCCTGCGCAACATCCCCCGGCGGCGGGCCCAGACCACGCTCATCATCATCGGGCTCATGCTCAGCACCCTCATCATCTCCGCCGCCTTCACGACCGGCGATACGGTCGACTACAGCATCAGCAGCACGGTGTACGACGTCATGGGCCACGTGGACGAGGTCGTCCAGTTCGAGAGCGAGGGGGGCGGTGTTGGCACGAGCAACATCAGCATCCCCTCCAGCACAGTCCAGCAGTTGGAGGCTGGCGTGGGCAACGATCCGGACATCGACGGCATCGCGCCGGGCCTGGTGGAGACGGTGCCCGCCGTCAATGAGAGGGTGCGGCTGAGCGCCCCCGCCGTGACCGCGCTGGGCGTCGACCCGGCGCGCATGGCGGCCTTCCCGGACGTGATCAACCTGAAGGGGCAAGTCCTGGACATCGGGGCCCTGGGCGAAGACCAGGTCTACCTGAACAAGAGCGCCGCCGACGAGCTGGCGGCGCAGGCCGGGGACACCGTCACCATCTACTACCGGAACGAGCCACTCCGCTTTCAGGTGGCGGACATAGTGCAGGACCGCATGGCCACCGGCGACCTCGGCGGCACGGAGGGCACCGAAGGGATGGTGGGGCGTCTGGACGTGCTCCAGCGCGCTTTCGGCCGGGAGGGCGAGGTGGACTTGATCGCTATCTCCAACCGGGGTGGCGTCCGCGACTCCCTGGCCCTCAGCGGCACCGTCACTGAGAAGCTGAAGGATGTCATAGACAAGCAGGGGCTCCAGTTGGGCGTGGAGGAGACCAAGCGGGACAACATCCACTTTGCCGAGCAGTTCGGCAACGGTATGATGACCTTCTTCCTCGTCCTGGGCCTCTTCTCCATAGCCGCTGGCATCCTGCTCATCCTCATGATCTTCGTGATGCTGGCGGCGGAGCGGAAGACCGAGATGGGCATCATCCGGGCCGTGGGCACCAAGAGGCGCCACCTCGTCCAGATGTTCATGTCCGAGGGGATGGGCTACAACCTCCTCTCCGCCCTGGTGGGGGTCTTCCTGGGGGTTCTGGTGGCCCTGGCTCTGACCGGGATCATGGCCGCCATCTTCTCCGAGTTCAACCTTTCCATCCGCGCACACGTCACCGCACGCAGCCTCATCATCTCCTACTCCCTGGGCGTAGTGCTGACCTTCCTGAGCGTCGTCTTCTCGTCCTGGCGGGTGAGCGCCCTCAACATCGTGCGCGCCATCCGCGACCTTCCCGAACCTCCGGCGGTGCGCCTGAGGTGGCAGATCCGCCGAGGTCGGCTGGCGGTCCTCCGCTACTTGGCGCGGCTGTTTTTCCGGCCGGCGGGACTCCGGACGTGGGCGCGCAACCTGGGTGTGTTCCTGGCGGCAGGAGCTCTCGGCGCTCTGGCGGGTGCCACCTCTAACCTGGCGGTGCTGGCGGGAGTTTTCGGCACCCTGGCGGTGCTTCTGGTTGCGGCGGGCGTCTTCCTCACCTTCCGCATCGGCATACTCTCCATCGTGGCGGGATTGGCTCTGGTCTTTGCGGGCCTGGCAACAGATGCTCAGTTCCCTTATGCCTTGGGCGTCTCGTCGGTCGTTCTGGGCGTAGTCCTGACCCTCGACTTCGCCAGCCTCCCTCAGCGGCCCGTCTTCACGACTGCGGGCCTTCTGCTGCTGGCCTTCTGGGCGCTTGGCGCTGGCGGCCGTATCCCTCCGAAACTGGAGTCCGGCGGTATCGAGATGTTCTTCTTGAGCGGCATCGTCATGGTGGCCGCCGCGACGTTCGTCCTCATTTACAACGCCGACCTGCTGCTCGCCGTGGTGAGCAAGGTAGGCGGGCGCTTTGGGCGCATCCTGCCGGCCGTGAAGACAGCGGTGGCTTACCCCCTGGCAAACAAGTTCCGCACAGGCATGACTGTGGCCATGATCTCCCTGGTCGTCTTTGCCCTGGTGGTGATGTCCACCATGAACGCCAACTTCAACCGCCTCTTCCTCAGCGAAGACGCGCGCGGAAGTTGGGATGTCCAGGTGGATGAGAACCCCAACAACCCCATCGCCGACCTGCGGCAGGCCCTGGACCAGGAGGGCTCCGTCGATACCAGCAAGTTCACCTCCTTTGGAAGGCTGGGGGTGGCGCGGCCCTCCACCGCTGAGCTGCGCCAGGAGGGCCAGGAGGAGTTCAAGTTCTACCTGGTCAAGGGCGCTGACGACGAGTTCTTGAGCACCGCCAACCTGCCTTTCCAGGCCCGTGCCACCGGCTACGAGACTGACGAGGCTGTCTGGGAGGCGATCCGTACTCAGCGCAACCTGGCCGTCATTGACCTCAGCGCCGTGTCCCAGGAGTTCGCTTTCGGCGATTTCGGCCTATTCACCCTGGACGGCATTACCGCAAGCACCACCACGTTCGAGCCTATCAAGATCCAGGTCCATGACAAGGCCACTGCTGTGGTCGGTGAGGTGCAGCTCATCGGCCTCCTGAACTCAGGGGCCAGCGGCTCTGGCCCCTTCTCCAGCTTCGCCGGTCTCATCACCTCGGAGCGCTTCGTGCGGGAGGTCTTCGGGCACTCGGAGTACTCGACGTACTTCATCCGGCTGGCGAACCCGGGGGAGGCCAAGGCGACCGCCGACGCCATCGAGGCAGCCCTCTTCACCAAGGGGGCGCAGGCCGTGTCCATCAAGGCCCAGCGGCAGGATGAGGTCCGCCTGTTCAGCGGCTTCTTCTACCTCATGCAGGGCTTCATGGGCCTGGGGCTTGTGGTGGGGGTCGCCGCCGTGGGCGTAATCGCCTTCCGGACTGTGGTGGAGCGTCGGCAGCAGATCGGCATGTTGCGGGCCATAGGCTACACCCGCGGTGCCGTGGCACTGAGCTTCCTGATGGAGTCCTCCTTCGTGACCCTCCTGGGCATTCTGTCCGGCGTGGGCCTGGCCATCCTTCTCTCCTACTTCCTCATGACCAGCGATGAGTTGACGGCCACCGGCCTGAAGGGGTTCTACATACCCTGGCTTGAGATCCTGCTGGTCTGCGCCTTTGCTTACATCGCCTCCCTAGTGATGACCTTGATCCCCTCGCGACAGGCCTCCAGCATCCCCATCGCCGAAGCCCTGCGCTACGAGTAGGCGCCCCCGGCCCTCGCCGGGTCGCCGCCACAAGCGCTAGAGAAGGCGCCCTCGCTCCTTCCAGGCCTGGAAGGTGTCAACTAATAGTGCTAGAGTCTACGGGACGCACCGTCTACGGTCGTCGGGATGGACTTTATCTGCTGAGAAGGAGCGCCGAATGGAGGTAAAGCAGGTAATCGGCAACCGCAGGACCATCCGCTTCTTCCTGCCTTACAGGCCGGTGGAGCGCGAGAAGATCCAGAAGATGCTGGAGGCAGCGCGGCGCGCCTCCTGCGTGGGCAACGTGAACAACACCCGCGCCATCGTAATCTGGAAAGAGAAGGCCTCGGAGCAGCTCATAAGGGCAATCACGCCGCCCCTGGGCTACCAGCAGATGCAGACCGCGCCCTGCTTCCTCATGTGGTACCACGACAAGGCGGCCTACGAGGTCAACAAGTGGATCCAGGACCTGCACGACCTGGCCGACACGCGCCGCATCGGCTCGGATGCCGCGGAGACGAAGGCCCAGATCGAGAAGTTCCTGCGACCCGCCTTTGGCGCCGTCTGGCAGCAGATGGCTGAGGCGCCCCTGGCCTACATGGACGTGGGACAGGCCGTAGCCCAAGCCACCCTGGTGGCCTGGGATGAGGGCCTGGCGACCTGCTGCATGAGCAGCCCCCGCCTGGAGCAGGTGGGCAAGCTGCTCAAGCTGCCGGAGACCGCCGTCCCCATCTGCCTCATGGCGGTGGGCTACCCGGCCGAGTCCTGGGAGGCCGGCGGCCAGACCCGGAAGGCCGCCTTTGAGAGCCTCTTCTTCGAGATGGAGTACGGCAAGCCCTTCAAGTCCGATCCCCAGGTGGAGGAGGAGCTCAAACGGGCCAGGATGATCCAGGAGCCCGCTCCTCTGCCCTGGCGAGACGCCGAGCTGCAATTCGTCGTGCGGGCCCTGGGCCTCCAGGAGCAGATCGTTGTCATCCCGCAGCAGTAGTCCTGGGAGGAGAGAGATGGAAGTCCTCGCTTCCGGGGTGGGCGAGTTCCGTATGCCGGACCCGGACGGTCTGCGGGCTTACGTCCGCGATCACAAGGAACGTCGCCCCGTCAACAAGGTGGTGACGGAGCAGGAGGCGGTGCAGCGCTTCGTCAGCGACGGCGACTACGTAGCCTACGACCAGAACGTTGCCAACAGGGGGCCAGCCTCGCTGTTCCGCGAGATCATCCGCCAGCGCAAGAAGAACCTCTGGCTGTGCGCGAAGTTCAACTGGTCCGATGTGAGCCTGCTGGTCGCTGGGGGGTGCGTCAGCAAGGTGGACGTGGGCTGGATGGAGTCAGGCCCCGTCATCAACCGGGCGCTCCAGAAAGGGGAGATCGAGCTCATCGAGTGGACGAATGGGGCCCTCTCCTATCGGCTCCTGGCCGGCGCCATGGGAGTGCCTTTCCTTCCCATGAGGTACTTGGGTGGGACCGACGCCTTCGCTCGCTCCGCTGCCAAGCTCATCGAGGACCCCTATCTGGCGAAGCCGATCTGCGTGGTCCCCGCCCTCAACCCGGATGTGGGCATCATTCACGTCCACCAGTGCGATGTCCATGGCAACGCCCGCGTCTTCGGCGCCGGCGTGGCGCCGCTCGAGATCGCCATGGCCTCGAAGAAGCTCATCATCTCCACCGAGGAGATCATCGGGAACGAGGCCATCCGGCGGCAGCCTCAGAGGACCACCATCCCCTACTACTTCGTCGATGCGGTCGTCCTGGCCCCGTTCGGCGCCTACCCGGGCGCCGTTCCGGGGCTCTACGGCGCCGACTTCCAGCAACTGTTCGAGTTCGCGATCGCTCAGGCCCAAGACGGCATGGGCGAGTACCTGGACAAGTGGGTCTACAGCGTAGCCTCCCATGAAGAGATGCTGGAGCAGCGGGTAGGGGTCAAGAAGCTGCTTCAGCTCCGCCAGGACGAGACCATTCGGGAGGGCTACTACGAATGAGCGAGACATCGACCTTCACAGACATCGAGGCCAACATCTGCGCCGTCGCTCGCCTCATCGAGGAGGACAAGCTGTACTTCGTGCAGATGGCAGGGCCGCCGCTCATGTCCGTCCTGATGGCCAAGCGAATGCGAACGCCGGACGTGGGTTACGTGGTGGAGGAGGGAGCCGTCGCGCCCAGCCCCACTTTCCCTCTCTGGCGGATGATGCTGGGAGCGAGCCGCTCTCACTACCGCTCCGTGTGCTGGACTGGCATGAATACCGTGGACTTTCACGCCGCCCTCGGGTACATGGACTACGGCGTCCTGGCTGCGGTGCAGATCGACAAGTACGGCAACCTTAACTCCACCTTTATTGGGGAGAGCTACGAGAAGCCGGAAAGGCGGTTTGGAGGACCTGGCGGGGGCAACGAGATCGCCTCCCAGTGCTGGCGAATCATCGTTATGACCAAGCTGGAGAAGCGTAAGCTCGTGGAGAAGCTCGATTTCATGTCCTCGCCAGGCTATCTGGACGGCAGCCCCGGCGCTCGCGAGCGCGCCGGCATGCCCGCCGGCACCGGCCCCTACCTGGTGGTGACGGAGCGGGCCCTCTTCGGCTTCGACGAGAAGACACACATGATGAGGCTCCAGGCCGTAGCACCCTGGATCTCCGTGGAGGAGGTGCTGGCCAGGATGGACTTCAAGCCCCTCATCGCCGACCCCCTGGAGGTGCTGGCGCCGCCCTCGGAAGAGGAGCTGGCCATCCTGCGCGCCGAGATCGACCCCGGCGGCTATACCCTCAACCGGGGCGAGTGGATCACCGTGGAACGCGACGATAGCGGCGCCGTGCGCCTCGTGAGCCCGGCGGGCGAGGCTGCTGACGCATAAGGGGTGCTAACCGACCCAACTGAACCGCTCGTCCTGAGCCTGTCGAAGGGCGAGCGGCGGCTTTTTCAGGAGGCTGCCGGAGGCGACGCAGCGCCAGCGATGGGACGCCGACGCCAGCTGTTGTGCGGTCGCCGTCGCGTCGTCGGCCTCTGTAGAGCACGGGCGGGAAAGGGCTCGGCGCGGGGGAGGGGCGAGCCGTCAAAGGACTGTACCACGTGTGTCGGCGAGCCCGAAGAAGCCGCGTCTTTGCGGCGTGGGGTTTGGGTCACCAGACGCACCTTCTCAGTAGGAACCCCCGGCTCTGGCCCTCACTCGCACCAGAGCCAGGCGGTGGCAAAGACCAGGGGCGGCCTTGACGGCCGCCCCCTCGTGGTGGGAGTGGAAGTTGTGTGGGATGAAGCGCGGCACGTGGTGCGCCGAGGAACCTACTGCATCGCAGACCCAGGCACCGGCATGAGCGCCTGGATGGTATTGCCGTCGATGTGGATGCCCCCCTCAGACTCCAATCTTTGAAACTCTGCGTCTGCTCGCAGCTTCTGAGCTGCGTCTCCGTAGGCCGCCCAATCTCGCATCGAGACCAGGAAGACAACGCGATTGGCATCGCCACCCACAGCCGCGAACGTACCGAGGAACTTCACACCGTACTTCTCGTAGATGGGGATTACCTTGGCCGCATACGCGGTGTAGCCTTGCATGTGCCCCGGTTTGACCCTCACCGTGTTGGTTAGGTAGAGCGCCATCTCAACCCTCCTTTGCTCTGCTAACACACCTAAAGGCGCACCACGTGCCGCAGGCCGACACATCATCGGCGATACCCCGTGTCGGGGGCCGGCCCGAAGGAACCGGCCCCCAGAGCGCGGCGGTGGCCCCCGCAATACAGGAGCTTGTCCCTAGCTTCCTAGAATCTTCCGCGCCCAGGCAGTGACCTTCTGTTCGATTTGCAGCATGTCCGCTGCCTCGACTACTGGTATCGCCTTCCACTCCCAACCTGTCCAAGGTAGTCCCGCCTCGTAGATGGCGGCTGATGTCTGAATATCGACAACTGTGATAACGGTGCCATCCGAGCCGAAGTACAGCGCCCTCATGTCATATCCAGGAGGGGGTGTCCACTGCCGGTACAGTGTGTTGTACTCTTGCTCCTGGTGCCTAGGTAGGCCGCGTACTGGCGTGCCGATAACCACGCACAACATGTGCCGCTCCTTTCTTGTGGCATCTGGGGACCACCGCCGGGGCTGGTTCCAGTATGGCCAGCCCCCTCCTAACCGAGAACGGAGCCCAGCGGCGAAAGGACTCGCCTAGGCTGGCGGGCGATAACCAGCTTGGCCCGCTTTCCGCATAGCCTCGATGCTTTCCTGCACGGTCATCAGAGGCGTCGTCTTCACTGCCCTAACTGCCCCGCTTGCGGAGATGGCTATCGAGAAGGCGGCGGAGGAAACGTTGTCTGGCATCTCCGCCACTCCCACGACATCATATTCGCCGAAAGCGAAGTACAGAGAGAGGAGCTTGCCTCCAAGCCGCTCTATTACCGGGCGCAGCCCCTCGGCCCGGTCCTGCGGGTTTTTCACCATCGCGGCCGTCGCCGCCTGGGAGTAGGCCGCCTGAACCATGTAGTACGGCATGGGGAACCTCCTTGTTTCCTACTTTGCCCTCGCTGTGGAAGCACGGCCGCCGGGCTCCGTTCCCTGTGCTTGCGGGGGGCAATCCGCATAGCACCTAGTAACCCGTATGAGCTGGGATTCATGCGAACAGGAGGCGGGGCCCGGAAGCAAGTTGGGTGTGGGTTCGATGCTGCTGTTGCCCTGCGAGGGTCAGCGTTGCCGATTCTGGAAGGCCCGTTGGCTGGCCACGGCCCCGCCACCGCGTCCGTTGCCCACCTGTCGCGTCCGCGTCCGCATCGGATAGGGCTGTTCGCCCCTGAGCGGACTGCGCTATTATACGCCTTTTGTCAATACACCGTAGCTGGGCGCTAGCCAGGGGTGCACGGGCCCGCTCACGCCCGCTGCCTTACCATCAGGTAATCGGCCGGGCTGGCCCTTGTTGCGTGAGCTATGCCGTGGGCCTCGCCCCTCGGACGCGCACCAGAGCCAGGCGGTGATGTCGGTGTCTACCTCAGCCACCGCCTCCTGGCGTACCAGGCGGCTGTTGTCATTGCGAGGAGGGCTGCCGCCAGTCCGCCCGCAAGGGCGGGGGCCTTGGCCGCGGAGGGGTGGGAGGCGACAGAGGGTGCAGCTGCCTGCTGAGCGGGGGCGGTGTCGATGGCCGGAAGTTCCGCGATGCCGCCGACGGCGGGATTTGGAATCTTCACGATGGGTTCATCTACTTGGTGGGGGAACCGTAGCGGAGAGGCGAGAATCAGGGAACCCATGGATGCAATCCAGCTGTCTTCCGCGTTAGGGCCTCCCGGATTGATGCGAACCAAGTCTCCTGGGGCGAACCCTTCTAGGCTACCGACCTGCAACTCGGTGTCCCCTGCAGCAGCTGCCGCAATTAGACTTGTCGATCCAAGGCGAGGCACGATTCTGGCGTCAAAAGAGACAAGACTTCCGCGGGTGTTCTCTCCGGTGTAGACAACGAAGTGCAGATGCTTGTTGGTGGCACCCTTATCGGATATGTAGCCCAATAAGCTATTGGCGTACACGTGAGTTCCAGGGGTGACCAGGATGTTTGACATGTGGAGGTAGCCGCTCCACCAGATGATACCCCCCAAATCATGCCGGATCAGCAACTGGCCAGATGATCCATCGTCCCCATTGGTGCACTCAGCGTACGTTTCTGCAACGAACCCCTCAGCTACAGCGTGGACTGGCATTCCTGCGTCTGAGTCGGGTGTCGGAGTGTTCAGATTAGCATCCCAAGCGTAAGTGTCGTCTGCCTGGCAGACGCCGCCGCCAACGCAATGGCCAATGCCACCGTCGCAACTTCCGTGCTGGTTAAAGCACCACTTGGTGTTGTGGCATTCTTCGAGAGAAGAAACCGTTTCCAAATCCCCAAGGATTGGCGAGAGAACCTCGGATGGGATAGCGGGCGTCACGGTGGGCGTGGCGGCGGGCGTGGCCGTGGGCGTGGGCGTTGGCCCTGGGCCGACAGCGTACAGTGTGCCCGTGAAGCCGATCAGAACAGTACCGTCGGGCCCTATCGAAGCCTCAGGGTAGTGATATCCAAAACCCTCAGTGCCCAACTCGAGTTGCCATTTCTCCGCGCCATCTTTGCCTACCGCATGTAGTGTTTTGCGATACCCGCCTGCCTCATACCGGGCCGAGACGAGATACAGCGTCCCGTCAGCCCCAATCGCTGGCTTGTTCTGAAGCGAGCCTCCAGGAGAGAACCTCCAGTTCTCAGACCCGTCCGGTCCGATAGCATAGAGAACCGCTAAACCTGCGGCGTATATCGTTCCGTCATCTGCCGCCGAGACGCTGTTGACAAAGCCGCCCGAGCGGTCTGTGAATGTCCACTTGGGGTCGCCCGTCGGCAGGAAAGCGCGGACTTGTGAAACCCAGCCCGAATCGTAGTAGCTCCCGGGGACAACTATGGTTCCGCTGGCATCTACGACCGTTTCGTCTCCGACTATCACATACCCGTCAACGGGGGAAGTCCAACAGGCCTGCCATCTGGGTGCGCCGGTCCCCGACTCCATCGCCCACAGGCACGCTGAGGTGTATAGGCCACCTGCCAAGTAGAGAGTGCCGTCCTGAGCAACCGTTGGCGCCCGATTTCCTAGGGGCGCCCCGGCCGTCCATGTCTCTCGGCCGTCTGATGAGAGAGCGAACAGACCACAGCCGGTTGCAAGGTAGATACTGCCGGAATGGTCAACAGTTGGCGGCCCAGTGACATCAGTAGTGCATTCCGGCTGCCACCTCCATCGTTCGTTGCCATCAGGGTACAACGCGAGCAGCGTGGGTTTCATGCCGCCCTCGTCGCGGTATAGAAGGCTCACGTAGACCGTGCCGTCGGGGCCGACCGCCGCTCCGAAACGGTCGTAGACCCCGCCATAGCCCCCTATCGACGCTGTCCAGCCAATGCTGCCGTCTGGCGGCACTGCAACCACTCGGTTGTTGCCTGAGACTACGTAGGCGGTTCCGCGTGAATCCACTGCAGGAGATGAAAGTATGTATCCTCCCGTGTCCGCAGTCCACTTGAGGGCGTTGCGCTGGGCTCCAAGGTACTCGCTCTGTCCGGTGTGCTGGGGGTCATGACCCACCATGGGCCAGGGCGCCCAGACTGTCGGTGCCGTCGCAGGTGTGCCAGCGGCGGAGTGTGGATGGCGTGAAAGAAGCAGAGCGGCTAGGACGGTGAGGGCAGCAACGGCGAGCGCGGACTTGAGGATTCTAGCGGTCACGTCTGTCCCCCCCCGCAGAGACATAGCGCATGCATTGTGCGTCGCGGCGTTAGGGTTGTCAACATTAAGTAAGTGACGGGAGGGGGCAGCTGGGGAACCCGTTGGGGCTAGCTTGGTGGAGAATGGTTGGGCTCGGGCGCCAAGGCTGCTGCGATAGAGGGGGTGGGCAGCGACAAGGTGCGGGTGAGCGCAGGCACGCTTGATGACGGGGAGAAAGGGGAAGGCTGACGCCAGGCGGAGGCAACGCGTAGTTAACTGGCTTACGCGGAGGGTAGGCTAAGAATGTAGAGCAGATAACTGAGGGGGTTTAGCTTCACATTATAGCTTAGAAGTACAGCGCTGAGGCCGGGATATTTGGGAAGCAGAGGGTATTCGGGGGCGGGTCAAGGGCGCGCGGAGCACGCGGCCCAGCCGTCGGAGACGCTTGACGCGCGGCTGCTGGCAGCCATGCTCCGGGGAAGGTGGGGACGCAGAAGCTGAGACTACAGCGTGCAGGGGGCCGACTTGGGAAACCGGCTATCGCCCGCAGCTCAGCCTGTGGGTCCGGCCTCGCCCGGGCCGAGCGGCTGGAGCCGGCTGTCGACGCTCATCACTCCCGGCACCCCCTGGGCCACTTCCACGGCCGCCTGAGCCGCCTCCGGCTTCACCTGGCCCTCCAGAGTGACCCTCCCCAGGCGTGAGTGAACGATGAAGCGCTCGCCCTGGGTGGACGGGTTCTGGGCCAGGGCCGAGGCTACGCTTATCTCCACATCAGGGTCAGCGACCAGGCGGCTCTCTACCCCTAGTACGCACGATACCCCGGAGAGGGCGCCTTCCATGGCCTCGGCGATGCGCGAGGAGGCCACGTTCCCCGACAAGATCACCTTGCCGTTCTCGACCTCCAGGTGGACCGCGCGCAGCTCCGTCTCGCCCAGGCCGCTGACGCCGCGGAGCGCGGTCCAGGCCTCCCTCTCGACGTAGCCGTCGGGCTCGTAGGTGGGGAAGATGTCCAGGGATTGGCCCTTCAGGTCCAGCCAGACGAACTCATGGTTCTGGTAGGCGGCGGACCCGCCCGGCACCAGAATGCGCCTCTTGGCCAGTGTGCCCACCTCGCCGATCAGGCGGACCGAGCCGTCGGGCTCCACCACCAGCCCCAGGAACCAGCCCGCCTGGCGCTCCACGGCGCGGGGCGCTATGTGGAGACGGCTGCCCGTGTCCAGCCAGTTCACCTGGCCCTCGGCGTAGGGCGCGCCGGGGTGGGGGACCATCTCACCCTTCGATGAGGGGATGTCCAGCACGGTCTCCTCGTCTCGGAACTCGGTCGCGGCTTGCACGGGCAGCCGCAGGGTGGGCCCTCCCCGCCAGGGCCAGCGCCCCGGCACCTGCACCAGCAGGTGGGTAGGCGTCCAGTCCGGCTCCATCTCCAGCCCCACCAGCCGGCCGACAACCCCGTCAGCGAAGATCATTGCCTGTCCCAGCAGGAAGGTCTTGCGCGCCGCCATCGTGCTACCTCCTTGTGCGCTTCGGCCCATTGGGGGGCCCGCTATGCTAGTCTAGCGCGCCGGAGGCCACAGGCAAGAGCACCACGACAACCGTCCCCGTTCGGCGCTGGAGCGGGGGCCGAACGTACCTGGAGCCCTGGGTACTTTCGGCCCTTTACGGGGGTCTTCGGGCGAACATATCTTGACGGCGAGCAGGCGTCCGGAGCGGGACGAAGGCCGCTGCCGGCGTCGTCTTGCCATACCCGCTTTCGGCGGGAGGTAGCCGTGGGTCTACGTGAGGTTGAGTGGCAGCCCATCGACCTGCCAACGCGTCTTGTGGCGCTGATAACCAACAACCGCCTCTGGCGCTCCATCTTCCGCTTCGCCTATCCCAGCAGCGACAAGACCCGGGCTCTCATAATCCCTGCCGTCTTCTTCCTCCACATCCACCCGTTGAAGGTGAGCGCCCGATCCATCCGCCTCACCTACACCTGGGGTCTGGGCCTCTTCCTCTTCTTCCTCTTCGGCATCGAGACGGTGACCGGCATCCTGCTGGCCTTTGTCTACGTGCCCGACGTGGGCCGGGCCTACTCGGATGTGGAAACCATGAGTACCAGCGTCGCCTTCGGCGCCCTGCTGCGGAACATACATCGCTGGGGCGCCCACCTGATGGTCCTGGCCGTCTTCCTGCACATGATGAGGGTCTTCTACACGGGCGCCTACAAGAGGCCGCGGGAGTTCAACTGGGTGATCGGCGTCATGCTGCTGCTGCTGACCCTGGCCCTGAGCTTCACCGGCTACCTGCTGCCCTGGGACCAGCTCTCCTTCTGGGCTATCACCGTCAGCACCAACCTCGCGGGGTACGCCCCTTTCATCGGCGAGCCCCTGCGGGTGTTGATCCTGGGTGCCAAGGAGGTGGGCCAGGAGGCCCTCATCCGCTTCTACGTGCTCCACGTCATGCTCCTGCCCCTGCTGATGTCGGTGCTGATCGGCTTTCATTTCTGGCGCATCCGTAAGGATGGCGGCCTGGCCGCGTCCAACCCCTTGCCGCGAGGCACCCAGGCGGCTCGCCGGGAAGGGGCCGGGACGCCAGCGGCCGAGGAGGACGACCCGCCTGCGAGCGCAGAGGCGGCGCTCCCTATGCCTGGGGCGCAGGCCCGGCAGCCCGAGGCGCCCGCCGCCGCCCGCGCCGCTGTGGCGCGCAAGCAGACGATGTCCACCTGGCCCAACCTGCTTATCCTGGAGCTCATCGCCGGGCTCTTCATCACCGCCGTGCTCGTGCTCATGTCGATGGCGGTGGACGCCCCCCTGCGAGACCTGGCCAACCCGGACATCACTGAGAACCCAGCGAAGGCGCCCTGGTACTTCGTTAACCTGCAGGAGCTCCTCCTGCACATGGACGCGGCCCTGGCCGGCGTGTGGATCCCGGCGTTGCTGGTAGTAGCGCTCATGGCCCTGCCATACTTGGACCGCGACCTTGGTCACGCCGGGGAGTGGTTTGGGACCCGGAAGGGGCTCATCATCACCATCTGGTCGGCTGTGTACACGACGGTCTGGACCACCGCCCTCATCATCTTCGACGAGAAGGTGGGCGTGCGTTCCATTGTTGGGAACCCGGCCATCTTACCCAACTGGGTGGTACCCGTGGGGGTCATGGTGTGCCTGTCAGCCATCCTGCACGCCAGCATCCTGCCACTGCGACCCAGCCGCCGCGAGGTCTTGATGGCCTACTTCACGGCGTTCATCGTCGCCTATGCGCAGTTGACGCTGGTGGGCAGCTTCTTCCGGGGCATTGGCATGCACTTGGTGGAGCCCTGGAACCTGCCGCCGGGTGGGCTTAGCTTCTGATCGTCGAGGTGAATGCCATGGGGCGAGAGGAGAGTGAGGGGCGAGGCTTCCTATCAAAGCTGGACCGCCTGAAGCTGGATCGCCGTTCCCTTATGGCCTACGCCCTGGGGGCGGCCGCCATCACCCTTGTCGTCGAGGGCGGGGTGATCACTGTTCAGGCTATCCGCGCCCTGCCCAAGCCTGCCGCCTTCGGCTCCAAGTTCGAGGCGGGCAACGTGAGCGACTTCCCGGTGGGCAGCGTGACCTACTTTCTGGACGGCCGCTTCTACATATCGCGGCTGCCGGGCGGCCTGCTGGCCCTCTACCGTAAGTGCACCCACCTTGGCTGCGTCGTGCCCTGGCGCCCTGACGAGCAATCGGAGGACAGCCTGGCAGCCGGCGGCCGCTTCAATTGTCCCTGCCACGGCTCCAGGTTCGACCGCCACGGGACGGTGAAAGGAGGCCCGGCGCCGCGACCTCTGGACATCTTCCCCATCGAGATCGACGGCGGCAAGGTCATCGTCGACACCGGCACCATCATCACTCGCTCGTCCTACGACGAATCTCAACTGACGAAGGTGTAGGTTGGAGAAGCGGATCCTGGCCGCTCTGGCCCTAGCTCTCGTCCTCGCCGTGGCGGTCCCCCTCTACCGGGCCCTGGAGCCGGGACACCAAGAGGAGGTTTCCGGAACAATGGCCGAGAAGACGGTGGATCGGGGCGCCCTGGTCTACCTCGAGAGCTGCGCCTCCTGCCATGGCACTTACGGCGAGGGCGGTCCCGATGGACCTGCCGTGCGCGGAACGCAGCTCACCTTCAATGACGTCCGGCGCGCCATCGCACAGGGGACGCGGGCCTTTCCCTCCACCTATCACGTCTACAGCCGTGCAGGGGGCGGACCGCTGAGCGATGCTCAGATCGATGATCTCACCTACTTCATCATGAATTGGGATACGCAGGCGCTGCAACGGGCGCTCGGCGCGCCCACCTTGGTGGCGACAGAACTCAGCGATGCGGGCCTGGACCCGGCCGAGCTGGCGATGAAGGCGGGAGAGCCGGTGCGTCTGGAGGTCGCCAACTTCACTAACACCGACGACACCTGTCGCGGCGAAGGCCTGCGCGGTCGTATGCTTGAGCCAGACGGCGTCCAGGAGACGGAGCGGGAGGTGTCACTGGAGATCGCCGCCGGTGAGACGAAGAGCCTGGACTTTACGCCCGTCAGCCCCGGATCCTATCGCTTGTTGTGCACCCCCTCCGAGGCGGGGGCCGCAGTCTCCGAGGGTACCATAACCGTCACCCGCTAGCGGCGGAGGAAGTAAGCATGCTGGCAAAGAGGATAGCAGCCGCGTCCAAGAACCTGCTGGATCCGGACGCGGCTGAGTGGCAAGAGGCGCCCCCGGATGTCATCGCTATGGCTGCCACGCCCATTGCAAACCAGCCCAACGACTATCTGAAGATAAGCTGGGAGAACCGGGAATTTGGCGTGGTCAAGGAGCTGCGGGTCCGGGTCCTCCACAACGGTCTGCGCATCTTCTTCCGTCTGGAGTGGGACG
>Ga0315291_10003958_pt1 | contig 19016 bp, 17 predicted proteins | sample YL17G12_20_MG_FD_203070 | JGI IMG/M metagenome (GOLD analysis project Ga0315291, IMG submission 203070) | Sediment microbial communities from Yellowstone Lake, YNP, Wyoming, USA - YL17G12_20 | ecosystem: Environmental > Aquatic > Freshwater > Lake > Sediment | place: USA: Wyoming | collected...
AGAAAAGTTAAAAGAAGAATAGTGTGGTTTATCTTATTTAGCTTTCTTTTAGCAGGATGTTCCAGGGAAATAATAAAACCCCAGATTCCGGAAAGTTATCCTTTACAACCCGAACCTCAGGTTATCTCTCAGGCTGATTCATCCGCAGTTTATGAAAAGCTGATCTCCGAAGAGCTTAAAGAGGCTGAAGGATATTATGCCTTAGGAGTAGAGGCAAATCGAAATGGTAAATGGGAACAGGCTCAGATTAATTTTGAGAAAGCTTTGGATTTATTGGCTAATTTAGACTTAGAAGAGGAGACCCATTCAAAAAATATTGATAAGTACAACCGGCTATTGCGTGAAATTGCCGCAGATTATAAAATCACTCTCCTTTCATTAGGAACCTTAGATAACGAAGGTTCTATCTCTGCTTTTTTAGAAAAATTTGACAATATCCAGGACTTTCAAAAACTTAAGGATTCCATTGTGGACTCAGTTAAAGTGGTGATGGAAGTCCGAGATACTTTTACATATGATATGCCAATCGAATGGAACGAACGGGTAGAGAATTCCGTTCTCTATCTACAAACAGTAGGCCGGGAACGTTTCATCACTTATCTTTACCGGTCTGGAAAATATATCAATCTTATTAAAGAGATATTGAAAGAGAAAAATCTGCCTTTAGACCTGGCTTATTTACCTCTGATCGAAAGCGGTTTTAGCCCTAAGGCACGTTCCTGGGCAAATGCGGTTGGAATGTGGCAGTTCATCCCTTCTACCGGAAGATTATATGGACTTAAAAGCAACTGGTGGTATGACGAGAAAAGAGATTTTGTGAAATCAACTTATGCGGCTTGTGATTATCTATCTAAACTTTATAAAGAATTCGGTGCTTGGAACTTGGCTTTAGCGGCATATAATTGCGGAGAGGGAGGTCTAAATCGGGCAATTAAGAAATACAAGACTAACAATTTCTGGGAGCTGAACTTAAGAAAGCAGACCTATGATTATGTGCCACTTTATATAGCAGCGACTATCATCGCTAAAAATCCGGAAAAATACGGGTTAGAAGTGGAATATGAAAAACCCATAGAGTTTGATACGGTAATAGTAGATAAGCCGATAGACCTTAAAACCATAGCAGAGGTTTTGAGTGTTTCAGTGGAGGAGATAAGAGAGCTCAATCCCGAACTACTAAGGGATGTAACTCCTCCTCAATATCGTTCATATCCCCTAAGAGTGCCTGTAAACACTAAAGAGGTTTTTGCCCAGAGATATTCAGAGTTACCAGCTAAAACCCTTTATACCATGCATAAGGTGAGAAAAGGTGAAACCGTATCAGGGATTGCCAAAAAATATGGAGTTTCACCCTTTAATATTATTCAGGCAAACTCCCTTTCCAAAAGATATAGAATCTATCCAGGACAGCTTCTAAAGATTCCCGGATATGGTGAATCTAATTTCAGCCAGAAAGCTTCAACCAGAAAAGGTTTTTCTGAATCGGATTATAACCCTGATAAAATTTCCGCATCTAAAAATGGGTACTCGACCTATAAGGTTAAACCCGGAGATACCTTAGAAGAGATCGCCAGGAACTTTAAGACTACCTCCTCTGATCTTGAGCAAATAAACGACATTAATAATCAAGACTTAATAAAAACTGGAGAAAAGTTAAAAGTACCATCTAGAAATAATGATAGTAAGTCGCAAAAAATAGTAATTCATAAAGTTAAAAGGGGGGAAACTTTGTGGAGCATTGCTAGCTATTTTAGGGTCCCCTTGCAAAAACTTTTAGAATGGAATAGTTTATCTAATCCCTCTTATATACGGATCGGAGACAGGATTAAAATATTTAAAAGTAAATAAGGACTTCAACTGCTCTTTTTCAGGAGGTTAAGTGGCGAAAAAAAGTGACCTGATTATTGGCATAATAATTGTTCTGAGCTTCTTGTTTTTTCTTTTTATTGTTTTGATTGGGCTATCGGGTATTTCCACAGAGGAGGGAGCCTACTTTTACAGTTTCGGAAAGAAGGTCGCCATCGTCGAGATTTACGGGACTATAACTAATTCTAATGAGGTTATCAGACAGCTTAAAAAATATGCCAAGGATAGCTCTATCCCGGCTTTAGTCCTGGATATTGATAGCCCTGGGGGAGGGGTAGTACCTTCACAGGAGATCTATGAAGAGGTATTAAAGTTTAAAGAGGATGGTAAAAAAGTTGTAGCTTCACTCAGAGGATTAGGTGCCTCCGGTGGCTATTATGTTGCCTGCGCCGCAGATACAATCGTAGCCAACCCTGGTACTCTTACCGGAAGCATAGGAGTGATCTTTGAGTTTCCAGTGGTGCAGGAGCTATTTAAGAAAATTGGTTTGAGATTTGAGGTGGTTAAAAGGGGTGAGTTGAAAGAGGTTGGAACCTGGAATCGTCCGATGACCAAGGAGGAGAGAGATTTGCTTCAGTCGGTGATCGATGACACTTATGATCAGTTCGTAAAAGCAGTGGTAGAAGGTAGAGAGCTGGATCAGGAGAAAGTATTAGAATTGGCAGACGGAAGGGTTTTTACCGGGAGGCAGGCTAAGGATTTAGGGTTAATAGATGAGTTAGGCGATTTAGAGGATGCCATAAAGATAGCGGGAACGATGGGCGGGATAGAGGGGGTTCCCAAGACTATTAGAGAAAAACCTAAGAAAGTAACTGTTATCGATATCCTGACTCAGAGCTTTAAAGCCATCACCAATTTAAGATCTAATGAGCAGCTTATGCCTAAACTTCAATATATTTTCAATTGAAAATCTTTCGTATATACAGAAGGTTTAAGAAATTAAAAGTTTATGCCTATATTTGAATATATCTGCAGGAAATGTAAACAGAGGTTTGAAGTTCTGATTTTAAATAACCAGGAGAAAACAGATTGTCCAAACTGTGGTGGAGAAGGGGAAAGGATTTTTTCGGTTTTTGGTTTTTCCTCTGGTGATAGATTCGTTTCCTCCAAGGGCTCATCCTGCACCAGCTGTAGCTCTAAAAAATGTGATAATTGCAATTAGAAAAATCAAGATACAAAATCATTAAAGGAGGTGTAAGATGACCAAAGCTGATTTGGTCGAGAAGATAGCGGAGAAAACGGGATTAACGCGCACTGATGTAGCAGTGATAGTAGATGGCTTTTTAGATGCAATTAAGCTAGCGATGAAAGAAGGAAACAATATAGAAATTCGTGGGTTTGGGACTTTCAAGATCAAACCTCGTAAAGCTAGAAAAGCTCGTAATCCACGCACGGGCGAGGAAGTTCCGGTTCCGGATAGAAAAGTTCCGGTTTTCAAGCCCTCAAACGAATTCAAGGAACTGATAATTAAGCAGGATTAGAAAGGAGAAAAGATGCCCTGCGGAAGGAAAAGGAAAAAACAAAAGATCAAAACCCATAAGAGAAAAAAAAGGCTTAGAAGGGATCGGCATAAGAAAAAGCTCAGATAATGATCTATGCTATCTCAGACACTCATATCCCGGAAAGAGCTTTAGAACTTCCTCGGAAGTTTACAGAAAATATTAAGAAAGAGGATATAATCTTTCATGCTGGAGATTTTACCTCACTAAAAACCTATCGGGAGTTAGAGAAATTAACCTCTCTTTATGCGGTTTGCGGTAATATGGATTGCCCGGAGATAAAAGAATTTCTCCCGTTAAAGATAATAATTGAGCTCTCAGGATTTAAAATAGGACTGATTCATGGCTCGGGTTCTCCTTTTAATTTAGCCGAAAAGGTATATAAAGAGTTTGACGAAAAATTAGACGTGATTATCTTTGGCCATTCCCATAGTCCTTATAACCAAAAAAAAGGAGATACTCTTTTTTTTAATCCAGGGAGTTGTGCTGGAAATTTATTAGCCTGGCAGAAAAGCTATGGAATACTCCATACAGATGAAGGTAAAATCTGGGGAGAGATTGCCTATCTTAAATAAAGCCTGGAGCTTGGAGCAAATAGTTTGTAGCTTTTAATATCTTTTACTATAACCTATAGCCTTTAAACTATAGACTGATTTTATGCCCCTGTAGCTCAGTTGGATAGAGCAGCGGCCTCCGGAGCCGCGAGCACCCGTTCAAGTCGGGTCAGGGGTATTAAAACAGTGGTCAGTTATTAGTGATCAGTGAATAGAAAAAACAAAAAACAAAAAGCAAATAGCACATAGCAAGACGTAAAATTATGAAATGGTCTGAAACTTATATTCCCACTTTAAGAGAGGATCCGGCTGAGTCGGAGCTGATCTCTCATAAGCTTTTAGTTCGGGCTGGATATATCCGTAAATTAGCGGCGGGTGTATATAATTATCTTCCTTTGATGCAAAGGGTGTTGTTGAAGATTACTCAGATAGTTAGAGAAGAGATGAATCGAGCTGGTGCTCAAGAGATATTGATGCCAGTATTACATCCAGCCGAACTCTGGCAGGCGACTAAAAGATGGGAGACCGTGGGAAAAGAGTTGATGAAGATGAAAGATCGGCATCTAAGGGATTTAGTCCTGGGTGGTACTCATGAAGAGGTGGTAACCTTTTTGATAAAAGGGGAGTTGAGGTCTTATCGTCAGCTTCCATTAAATCTTTATCAGATCCAGAATAAATTCAGAGATGAGATAAGACCCAGATTTGGACTGATGAGATCACGAGAGTTCATTATGAAAGACGCATATTCATTTGATGCGAACGAGGAAAGTTTCAAGCTCAGCTATCAGAAGATGATAGATGCTTATTTTAAGATTTTTAAAAGATGTGGTTTAGAGACAAAGTTAGTGGAGTCTGATACCGGAGCTATGGGGGGGAAAGCCGCCCATGAGTTTATGGTAATCGTGGATACGGATGGAGGTGAGAATATAATATTTACCTGTGAAGATTGCGACTATGCCGCCAATATCGAGAAAGCCATTTCAATTGAGCCGTTTATTCCCGAGACCGTGGAAACTAAGAAGCCAATCCAAAAAGTTGCTACTCCAAATATGAAAACCGTGGAAGAGGTCACTGGATTTTTAAAGGTGCCTGCTAAAAAATTGGTTAAGACTCTTCTATATAAAGCAGATGGAGAGGTAATAGCTGTTTTAATCCGTGGAGATCGACAGATTAATGAAACCAAACTTAAAAATAATCTTAAAGTTATCCAATTAGAGATGGCGGATTCAATAACTGTTCAAAAGATAACGGGGGCGCAGGTAGGGTATGCTGGTCCTGGTGGTTTAAAAAACATTAAATTGATAGGGGATAAGGAACTTCTGTCGATGATTAACTTTGTAACCGGGGCAAATGCAGATGATTCACATCTGGTAAATGTAAATCTTGACCGTGATTTTAAACTCGATGCAGTTGTAGATATTAGAAATGCAACTGCAGGTGAGCTGTGCCCTAAATGTCAGAAAGACAAGTTGAAAATGGATAAAGGAATAGAGGTGGGTAACACTTTTATGTTAGGTACAAAATACAGCGAGGCTTTAAATGCTAACTTTATAGATGAACAAGGTAAAGAGAAATTTTTTATAATGGGATCCTATGGGGTAGGAATAACCAGGACCGCCCAGGCAGCTGTGGAAAAATTTCACGATGATTTAGGCATAATCTGGCCTGTACCAATTGCTCCTTTTTTAGTCGAGATAATTCCGGTAAATATTCAGGATGAGAAACAAAGAGAAACAGCTTTTGAAATCTATCATAAGATGCAAGGAAAGGATTTTGAAGTTCTGTTGGATGACAGGAATGAAAGAGCTGGCGTTAAGTTCAATGATGCTGATCTGATTGGAATTCCCTTAAGGATAACCGTAGGAGAGAAAAGCTTGAAAGAGGATAAAATAGAGATAAAAATTAGAGGAAGCCAAGCACAGGTTTTATTAAGAAAAAATGAGGTCTTAGATGGTTTCCTAAAGATCTTGTCCGAAGTTGGATCCCCTGGAAAGGAGTAAGAGGGGTTATAAAAAACAGTTGCTTTTTAAAACAGGGGTAATTATATTATTTAAAAGAGTGGGTTTTCCCACTCTTTTAAATATCGAATAGTCAAAGGATTAACAGTCTGAAGCGTATAATATTGTTTTGAGGGCTAGTGATTTTGTCTAAATTGAAAGAGATTTTAAAAGAAAAGCTCTTGTCTTTAATTAAAGAGCAGGAGTTGGAACTTGTGGAGTTGGAATTTGTGGGGAAACCACCCCATTCACTCCTGAGGATCTATGTAGATAAAGTAGGTGGAGTAAATATTGACGAATGTGTTCATTTGAGCCAGAAGCTTTCTGATTATCTGGATACTGAAGATTTAATCGAAGAAAGCTATACCCTGGAGGTTTCCTCTCCAGGTTTAGATAGACCGCTTTTGAGCTTGGATGATTTCAGGAGAAAAATAGGAGAAAATGTTAAGGTTTATCTTAAAGCTACACTAGAGAAAAAAACTGAATTTACAGGAGAAATAGTTAGTGTCCGTGAAGAAGGAGTAATGTTAAAGGTTGAGAACGAGGTGGTAGCTATCCACTGGGAGAAAATCGAGAAGGGGAAAGTTATAATTTAAGAGGAGTAGTTTAATGAGCTCTGAGATCTTAGAAGCTTTACAGCAGATAACCAAAGATAAGAATATCGAGATGGAATATGTAATTGAGACTTTAGAATCAAGTCTTTTATTAGCAGCGAAGAAGAAATTTGGAAATGCGGTCAATCTAAAAGTTAAAGTAGATTTAAAAACTGGCGAAATCAAGATATCTGCCACAAAAAAAATAGTGGATAAGATAACTGATCCAAATTTAGAGATCTCCTTAGAAGAAGCTAAGAAAATTGAAAAGGAAGCTGAATTAGGTCAGGAGATTATAATCCCTATAGGAGTTGAAGAGTTTGGTAGAAATGCGATATTGACCGCTAAACAGATATTAACCCAGAAAGTCAGAGAAGCGGAGAGGGAAAAGATTTACGAAGAGTATAAAGATAGAGCAGGTGAGCTGGTAACTGGTACTATTCAACAGGTAGAAAAGGGTAATATTTTAGTGAACCTGGGTAAGGCTGAGGCAATTCTTCCGCTAAAAGAACAAATCCAGAAAGAGAAATACAGGCAGGGGAACCGGATTAGAGCCTGTATCCTTAATGTAGAAAAAAGTGCTAAAGGTCCTTCGATCGTTCTTTCCAGAGTGAGTCCGATACTTTTGGTTAGATTATTTGAGTTAGAGGTACCGGAAATCTATGAGAGGATAATCGAGATCAAGGCTATAGCCCGCGAGCCAGGGGAGAGATCCAAAATAGCGGTAAGCTCCATAGATGACCGGATTGATCCAGTGGGTGCCTGTGTAGGAGTCAAAGGAGTTCGGGTGCAGAGTATCGTCCGGGAACTGAGTAACGAAAGGATAGACATTGTTCCCTGGAGTGCGATCCCGGAAAACTTTGTGACCAGAGCATTGGCTCCAGCCAAGACCATCAAGTTAGATGTTTATCCAGATGAGAAAAGCATGGTTGCAGTAGTTGAAGATGATAAACTATCTTTAGCTATTGGTAAAGGTGGACAGAATGCCAAGCTGGCTTCCAAGCTAACCGGTTGGAAGATTAACATTTTAAGTGAAACCGATTATAAAGCACAGAAAAAGTTAGAAACCGGACCAGAAATCGTTATAACCGAACTCCAAGGAGTCGGTGAAAAGATCAAGGAAAAGTTGCTCTCAGCTGGGATAGATAGCGTTCAAGACTTGGCTAAAACCAACCTTAAGGAATTGATGAAGATCGAGGGAGTAGGCGAAAAAAAGGCTCGATCTTTAATAGAATCTGCCAAAAGATACTTGACCCCTGCTCAACCTGGCAAGACAAATGAAAGGAGCAAAAAGATTGAGCAGTAAAAGAGTATATCAAGTAGCTAAGGATTATAATATCTCCAGCGATGCTCTTCTATCCATGTTGAAGGAATTAGGCTTTTTAGTCAAAAGCCATATGAGCGTGGTGGAAGAGAAGATGTTAAGGGCAATTGAGGATAAATTCAGAAAAGAGAAGGAGGAGCTTAAAAAAGAAGATGTGCTCAAGCGTAAGAAGCTGGAAGAAAGAGAAAAAATGGCCGAAGAACGTTACCGGGAAGAGAGTGTTAAAGAAAAATTAAAACCCAGAGATACCGATATAAAAAAGAAGGAAGAGTTTATACCTTTTGAGAAGCGGAGAAAAGGGAAATTTAAGAAAATTAAGCCAGAAAGAAAAGTTGATCAGAAAGAAGTTGAAGAGAGCGTTAAAAAGACTCTGGCGCAAATAGATAGTTTAAAAAGACAGAAGAGATACAAAAAGAGGGATAGAGATGAAATAACCGAGGAGGTAGAGCCAGCTAAAAAGCTACAGGTGACAGAATATATGTCTGTAGCTGAACTGGCAAATCTGATAGGGGTTAAACCAGCAGAGGTGATCAGTAAATGTTTGGAGTTAGGTTTTGTTGCCAGTATCAATCAGAGGCTGGATCTGGATACCCTGGAGACTATTGCCTTAGAGTTTGGGTTTGAAGTAGAGGAGATCGAAGAATACGGAGTTAAGGAGGAGGTTGAAGAAGTCCAAGATTTAAGATCTCGCCCTCCAGTAGTCACTATTATGGGGCATGTAGACCATGGTAAAACCTCCCTTCTGGATTACATTCGTAAAAGTAATATCATTGCAGGTGAATTTGGGGGAATTACTCAACACATTGGAGCATATGTAGTTGTCCTGCCTAAAGGGAAAATAACTTTTTTAGATACTCCTGGTCATGAGGCTTTTACAGCTATGAGAGCTAGAGGTGCTCAAGTAACCGATGTTGTGGTTTTAGTTATTGCGGCAGATGACAGTGTAATGCCCCAGACCATAGAGGCTATCGATCATGCCAAAGCCGCTGGAGTACCAATAATAGTGGCGATCAATAAGATGGATCTGCCTGGTGCGGATAGTGAAACGATCAAACACCAAATCGCTAAATATGGCTTAATCCCAGAGGAGTGGGGTGGTAAAACTATTATCCGCGAGATTTCAGCGAAAACTGGTCAGGGTATAGATCGCCTTCTGGAGATGGTACTCTTGCAGGCCGAGATGTTAGAATTAAAAGCAGACCCTTTTAAGAACGCTTCTGGGGTGGTGATAGAGTCAAGGTTGGATCGGGGAAGAGGTCCAGTAGCAACTGTTTTAATTCAGAAGGGAACCTTGAGAATAGGTGATATTTTTGTTGCCGGTTCATATTTTGGTAGAGTAAGGGCAATGTTAGACGAAAGAGGAAATTACATGAAGGAAGCAGGTCCTTCCAACCCGGTTCAAGTTTTAGGCTTGCCTGGCGTTCCTCAAGCTGGAGATTCTTTTATGGTGATGAAAGATGAGCAAGAAGCTCGGGAGATCAGCAGTAAGAGATCAAGACTGAAGCGAGAGCAGGAGTACAGATTCTTAGAAAAAGCCGGTTTGGGCACGATCTACGATCAGATTGCTGAAGGAAAGATCAAAGAACTGAAAATAATCATCAAAGGGGATGTGGATGGTTCGGTTGAAGCCCTATCTGATATCCTGGAAAGGATCTCCTCTCCGGAAGTTAAATTGAGGGTGATTCATAAAGGGGTTGGAGCTATAAACGAAAGCGATGTTCTTTTGGCTTTAGCTTCAAAAGCAATAATCATCGGTTTCCACGTCCATCCGGATTTTCGAGCCAGAGAGATAGCCCACAGAGAGAAAGTGATAATTAAGTTCTATAACATAATCTATGAGGCAGAAAAAGATATCAAGGGTTTATTAGAAGGACTCTTAGAACCGGAGAGACAGGAGCAGATTTCCGGGACCTCAGAGGTAAGGAATGTTTTCAAGGTTTCCAAAATCGGTCAGGTGGCTGGAGTTTATGTTCTGAGTGGAAGTTTAAAAAGAGGGGATCAGATTAGGCTGATAAGGGATGGTATAAATATATACCAGGGACTTATTTCCTCCTTAAAAAGATTTAAAGAGGACGTAAGAGAAGTCAACTCTGGATTCGAATGTGGCGTAAAAATCGAAAATTTTAATGACCTTAAAACTGGCGATATAATCGAGGCTTATGAGATTACGGAGCTGGCTCGTAAGTTAGAAGATTAGAATTTGATATATGGTAGTTGGCATCTGTTCTATTGAAATTCATCTCCCGGAAAGCGGTTCACTAAAAAGTAAAAGACAGATCTTAAAAAGGATCAAGGATCGCATTAGGAATCGATTTAACGTATCAATAGCTGAAGTGGAGAATAACGATCTGTGGCAAAGGACAACCTTAGGGGTGGCAGTTGTAGCTAACCAGGGGAAGTTCGTCAATCAAATACTCTCACAGGTAGTCGAGCTACTCCATAAAGAGAATGGTGTGGTGGTGCTGGATTATTCGATGGAGATAAGGTAATATGCAATACAAAAGGTCTTCAAGGATAGGTGATCAGATCAGAAAAGATGTCTCAGAGATTATCTTACATGGCTTGAAAGATCCAAAATTAGGATTCATCACGGTAATAGATGTAGAGCTTACGGATGATTTGAGGTATGCCAAAATCTTCTATACGGTGCTGGGTGATGAAAAAGCTAAAAAAGAAAGCCAGCAGGGTTTAAAGCGTGCCAAAGGTTATATCCAGAGAGAAATAGGAAAAAGGATAAGGCTAAAACATACGCCGGAGATCAGTTTTAAATATGACCATACCATTGAAAAAGCCGAGCGAATTGAACAACTTTTAAAGCAGGTGCAAAAGACCTCCAGGATTGAAGATGAAGGAGAAATCTGATCAGATCATAGAGTTGGTTAAAAAATCCAAAAGGATTTTGATAACCTCTCATATAGATCCAGATGGTGATTCGATTGGCTCACAGTTAGCTTTGAAAGGCTGGCTTGATAATTTAGCCAAGGAAGTCAGGATAATCAACTGGGGTAAAATACCTTCACGCTATTTATTCTTAGATGATAAAAGATCGATTGAGGATTTAGATTCCCCAGCAGTCAAAACCTGGGATGCGGATATGGTTTTTGTTTTAGAATGTCCGAATCTGGAAAGGATTGGGAAAGTAAGAGAGCTTATACGTGAGGGTGACAAAATCGTCAATCTTGATCATCACCCGGATAATTCTGCTTTTGGGGATCTGAATTGTATAGATACAGAAGCCAGCGCCTTAGGCGAGATAATTTATGAATTATTAATCTATGCTGGTTATAAGCTGAATAAAAAGGTAGCCACTCAGCTTTATTCGGCTATTCTCACTGATACGGGAAGATTTAGATTTTCCAACACTACTCCGAAGTCTTTGAAAATTTGTGCGGATTTGATAAGTCGTGGTGCAAATCCTAAGGAGATTAATAATCAAATCTATTACAACAATTCGGAGCCAGCCTTGAGACTATTGGGTTTTGTTCTTCAAAATCTTGAGGTCTTGGAAGACGGGAAAGTGTCTTTTATGGTGATCAATCAAAAGAACTTAAAGGATTTTAAAGTCCCAGTCGAAGATATCGAGGGTTTTGTGGATTACTCCCTTTTTCTAAAGGGGGTTGAAGTAGGGGCTTTATTCAAGCAAAAAGATAAAACTCTTATCAAGGTAAGTTTGAGATCTCAGAGTTCTTTTGATGTCGCCTCGCTAGCCAGAATTTTTGGAGGTGGCGGACATAGAAATGCAGCCGGCTGTAGTCTTAATCATGATTTGAATTCAGCTAAAAAGTTGATTTTAAAAAATATTAAGGAACAAATATAATATATCATGGATGGGATTCTTTTATTTAACAAAAAAGCTGGAATTACTTCTTTCATCGCCCTGGACGAGCTTCGCGAAGTTCTGAAAGTGAGAAAAATGGGGCACTGTGGCACTCTGGATAATTTCGCCTCCGGACTCCTTCTGGTCTGTATGGGACAGGCATTAAAGGTGGTTCAATTCTTGGAAAACCTGGATAAAGAATATCTGGCTAAAATAAGATTAGGGGTATCCACGGATACATATGATTTTCAGGGAAAGATTTTGAGTAACCTGAGTAATTTTAATCTGGACGAGAATCGGGTGAGAAGAGTAATAGAATCATTCAGGGGGCAGATCTGGCAGGCACCTCCACCCTATTCTGCTCTTAAATTCCAGGGTAAAAGGTTATCAGATTATGCCAGAGCGGGTACTCCGGTAACGAAAGAGCCAAGAAAGGTCCGGATAAATTCCATAGAAATACTTAAGCTTTTCTTGCCTTTTGTAGATCTCAGGATAAGTTGTTCTAAGGGAACTTATATTAGAAGTCTGGCACAGGATATAGGCTCCAAATTAAACTGCGGAGCACATCTTACCTCTCTAACTCGAATCAGGATAGGTCCTTTCAAATTACAGGATGCTTTAGACATCGAAAAGATCCGTGGGAACTTTAATCCTTCTAAGTTGCAAAATTACCTCATCCACGTAGAAGATGTCTTGAACTCTCTGCCAACCATAAAGATTACTGACAAATTTTCGGAAAAGATAAAAAATGGGCCAGATTTAAAATTTAAGGATATCCTCTCAGTTGAGAAGGAGTTTTCGCCAGGGATACGCTATGTTTAAAGAATAATCAAAACAAAATCTTAGCTATGGTGAGAGCGCTTAAATCGTCTGCGGAGTTACCACAGTTAGATAAAAAAGATAAAATCGTTGAATATATAAGGGTGCTGGCAAGATGAAAGTATTTTTTGATTTAGAGGAGCTTGAACTCTGGAAAAAACCGATCGTTACTCTGGGAACGTTCGATGGTGTTCATCTGGGTCATCAAGCTATACTGAAAGAACTGGCTAAGGAGAAAAGGGATACCCTTCTGGTTACTTATGAGCCTCATCCTCAGAGAGTAGTTTCTCCTGAAAATTCTCCCTTGATACTTTCAACCTTAGAGGAGAAGCTAAAGCTTTTGGAATCTTTACCTGAAGGGAGAGAGCTATCCGGGGTTTTGGTTCTGAAATTTACTAAAGAGTTTTCTCTTCTATCGGCTGAAGATTTTATCGAAGAAATACTGATAAAAAGGTTAAAAATAGGAGAACTGATAATTGGAGAGAACCATGCTTTTGGAAAGGATCGGTCTGGAGGGATGGAGCTTCTAAAAAAAGCAAGCATGAAGTTTAATTACAAATTAAGAATTGTTCCTTCAGTTAGGATGGATTCCGTCCGGATCAGTAGCAGTCGGATAAGGAGGGAGATTTTGAACGGAGATTTTGAAAAAGCTTGCCAGATGTTAGGACATAGATATCTTATATCCGGAAAACATATTAAAGGTGGGGGGATAGGCAAAGAAATCGGATACCCTACTATTAACATAGAAGTACCGGAGAAAAAACTCCTGCCGAGAAAGGGAGTATATGGTGTTGAAGTAGAGATAAAAGCCGATTATCCGCCCCAGGCGGATACGGCTCATATAGATGAAAAATATTATGGGATGATGTATTTGGGAAGAAAGCTTACTTTAAATCAGGAGAAGCTGAGCCTGGAGGTAAATCTATTTGATTACCAGGGCAATAAAGTGCCAGATCAACTAATGATTTACCTGCAGAAATGGATAAGAGAGGAGAAAAAATTTGGCAATTTAAAAGAGCTACAAATCCAGTTAACTGAAGATGAAAAAAACATTAGACAACTTTTAAATAAGTAAAAAAGGAGGAAACTTGCCATTAGAAAAAGCTAAAAAGGTTAAATTAATAGAGAAACACAGGTACCACGAGATGGATACCGGTTCTCCCGAAGTGCAGATAGCCTTGCTTACCGAGAGGATTAATGAGCTGACCGAACATCTGAAATCACATAAAAAAGATTTCAGCTCCAGAAGAGGATTGATCAAAATGGTGGGCAAAAGGAGAAGGCTTTTAAATTATCTGCGAGAGACGGATATTAAAAGTTATAGAGAGATCGTTGAAGAATTAAACTTAAGAGGTTAGAGAGAAAAAAATGGAAGAAAGTTATGTATTAGATTTGAATGGTAAAAAACTTGTTATCCAGATAGGCAAGGTTGCCCGTCAGGCTGATGGAGCGGCGATCATTCGCTTAGCTGATACCATGATCTTAGCTACTGCGGTAGCATCTAAAGAGGTAATCGAAGGGCAGGATTTCTTTCCGCTAACAGTTGACTATCGGGAGAAAGCTTATGCTGCTGGCAGGATACCGGGTGGTTTTTTCAAAAGGGAAGGAAGGCCCACTGAAAAAGAGATACTTTCAGCCCGACTCATCGATCGGTCTTTACGGCCTTTATTTCCAGAGGGTTATCTGAATGAGATCCAGGTAATGGTTATGGTCCTCTCCTCAGATCAGGAAAATGACGCAGACATTCTGGGGATCATAGGTTCCTCTGTGGCTCTTGGCATCTCAGGTATACCTTTTTATGAGCCGATTGCTTCAGTAAGGGTTGGAAGGATCGAAGGGAACTTAGTCTTAAATCCTACTTTCTCTCAGTTAGAGGAAAGCGCTATTAATCTGGTGGTTGCAGGAACTGAAAAGAACATAGTTATGGTTGAAGGAGGATGTCAGGAAATCTCTGAAGAAGATCTACTATCTGCTCTGGATTTCGGGCATAATGGGATTAAAAAAATAATAGAACTGCAGAAGAGAATAATCCAGGATTGGGGCAAAGAGAAACCTAAAGTTGAGCCAGAGCCTATGGATCCGGTGCTTTTAGAAGAGGTAAGCAAATTAACCCTGGAGAAGATAAAAAAGGCAAATCGAACTGTGGATAAATCTGAACGTCAGAGCCTTCTGGATGAGATGGAAGAATCGGTTATGCTTGAGCTGGCAGAAAAGTTTCCGGAAAGCGAAACGAAGATTGCCTCAATTCTCATAGAGTTAGAAAGAAAAGATATCAGAGAGATGATTTTGAGAGAGGGCTTGCGCATCGATGGCAGAACTTCAAAGGAGATACGTCCGATTAGCTGTGAAGTGGGAGTTTTACCCAGAGCCCATGGCTCAGCTCTTTTTACCCGGGGCCAAACTCAGAGCTTAGCAGTTACTACTCTTGGCTCCAAGATGGATGAACAAAAGATAGAGGATTTAGAGGGGGAATCGACCAAGAGCTATATGTTACATTACAATTTTCCACCTTTTAGCGTAGGAGAAGTCAGGCCGGTTAGAGGTCCGGGAAGAAGGGAGATCGGACATGGTGCTTTAGCTGAGAGAGCTATTCAACCAGTAATTCCCAAAGAAGAAGTTTTTCCATATACTGTGCGTATCGTTTCCGATATTCTGGAATCGAATGGTTCATCCTCCATGGCTACTGTTTGCGGTGGAACTCTATCTTTGATGGATGCCGGGGTTCCGATAAAAGCTCCTGTGGCAGGGATTGCTATGGGGTTGATTAAGGAGGAGGAAAAGGCAATTATCCTTACAGACATCTTAGGTGCTGAGGATCATTACGGTGATATGGATTTTAAAGTAACTGGATCCCGTAGAGGGATCACTGCTTTTCAAATGGACATAAAGATCTCCGGACTGGATCTGAATATTATACAAGAAGCTTTAATCCAGGCACGGGAAGCCAGATTATATATCCTGGACCTGATGGAGCAGACCATTGCCAAACCCAGGCCGGAGCTTTCAGTTTATGCCCCGCGAATTATTACCTTCAAGGTAAAACAGGATAAGATCGGTGAAATAATTGGCCCAGGTGGTAAGAATATAAGAGGAATAATCGAGCAAACCGGAGCGGAGATAAATATAGAAGATGACGGGAGTGTGTTCATATCGGCTAAAGACCCTAAGGCTGGTGAAATGGCTCAGGAACTTATTTATAAATTGATTGAGGAGCCAGAAGTTGGTAAGGTTTATCTGGGAAAGGTTAAGCGAATTACCCCATTTGGAGCTTTTGTAGAGATAATTCCAGGACAGGATGGTCTGGTTCACATCTCGGAGTTAGATACAAAAAGGGTGAACCGGGTAGAAGATATTCTTAATGTTGGAGACGAGGTGAATGTTAAGGTAATCGGCATAGATAACGAAGGGAAAATCAAGCTTTCCAGAAAAGCCTGCCTTTTGCCAGACCAGAGTAGAAAAAGATAAAGGATTCCTAATCTGCCGTTTTGAAGAAAGCGAAAATCCACATCCACCTGAGGCAGATTCGGTCGTCCGCCTTTGGTGAGACTCCCTCAGGATAACAGATTTAAAAAAAGGTTTTAAGAGATGAGAGTTATTTATCAGAAGACAGAGTTAAATAATAAGCTCAGGGTGGTAAGTGAGAAGATCGACTCGGTTCGCTCCATTACCTTAGGTGTCTGGATAGATGTTGGCTCCCGGGATGAGGAGCAAAATGAGAACGGTATCTCTCATTTCATAGAGCATATGCTCTTTAAGGGAACCAAAAAAAGGTCTACTAAGGAAATCGCCTTAGCCTTAGAGTCGTTGGGGGGGACCCTGAATGCTTTTACCGGCAGAGAAAATACCTGTTTATATGCTAAAGTTTTGGATGAGCATTTAGAGATAGCTTTAGACGTTTTGTCTGACCTGCTTTTAAACCCGCTCTTCAATCCTTATGATTTTAAAAAGGAGAAAAAAATTATCGCTGAAGAGATAAAAGAATTGGAGGATATGCCATCGGAGATAGCTTTTGATTTATTTATGGAGTCGATGTGGGGTGAGCATCCTTTAGGCCGGCCGGTTATTGGAGACATTAAAAATATTCAAAAGCTTGAGAGGGGCCAGCTTCTGAATTTCATGCGGGAAAAATATGTCAGCCCCAAGATAGTTGTCGCGGCTTGCGGGAATCTCAGTCACCGGCGTCTGATTAGATTAGTGGAGAATAAATTTAAACTGAATAGCCATATTCCCAAAAGAAAACGCGAAATACCTCCTTTGAAACTTTTATCCCGGAAAATAGCCCGGAGGAGAAAAACTGCACAAACCCATATCTGTATAGGTTTTCCAGGATATTCCTTTAAACATCCTAAAAGATATGCCGCTTTGCTCTTAAGTAGTATCTTAGGAGGGGGGATGAGCTCACGTCTTTTCCAGAATTTAAGAGAGAAATTTGGAATGGTTTATACGATACACACTTTTATCGACTCTTTCAAGGATAAAGGGATTTTCGGGGTATATCTGGGAACGGATAAAAAGCAGGTTCTGCCCGCGGTTGAACAAGTTCTAAAAGAGCTTCGCCGGATTAAAAAGGAGGAGCTTAAAAGAAAAGAATTAGAAGATGCCAAATATCAGCTCAAAGGTAACTTGATCTTGGGAGCAGAAAGTACTTCTACTCGGATGAATAGATTAGCCCGACTTGAAATCTATCTGAAAGATTATATCAGTCTGGAGAAGACCATTTCACTTATCAATCAGGTAAAAAAAGAGGAAGTGATTCAAGTAGCAAATGAGCTTATGCACAAAGATAGATTATCTGTAGCTATATTGGGTCAGGTGGGTCAAAGTATCCTGCAGAAGATAAACTGGGATTATGTCTAATTTCCAAATATTTGGATTAGTATTTTTAGCAAGCTTGAGCCTTCCTTGTATTATCTGGCGTTTAAAACACAAATCAGGGGATAATAGATTTCACCCGGTTTTAGCTTATCATAAGGTCACGGATGAGTTTGAATGGGGCATTACCAGGGTAAAGCCTGAAAGCTTTGAACAACAGGTGGAATACCTTAAAGAGGAAGGTTTTTCAAATATTGATTTAGAGGAGCTATTATCAGGAAAAGAGAAGAAAGATAAACAAATTGCCTTTACCTTCGATGATGGATATGAATCGGTTTACCAAAATGCATTCCCGGTATTAAAACGTTATGGTTTTAGCGCCACAATATTCCTCATAACCGGGTATACAGGTAAAGAAAATTCATGGGAAGCTGGTTTTGGACGGAAATTCAAGCATTTAAGCTGGGAGCAAATCCAGGAGATGAAAGAGTCTGGTTTACAGTTTGGTTCACACACGGTAAATCATCCGGACTTGACCAGATTACACCAGAATAGTTTAGGATATGAGCTTAAGAAATCGAAGGAAATTATTGAGGATAAACTTAATCAAGAGATTAAATTTTTGTCTTATCCTTTTGGCAGGCATAACCAATTAGTGAGAACCGAGGCAAAAAATGCTGGCTATAAAGCCGCATTCACTTTGACTTCAGAAATATCAGAAAACCCTTTTGCGGTTGGCAGAAAAGGGGTTTATCTTTTTGATACTCCTTTGAGCATTAAAATCAAGCTGAGCCGGTCCACCGGATCCAAGTTTGGAAAGGGGCTTTTCTGGATCGAAGACTACAAAAGCTGGATAATTAACCAATTTGCAACAGGCTCGATATTAGTAAAAAGATATAAGTAAGTAGCGGAGGTCTTTAGACCTCCATAAAATTAGAATGGAAAGCTCAAGCTTTCCGCTACTCAAAAGGAGGTTTTATGAGTCATTTTCTAATTCGCTGGTTTGTTTTGACCCTGGCAATTTTTATAGTTGCAAATCTTTTTCATCTAATTTATATTGAAAACTTTACGGCACTGGTTCTGGCTTCGCTGATTTTAGGGATTCTGAATGCGATTGTGCGCCCGATATTGATCTTTCTCACTTTGCCGATAAATATTCTGAGCCTGGGATTCTTTATCCTGGTGATCAACGGTTTTCTGCTGTTCATCGTTTCAAAAATGGTTGGCGGATTTGAGATCGCCAGTTTCTGGAAGGCTTTCCTGTCGGCTTTATTGATCAGCATTATCAGCGCCATTTTGAACCATCTGGTAAGGGAGAAGCATTAGATGGATTTTTGCTACATTGAAGAAGCTGGAAAATACGTTGGGCAGAAGGTTAATCTTAAAGGCTGGCTTTATAATAAAAGGTCAAGTGGCAAGATCCATTTCCTTCTAATCCGGGATGGCTCCGGAATAATCCAGTCAGTGATGAGTAAGGGAGAAGTACCGGATGAAGTATTCGACACCTATGATAAGCTGACCCAGGAATCTTCATTAGAGATAAAAGGTATAGTGCGAGAGGAAAAAAGGGCTCCAGGCGGATATGAGCTGAATTTAACAGATGTAAAGATTATCCAGATAGCTCAGGATTATCCTATAACTCCCAAGGAGCACGGAACCGCATTCCTAATGGATAACCGTCATCTCTGGCTGCGTTCCAGCCGGCAGCAAGCTATAATGCGGGTGAGAAATGAGA
>Ga0315291_10003959_pt1 | contig 19014 bp, 12 predicted proteins | sample YL17G12_20_MG_FD_203070 | JGI IMG/M metagenome (GOLD analysis project Ga0315291, IMG submission 203070) | Sediment microbial communities from Yellowstone Lake, YNP, Wyoming, USA - YL17G12_20 | ecosystem: Environmental > Aquatic > Freshwater > Lake > Sediment | place: USA: Wyoming | collected...
TGTTCTCCGCCGCGCCCAGCGCCAGGTAAACGTCCGGCTTCTCGTTCAGATCGAAGGTCCCAATTTGCTTGAGGCTGTGCATCCCCATGTAGGCGGCGTCCACCAGCACGCCTCCCGGCACTTCGCGCTGCAAACCGACCTGCCATTGCTGGTTGTAAGGGTTGAGGCGGTTCTGGTCGGCAAACGCGAGAGAACTCCCGTAGTACTCGGCCAAGCCCAGAGCGGCGCCGCGCGGAGCCAGGAGGCCCGTCGGGAACGGATTGGCCAGCGTGGTTTCGGTGGCCATCGAGACGCGCACGTTGTGGCGTTCAATCTTCCGAAATCCGGGATGCTCGACCAACACCCGGTAATCACCCGGAAGGAGAAAGGGAACGCGATAGTTCCCCTGCATGTTGGTTTTGGTGCTGGAGGCCGCATCGGTCTCGGTATTGACCACCGTGACCTGGACATCGGGGACAACCGCGCCCGAACTATCCGTAATGCGCCCCAGAATGGTTCCCTGGAATTCCTGTCCAAAGACGGCCAGGGCGAGCAGACCGACAGCGAGGACAACACGCCCACTTCTCATAGAAGACCGCTCACTTGGTGTTCTCCGGGATTTCCACTTTGGACTCCCGGTCAGGCCAAACATACACCCTCACTGTCAACCGCGCGTCGCGGCTTTCAGCGTTGGGGCTTCCGAAACAACCGCTCCTGGTCCTAATACGGAAACGCCTCGGTGAGTTCCGCATCGCTCAACTCCTTGAGAAACGCCGCCATGCGTTCCACGAACAGCTCCACCAGCTTGCGGCCCTTCTCCGCCGTGGCGCGGGTCGGATCGCCCGCGCCGGTCGTGTCGCTGACGTAGTTCCAGGGCCGCACGAAGGTGATGTAGCCGGCGTTCAGACTCTTGAGCTTCAGCTCCGCCTCCTTCGGCCGGGCGATCCGCTCCATGCGGACCTTCTCCGGAAACAACGCCAGCGCCACAGAGGTCTCCGCCTCCGAGGCGTGCGCGCCGGTGACCACGCCCATCTCCGACAGCTTGTCGCGGTAGGTGTCGGCGACCGACACCAGGGCCACGAAGACCTTGCGGTGCGTGGCGAAAAGCTCCCGCAGAGCCGTTGCCAGCGTGGAGGTGTTGCCGCCGTGCGAGCTGACAATCACCACCTTGCGGACACCCTGGCGCTCGAGGCCGTCCACTACGTCTTGGACAAACTGGATCAGGGTGACGGGCCGCAGCGATTGCGCGTAGGGAATCGCCACTACGTTCGTGTTCACGCCGTACGGCATGGCCGGCAGCACCACCGTCTTGGCGCCCAGTTGGTTGGCCCGGAAGGCGGCGCGCGCGGCCATGGCCGGGGCCGTGAAGGCGTCGCAGCCATAAGGCAAATGGTTGGCGTGCGGTTCGGTGGAGCCGATCGGAAGCACGGCTACGCGGATCTCACGCGTCTTCGCGTCCGGGTGAATCAAGTTTTCGAGCTGCACGCCGGAAGGGTCCTGCGCGACGGCCGGCCACACCGCCAGCAGCAGCGCCGCTGCCCAGCATGTCATCCGAAGTACGCTCATTTGCGTCCCTCCTCAGGGAAGATACAAGAACAGGTGCGAGCGGCGCTCGCTTTCGCCGAGGTAAATGGCGCCGTCGGCCCCCGTGGCCATGCTGTCGAACTGGTAGCCACGCCAGGAGTAGTAAGGGCTGCGGTCCACGGCAATGATACCCAGGTCGCGGAAGCCGCCGCCCTGGGGGTCGAAGGAGAACAGGCGGCAGGGTTCGATCCGCTCGCCGGCCACCATGTAGACGCGGCCGTCCTTGCCCACCGCCAGCGCGCGCAGCCGGCGCGAAAGGCGAGGTTTGCCCAGGTTGACGAGCTTCCGCGCCGCCGGATCAAAGGAGAACAGAAACCCGTCGGAGGAGCCGCCGTAGATCAGCCCCTTCGCGTCTTTGACGAAGCACTCCGCCACGGGGTGCCCGGTGTAAGCCTGCACCGGGTAGTATTCGCCGGGAATTCTCAGCCCGGTTGAAACGAGCTTGTCGTCTTGGGGATCGTGGAACACCAGGAATCCGTCTTCCCCCGAGGTGTAGACCCGGCCCGCGTCATCGACGACCAGGGCGCGCGGAAGGCTGCGCCAGTCCCGCTCCGGCCCGTGAAAAAAGATTTCCCGGTCCAGTTCTCCGAGATCCCGGAAGCGCTTCTGGCCGATGTCGTACTCGAAAAAGTGCCCGTCCGGGTAGGAAACGCCGTAGACGATGTGCCGTGCAGCATCGATCGTCAGCGCGTAAATGCCGTTGTTGGGCACGGCGATTCCCAGGTCCTCGACGGGGGAAAGATCATCGGGCAGCAGCACCTGGCGGTCGCCGGTGTTCGGGTCATAGCGGTACAAATGCCCGCCGGCGTAGCTCCGATAGGGCTTCTTGACGTCCTCCCAGAGGGCATTCGAGATGCTGTCCCGGGCGTTGGGTATCTTCCTGGTCAGCTCGAGCTGGCGCAGCACGTTCAGCCCGGTGCCGAGGTAGAGGAAGCCCCGGCTGTCCTGCCCCAGCGCGTGATGGATGCCTTGCTCCCCTTTGATCTTGCCCAGATGCCGGACCTTATTGATGGCAGGGTCGTAGAGAAACAGATAGGCCTCTTCGCCGCTGGTGCCGCCGTAGACCTTACCGCCAGGGACAGCCAGCAGGGAGGTGATGGCGCTGGAGTTCGCCGGGATCTGGTTGACCTCCGGGTAGCCCAGGTCGCGCAGGTCGATACGATGAGTCTCCACGTCGGGGTTGACCCAATGTTGCGCGCCGAGCAGCGCGGCAGACGCCAGCATGGCGGCGCAGGTCCGGAGAATGAATTTCATTTTGACGGCCCTCCGCACTTCGCTCCCGGCTTGTAGACCAGCAGTCGCATGGCGAACGGGTAGGTCCCGGCTACTCTGCCCGCCGCTTTCTGCGGATCGTTCTCCTCGACCGCCGCGCCCAGGTACACCGCGCCGTTCGGTCCGGCAGCGGCGCCGCCGCAGCCGTACACGTGCCGCCCGTCGGCGGTTTCGAGGACGCCCAGGTTCTCGCGCCGGCCCGACTTGAGGTCGTAGACGATCAGCTCGGAATAGGGTGGCGAGCGGACCCCGCGGGCCTGAGCCAGCCGCGCCGCCTCCAGCCGGGCTTCATAGTCGAAGTCCAACCCCGCGGGCGCGTAGTAGATCTTGCGGTCGCGGCTGATGGTGAAGGCCAGCGTCGAGTAGGGGATGTCCTTGCGGTTCGAGTTGTAGAACCGCTCCGCGCACAGTCGGGCGAGTGTGGTGACCTTTCCCTCGGGGCCCTCCTTCGGGTCGTACTTGAAGAGAATCGAGCTGCCGCCGTCGATGCCGTAGATGACGCGATCGATGGGGTCCCACTCGACCACGCGCCAGATGGCCTTGCGATCGAGCATGGGGTTGGAGAGCCGGCGGGGATACACCAGCGGATCGTACGGAATCTGCACCCCGAGGTCGTAAACCAGCTCAGTGGCGGCGTCGTACTTCCAGAGGCGCGCCTTGGGATAGCAGCCGTACACGTTGCCGTTATCATCGGCGGCGATGTGGCGCAGATCGTCCCAGTTGTCCACGCGGCCCAGATCGCGCGTGATGCCGCTCGAGATGTCGTAGCGGTAGAAATGGCCGTCCCAGGCAGTGGCGAAAAGGCGATTGCGCTTGGGGTCAATGGCCAGGCCATAGATGCCCCACAGCCGGTTGATCAGCCCAAGGTTCTCCAGCTTGTCCGTCTTAGGGTCGTAGCGGAGCCAATGCGGGCCCTCCCAGCTATACGGGTCGATGTTGGGAGGACCCGAGTCTTCGCACATAGTCCCGAAGTAGATGCGGCCTTCGCTATCCTCGACGAAACGGGTGTGAATCTTGCCCGCGGTGCGGATACCCTTGCCGGTCTGGCCGAGGAACTCCGCCAGATCGGCGATGTGCCGCATGCGATCCGTGCGCGGGTCGTACTGATAGAACTGGCTGGAAGCGGCATGAGTGCACAGCCCTATGTACACCCGGTCGTCGCGCGCCGTGTAGAGCGCGCTGAACATCTGGGGCTCTTTGCGGTTGCCGGGAAACTCGCGGCTGTCCGCGCAGGCGCGCTTGTCCTGCGCCGCCACTGCCACAGCGAGCCAGAGATGAAACACTGCCGTCCGTCGCGCGATCTTCATTGCCGGTAAAACTCCAGGATGGTCACCGAATGCGGAGGGAACTGAAACGTCCAGGCCGGCGCGACGCCCTCCAGTTCGCGTTCCAGGATCGTCACCTTTTCCGGCTCCGCGAAGGTGTTCTCCGTCATGTAGTGCTCGGCCTCGATCCAGAAGACCCTGCCAGCCGGCCTGGGCGTCCAGCCTTGGAGGTGGATCTCCGCGGCCACCTGCTGCGCGTCGTGCAGGTTGATCACCGCCAGGTAAAGCGTGCGGCCGTCCTCGCTGAGGGTGGCCGAGCTATCCAGGTACGGAATCTGGCCGATGGCCTGCGGCCGGCCCTCCTCGTACTCGGGGGCGGGGAAGCTCGGGGCCTGGACCTGCGAGGCCACCAGCAGCGGCCCCTGGTGGTTCATGTACATCTTGAACGCCAGGTACTGCGGGTTTGCGAACAGCCCGGCCGCATTTACGCGGATAAGGCCGAGCGTGTTGACAATCATGGAGAAATTGCCCAGCTTCACCGCTTGATGCTGCCGCCGGAAGGCGTGGAATACGCCAGCGGTATAGAGCGCGTCGCGGGCCGCGAACTCCACCTCGTGATCGCCGTAGCCGCGGTTCGGTTCACGATACGCCCAGCAGTTCCATTCGTCAAAAGCGATCGGAATCTCCGGCCCCTGGGGAAGCGCGGCTCTGATCTCCTGGGCGGTCAGCCGGATCTGCTCCTCGATGCCGTAGGGAGCCGAGACGATGTAGTAGTAGAATTCTCTGGCGAAGGCGGGATTTTTCAAATCCTCCTTCTTCATGGTGCGGCGGTACTTGCGGGCGTAGGAGTGCAGCGACAGGTAGTCGAAATGCCCGCGGGCGATTTCAAACAGCGCTTGGTTCCACCGCGGGTAGAACCAGGATCTCCCCCCGCAGGCCACCAGCTTGATGTCGGGATCCACCGCGCGCATGGCCTGGGCGAAGGCCACCACGCGGCGGGCGTGCGTCTCCTCGTCTGCGTGGCCGCCCTGCCAGTCGCCGAACAGCTCATTGCCAATGCCCCACAGCTTGATGCCGTACGGCGCGAGATGCCCATTGGCCGCGCGCTTCGCGCCGTACGGCGAGCCGGAAGCGCCGTTGCAGTACTCGACCCAGTGAGCCGCTTCCTCCGGCGTCCCGTCGCCCGCGTTCACCGCCAGGTAGGGCTCGGCGCCGGTGAGCCGGCACAGGTCAATGAACTCATCGATGCCGACGTCGTTGGGCTCCCAGAACAAACCTTCCTGTTCGATCGCGCGGGACAGGCTCAGCCTCGCCGGCCGCCGGTCGCGGTCGCCGATCCCGTCCTCCCAGCGGTAATAGGAGACGAAGTTGCCGCCCGGCCAGCGGATATGCGGCGGCTTGATCTGCCGGAGGGCCTCGATGACGTCCCTTCTGTACCCCGCCAGGTGGTCCTCGGGCATCAGCGAGGCCGTCCCCAGCCACAGAGCTCCCGGCCCGGAGAACTTCACGGTGAAGGCGGCGTCGCGGTCAGTCTCCGGCGATCGCAGCGTGAAAGCGAAACGCTGCCAGATGCCTTCGGGCACCTCAACCCGATGGCTGGCGAGGACGCCCTTCTGGCCCTCCAGAGCGACCGTCACGGGCGCGCCCAGGCCCTGCTGGCGGAGGTTGAGGCGAACCTGGTAGCCCTTGCCTTTTTCGACGTACAGCCCGGGCTGCGTCAGGCCGGTTTGGTGCGGCGCCGGTTCCTGGCTGACGGTCTTCTGCGACTGCCGGCCCGAGTAGAACACGGTGTTGTCGTGCAGGAAGTGCGTCTTGGGGGTGCGGCCCAGGGAGCGCCAGGGGCGGACTACGCCGTAGTCGCTGTCGCTGTCCCGCCGCTCGAACTTGCGCGCCTCCAGCATCTCGGCCCACAGGCCGCCGTTGAAGACGCGGAAGCACAGTTCGGCGAAGTGCCCGTAGATACCAGGGTCGATGCGGGCGATTCGCACCTCCGGGCGGACTACAATCCGGGCTTGTTCGGCGGCTGCCGAGGCCGCTCCGAGCAGCGTCGCGCACACCAGCAGGCTTCGGCGCAACATCGCCACAGGGTTCCTCAGACCGCTTCCGGCACCACGTACGGCGCGCGGTAGGGCCGGCGCAGCAGGCGGTTGGCCTCCTCGTCGCCGGGGAAGGTTTCTTTGGCTGGATCGAACTTCAGGCTCCTTCCGGTTCGGTAGGCGATGTTGGCCAGGTGCGCCAGGGCGGCCGAGAGGTGGCCTTCGGCGATGTCCGCGGTGAGGTCGGTGTGCTTGCGGCTGCGCATGGCGCCGAGGAAGTTGCGGAAGTGGTCCACGCTGGTGCCTGGGTCGCGCGGGCATTCGCCCTTCGGTCCGGGCTTGTGCTGGCTGCCCAGGAACGTGTAGTAGCTGCTGTAGTCGGGCACTACCATGTAGCCTTCCGAGCCGTAGAAGATCACCCCCACCACGTTGTCGCGGCCCCGCGTGGGATACAGGTCGCCGATGCCGGCTTCGAAGTTGGTGATCCAGGGGCGAACCTCGAACTGGAGCAGGAGCTTGCGCCCTGCGTATTGGTAAGAGGCCACCTGGGTGTTGGGCGTCTCCTGGTCGGCATCGTGGATATAGTGGCCGCCCATGGATTGGACTCGCGTCGGGTGTGTGTTCAGCCCGAGGCCCCACCGCATGATATCCAGTTGGTGAACGCCCTGGTTGCCGATCTCGCCGTTGCCGTAATCCCAGAGGTAGTGCCAGAAGATGTGGAAGCGCTGGCGCGCGAACGGCTTCATGGGGGCGGGCCCCACCCACAGGTCGTAGTGCACGCCTGGGGGCACCGGCTCCTCTTTGATGCGCCCGATGCTGCCGCGCCACTTGTAGGCCATGCCGCGCGCCATGTAGAGCTCGCCGATCACCCCCTCGCGCAGCTTCTGCACGCCCTCCTGCATGGCGGGATTGCTGCGCGACTGCGTGCCGTGCTGGACGATGCGCCGGTACTTGCGCGCGGCCTCGATCAGCTTCCGGCCCTCCCAAATGGTGTGGGCGGCGGGCTTCTCCAGGAACACGTCTTTGCCGGCCTGGCAAGCCCAGATCGTCCCCAGCGCGTGCCAGTGGTTGGGGGTCGAGTAGGAGATGGCGTCGATCGACGGGTCGTCCAGCAGCTCGCGCGCGTCGATCACCAGCCTGGCCTTGCGGCCCGAGAGCTTCTCGTAGTAGGCCGCGTTCTCCTGCAAGACCGGCTCGTCGATATCGCACAGCGCCGCCACTTCCACGTTCTCTTCTTTGGCCAGCTCCTGAAAGCAGCGGATGTGCTCCCTGCCACGCCGCTTCAAGCCCACCACCGCCACGCGGATGCGATCATTGGCGCCCAGGGCCGCCGCGGGCAACCAGGAGAAAGAGTGAACAAACTCACGTCGATTACAGATCCGCATAAGGCGGGTTTGCTCCTCAATAAACAAACTTCAGCCCAAGCTGAATGCGCCGCGGGTTGGCGCGCTCGCTGGTGATGGTGCCGAACGCCGTGCTGTAAGGGTCGGTGCTCGGGTTGGAGAATTGCGCGTGGTTGAGCGCATTGAGGAATTCGCCGCGGAACTGAATCTTCATCCTCTCGTTGATGGCGGCGTCCTTGATCACCGACAGGTCCCAGTTGTTGATCCCGTCGGCGCGGACGCCGGAGAAACGGAGCGGAAAGGCGCGCAGGTTATAGGAAAACTGCTTCCTGGTGTCGCGCTCGAAGCCGGCGGCGGTGTTGAACCAGCGCTCGACGGTTCGCTGGCCGCGGGGCAGCGGGATGTTTTTCACGTCCCCGTTGAAGATGGCGTTGCCGAAGCCGAGGGCCTGGCCGGACTGGCCCCCGTAAACGCCCTGGGCCTGCCAGCCGCTCAGCAGCACTCTCGCTACGCCGCGCGCCCCGGACGCCCAGCGGCGTCCACGCCCGAACGGCAGCTCGTAGATCCCGCTGATCGTGATGCGCTGCGGGTAATCCTGGTCCGAGATCGTACGGTACGGCGCCGGATCCCCGGGGCTCAGGAAATCGACCGCCTCCATGAGCTTCGAGAAAGTGTAGGCGGCCTGGAGCGTGTAGCCCCCCGAGAACCGCTTCTCGGCTTTCACCTGCAAGGAGTGATACCAGGAATAGCCCTCATTGGTGGTCGTGGTGAGGCTGGTGAACTGCGGGTAGCCGGTGAGCAGGCTGTAGCGCGGGATCAGCGTCCCGGCGCGTCCCGTGCCGGGCAGCAGCGGGTAGAACGGATTGGGCAGGTTCGCGGTGAGATAGTTGATCGTGCCGTCGTCCCGCACCGGGGAGCGGCTCAGGTATTGGATGGGCACCGCGTTCAGATCGCGCGTGGTTTCCACATGCGTGCCGCGGTTGCCCACGTATCCGGCGTCGATCACGATGCGGCGCGGGAGCTCGTGCTGGAGGCTGAGCTGCCAGCGCTGCATGTAGGGCGCCAATGGCGCGGTGTCAATGAAGGTCACGGCCTGCCCGACGTAGGTCATTAAGCCCAATTTGGCGCCGAGCGGCTCCTGAAGGCCGTTGGGGAAGGGGTTGGCCAGCGTGGCGACGAAGGTCAAGCCGCCGTCGAGCGAAGGGATCAGCGAGGTCTCCTGGCTGAAGCCGGTCTGGATCACGTCGCCGCGCCGCGTGCCCAGGAACCCGAAGAAGACCCCGTAGCCTCCGCGCAGGACCGTCTTCTGGGCCAGGTTGTAAGCCAGGCCGATGCGCGGCATGAGGTTGTTGCGGTCGCGCTGCCAGAGCGTGCGTGGCAAGCCGTTCACCGCGGCGAAGGTCAGCCCGCCGCGCACCCGGAACTGATCGGGCGGGACTTCCGGCGTCGGGCTCTTGGCGTAATTCGCCTTGACCGGGGCCTCGATCGGCAGCGCTGCCTGGTAATCCAGGCCGCGGATGGTGCGGTTGAACCGCTCGGTGAGCGGCCCCTCCAGTTCGTAGCGGAGCCCCAAGGTCAGCGTGAGACGTCGCGTGATCTTCCAGTCGTCCTGAAAATAGGGGGCCCAGACCGTGGATTCCTCCGCGTAGCTGTCCTGCCGCACGGCCCGCCCCCCGGTGGGCAGTCCCAGCAGGAGGGAGGCCAGACCCTGGCCGATCGGCGCCGCCGGCGAGTTGTCCAGCGGCCCGGCGGTCCAGGTGGCGCCGAAGTCGAGCTGGCCGGTGCAGGTGTTGTCGTTGCTGTACTGGTTCTCCCGGTAGATGCGGAATTCCAGGCCAAACTTCAGGCTATGCGCGCTGATGACCTTGTCGAAGGCGGCAGTGAGGTTGTGAGTGTCGGTGGGCCGCCACAGCGTCGAGATTGAATTGCTCGCCAGCGGCCAGGGATACGTGGCGGTATAGCCGGCGATGGTGAGGCGGGGAAAGCGCCGGATGGCCGGATCGATCGCGTTGTTCCAGGCGGCCGGAAACCCGAGCGTGGTCAGGTCGAAACCGACGGCTTCCTTCCTGCCGTCGTAGGTGCGCACGTAGCGGTTGTAGCCGTATCGCAGGTTCATCACGAACGTCGGGCTGAAGCTGTACACGTCGTCGAAGGCCGCGCCCCGCGAGAGGAAGTTGAACAGCCGCCCGGTGGAGACGTTCTTGAACCAGTCGTTGTACTTCATGTCGCTCTTGTAGACGTTCACGCGGCTGAAGATGCGCTGCCGGTCGCTGACGTTGTGGTCCAGGCGGAAGACGTGCGTGTAATAGGTGGCCTTCTCCGGCTCGTCCGGCATGGGGAGGTTGTTCTGGCCGTCGGCGGTGCCCTGTGTCGTCGGAAGAGCGTAGAGCTTCAGCAGGTTGCGGGCGATCGTGCTGATCCGCGGCGCCGGGATCAGGTTACCGGCGAACGGGTCGCTCTGGAAGCGTCCGGCGGCAACCGGGCGGCGCGTGCCTGGGTCGTAGATCTGGTAGCGGCTGCCTAAGCCCAACAGCTCGGAAAAATCGCCCTCGCGCTCCTTGGCCGTCGGCACGGTGAGGGTCTGGCCGCGCGGCCGGTTGGCGTGGATGCCTTCGTAGCCGTACAGGTAAAAGGTGCGGTTGCGACCGCTGTAGATCCGCGGAAGGACAACCGGGCCGGACGACATTCCGCCCCAGCGGCCGTAAGTGAAGTCGCCGCGCGGCCGGCCCGTGCGGTTGGAGGAAAACAGGTTGGCGGTCAGCACGGGGTCCATCTTGCTGTAGTAGGCGGTGCCGTGGAGATCGTTCCCGCCGGACTTCAGGCTGATGTTGACCACCCCGCCTTCGGTGTTTCCGACCGTGGCGTCGAAGCTGGCGGTCTGAACCTTGAACTCCGCCACCACGTCGGCGGGCGGCACCCAGGCGGCGATCACCTGGTTGCGGCTGTCGCCGGTGGAGGTGTTGGGCACCCCGTCCACGATGACCTCGCTGCGGTTGGAACGCGTGCCGTCCATGGTATAGCCGATGATCGAGGTCGGCTCGAACGGCCGGTCACTCACCGACTCGGCCGCGGCATAGGCCACCCCGGGCGCAAGCTGAATCAAGGCGAAGGGCATCCCGTGGGGAATCGGCAGCTCCGCCACCCGGCGGGAATCCACCACCTGCCCCTGCGAAGCGCTGGCCGTCTCCAGCAGCGGGGTCTCCGCCGTCACCGTGATCGTGTCGCTCAGATCGCCCAACTCCAGCAGAATGTTGACTTCCAGCCGGTCGTTGAGCCGCAGCTCGATCCCCTCCCGCACGAACCGCTTGAACCCGGTCTTCTCGGCGCTGATCCGGTAGACGCCCGGACTCATATACGGCGCTTGATAGTTCCCGCGCTCGTTGGTCTCCACCGGCGTGGTGATGCCGGTGGCGTTGTTGATGATGCGGACCGTGACCCCTGGGACCACGGCGTCCGAGTGGTCCGTGACGCGTCCCAGAATCGTGCCACGCGCTTCCTGCGACCAGCACAGGCCCGACGAAATCAGCAACGCGATCCCGGCGGCCTGAAGATGCGGAGCGAGCATAAACCTACCTCCTTATTCCTTTCATGGCGGGCCTTTTCAGCCCGCGCTCAGAACATGATGCGTATCCGGGCCCAGATATTCCGGCTGGGGAAGCGCTGTGCCGCGCGATCGCTGCCCATCAGCGAAGCCGTGCTGCCGAAAGCCGCCTGGCCCACGGTGAGCTCGGCTGAGCTCGAGGGATTGTTCCAGTTCGGGTGGTTGAGCAGGTTCTCTGAGGAAAGGCTGAACCACACTTCTTTGTTCTCCAGGAAGCGGAACCTCTTGGTGAGGCTGAGGCTCAGATGCCAGAATCCGGGTCCCAGGACGACGTTTCTGCCTGAGTTGCCCAGGACGGTCGCCGCCGGATTGCTGAATGCGGACGTGTCGAACCACTTGACCGAAGCACCTCCGGTCTGTTTCGGCCCGTTGTTGCCGTCCCCGATGCGGTCCGGCCGGGCCACCTGGCCGCAGGTAGCACCGGTCAGCGGGTTCGTGCCGGACCGGCAGGGAGTGAAGTATTGCCCGCTCCCGGAAAAAAGCTCCGGGGAGAGTTCCCAGCCGCTCACGGCATGGCCGGCCCACGCCGGCAGGCCACTCCCTAACTTCTGGCCGCGGCCGAACGGCAGGATCCACAAACCCATGGCGCTGAAGGAGTGCCGCCGCTGGTAACCCACCTGGCCGCGGTCCAGAGAGCGATTGAAAGCGTTGGAGCTCGTCCCATTGGCGTCGTTCTCGCTTTCCACAATGTCGGAAATGTTCTTGGCTAACGCATAGCCGGCCTGGAACATGAACCCGTTCTGGAACCGCCGGCGGGCGTCCAGGATCAGGCCGTGGTAGATCTGGTTGCCCCCATTGTCCAGGTAAGCGACTGTGCCGCCGTAACCGTAGGCGGAGTAAGGCCTCGAGCGGTTGGTGGTGTCGGCCGGCGTTACCCGCTGGTTAATGTCCCGGCTGTAGATGAGGTTCGTACTCTTGGTGCCCATATAGGAAGCCCGGAACGCGGTCTCCCAGAGCGACTTCTCCAGCGTCAGGTTCCACTGCTGGACGTACGGGTTCGCCATCCGTGGATTGAAGCCGTTCGCCGTCAGACTGGGGGGGGCCGCCTCCCCGGTCACCACGGCCGGGAACGGGTAGGGAAACCGAAAGGCCGTGGAGGCCGCGGAGGCGGGAACGTTGTCATATCGCGGGGTTCCCCGGTTGAGCAAGCCGCCGCCGGCCTGCGTCGCCGCGACGCCCTGGCCGATGATGTCGGTGAACTTCCCCCAGGCGCCGCGTACGACGAAGCTGGAGGAGCCGCGCGGGCGCCAGGCGAAGCCGATCCGCGGGGCCAGGTTGTTGGTGTCCGCGAAACTGAGCGTACGCTCGGGCAGTCCCACCTGGGCCGCTTCCAGTATCCTCACGTTCGGATAGTTGCCGGCGAAGGCGCTGTTGACGGGCGTGTTCTGCGCCGCCTTGATCATCCCGCCGCTGGCCGGGTCGAAATTGTAGAGGGCGTTGTTCTTGTTGTAGATCGGTACCTGGTAGTCCCAGCGGAGGCCCAGGTTCAGGGTGAGATCGCGCCGGACCTTGTAATCATCCTGGAAGAACAGCCCGTAGTTGGTGCTCCTCATGTACTGGTTCGGATTGATCCCGGTCGCCGTCACGTAGGTCGGGATGCCCAGCAGGAAATCCGCGTAGGCCACTCCTGTGTAGGTAGTCTGAAAGAAGAAGTTGCCGAAGGCGCCCTGGGGGATCTGCCGGTAATTGGGCTGTTCGAGATAAACGTTGAGGCCGCCTTTGAAGGTGTGGCGGCCGTGGATCCAGGACACCGTATCGGTCAACTGGTAGCTGGGCGAGATGTTCGTCGTCGTGTTCTGTTGTGCGAGCGCCGTCAGCCCGGTGATATTGATCACCGGGAAGCCCCGCACATCGGGCGCCGGCAGGTTGGAAGGAAACTGGATGCCCAGCTCGCGCAGCACCTCCAGGCCGTTACGCGCGCCGCCGGCTGGGCTGTTGTCGCGCATGAATCCGACCCGGAATTCATTGAGCAGGTTGGCGCTCAGGTTGTAGGTGTAGGACACGGCGCCGCGATAAAGCTTCCGGGTGCTGGCCCGGAAGCCCATGGTGGGGAGATTGCTGTCGTAGGCCCGGTTGTTGAACTGGCTGCCTCCCACGGACCCGTAAAACCAGTGCCGGTCGCCAACCCGGTGATCGAGCCGAAGGTCGAGGGCCTCCTCGCGCGTAGTCCCGCTGGGCCCGATGGTCTCATGATTACGGGTGATCGCGTTGGGATCCGGCGTATTCGGTTCCGGGTAGTAAGTGGTTTGGATCTTCCCGGACACCGGACTGATCCGGCTGGCCGGGATGGTGTTGTCCGAGAATGGCGTACGGTTGGTGTCGGCATCCCGAACCACCACCGAAAATACGCCCTTGCGCATGGCCAGGGTGGGAACATCCGCAGTGTAGAGTTGGGTGCCGCCTTGACGCTTGGATTGCCAGCTCAGGCTGTAGAACGTCCTGTCGCGACCGTTGTAGAGCTTGGGCAGGCGGATCGGCCCGTTCACGTTTCCGCCGAACTGGTGAAAGATCAAGGAAGGTTTCCCGGTGGTGGAAGTCGCCACGCGCGCGTTCAGCCCCGGCGCGTTGTAGTAGTAGTAGACGTCGCCGTGCAGAGCATTGCCCCCGCTCTTGGAAATCTGCTGGTACACGGCGGGCGAAGCGTACTCGGCCGAGTTGTTTCCGCCCAGCACGCGGACTTCCTGGACTCCCTCGGCGCTCATCAGGGTCGAAGCCGATGGCGAGCCCGAACCTATCGGGGAGGTGATGCCATCGACCTGGAACTCCGACTGGCTGGGGTAGGCGCCGCCGATGCTGAAGCGGGTCCCGCTGGCGGTGTTCTGCACCAGCGGGTTCAGGCGCATGAGCGTCCATGGGCGCTGCGAGTCGGTGGTGGGGCTGAGGAAATGCACCTCGCCGCCGGCGATCGAGGCCCCAAGGGAGGAGGTATCGGTTTCGAGCAGGCCGGGTGTGGATGTGACCGTAACGGTTTCGGTGAGCGCCCCCAATTGCATGGCTGCGTCTAGGCGCACGGTCTGGCGGGAGCCCAGGGCGATATCTGCTTTCACGAAGGCTTTGAACCCCTCGCGGTTCACCTGGAGCCGGTAAGTTCCCGCCACCAGGCTTGGGAACTCGTACAGCCCCGCCTCGTTGGCGGTGGCCTGACGGGCGATGTTGGTCTCCTGGTGAGTCAGCGTTACCTGGGCACCGGGCATGACCGCACCGTTCGGGTCGGTGACGGTGCCGAGAATCGTTCCGAAGGTGGATTGCGCCCACAGTGGGCTGCCGGCCCAAGCGGCCAGCAACAACACACCCAGGGCGAGCACCTTCAAGCAAGAGTGCTTACGCATGGCTGGACTCCTCCTCCTGCTCGAACGATACCCGAGACCAGCGGCAGCGACAAGTTTCCTGTGACCGGTTAACCGTAGGCTTAACGTTACAGGCGGCCTCGCGCCGGCCACATGCCCGGCATCAGCGTCCCGGCCGCCGGCCCACAAAGCGCACCCAGCCGAACCACTCCGGGCTGTGGAACGAACGCTCCGGCGGGGCGATCGGCGACCAGGTGCTGCCCTGGCGGCCGGTGATGCCGCCGGTCCGGTTCAGGTTCAGGCGCCACTGATCACCCGCGCGAGGAGGGGTGTGGGCCGCGTCCCGGCTGAAGTTGCGGAAAGGGATGGCCAGCTCGACGACCCAGTGGTCATCGCCCGGCGACTCGTCCTTGCGGAGCAGGCCATGAAAGGTGGTCCGGTAGCGCACGCCTTCGGGCTCCCAGGTAGGAGGCCCCATCCACCAGTCCGTCCGACACCGGTTCAGCATGGTCCCGATGGCGTTGATTTCGAAGGTGTAGTAGTTGCTGACCTTGGCGGGATTCGGGCTTAGGAAGATCTCCACACAGTCGTCCTGCGAGACCGGCCCGTGGCGCTCGGTCACGTAGGCGGAAATGTGCCGGTCGTGGCAGAAGTAGCCCACATATAGGTTCGCGTCATCCCAAAGCATCCGGACCTCCGTCTGCTCCACCGGGCCCGGTTTCCACCAGGTGACGTGGAAGGTGCCGGCAGGCGGGGTGATGCGCCAGGCACGCTCGTTCAGCTTGCCGTCAATAACCACCGATGAGGAGGCGCGCAGGATGTCGTAGCGGGGCAGCGGTTGGGCCGCCGCAAGGGTGAGCAACACGGCAGGCCCGAAGATGAGCCCGCGCTTCATCGCGGTCCGGGGTTCTCGCTCTGGCCGGGGCCGAATTCCCTGACCAGCCGCAGGAATTCCCGGGGATGGATGATCTTGGAGCCTCCGTCCCCGATGTAGGCCGACTGGAGCAGGAGCTGGAACATTTGCTCGCCGTTCAGCTCGGGCCGCACCTGCCAACCCAGAGCCAGAACCCCAGCCACGTAAGGGATGGCCCAACTGAGGCCGCCGCGTAAACCGTACTGGTATCCGAAATCGCCCCGGTCGTATTCCTCGGCCTGGGCCCGGGGGCCCGTGGGGGCTGCCAGGTGGTCCGGGGGTACTATTGAGACGGGCCCGTCGGGGGCGCCGGGCACGCAGTTCGCCGGATCCTCGGGGTCGCCTCCGCCGAACCAGCACCGGGAGATGCGGCCCCGGTGCTGCGTGCAGTCGAGCACGAGCACGCCCTCCGCTTCGGCGGCTCCCATGGCCTCGTCCCACCTCGCGGTGTTCTTCACGAACGGAGAACCCGGGCCGGAGGGCGCCGCGGAAACCGAGACCACGCGAATCTTGCTCTCCGGCGGAAGCTTGCGATTCTCTTCCAGGATCCACTGCAGGGCCACGGCGTAGTATTCGGCGTCCGCCAGCCAGGAGGGCGCCGCCGCGAAGTGGACGATAGCACCAGGGGCCGTACCAGTGTTAGTCCCCACCAGCAGGCTGGTCACGGCCGGCCCGTGCATGCTGCTTTGCTCGGGTCCGCAACCCGTATCCAGGTAGGCGGCGATCTTGCCCTCGAACTCCGGGTGGTCTAGGTACATGGGCTGGTCGATAATGGCTACCCGAACGCCCTGACCCGTGATGCCTTGCTCGTGCAGTTCGCGCACGCCGAGACCCGGGTTGATGGCGGCCTTCAGCCGGTCGTCCGGCCTGACGTCGGCAGGCATCCGTGACGCGTCGGGCCAGGGCGTCTTCTGATTGAACTTCAGAGTGGGCAGCAGGTACCCCATTGCGGAGAGATTCATCTGGCTGACGTCTTTGGCCCCCGGGGCGGGCCTACCCCTAATCCAGCGCACGTCATCGTAGGGCTGGAGGGTGGGGGTCTGGCCCGCGGCAATCGCGCACAGGACCAGCACCGCGGTACACAGCAGGCACGCCCGAGTCCTTGGCACCAGGTGAGGTCTCCTTCGCACAAGTCTGAGCTTCACGGGATCAGGGCACAAGTGTCCTCTCGGGGAAAACCGTTAGTGCAACGTTACCGGCGGGCCGGCAGCCCATGCCGCTCACTTCTGCCCTAAGCCAACCCTTGCCAACAGGCCGGCGAAGCGCACATCCGGGCGCAGGCTGTCGAAGATAGGGTCCACTTTCAGCCATGCCAGCCAGCCGTCATGCTCCTGGTAGGCCCGCTCCAGCCATTGGAAAGCCTCATCCTTCCGCCCGAGGCCGATGTAAACGAAGACCCTGCTGACCGGGGAGACAAAGCCGTGCGCGGACCTCTGTTCCAGTTCCTTCAGGATCTCCTGGGCCTCCCCCTTGCGGCCCGCTACCCCGTAACAGTACCCCAAGCCGCCCAGGATGAGGGGATTGCCACCGGGGAGGCTCCTGGCCTTGAGGAAGGCCGCCAGGGCCTCGGCGGGCGCGGACTTTGCCAGGTAGGCCATGCCCAGATGCAGGTGACCGGACGGGAAGTCGGGCTCGAATTCCAGCGCCTTTCGGTACTCCTGAATGGCCTCCTCATAGCGCCGCATCGAGTAGAGGGTGCGGGCCAGGTCGCGGTGGATGGCGCGGGATAATGGATCCAGGGCTTGAGCCCGACGGATCTCCGCGAGGGCTTCTTCCAGCCGTCCCACTGCGCGGAGATAACCGGCGTGCCAGTGGCGGGCGGTGACAGAGTTGGGGTCGAGTTCGAGTGCCCGGCGGTAGTCTTGCCCGGCGCCGGACCAGTCCCAGTCGTAAAACGACTTCACAAAGCCCAGCGCAGCCCAAGCCTGGGCCAGGGTTCTGTCGGCCTCCAGAGCGCGCTCGGCCGCCGCTTTGGCCTTGGGCATCACGTCGCGCGACGCAGCGACTCCGTAGGAGGCCAGTAACCCGTAGGATTCGGCCAGCCCGGCATAAGCGGGCGCGTAACTGGCATCTTCCGCCAGCGCCTGGTGGTAGTGCTCGATGGACTTCCGCAAACCGTCTTCGGTACGCTTGCTCCACTGGTAGCGTGCCCGGAGATACGCCTCGTGGGCCTTGGGGCTGACGATCCGGGCAGCAGACCGCGATAGCGGAGCACTGGCCTCCCGGACCCTGCTGACCAGCAAGTAAGTGAGCAACCCCGCCGCTGCCAACGCCGCGGCCAGCGCCATCGGCTTTGAGCGGCGCAGCCAGGCCAGCCGAGGCGCAGGCCGCCGCGGAGAGAACACCGGAGCGTAGCTTCCCTTGGCCAGCTCGATGAGCACCGGGTCCGCGCGTCCCTCGGTTTCATAGTATTTCCTGAGCCGGGAGCGCAGCCGGTGCGCTTCCACGCGGACGACCGTGTCGATGCGCGGATCGAAGGACTGACCTCGGTCGAAGACCTCCGCTCCCAGCACCTGTTCCTTGAGCTGATCGCCGCGGCCCGCCAGGGCCTCCTGGGTGACGAACTTCAGGAAGCGGCTGAGGCGTTCGGCGTGAGCGAAGCCTTTGCTGGCCAGGATCTTCTCGAGCTGCGCCTCGACCACCTCACGCGCGACCTGGGACTCGCCTCCTCGCGGCATCCGACACTCCACCTTCATCCACTATACTCGCCGGGTGCGCTCACTCGTCCCGCGAATAGACATTGGACGCTCCGCAGCCCGGGCAGGCGTACAACGGGAAAAGAAACCACCGGCCGCGAACCGCGCCGATCTGCTCCAGCCACTCCGATGGGTGGGCCTGCCCGCAGCGTAAACACACGTTGGTCCAAGGCTGAACGCTGACTGGTTCAGGCACGTTTCCGAAATACATCGCCCAGCCATAGACGCTCATTCTCGTGCCGAATACCCGATCGGCAAACCGTACGATTCCGGACAGCAGCAGCAGGGGCAGTTCCCAACGCCAGCAGAACAGTGAAAACCTTGCCGGGGCCCTGGGGCGCAGATTTCGCCGGTTGAGGAAGCAGAACGACGTGTGCAAGGTCTTGGTCGCAACATGCGGCAGGCCGGAGTACCACGCCAGCATGCGGGCCAGCTCGCCCGGGTTCGCAAACAGGTTCACGTGACCGCCTCCCTTCGCCAGCCAGCGGTAGAGCCGGTCCTGAAACGTCCAGGCGTCCGGCACCGACACGAACAGGGCGCCGCCGCGCTTGAGCACCCGGCCGATCTCCTGCAAGGTCGGCTTCAAGTCTTTGAAGTGCTCCAGGCCGTGGTTGCAGATGACGGCGTCGAACGTCCTGGCGCGGAATGGCAGTTTCGACGCATCCGCTTGCGCGAACATCGCGACGCCAGCCGCGCCCGGCGCCTTCAGATCCACGTGAACGGTGAGGAAAGGAAACGCGGAGGCGTCGAAGCTGCCGCCGCCGCAGCCCAGATCCAGCACAAGTGCCTCCGCCGGCAGGTGGTCCAAGATCTCGTGCATGGCTAGATCGTAGCGCAAGCTGGGGAAAGGAGCTGTGAAAAAATCGGCGGACAGGCGAAACCGCCTGTCCCACGGTGGGCTAGGTGCTCTGCTAGCGCGGTGGGACAGGCAGTTTTGCCTGTCTCCTCGAGCTGTGTCCCGATTTTTTCACAGCTTCTACAGCGTGCTGTGGTTTGGCAGGGCGGCCTCGGTTCGGCGGGCAACAGCCTTGCCGTCCC
>Ga0315291_10003961_pt1 | contig 19012 bp, 14 predicted proteins | sample YL17G12_20_MG_FD_203070 | JGI IMG/M metagenome (GOLD analysis project Ga0315291, IMG submission 203070) | Sediment microbial communities from Yellowstone Lake, YNP, Wyoming, USA - YL17G12_20 | ecosystem: Environmental > Aquatic > Freshwater > Lake > Sediment | place: USA: Wyoming | collected...
AACGAAAAAGTGGGTTTTTTTTTTTCTCGCTCTCGCTCGTCCGAAAAATGCTCACCAGAAAACGAAGAAAAAAGAGTCCAAACTCCTCACCCGATAGAAAGAGCGTGCGACGCCGCCCCGCCGAAGAGCAGCGCGAGGGCGAACCGATCCAGCTCCAGGGATACGCGAGGCAGGATCTTGGTGCCGGGCGCCCTCTTCCGCATCTCCGCGAGCCACTTTTCGTCGACTCCCTCGCCGCCCTTCAGCACCGGGCCGACGCCTTTGTTGCCGCCGCCGGGCGGGGCCGCGACGATCTGGTACCACACGGGGCTGACGTGCGTGATCTTCTTGTGAAATTTTAAAGCGGCCTCGAAGCCGCGCGGGTTCCAGGGGGTCACGTACGCGAGCGTCGGCGGCGCGGGGAGCTGGGTCCGAGGCGGAGGAGAAGAAGAGGGTTTCTCTCCTCCTCTGTCGCCTTGCTCCCCCTCCGTCGTCGCCGTCGCCGCCGCCGCCGCCGTCTTTTTGCTGCTACCGGACTTTTTCTTCTCCGCCTTCTTCTCGAGCTTCACGTTCGTCGCGTGGGCCCGTGCCTCGGCCCACAGGGTGTTGTACCTCCTCTCGTTCTGCGACTCGGAATCGAAAAGGCCGTAATTGGAGAGGATCGTCGACGCCGAGAGCGAGGAGGGCGCCGACGGGTCGGCGAGGCCTCTGGCAAACGCCGACGACGCCGAGGTCGACGAGAAGAAAGCTGTTTGATCGATTGGGTTGAGAGAAATCAAGCGCGAATTGGCGACCCGTCAGCGTACGGATTCGCTTTAAACAAGCACGCGAGCGAGCGCTCTCTAATCTTCGCAAGACCGCGCGTGCGCTCAAACTCACCCGGAGAAGACGCAGAGGACCAGAAGTGACGCGCGAGGCTGAGGACGATCGACCCCGCGATGGCCGCGACGAGCATAATTGTACGCTTGGAGACGCTCCTTCTCCGCTGCGCCGGGGGACGCTTCGCGGCAATGCCGTTCTCGTGTTTGTGGTCTTCATTGTAGTCCGGACCGCATGACGAAGAAGAGGGCGCTGCAGCTGCAGCAGCGGAGGCGGCGGCTCCAGCAGCCGTCCGGCGAAGCATCTTCCTTGAGTAGGTGAAACGAATAAGACGAGAAAAACTGAGCTTTTTCCCCCCTTTTTTTTCCTTTCTCTCTCTTTCAACTCCTTCCCCCACTCCCGCCTTTCCACACTCTCCGAGAAAAGCTCTCTCCCACCATTATATCTCGCAACTGCGTGTGCGTGTATCATAACACTTTAAATGGAACAAATAAAACAGTATTTCTCTCTCTCTCTCTCTCTCCCTCTTTCTCTTCTCTTTTCGACCCGCTCGCCCTTCATTCCCGAAACGCCAGCGGCGCCTCGCCCAGCACTGCGTCCCTCGCCGCCGACGCGACGCCGGCGACCCTCGCGACGGCCTCGCCCACGGCGCCCTTGTGCGCGATCGCGGCGTCGAGCGCGGCGCTCAAGGCGTCGGAGAGAGAGGCGACGTCGGCGTCGAGGGCCGCGAGCTCTGCCTCCGCCGCCGCCTGCGTGGCCGCGGCCTCCTGCTCGGCGGCGTCGGCGTCGGCCTCTGCCGCGGCGGCGGCCGCGGCGGCGGAAGACGAAGTTGAAGGAGCTGCTGCTGCTGCTTCCCTCTTCTCGCTCTCTCCGCCGCTAAATCGCAGGGCCGCGGCCTCGGCCTCGACCGCGGCCACACTCTCGTCCGCCGCGACCTTGGCGGCCGCGAACCGCGCCTCGGCGGCCTCGAGCTCCGCCCGCAGCGCCGCGACGCCGTCCCACCGCGCCACGGCCGTCTGAGTCGCCGCGTCGAGCTCGGCCCTCAGGGACCGCGCCTCGGCGGCCAGCTCCCTGCCGCGATCCTTGGCGCCCTCTCGCAGGCGCTCGACGGCCGGGCGCGCCGCCGCGCGCAGGTCGACGCCGCCCAGCAGCGCGACCTCGTCCGCGGGGGCCGCCCTGTCGAGGCGCGAGACGTCGAGGTGCGCGCCGCCGGCGCGCTTGGCCGACGCCGGCGCCAGCGCCAGGGCGCGGGCCTTTTTGGAGTACTCGGCGATCGGTCCCCTCTCGAGCTCGTCCATCTCTGCCTCGAGGCCTCTCTCGGCCTCGTCAGCCCGGGCGTCGGCGTCGCGGGCCGCAGCCAGCGAGGCGCGCGCAGACTCGCGCGCCCTGGCGGCGTCGCGGAGCATGCGCGCGACGTCGTCGGTCGAGACCGTCTGCGCCGCGAGCCTGCCCCTGAGCACCGCCACGTCTTCTTTTAAAGAGGCCTCCCTGGCGCGCGCGGCGGCGGCGCGGCGGTGGGCCGCGTCGACCGACGAGCGCAGCGCGCGGGCGTGCTCCTCGAGCTTGGCGGAGACGACGGCCAGGGCCTGCCTGTCCCTGTCGGCGGCGGTGCCGGCCTCGCGCGCCGCGGCGAGCGGCGACGGCCCCGAGAGCAGGGGCGCGGCCTCGGCGTTCAGCGCGCCGACCTCGGCCCGCAGCGCCGCGACCCGCGCCGCGGCCTCGGCGTCCCGCTCGGCGAAGCGCGCCGCGCACGCGGCCGACTCGCGCGAGGCCGCGGCGTCGTCGCCATGCATGTACGCCGCGTACGCCCTGCGGGTGTAGTCGGTGAAGAGCTTCGAGCTCGCCCCTCGCGTCGCGGCTTCTTCGTAGGCGTCGGCGGCGTCGGCGCCGTTGTTTCCCGCGTCCTCCTCTCGGGCCTCGCGCTGTTGGTGGTTGAGTTTTGGTTTTTTTAGGAGGGGAAATGGAGTGAAGGAAAAAATGAGTATTTTTCCTTTCATGTTGGGGTTTTTTTTCTTATCTCTTCCTCTCTCTCCGTTCGTTTCCCCCTGCAAACAACTCCAAGCAGCAGCTCTCTCTGCTCACCGCCCTGTCGATGTACTCCACCAGGTCTGCCAGCCATGCCAGCGCCCCGAGCAGCCCCGGCCACGTCGACGACGACCCGACAGAGAAGAGCGCGCATTTCGAGAAAGCGACGGGGTACCTGAGCCTTCGGAACCCCAGCGCGACGTCGTCCTCGAGCTTCCTGAAGGAGGGCGTCGTCGGGTCGACGAGCCGGAACAGGAACAGCGCGATGGCCGAGAACTCCTTGGTCGTGGGCGACGACAGCGTCTTGGCCGAGAGCGGCGTCGCGGTGTAGCCGTGCCGCAGCAGGCACGAACGGACGGTGGCTGCGAGCTGCTGCTGGAAGGCCTTGTCCGAGAGCGGGCGCGGGTCCTTGCGGAGGAGGGAGGAGGAGGAAGCGGCGGAGGAGCTTGGTTGCGTCGCGTCGGCGGCGCTGCGCGGGGTTTCGAGGGGGGGAGAGGGCGTGGAAGGAAGAGAGGTGAGAGAGGGCGGGGAAGGAAGAGAGGAGGCGAGAGAGAGGGCAAGGGAAGAGGGCGACGGACGACGAGGAAACGGCCGACGCGCGCTTGCTTCTGTGTAACTCTCGTGATTCCGAAGTCGCGGGTTCGCCATGCCCCTCTGCGTCTTTGTTTCGTGTTTCGGGGGGCTCCTCGCTCTTTGAGGGCTCCTCGCTCTTCGAGAACGAGAGAGAGAAAGAAAGAGAAAAGAGCAAGAAGAGTACAAGAGACAGGGCACCTCTCGATTCTGCAATTGGCCTCTTCTTCAACTGTCGTCGTCGTCGTCTTTGACAATCGCCTCCTCCTCTCTCTTTCGACGCGCGTTCTATACTCACCGCCTGTCTCTCGCCGTCGAAGAAGAAGAGATCGGACCTCCTCCTCCCGCTTCAGGCCTGCCGGAAGAAGACGCCGTGGGGGCTCCGCCGGGGCGACGAGGGGCGGCATTCGTCGCCGCCGTCGCCGCATTTGCTTTTGCGACGAGCGGCCTCCCTGCTCCTCCTCCGGCACCTTGGCGCCCGACGGAGACCGCGTCGCTGAACCTGGCGTTGAGGTCGGCCGGGGATAGCGCCGAGAGCGCGCGGCCCTGGTGGTCCATGCGGCTTCTTTTTTGAAGGTGGAGTAACGAAGAGGCGGAGTTTTTTCTCTTCTGCTTCTGAGTGATGAAAATGAAGAAGAAGAAGAAGAAGAAGAAGAAGAAGATGAAGCGCTCTCACAACACTTTCGCCACACTCTCCTTCCCCGCCTCGCTCCCTCAGAACCCCAGCCCTCCCCCCCGCACACGCAGCACACGCCCTCTCACGATGTCTTCCGCCCTCTGCCGCGCGCCCCTGCGCCCTGCGCCCCTCGCCCGCGCCGCCGCGGCGAGCAAGGCCGCCCGCGCCGCCGCGGCGAGCAAGGCCGCCCCCGCCGCCGCCGCACTTGCCCCTGCGCGTCGCTCTCCTTCTTCTCCGACGTGCCGCGCCACCCCCTCCGTCGACGTCGGCTCCGACTGGCCTGCGAACTGGGCACTGGCCTCCTTTGAGGACGTTGGGGAATATTACAACGCGAAGCTGCTCAAGGTGCGGCCCAGCGCTCCTGCGCGCTCGACAGGGGAGGAGCAGCTGCGGAGCGAGCGAGGGAGGACGAGTTTTGTTTCGAGCGCTTCCTGAAGCGCTTGCTCGCCCCGCGCTGCTCTCTTTCTCTCTCTCTCTCTCTCCGGTTGTTGCCGTGTGATATTCCGCCTCTTGCGCCCCCTCCCCTCGCCCGATTTCCGCATGGATGACGCAATAACGGTGTCGAATGCGCTCTCCAAGAGGGTGCAGCTGATGCGGAGAGACGGGCGAGAAGCGAGCGGGGACATGATCCGTCGAGAATGCGGAGGGAAAAATCACGCGTTCATCGGGTCTCACCCTTTAAGCTCCTTCCACTTCTCCCTCTTGAACACACACAGGCGGCCACCAGGCCCGACATGCAGCTGTCCGAGATCATGGTGAGATGAGAGAGGCCGTTTTGCTCTGAGAAAGCTTGCTCGGAATGCGGTGGTATTACGCGACACAACAATTTCTCCTCTCCCTCTCTCTCTTTTCGCTCACCCTCGCCCGCTCATCAATCGAATCCGTTCTTTCCCGCCAGAGCACGAAGCTCAAGACTACGACCCCGACCGCGACGCTCGAAGAGGCGTCCAAGCTCTTTGAGACGGTAAGAGGGTTTAAGTTGTTCGGCCCGTTCTTTTTGGGAGAGGAGAAGAGAAGAAGATGCGTCCAAGCGGGCGCCTCTTTTCCTCGAGGCGCGCCCGACGAGGACGCTTCGAGCTTTCCTTTCTTCTTCTTCTTTTCAACCCCGACTAAACGCAAATATCTTCTGTTCCCTTTCTCTCTCAACCTCAAAGGTCACGGGCGTTCCCGTCGTCGCCAGCGAGGGCTCCAAGACCCTCGTCGGCGTCCTCAGCCGCAAGGATGTCGTGGGAAAGGACCGCGCCTCGGGCGCCACAGTCAAGGACGCGATGAGCTCGCCGCCGATCGCGGCGCGCGCGTCGGCGCGCGTCGCGGACGCGGCGGGCCTGATGCTCAAGCACAAGGTGCACCGGATCCCGGTGGTCAACGGGCGCGCGGAGCTGATCGGAATCGTGACGAGGACTGACATCTTCACGGTGCGTCGTTTGTGAACTTTTTTTATCTTCGGGGGGAGGTCGAGAGGTCGAGACGGACGAAACTCTCGGACTTTACTCACTTTTCTCTTTTCTCGCCTTTTCTTTCTTTCTGTTTAAACTACTTCGAAAAAAAAAACAGGCGATGCTCGCCGAGGCCCCCGTAGGAGGCAACTAGAAAAGGACGAAAAGGCGCCAGTCCACAGCCAGCTAGAATTATACAACAAGAAAAACAACAACAGCAGAAAAAGCATTTTGAAGATTTTTGACACCAACACAACACCGCGGGTCCTTTTTTCTTTTTTTTTCGAAGAGCAGATTAGATGGGTTTTTGAGAGAAAAGGAAGAAGGAGAGCCAAAGAAATGCGAGAGGGTTGACAAAAGAGAAGAACAACAACAAAACAAATCAATGTCAACATCTTCCCCAAGTTTTTTCTGCCCTGATGCCTTTTTTTTTGAACTCTCGCGTTCAGGTTTCTCTCCGCTCGTCATCTCCCTCGTTCCCTTCTCGTCGCTGGCGGCGGCAGCCGGCGCAGTGGAAAACATGGAGCGGAAGCAGGGGGCGCGGCCCCATGGAATTCCGCCACCCGTAAGCTCACCCGCCCGAGAGAATTCACCTCCTCCGCGGTCAGGCTCCAGAGGGCGTCGATAAACGCCGCGCGGAAGCTCCCGGGCCCGCTCGCCGACCGCTCCGCGATGACGGCCGCGGCGCCGTATGCCGCGACGGCCGCGGTGGTCACCTTCGCGACGACTTCGAGCGAATCGGGGTCGCATTCGTCGGCTCGGGAGGCGCCGAGAAAGGCGGCGACGAGGCCCCCGAGGGCGCACCCCATCGCCGTGACGGCCAGCTGGAGGGCGGAGCCCGACGCGACCGCGAGGCACTCGAACCTTTTGCGGTCTTCGCGTGTCTCCGTCTCCGGCCAGAAGATGTAGTCCGTTGCGCCCGTGACGACGGTGACGCACCGGCAGCCCCGGGCGACGGAGGCCGCAGCGAAGGCCCTGGCCTTTGCTGTGACGCCGGGGGCGCAGTCGACGCCGCGAGGCGCGGCGGCGGCTCCGGCTCCGGAGCCAAACCCCAGCGCCTTCGCCAGGGCGATCATCTCGGACCCGTTGGCTTTGATGACGGCAGGCTTCAGCTTAACGAGATCCAGGATTGCCGCCGAGCGCGCCGCGGTCGCGCCCATGCCCACTGGATCTAGGACCCACGGCTTGAGGCCCCTGTTTGCCGCCGCCGCCGCCGCCCGCGCCCCGGCCAGCGCCCCCGGGGAAAGGGTCCCGACGTTGACCAGAAGGGCCTCCCCGCACCTGGCGGCAAAGTCTGCAGCTTCGGAAGCGTCGGATACCATCGCCGGGGAGCAGCGGCACGCGAGCAAAACGTTCGCGGTCAGGTCCATGGCAACGGCGTTCGTGATGCACTGCACTAGCAACGGGCTGCTGCGACCATTTCGCTCGGTCGGACGGAGCTTGGCCCACGTGCGGCCGGAGTTAATGCAGCCGTGGGGGCGGTGCGATGTTTCCCACGTTCCCTCTGGGGGCCGTCGTTTCTGGCCTGTCTTGAGTGGTTGGAGGTCCGCGAGGATGCCCGCGGCGATCTCCAGCAACCGCGACTTCTCCAGGCTACTGCCGGAGGAGCTATCCGGCATTTCAAGGTTGAGGTTGAAAAAAAGGAAAGATGGAGAGAGAATATGCTCTCTTTTCTTTTATCTCGTTTTTCTTTAGCGATTCTCCGCTCGTTTGTTTTTCGGCGATAGAGACAGCAATGAGAGCGTGCGCTTGGAGATGCTTCCTAAAGTTCGTGGAGAGCTCGAAAAGCAGGCGCGAGCGAGAGTGGCGAAAGTAGAAGAAAAAAGAAGGAAGAAGATTCTTAGAAGAAGCAATTGTGGACTAGCGATTCAAAAGTTTAGATCGAGAAAAGGCCTCAGTCTTTTGCTCGCTCGCTCGACTCGCTCCTATGCCGGCGGCTCTCCCTCCATCAGACCCTCCGAACGCGAAGGGCATCTGCAGCTATCTCTGGATCGCCCACCGCGGAGACGCGGGCAACGGTGGCGAGAGAGCTGAAGGCGATGGCGATTTCGAAAACGCCGATGCCGACGCCGACGCCCAGGGCTTGACCTCGACCTCGACCTCCTCTTCTTCTTGCTCCGCCTTCGCCTGTCTTCGCCACCCGTTCGTGCGCGCCCTGGCGGATGGCTCTCTGCCTCCGTCATCGTTTCGTTTTTACGTGGCGCAAGGTGAGAGATCCGTTTTATGGCTTCATTGCGGTTCTCTTTGCGCAGCTCTTGCTCGGTGGTTGCACTCACTCACACTTTTCTTCCTCTCCTCGCTCTCTAGATTTCCACTTTCTTTCAGCCTTTTCGCGGGCCTACGCCTTGGTCGCAGACGCCGCAGCAGCAGCGGGCGATGGTGCGGCAGCCGCGACCCTCGCCGAGCTCCAGGAGAGCGTCGACGAGGAGCTCGGGCTCCACCGGGGGTTTGCTGCTTCTTGGGGCGTCGTCCTCGACGGCGCTTCCTCTTCTCCTTTGCTGCCTCGACCCTCGGCCGCGACGACAGCGTACACGAGTTTCCTTCTCGACACCGCAGATAAAGCTTCATCGTCATCGTCACATTCCCTGGAAGGAATCGCGAGAGCCCTGGCGGCGATGGTGCCGTGCTGCAGGCTCTACGGCTGGCTCGGTGTCAAGCTCAAGCAACAAGAAGAGAAAGCTGAAGAAGAGAAGAGAGCGGACACCGACACCCCAGAGGCCAAGAAGAATCCTTTTGCGTCCTGGATAGAGACCTACTCTTCCTGCGAGTACCACGCCGCGACTGTCAAGCTGGAGGGGCTCTTGGACAGGTTGGCGGAGGGCCTCTCGGCCGAGGAGCGCGGTGAGTGTGTTCTTTTTTTGGTTGCTTCGTTTTTCATTTTTTTCGCTTTTCAAGAGCGAGTTTTTTTTCCTTCTCAGCATCGAAACAAACGATGCGCTCGCCGCCTGGTGCTGCCGCTTCCTCTCCCAGCGCGAGAAAAAGCAGCAGCAGCAGCAGTAGCAGCAGCGCATCGCTGAGAAGCCCCGACATGCTCCAGGGGCTTGCTCGCGGCGGCCTCGCACGAAGAGGAAGCGGCGCCGTGGCACAGGCATTAGCGTCGCCGTCGCCGGCTAGACCGACGAAACAGATCGCTGGCTCCGCCGCCGCGAGGACGACCGCCGCTGCTCCACTCGCGCGAATTGGGATGCAAAACGATAGCCCGCTTCCTTTTTTCTCCATCGGCGGTGAGAGAAAGATTGGAAATGGCGGTAATGGATGGAATCGGAGCCCGGAATCAAGTTGCAAAAGAAAAAAACAAAAGCTCACCGTCCTCTCTCTCTCTCTTTCTCTCTCTGTCTCCTCCGCCTCCCTCCTCCCCCTCTTCCGCCAAAAACTCCGACAGCCTCCCTGGCCACGCTCTTCTCCCGCGCCATGCGCCTCGAGCACGCCTTCTTCACCGCAGCAGCGCTTGGGGGAAGCAATAACGGAGGAGGAGTCGGCAGCAGCAGCCCTGGAAGCGGCAGCAAGAAGCCTCCTCCCTTCCTCCTCCCTTCCCTGCTCGTCGTCGACTTTGACGAGACCCTGACCGCCAAGGACACGACGAGGCTCGTCATCGCCGCCGCCGCCTCGGCGGCCTCGTCCCGCGGGGACGCGGGCGAGCGGGCGAGGATGGAGGCCGCCGCGGCGGCGCTCGTGAAGAGGTACGTCGAGGAGCGGGAGGCGCTGCTGGAGAGGGAGCTGCCCCCTCGCTCTTCGCCGCCGTCATCTTCATCGCCGTCGCCTTCGTTCTCCGCTGCCCAAACTGCGGCGTTCCTCTCCGAGCTCTCCGCGTTCGACAGAGAGGCCAACACCCGCGTCTTCGACTCCGGGATCCTCGCCGGGATCGCGAGGGGGGAGCTCTTCGAGCTCGGGAAGAGGAGAGCGAGCGAGAGCGGAGGAAGAGGAGGAGACGCGCCGCTCCTCAGGCCCGGCGCGGCCGCGGCGCTCGCGGAAGCCTGCCGCTCGGGCGTCCCCACGCGCGTGCTGAGCGTCTCCTGGTCCTCGGAGCTGATCCAGGGGGCCCTGACGGGCGCTTTGCAGGGAGCCAAAGAGGAAGCGATCGAGGTCTCGTGCGACGAGGCGGCGTGGGGTCTCGTCTCCGGAGGAGGAAGAGGCGAAGGGGAAAAAAGAAACCTCGTCGTCGCCGTCTCTGCCAACGCCCTCGAGTTCGACTCTTCTTCCTCTCCTCCGCTCTCGACGGGAAAGGTCCTCCGAAGGGTCGAGTGCGCCGACGACAAGCTGGAGCAGTTCACGGCGCTCGCGGCGTCGCTGCTGGAGGGAGAGGGGAGGGAGCGGGGCCCCGTCGTCTTCGTCGGCGACTCGCCGTCCGACCTGGGCGCGCTCCTGGCGGCCGACGTCGGCATCGTCGTCGCCGCCGACGACGCTTCCTCTTCTTCCCCTGCCGGGCCGTCGAAGGCGGAGCTGCGCGGGGTCGCCGAGGCCCTGGGCATCCGCGTCGCGCCCCTCGCCGAGGCCGCTCCGGCGTTTTCTCCAGGCGGCGGCGGGGCTCCTGCGAGAGAGGCCAACAGCAGGACGCTGTTCGAGGCAGGGTCGTGGTCCGAAGTGCGCCGGCTCCTGTTTGGCGGCGACGGCGCGAGCGGCGGCGGCGCGGCGACGGCAGCAGCAGAGGCCTCTCCTTTCACTGCCGCCGCCCCGCCGCACCCTGCCGTTCCCCGCATCCTCTCCATCGCCGGCTCCGACTCCGGCGGCGGCGCCGGGATCCAGGCTGACGTCAAGGCCGCGAGCGCGCTGGGCGTCTTCTCGGCGACGGCCGTCACCGCCGTCACGACGCAAAACTCCGCCGGCGTCTCGGGCGTTTTCCGCGTGCCCGCTGCGACCGTTGCGGCGCAGGCCGAGGCCGTGCTCTCCGACATCGGGGCCGACGCGATCAAGACCGGGATGCTCGCGGACGCCGAGACGGTGGAGGCGGTCGCCCGGGTCGTCGAGAGGTGGAGGAGCAGCGGCGGCGGGAACGGCGAGGGCGGTTCCGAGGGAGAGGCGCTTCACCGCCGCTTCCCGCTCGTCGTCGACCCCGTCCTCGTCTCGACCTCGGGAGACCCGCTGGCCTCCGGCGGCGTGGCCTCGGCGATGCTCTCGAGGCTCTTCCCGCTCGCGACCGTCGTCACGCCCAACCTCCCCGAGGCCGCCAAGCTCCTGGGCCTCGACGAGCGGCGCGACCTCGCGTCTCTGCCGGCCGTGGCCGAGGCCGCGAGGCGGCTCTCGGAGCTGGGCGCTGCGTGGGTGCTCGTCAAGGGCGGGCACGCGGTCTCCGGCTTTGCTGACGACGCCGACGGCGGCGGCGGCGGCGGCGGAGGAGGAGGCAGAGAAGCCGTGGACGTCCTCTTCGAGCGCTCCACGGGCGCCGTCACCTTCCTCCGCGCCCCGCGCGTCGAGACCTCCGCCTCGCACGGCACAGGCTGCACGCTCGCCTCAGCGATCGCCTGCGGCCTCGCGCGCGGCCTCAGCGTGCCCGTCGCCGCGCGCTCGGCCAAGCGCTACGTCGGCGGGGCGCTGCGCGCGAGCCAGGGCCTGCGCCTCGGCCGGGGCCCGCAGTTCCCCATGAACCACGGGTACGCGACCTCCGCCTGCGACTGGACCGGCGGCGAGGGGCTGCGGGCCGAGCGGACCGGCGAGGGCGCGGGCGCGGGCGAGGGCGGGGGCGGGGGCGCCGACTACCGGCTCTACGTCGTGACCGACCCGAGGCTCGTCGGCGCCGGCGCCGGGGAGATGCGGGCCGCCGTCGCCGCGGCGGTGCGCGGGGGGGCGACCGTCGTCCAGGTCCGCGACAAGGACGCCGGCGTCGCGTCGCTGGCCGCCTCGGCCGCGGAGGCCGTGCGCGGAGCCGCGGACGGCGCGCGGGGGAGGCCCGTGGCCGTCCTGGTCAACGACCGCGTCGACGTCGCCGCGGGGACGGCCGGCGCCGCCGGCGCGCACGTCGGCCAGGGGGACCTCCCCGCGGCGCTCGCCAGGCGCGCCCTCGGCCACGCCCGGCTGCTGGGCGTCTCGGTGCGGACCCCGCAGCAGGCGGTCGAGGCCGCGCGGCGAGGGGCGGATTACGTCGGCGCCGGCGCGGTGTTCCCGACGGGGACCAAGGAGGACGCCGCCGTCATCGGCCTGCACGGGCTCGCCGAGATCGTGAGGGCCTCGCCCGTGCCCGTGGTCGCGATCGGCGGGGTGACCGCGGAGAACGCCGGGGACGCGATCAGGGCCGGGGCCTCCGGGGTCGCCGTCGTGAGCGCGGTCTTTGGGAGGAAAGGGGATGGGCGCGAAGGAAGCCGCGAGGAAGAGGTCGAGAGGGCCGCGAGGGCGGTGAGGGCCGCGGTCGACGCCGCGTTTGCCGAGAGGTGAGATACTTCTTCGAAACCCTTCTCCGCTTTTTGTTAAAATTGAAATCAAACTTTACATAACGAACTTGTTTCTAAACCACTTTCTGGGCCGCAGCGGCGACGACCGCTGCCCTGGAAGCGTCCTCGGCGGCCTTGGCCGCGGCCTGCGCCGCCCCGAGGGCATCGCTCTCGTCCTCTTCCTCGTCCTCGTTTTCTTCGTTGCCTCTCCTGTCCTTCTCGCTCTCCCGCTCTTCCTTCTCTTTCCTCTCCCGGTGGAGCTTGGCCACCTGCCAGATGTCTTCCAGGCGCTCGACAATGGGCACGCCGGGGTGGGCGGCGGCGAGGGACTCGGCAGAGTCTTCGTCGGCGGCGGCGGACGTTGCCCCCCGCCGCCGCTGTCCCTCTCCTCCCTTGCCGTCGCCGCCGTCGCTCTCCCAGCCCGTGCCGTCGCCGTCCACGGCCAAGAAGGCTTCTTCTGCCACCTTGTTCCAGTCTGTGGTCTTGTCCTCCACAGAGGGAGTAGCAGAAGCCGGTGGATCGGAAGAAGAGGAGGAAGAGGAAGAAGAAGAAGAAGTGACGTCGACGACGTTGAGCGAAAACGGAGAGCCGCGGGCGTGCCGCGGCGCCGCCGCCGCCGAATCTCGAACCATCACCTCGACGACCTCTCTCCCCAGAGGGCACGCGCCAGCAAACGACTTCGGCGGGAAGGAGCACTCCACCCTCCCGTCGGCGAGCTGCCTCGTCTCGGCCCGGGCCTCGAAGGAACCGGAGGACGAGGAGGCGACGACGGCGGCGACCGAGAACGCCGACGGGCACGGCCCGCAGGCGTTGCCGAACCCGTCGCGCGGCTGCACCCAGAAGGTGACCCGCTTCCCATCGCCGTCGCTTCCTTCCCCTCCTCCCCCTCGCTCGATCTCCCTCGGGAGGCCCAGGATGAGCTCTTGCCTCTTTTGGGGAGGTCCAGGCTCGACGAGGAGGGTGTAAGGGGAGTCGGCGACGGGGACGAAGGAAGGAGAAGAAGGAGACGGGGACGGAGAAGGAGAGGAAGACGGCGACGGCGAACCCTGCTGCGACGAACGAGAACAAGAAGAAGAAGAAAAAGAAGAAGAAGAAGAAGAGGAAGAAGAAGAAGAAGAAGAAGAAGAAGAAGAAGAAGAAGAAGAAGAAGAAGAAGAAGAAGAAGAAGAAGAAGGAGAAGGAGAAGAAGAACCCGGGGAACCCAGCAGCGAGACGTGGAGCCTCGCCTCCCCGGCCACCCGAGGGACGTACGAGACGTCGTAGGTCCCGTCGCCCCTGTCCTCGACCTGGGCGTCGACTCGCTCGAAGGGAGACGAATCCGATCCCGAAGAAGCAGCTCGGGCGGCCGGGGCGACGAGCGCCTTGCTGTTTTTTCCCTCCTCTCCTCCTCCTCCTTCCTCCTCGTCCCCCCTGTCCGAGACCCCGCACTCGACCCAAACAACAAAGCGGTCCCCGCCGGAGAGCCTGGGCTGGCCTTTCGAGTCCCTGGCGCGGATACGGAAGGCCGAGCGGCGCCCGGATTCGGCGCGCAGGAAGTGGAGGTGGTGGGTGCGGCGGAGGAGGCAGTCGTCGCCGCCGGCGTCGCCGGCGTCCGTTTCTCCGCTCGAGATCGGCTCCGAGAGCGCCGCGTCCGCCGCTCCCTGCACCCATTTCCCGCGCTGCCAGACCCCTGAGAACCGCACCCCGTCCTCCTTGAAGACGCACGAACCAAACCCGTGCCTCTCGTCGCGCTCCCACTGCCCCTCGTAGACGTCGCCGCTCGCGAAGATGCACCTCCCGGCGCCGTGCCGCTCGCCCGCGCGCCACCCGCCGACGTAGCTGTCCTCCGACCTCGGGCCGCAGGTCCCTCGCCCCTCGCCGTGCCGCTTCCCCTGCTCCCAGTCCCCCTCGTACTCGTCGCCGTTGGAAAGCAAGGCCTTCCCGTGACCGTGCTCCAAGGCATCGAGCCACTCCCCGACGAAGAACGAGCCGTCGGCCCTGCGCAGCTCGCCGCCGCGGCCATGGCGCCTGCCGCCCTTCCACCCGCCGACGAAGACGGATCCGTCTACGTAGCGGCACTCGCCGCGGCCGCTGGGCTTGTCGTTTTCCCAGTCTCCCGAGTACTTGGAGACGCCTCGGAGGGTGCAGGTCCCCTTGCCGTGACGCACGGCGGCGGTGAGAGGGTCCGCGTCATTGGAGGAACGAGGAGAAGGAGAAGACGAGGGGGACGCCTTTCCGGCGCCGGCGTCGCCGCCGACGACGGCCCAGCCGCCCTCGTACTCCTCCCCGCCGTCGGCGGAGGTCCAGCACCCCCTCGCCCTGCTCCCGCGCTCCCAGGCTCCCACGAAGGTCCCGGCGACGGGACAGGAGTGCACCCCCTGGCCATGCGGGGCGTCATCGAGCCACTCCCCCTCGTACGTCGGAGGCAGGGGAGAGGGAGCGGACAGAGAGGGAGGAGCCTCCGAAGGAGGAGCGTCGGCGGGAGGAGGGAAGGTGTGCCTCCCCCAGCCGCAGCGGATCCCGTTGGAGAACGCGCCCTCGTAGATGCCCCCGTTCTCGTACGTGGCGCGCCCTTGCCTGGAATGGTGCTCAAAGCGGCGAAAGGTGAAAATGTAGATAAGAGAAGAAGAAGGAGAAGAAGGAGATGAAGAAAGAAGAAGAAAGAAGAAAAAAAACTCAAAACCTCACCCATCGGCCTTGTCGTCGAGCCAGTCGCCGTCGTAACCGACGTCGTCTCCTCCTTTCGTCCTCCGAGAAGGAAAAACGGCCTTCCCTTTCCCATGCCGCAGCCCCAGCCTCCAGACCCCCTCGTACGTGTCCCCATTGGTGCACTCGAGCGTGCCGCGGCCGTGCCGGAGCCCGCCCAGGGTCTCGCCGAGGTAGCGGCCGCCGTCTGCGTAGCAGAGCTCGCGGTGCGCCGGCCGCGGCGGCGCCGAGAGGCCGGCCTCCCACGCGGCGACGTCCTCTGCAGTCGCGACGAAGAAAGTTTCCTCTTCGTCGTCGCCCTCCAAGCCGTCCTCGCCGTTGCAGGGGTTGGCGTTGAAGGAGTCGAGCCTGGAAATGAGTTTTTCGGAACGGAGGTGAGATGAAGAGGAAGGGAAAAACGGTGCGATGGCGGTGAGGGGCAACACGTTCGCTCTGCTTTCCTCTCTCACCCTTCGTCATCGCTGCTGCTGCTGCTGTCGTCCTCGGAGTCGCTGACGGAGGTCTCTTTGGGCCTCCAAGAAGCAGAAAGGGAGGGATAGACCTCGTCGAGAGAGTTCATTCTATGGTTTCTAGGAGAGAGAGAGAGAGAGAGAGAGAGAGAGAGAGGCGTTTGCGGGGAAAAAAGGCAGCGGAGAAGAAGAAAAAAATCGAAAAATGGACTTCGAGCAGGAGCAGTTTTTTTTCTCTCTTTCTTCCTCTTTCAATTCTTCTCTATTCTTCAACTTCCCGATATCGGGAAGAACCCGAACGAAACACGAAAAACAAAACACAGAAAACGTCAAATAGTTGAACGCGCGAAAAAGAAGACCCGCAGCGAAAGAGAAGCCCTCTCTCTCTCAAGTTATTAAAAAAAACAAAACAAAAACTACCACCACCACCTCCCAACCTCCCCCTCTCAACTCACAGCCCCTTGTCCCCCTTGCCGCACAGCAGCGTGTCCTTACTCAGAACGCCGAACCCCTGCAGGCACACCTCCCACCGCACGCGGCTCTCCGCCGCCCCGGCCGCCGCGGCGTACAGGGCCGCGGAGTTGACCAGGTGCACCCTGGACGAGTTGAGCGGCCGGACGTCCGGGAGCAGGTCCGACAGCGTCGAGGGCCCGTCGACGAGCGCGCCGGGCATGACCCACGGGTTGGGGCTGGGGGTCAGCTGGGCGGAGACCGCGTCGCAGGCGGCCGGGCGGCGGGGGCAGGAGGCCGCCTCGTCCTGGACGCTCACGGGCGGCTTCTCGCCGAACCCGGCGACGAACGAGCGGCCGCCGTCGCCGAGGAGGTAGCGGGCCTGGGAGAGGCCCCAGCAGGCGTAGCGGTCGGATCTCGACGGCTGATAGTACTGTTTTTTTATTATTATTCGAGATCGAGGGGGAAGGGGGGGGGGCGGAAGAGGAGGTATTGAGGTTTTTTTCCCCCGTCGTCGCCGGACGCGACCTCTCGACCTCGGTCTCCGATGAAGAAGAAGGAGAAAAACTCCCCCGACTCGTCGCACCTTGATCCTGTCCCCGTAAGCGGCCGCCAGGAACGCCGAAGCCGCAGTCGCCCCCAGCGTCGGCGCGGAACCGGCCACGGCCCTGCCCCTGGGTGAGTAGCGCACCTCGTCGCCCTCCGCGCAGGCCCACTGCCGCAGGAAGTGGCGCGACCGCTCGTGGAACGTGCCGCCGTCGGTCAACGTCGCCAGCAGGACGTTGGCGGCCCAGAAGTAGTTGTTTGGGGTGAAGGCCAGGGCGCGGCCGCCGCCCTCCTGGTAGAGGTAGGCGACGAAGTGGTAGTTGGCCGAGCGGAGGTAGGACTCGTTGGCGGTGGCTCTGAGATGGAGAGGAAGAGAGAGAGAGAGAGAGAGAGAACGTTTTTGAGGAGAACGTTTTTGAGATGAAGTTTTTTGAGTTTCGGAGCGCGACGAGAGAGAGAGAGAAATGAAAAAAACGAAAAATGAAAAAACGAAAAACGAAAACCAAAAAGAGTGTCATCTCACCTGTAGAGCCACGCCGAGGCCCACAGCATCTTGTCGTGCGACGTCGTCAGCACGTTGTTGACGTCCCGCGACACGCCCGCGAGGTTCGTTTTCACGGTCTCGTACGTCGTCTGCGTCGTCGGCGGCAGCACCGTGCCGTTGATGATGGGCCCGGGGACGGTCACCACCTTCGCGACCTGCGTCGTGGCCTGGAGCTGGTCCTGGCTCAGGCCGGGGTAGAGCTGCGCGGCAGCGAAGAGGGACTCGGCGCGGTCGAGGGCGCGCTGGGCCCAGACGGGGTCCTCCGCCTTCCACAGCACCGAGGCCGCCGCGAGCGCCGCCGCGGTCGCGCCGGCGAGGTCCGCCGCCCCCAGCGACAGCGAGACGGCGAACGCCGGCCTCGGGCCCTGGATGTCCTCGGGCCTGCCCCAGAACAGCGCGTCGGAGGTGGCGTTGCCCACCTGGGCCACGAGCAGGTCGCCGCCGTAGCCCCTGGAGAGGTCGATCGTCCGGTTCGGCGCCGGCGCCGGCGTCGGCGCCGCGGCGTTGGCCGCCGCGGCGGCGTCGGCGCCGGTCCTCGGCGCGGAGCCGAGGGCGGAGGCGGGGGAGAGCAGCCCGCCCGTCCCGACCTCGGACGCCCTGAGCAGCCAGTCGGCACCCCAGCGCACGGCGTCGTCGGTGCGCCTGGCCTCGGCCTGCGTCGCGGCGGCCCCCGGGAACGCGACCCTGGCCCACGACAGCAGCGCGACCGCGAACGCCGTCGTCGACGTCAGCTTGAGGTTCCCGGCGCCGCCGCCGTTGAGCCAGCCCCCGGAGACGTCCGCGACGCCCGCCGGGGTCACGGTCAGGTTGTTGGCCGCCGCGACGATGGCGGAGGCGGCGGAGAGCAGGGGGGAGGCGGCCTCCTGCAGCAGGGCGTCGCCGCGCCAGGGGACGTCCTCGGGCGCCGGCGCGGGCAGCCTGCCGACGCGGCGCGCGTCGAAGAAGGCCGTCGCCGAGCCCGCGACCTCGCCGTAGTCGTACTGCTCCGGGGCCAGCCCCCACATCAGGAACACCGCGAGCGTGCCCGCGGAGAGGCCCAGCACCATGGCGAGGCGGCAGACGGCGGCGAGGCTCGCGCCCCTCGAGACGGCGCCGTAGTACACCGCCAGGAAGGAGGGGACGGCGCCGTAAAAGGCCCAGAGCACCGAGATGGCCAGCGGCGACGCCAGCGTCGGGCCCGAGAGCAGCTTGACCGCGCCCGCGATCGCCGACGCCGCCAGCGCGCCGAAGGCGACCCCCGGCAGCCACAGGTCGCGCACGGCCCCGTCGACGAGCGCCGACGCGCCCTTGAGCGTCGTCTTGAAGGTGATCCCTCCCAGTCCGGTCGCGGAGAGCAGGGCGCGCCAGCAGGCCTTGACGTAGACCCACCACATGATGGAGGAGCAGACGTTGGAGAACCAGAGGGCCTCTTTGGGTTGCGTTTTGAGAGGGAAAGAGAGAGGAGAGAGAGCGGAGAGAAGAGAGAGAGAAGAGGAGTGCTTTTTTTTCTTTCTATTTTGAGAGGTCGAGGTCGAGAGGCCGGAAAAAAAAAAGAAACACCCTCAAACCTCCAAAAAACAAAACTTCCCCCCCCCACACAAAAGAAAAAACTCCACCCACCGATGTGCCGCAGCGACCGCACATGGTAGAGCACCAGGTTGGTCGCGACGTAGTAGACCGAGAGCCCCAGCGCGGCCCACCACGACACCACGATGGGGAAGACGCCGCCCCAAATGGTCACCACGGGCACGACCATGAAGAACGGCGTCGCGACGGCGCCGACGATGTAGGACCAGACGCCCGAGCAGTACATGATTCGCATGAAGGGCGAGAGGCCTGTTTTTGTTGTTGTTGTTGGTTGGAAGAGAAAAGCGGGAGGTGAGAGAGAGGGAGAGAAAAGGCCGGGGAAGGAGGGGAAAAAAAACATTTTCAAAAAAAAACTTCAACCTTTCTGCAGCAGCGGGCAGTGCTCGAGCGAGAAGAAGATCTGAAAGTGCCCCTTGCACCAGCGTGACCGCTGCTGGTAGCAGTTACGCACCGCGTCGGGCGCCTCGCCGATCGCGAGGTACTCCTGCACGTAGCGGCAGTGCCACCCGCTTTTCTTGAGCTCCATGCCCAGCGCGAAGTCCTCGGTGAGCGTCCAGGTCGGCGAGCCGCCGACCTCGACGAGCGCGCGGGAGCGGACAAGGAAGTTGGTGCCCGTGCAGGAGATGAAGCCGAGGGCGTCGTAGCCGGGCTGCATGTATCTTTGAGTGAGCGGGAGGAGGTGGAGGAGAGGAGGAGAGGAGGAGAGGAGGAGAGGAGGAGAGGAGGCGAGGAGGCGAGGAGGAGAGGAGGAGAGGAGGAGAGGTGGAGGTTTGAGAGGGAAAACAAACGACGTGGAAAAAGAGAACCCGGAAAATCTGAACAAATACGAAAAAATCAAAAAAGACTCACTCCCAGAAGTGCACGTTCGAGTGGTTGAAGATGTCGGCGTGCGGGTTGAGGTTGTG
>Ga0315291_10003962_pt1 | contig 19010 bp, 16 predicted proteins | sample YL17G12_20_MG_FD_203070 | JGI IMG/M metagenome (GOLD analysis project Ga0315291, IMG submission 203070) | Sediment microbial communities from Yellowstone Lake, YNP, Wyoming, USA - YL17G12_20 | ecosystem: Environmental > Aquatic > Freshwater > Lake > Sediment | place: USA: Wyoming | collected...
TTCAGCTCCGCCGTGGCCCTCGCGATGGTCTGCGCCAGCAGGTTGTCCAGCACGAGCCGGCCCCTGGAGTCCACGTAGGGCTCCCATCCGGGCGGCACCGGCCCTTCGTAGGTGATCTGCCCTTTGAGCGTCTTGTGCACGCAGTGCTCGCTCCACGTCTGCGCCAGTATCTCCAGCTCGATGTCGGTGGGCTCGCGGCTGAGCTGGCGGTAGTGCGCCTGGATGGTCTTCATCTCCTCCAGCGACAGGGAGAGCACGCCCTCGCGGCTGATCCGCACCAACTCCTCGTCGCTGGCCGTCCGCAAGGGCACGCGCACCAGCCGGAACTCGTAGCGCAGCTCGTGCAGCGGGTAGGCCACGTGGGGCTGGTCTATGTGGACCTCCTCGATGGTCTCGTTGGCGAGGGCCTTGACCGCGATGCGGTGCAGCTCGGATGGCGTGAGCGGGCCGCGGATGAGATACTTGCGGGCCGTCCGGATGGCATCCACGTCCCGGCTCAGGCCCAGGTCGGCGGCGCCCTTCGTAGCGCTCTGCTGGACGGGGTCCATGACGCCGGGCTTGCGTTTGACCTCGATGGCGTGCACCGGTCCCTCTTCGGCCCACGGCCACGGCTCCTCGCCGGGCCCGCAGATGCGGTACTGCTGCACGACGGGGTCGAGGAAGAGCTTCTCGGTCAGGACGCTCACCTGGGCCCGGTCGAGGCGGCCGTCCACGAGGAACACGTCGACGGCCCGCACGTCCTGGACCTTCTCAATGCCCAGGTCGCGTATGTCGGCCAGGGCGCCGAGGCCCGCCGGGTCCTTGCATTCCTGCTTGTGGATGACTTCGATCCTGTATTGCATGAGAGCGCGTCCTGCTCAGTGGTTGCGGCCTTCATCCGCCGGGGAGGCGGCGCGGCGGATCTCCAGCAGCCGGTCCCTCTTCTCCTTGGCCGAGTCGAGCACGGCGTGCAGCCGGCCCAGGTTCCCGTCCGCCAGGGCGTCCGCCATCGCTTGCAGGAGGCGGATGTAGTCCGCGAGCGCCACACCTATCTGCTCGCGGTTGGTCTTGCAGATGTCGAGCCAGAGCTCCGGGCTGCCGCTGGCGACGCGGGTCGTGTCCAGGAGCCCCTTGCCGCACAGGCCGGCATCGGTGTCGTCCAGAACGCCGAGCATGGCGGCGGCAGCCAGGTGCGGCATGTGGCTGATGCGGGCCACCGTCCGGTCGTGGGCCTGGGGGGTCATGCTCACCACCCGCGCTCCCAGCGCGCGCCACATTCGCGTGATCAGGCCCTTGCTTTCGGGGAAGGTGTTCGTCAGCGGCGTGATGATGCACACGGACCCCTCAAACAGATCGGCGCTGGCCGCCAGGGGCCCGCTCTGCTCGCCGCCGGCCATGGGATGCGTCGGGATGTAGGCCACGTCCGGCCGGGCGTGCAGCGCCTGCGAGATGGTCTCCACCACTCGGACCTTGCTGCTTGCCACGTCCGTCAGGATAGCCTCGGGCGGGATGACGGGCGCGATCCGCGCCATCAGCTCGGCGAACGCGCCGATGGGTGTGGCCAGCACGACCAGGTCGGCCTCCTGCACGCCTTCCGCAGCACCGAGTGTAGCCTTGTCTATGGCGCCCACGGCAAGCGCCTTGTCCAGAGACTGCTGCCGGCGCCCTATGCCCACGACTGAGTCGGCCAGGCCCCTCTTGCGCAAGGCCATCCCCATCGAGGCGCCGATCAAGCCGGGCCCGATTACCGCCACCTTCCTGAACATGAGCATTCCTCGTGCGGGAGAGGGCGATGCCGCAAGCGGGAGCCGGCCTCGCGCCGGCAAGCAGAGCACCGTATCGTATGGGCGCCCCCTTGCCTTGTCAACGGACCGGGTGGCCTGTCAGGCGAGCACGAGCAGGAGGCGGGCGCGGCGTGCGTCAGCGCAGGATGGCCCCGAGGTCGCGCGTGAGCGCAGCCAGGATGCTGCTGCGCGCTTCTTCGGCCTCGGCCGCGGTGATCGTGCGGTCGCTGCGGCGGAAGGTGAACGAGATCGCCACGCTCTTCCGCCCGGCCGGGACGGGTTTGCCCCGGTAAATATCGAACAGCTCGACGGACTCCAGCGCGGGCGGGGCGCTGCGCCGGATGCAGTCGTTGATGTCCGCCCAGGAGACGCGCTCGTCCACGACGATGGCCAGGTCGCGGACCGTCCCGGGGTAGGCGGGGATGGGGCGGTAGGGACGGTCGAGGCGGCAGCGCGCGGCGAGGAGGCCGAAGTCCAGTTCCATCAGAGCAGGACTGCTCCGCAGTTCGAGTTCCTCTCCCGTCGCGGCGGCCAGGATGCCCGCGCAGCCCAGCAACTCGTCGCCCAGTCGCATCTCCACTGACTCACCGGGCTCGAAGGGACCTCTTCCGCCCGGCGCCTCTTCCGGCGCCGCCTCAACGCCGAGTTCGTCAACTAAGTTCGCGAGGACGCCCTTGAGCGCGCGCAGCCCATCCGGCCGGTCGGTGAGGAGGGTCAGGCAAAGCTTCTCGTGGGGCATCTCTGCGCCGGCGACTGGCACGTAGACGCGACCCAGCTCGAACAGGTCCACCTGCGGCGTCTCATGCGCGGCGTTGAACTGCTTGACCAGCACGAGGTTCGCCATGTTCGTCAGGCGCAGGTGCGTCCTCTCTACGGTCGCGGGGTTGCGCACGGCGATCGGCTCGCCGTCGTGCCAGGGCTGAGAGCGCTGGAGAGGAGTGGGGCAGACGAGGCTGTAAGTGATGACCTCGGTGAAGCCCTCGCCGGCCAGCAACTGTCGCGCCCTTCGCTCGGCCACCTGCGCCAGCGACGGCACCACAGCGCGCACGGGCATCTGCGTCGTCTCGCTGATCTTGTCGTAGCCGTAGATGCGAGCGACCTCCTCGATGAGGTCTATCTCGCTGCGCAGGTCGCCCCGCCAGCTTGGCACGCGCACGGTGACGGCGTGCGCGTCGCTGCGCAGGACGTCCAGCTCCAGCCCGCGCAGGATGCGTGTGACTTCCTCATCGGGCACGGTCAGCCCGAGCACCAGGGCCACCCGCGCGAACCGCAGCGTCACCTCCGGCGTGGAGGTCTTGTCCGACCGGGTCTCGGCCGAGCCCTTCCGCAGCGTGCCGCCCGCCAACTCCATGATGAGCGCGCACGCCCGGCGCGAGGCCCAGTCCGTGACCTCGGGGTCAATGCCGCGCTGGTAGCGGTACGAGGACTCCGAGGAGACGGCCAGCCGGCGCGCGGTGCGGCGGTTGTTGCGCGGGTCGAAACGGGCGCTCTCCAGCAGCACGTCCACTGTGGCCTCGCCGATCTCCGACTGGGCTCCGCCCATGACTCCCGCCAGCGCGATGGGCTTCGACTGGTCAGCGATGACGCACTCCTCACCGGTCAGCTCGCGCCGCGCTCCGTCGAGCGTGGTGATGACCTCGCCCGGCGCCGCGCGGCGGACGACCACCCGGCCGCCGGCGATGCGAGCGAAGTCGAAGGCGTGGAGCGGCTGCCCGCATTCCAGCATCACGTAGTTGGTGGCGTCCACGATGTTGTTGATGGGCCGGATGCCGCACGTCGTCAGCCGTTCCTGCATCCAGCCCGGCGAGGGGCTGATGCGCACGCCTTCTATCAGCCGGGCCGTGTAGTGGGGGCAGAGATCGGGCGCGGTGACCTCCATCTTGACGCGGGCGGATAGCGGGGGCCCGGCCGCCTTCGCGGCGTCCACAGCGGGCCGTTTGGCCCTGCCGCCCGTCAGGGCGGCTATCTCGCGGGCGATGCCGACGTGGCAGAGGCAGTCCGGGCGGTTGCTCTTGACCTCGACTTCGAGCATCCAGTCGTCGCCCCGCGGCTCGAAACTCTCCACCGCCACGCCTGCGCGGCTGAGCCGCTCTGCGAGTTCATGCGCGGCGAGATCGAAGTCGCAGTAGTCTTTCAGCCAGTTGTAGCTCGCCTTCATGGCGCACCCAACGCAGCGTCAGAACTGACTGAGGAAGCGCACGTCTCCCTGGACGAACAGACGTCCGTCGGCGATCTGGTGCTTGAGCATGGCCAGGCGGTCGGCTCCCATGCCGAACGCGAAGCCCGTGTAGCGCTCGGTATCGTAACGGACGGCTTCGAAGACCTTCGGGTTCACCATGCCGCATCCGAGCAACTCGACCCAGCCCGAATACGAGCACGTCCGGCAGCCCTCTCCCTGGCAGACGGCGCACGTGCAGTGCACCTGCGCGCTCGGCTCGGTGAAGGGGAAGAAGTCCGGCACGAAGCGCACCTTCACGTCCTGCCGGAAGAACTCGCGCAGAAAGATGTGCAGCACGGCCTTCAGGTCGCCGAAGCTCACGCCCTCGTCCACCATCAGGCCTTCCACCTGGTGGAACATGGAGAAGTGAGTGGCGTCCTCCGTGTCGCGGCGGAAGCAGCGTCCCGGCACGACGATGCGCAGCGGCGGCTTCCGCTTCTCCATGACGCGTATCTGGCCGGGAGACGTGTGCGGGCGGAGCAGCACTTCGTCCGTGATGTAAAACGTGTCCCAGTCGTCCCGCGCAGGATGGTCGGCGGGGATGTTCAGCGCCTCGAAGTTGTACCAGTCCAGTTCCACCTCCGGCCCTTCCACCGACTCGAAGCCGAGCGTGCGGAAGATGTCCACTATCTCCTCGATGGTGCGCGAGATGGGGTGGACGTGGCCGTGCGGCGGCCGCAGCGGGGGCAGCGTGGCATCGGCGGCCAGGACGGCTTTGGGCGCCTCCCGGCCTGCGCGGACAAGCGCCTGCTCGACCAGTTCGGAGAGCTTGCGCTTGAGCTCATTGGCGGCTTGGCCGAGGGCGCGGCGGTCATCGGCGTCGAGGCTCGGCATCTGGGCCAGCAGATGCGCGACGGTGCCCTTGCGGCCCAGGTACTGGATGCGTACGGCCTCGACATCCTGCGCGGTGGTCGCCTCGCGGAGGCGACGCTCCGCCCCCTCATAGATGCTGTCGCACCGGCTCACCCATTCGTCCATGGGCAGAGGGCCTCTGCTGGGGCGGGGCCGAGCGGCCGTGGGCGCGTCAGGCCGTCCGCTTGGCGAGTTCGGCCAGTTCGTCGAACGCCCGGGTGTCCGTCAGTGCGAGGTTGGCCAGCAGTTTCCGGTTGAGCCCCACGTTGGCCTTCCTCAGGCCGGACATGAAACGGCTGTACGAGATGCCCCGCATGCGCGAGGCGGCATTGATGCGGGCGATCCAGAGCCGGCGGTAGTCGCGTTTCTTGGCCCGGCGGTCGCGCCGTCCGTACCACTGAGCGCGCCGCACCGTCTCCTTGGCCGGACGGTAGAGCTTGCCGCGGCCGCCGAAGTAGCCCTTGGCGTCCTTCAGCAGGCGGTTGACGCGACGCCTGCGCGTGAAGCCTCTCCTGGTTCTCATCCTGGCTGGTTGCCTTCGGTCTCGGGTCAGCAGGGGGCGGATGCTATGCGAGCTTCGAGTACTGCCGCTCGAGCGATTTGCGGTCAGCGGGCGAGAGCTGCCGCCATCCGCTCAGGCGGCGAATCCTCTTGGCGGACTTCGAGCTCAGCAGGTGTCTCTTGCCGCACGCCCGGCGCACGATCTTCCCTGTGCCGGTCCTCTTGAACCGCTTCTTCATCCCCTTGTGGGTCTTGACAGACATCGTTGAACTCCAGTAGCAGAACAGACAGCGAACGCGCCGGGGCGCGTCGGCGAATGCGTCAGGCACTGAACGGAGCTGCGTGGAGCCCGCTCCCGCCGGCACAACGTTCGGCGGCCCAGCGGGCCGAGGCGACTGTCCCGGGCCGACAGCGAACGCCCGTCACTTGGGCGTCAGAAGCATCGTGATCCTGCCGGGCCCGGCTCGCGCCGGGCCGCGCTCGACCTTCGCTACACCTTCAAAGCGCTTGGCAAACTCGTTCATCTGCCCCAGGGCCAGGTCCGCGTGAGCCCTCTGGCGCCCTCGCAGGAGCATGAACACCTCGACCTTGTCGTGCTCGGTCAGAAACTCCTTCACGCGGTCCGCCTTGAACTGCAAGTCGTGGACGTCGCTGCTCACGCCTATCTTCATGCCCTTCAGCCGGCTCTTGTGGTGCTTCTGCGTGTGCTTCTTTTTCTTCTGCCGGTACTTGAACTTGCCGTAATCCATCAACCGGCAGACGGGAGGGTCGGCGTGAGGCGCGACCTCGACGAGGTCAACTTCTTTCTCCCGCGCCTGCTGAAGTGCATCCTGGCGCGACAGGATCCCGAGCTGGTTGCCCTCCAGCCCCACAAGACGTACTGTCTCGGCCCGGATCTGTTCGTTAATGCGAAAGTCCGCGATAGAGCTGCCTCCTCCGGTCTGACCACGTGAAGCGCCGGCCCCCGTCCTCAAGCGGCAGCGGGGGCCGAGCGAGCATTGGCGCAACGCGCAACAGGACACATAGTAAGGGAAAGCGCCCCCGAAATCAAGCGATGCGCGGGGCCCCGGCTCAGCGCGGGGGCGCCGGCCCCAGCTTCTCCCGCAGCCCGTTCACAAGGAGTGTGGCGGCCTCGGTCACCGCGTCCGCCCGCGCTCGCCGGATTGCCTCGCCCTCGTTCCCTAAGTAGGCGCCTTTGCCTCTCCCGGTCACCTTCAGCACTGCCTCGCTGCCGGCCGGCAGCGAAGCGTCGAGTACCCGGATTGTGAACGGGCAGTAGACGATGTAGAGGTCGCCTTCGGCCGTCCTGGCCTTGTCCTGCAACTGGACCTCCGACTGGCCGACGACGATCAGGAGGAACCTGTCCGGCCCGACGGCCTTCGCAACGTCTGAGAATGCCTCCAGCACCTCCGCGTCGGGCGCATCCGGACGCAGATCGGAAGCCCTCGCATACTTCAGCGCGTCGCCGTCGGGCACGGTGTGGAGGCCTTCCGCAGACAGCGCCTCCTTCAGGGCGTCGGTCAGCGGCGTCGTCACCGTCCGACCCCCGGACGTCCTCTCCCGCATGTAGACGACGAAGTCGCTGCTCGCCCGCGACCGCAGGACGTACTCGAACGCCGCGGACGGAGCGTTCAACCGGAACAAGCTGGCCTCCGGGGCCATGCTCTGCAGGTCGAGTTCGGCCACCAGGGCGTTGTTGGGGACCTCGGGCAGCGCCTCCTGCACCTGCCACTGCGCACTGCCCGCGCTGTCCGTCACCGCACCGCCCGCCGCAGTGCCCGCAGCGGGGTTGAGCACCAGCCGGAGAGGCACATCGGCGACGGGTTTCTTCGCCGGCCCCGCGGTCACGCGCACTCTGAACGGCATCCGCGGCGGCACGCCGGGCGGCATCCACTGCCGGTCCCCGCTCATCTTCTCGACCGTCATGTTGCGCAGCAGGGGCTGGAGGGCCTCCTCGACCTGGGCCAGGACCGGCTCGGCCATCATGCGTGCGAACTCGTCTGCGGCTGCGGGCGTGACCGCCACGCCTGAGCGGAGCTGCGCCCGGACCGCTTCCTGGGCCGCGATCAGTGCGCTCAGGTAGTCCTTGAGGGCGGCCGCAGAGTCTCCCACTTTCTCCCGGTCCCGGGCCGAAGTCATCAGGCCGACGCTCCGGTCGCGCGCCTTGCGTATGGCGGACCGGTAGACAACGGCGGCCGTGGACCGGTCCAGCACGGCCAACGCGTAATCCGTCTGCGTCACCGGGTCGTGCCAGCGCTCCGCGATGCGCGAGCCGACCAGGTCTTCCTCCGTGAACACGATGGTCCGCGGGTCGAGCCACAGCAGGTTCTTCGTCAGGGCGGTCTCTGACCCGGGGGACTGCAGCGTCTCCACGAGTCGGGCGAGCCGGGCGTCCAGCCGCGCCGCCAGTTCCCTCCGGGCCGCCGCCTCGCCACTGCCCAGGTCCGGCCCCGATCCGATGGCGCTGAAGAACCTGTCCGCCGGATAGCTCTCATGCCGGCCCACCTCCAGCCAGGCCGGCGTCGTATACTCCGCGGGCATCTGCGGCGCCGGCGGCCGGCCCCGCGCCGAGGCGGCCAGGCGCTCCTGAAGGCGTCCCTCCAGAAAGGTCTGCATGCGCCCCGGCGCCTCGTCCGCCGTCGCGCCGAACGGGTTCACATGCCGCAGGCCGTAACGCATCTTCTCGGCGATCTGCTCGTTGACCATCGCCACGGGCAGCCTGTAGAGAACGTACGCCTTCCCGTCAGGCCCCTGCCAACCGTCCTGCATGATGGATTGGCGTAACAGCGACGCGGTGACTTCGGCCGCCAAGACGCTGCTCAGCTCCTGCGACAGGGGGGACGTGGGGGGCGGGTAGCTGGGGCTGGTCTGGAGGAATGAGGCCAGGGCCTCACGCGTGTAGCCGGCGATCGCGTCGGCAAGCTTCTCGCGCGCCGCGCGGTCGGCCTCAGCCAGCATCTCCTCGCCGCTCGGCCCCGCTCCGGCCACGCCTGTGGCCGAGAGGAACCTGCCGGACTCCTCGCCGGCCGCGGGCGCCTCTACCCACGGAGGCTTCTGCGCAGATGCGAACGGCCATACGGAGCGGCATCCGGACAGCGCGGCGGCAAGCAACAGCAGGCAGACGACGGCGGCCCTTCTCATGGCGCAGACTCTCGCTCAAGGCCGGAGGGACCGGCAACCAGCGCAATGATAACTTAGCCGCTACCTGAGGGTCAAGGTTGCGGGTTCCTGCATCCGCAGCGCCCGTCAGATCGGGCGCGAAGGCAGCGCCGCCGCTGCCCGTAGCGGTTGACGGCCAGCGCGCGTGACGGCTATATTGACGCACTGGGGGACGTGCATTCGTGACCTGGGCCATGAGGAGCTGGGGCGTGCCCGGAAAGCGCAGGGCCTATGCATGGCTTCTCGCACTTGCGGCACTCGCAGGACTTGGGGCATCGGCCTCCGCCCAGGCGAAGCCGGATCAGCCCGACGAGGCGGAGCGCGCTTTCCGGGTCGCCTTCGGACCGGAGGTGAGCCCGACGCAGTGCACGGCCCTCCTGGAACAACTGGCCAAGGAGCACGCGGACAGCAAGTGGGCCGACGACGCCCTCTGGGTGCTGGGCGAGGCGGCACGGCAACAGGGCCTCCCGCAGCGGGTCATCTACTATTGGCAGTTTCTGATGGCCAGGAGGCCCGATGTGGACCTGGAGGAGTTCACGCGCGGCCTTGACATCTACCGTGCGTCCGGCCTGCCGCAGGTGGAGCAGTACTTGCAGGCTACCGGCTTGGGCTACGTGATCGAAGAAGGGACGGCCAAGCGGGAGGGCGTCGTGTTCATCAACGCCAGGCGGTTCAACGCGGTGCCCATGACCGTATGGGAGGGGCTCGCCCGCTCGTACGAGGCGTTCGGCAAGCCGGCCCTGGCGTTGAAGGCGTACAGGAGGGCCCTGTCCCTGGCGCCTGCCGCCGGGCCCTGGGGGAAGACATACCAGGAACGTGCTAACCGGCTCGAGACGGCGCTCAAGGGCCGTGCGGGCGGCCAGCAGCCGGCTGCCGAGGCGGCAGCGGCCAAGCCGCAAGCCTCGGCCGTGTCGCCCGCGGGCCCGAGCCCGGCGCCCGAGGCCCGGCGCGAGGACGCCGCGGCCCCGGAGGCGGGCCTCTCGGCGCGGCGAGTGCAGTCCTCGGTCCCGGGCGCGGTTCTGATAAGGCGGGCCGCGCCGTGATCCGTGTCCCCGTGCCCGTGGTTCTGGCCAGTTCCTCGGCCGCCCGGCGCGAACTCCTCGCCGGGCTGATGGCCGGCTGGGAGGTCATCAGCCCGTGCATTGAGGAGGCGGCCAGCGGCGACCCGCGCTCCGTCGCTCTGAAGCTCGCCGAGGCCAAGGCGCGCCAAGTGGCCGTGCGCCGTCCGGACGCGCTCGTCATAGCTGCTGACACCCTCGTCGTCTGCCGAGGCGAGACGATCGGCAAGCCCGCCGACTTCGCGGACGCCGTCCGCATCCTGCAGAAGCTGACGCGGACGCCCCACAAGGTCCTCACCGCAGTGTTCGTCATCGCCCCGGACGGCCGGGAACGCTCTGCCTGCGCCGAAGCCTCGGTGTGGATGCGCCGCATGTCGAGGCGCGAGATCGAGGAATACGCCCGCTCTGCAGGCGCACTCGACCGGGCCGGAGTGTACGCCCTGACGCCGGACGACCCGCACTTGGAGCGCCTGGAAGGCAGCATTACGACCGTTATGGGCCTGCCATTGGATGAACTGGCCGAGGTGCTCCGTTCCCTCTACCCGGAGGCGTGCCGGGAGCCATGAGCCTCTACGGATTCGGTTGGATCATCCCGGGCCGGCTCGCCGCCATGGCCGGGCCGGACGGCTCGCCGGACGACTTCGAGGAGCTCAAGGCCCTGGGCATAGGCGCACTGGTCAACCTGACGCGCTCGGACTGGCCGCCGCAGCTTATTGCGGCGAGCGGCCTGCGCTACCTCCACCTTCCCATCGGCGATCTGGAGCCTCCGGGGCAGGGCCAAGTGGACGAGTTCGTCACGTTCTGTGACGAGAGCATGCGCCAGGGCAGGGCGGTCGCCGTGCACTGCCTTGCCGGCAAGGGCCGGACTGGCACGATGGCGGCCTGTTACCTGGTGCACCGCGGGGCAGCGGCGCAGGAGGCGATAGGCCGCGTCAGGCGCCTGAGGGCCCGGCTCCGTTGAGACCCCCTCCCAGGAGGACGCCGTGCGGCGGTTCGCGGCGCGCGAAGCAGCGGCGCGCAAGGGCTGAGCCGGGCCGCTCGTGCGCGTTGAAAGGGGAGCGGCGGCTAAACTACAATAGCCTGTCTTTCGCCCGCCTGCTCTGGCGTCGGGCATCTTCCCCACAGAGGCAAGCGCAGATGGCCGGCAGCCTCACCGTGGTTGTGTCCAGCGCCGACCTCGACGGCCTGTTGGCCGGCGCCGTGGCCGGGCGCGCTGCGGAAGGGACGGCCGAGGCCGTCGTCTTCGACGCGCAGAAGCTGTTCGAGTTCTTCGGCCCGGCCGTCCAGCAAAGGCTGCCGCGCGGTTATAACCTGGTGCTCTGCGGGCTCGAAGTCGTGCACATAGACTGGGACGGCCGGCTCGTGCGCCCCCGGCTCATGGACGCCCTGCGCAACTTTCTCGGGCCGATCCGCTGGTTCAGTGCGGGTCCGTGGGACCCGGATGACCGCCAGGCCGTCGGTCACATCGTGGGGGAAGGGAATGTTGCCATCTCCCAGACGGGCGCCTCCGTGGCGGGGCTGGTGCTCGACACCTATCTGCGGCGCAGCGACGGATACGAGGATTCGCTCGTGCGGCTGGCCGAGGGCCGCCTTACGGACGAGGAGGAGGAGTCCTGGGGCCGCCGGGCGCGCATGGTGCTGACCGCCCTCAAGGCCGACCCTCACGAGATGGCCGCCGCTGTGGCCATGCTGATGGACCAGCGTCTGTCCGAGCTTCTCGGAAGGTACGCTGAGCAGGCGGTGCGGACGGATGAGACGATGCGGCGCTTTGCGGGCGAGAGGGCGCAGGAACCGAGAGCGATGGACGACATGCGGCTCGTCGTGCTGGGCCTGCCTCCCGAATGGCAGCCCTTCCATGAGGAGGTCAGCGCCTATGCCCGGCAGGAGAAGGGGGCCGAGTTCTCCCTCTGCCACTTGGAGGGCCGCTCCGTGCTGCTGCTGGAGTGCAGCCCTTCCGTGCGGGTGGACCTGCGCACGTGGGCGCGCTACGTGACGGACCTGATGCCGGCCGCCGAGGCGGTGGGAGCGCGGCCGGGCGTCGTGCCGCTGGTGGTCCGCGGGCTGGCGCAGGACGTCGGCCTGCGCGACGAAGTCCTCGGCCTCCTTGCCGAGGGCGCGTACCTGCTGAAGATGTGACCGGTTGTGGGCGTCAGCGTGGAGAGGCGACGATGCGGGCCGCCGTACTGGAGGGGATCGGCGCGATCACGCTGAAGGACGTGGACACGCCCGCGTGTCCGCCGGACGGGGTGCTCGTGCGCGTGGACGCCTGCGCCGTGTGCGGCACGGACGTCAAGGCGCTCCGCCACGGCCACCAGATGGTCAAGCCCCCCGTGATACTCGGCCACGAACTGGCCGGTACCGTTGCCGAAGTGGGACGCGACGTCCAGGGCCACTGCGCCGGCGAGCGCGTCACAGTCGCCTCGGCCGTTCCCTGCGGGACCTGCTGCTATTGCCAGCGCGGGCAGAGCACGGTGTGCGAGAGCATCCTCGACATCGGCTCTGCCTGGCCGGGGGGCTTCGCCCAGTACATGCTTGCGCCGGGCCGCGCCGTGCGCACGGCCTGCGTCAACAAGATCCCGGACGGCGTCAGCGCAGCGGCCGCCGCGCTGACCGAGCCGCTCGCCTGCTGCCTGAACGCACAGGAGATGCTGGCGCTCGGCGTCGGGGACAGCGTGCTCATCATCGGCGCCGGCGCCATAGGCTGTCTGAACGCCATGCTCGCGCGCGCCCGCGGCGCCACGGCCGTCATCATGGCGAACCGCTCCGAGCACCGGCTGAAGCTGGCCGAGGCGGCCGGAGCGGACCGTTATGTGAACACATCGGCCGAGGACCTCCACGATGCGGTCATGGCCGAGACCCGCGGCCGCGGCGCGGACGTGGTGATCGTGGCCTGTGCCTCGCGCGAGGCGCAGGAGCAGTCAGTCGCCCTCGCCGCCCCGCGCGCCCGGATCAACTTCTTCGGCGGGCTTCCGCGCGACAGCTCCTCGATCAGCTTCGACAGCAACCGCCTCCACTACGCGGAGCAGACGCTCGTCGGCAACCACGGCGCCACCCCCTACCAGAACTACAAGGCGCTCCAGCTCATCGCATCCGGGCTGGTGGACACGGAGAAGATCGTCACGCACCGCTTCGCGCTGGACGAGATCACAAAGGCCATTGAAGCGGCCGAGAGAAAAGAGGGCCTCAAGGTGCTTGTAGAGTTGGGCCGCGAGCCGTGACGGCTGCGCCCCGACGTAGATCGGAGAACCATGCGATGAAAAGGAAGCCCAAGGTCAAGCGCATCGGTGTGCTCACCGGCGGCGGCGACTGCCCCGGCCTCAACGCGGTCATTCGCGCAGTGGTCAAGACCGGCCTGGTCGAGCACGGCCTGGAGGCGTACGGCATCCGCGACGGCTACGAAGGCTTGGTCAGGAACAAGATGGTCAAGCTCGACTACGAGGCCGTCAGCGGCATACTGGCGGTGGGCGGCACGATCCTGGGCACTTCCAACACCGCCAACCCGTTCGAATACGTGGAGGAGGGCGGAAGCCCCGAGGACGCCCAGGACCTCTCCGACCAGGCCGTCGAGAACGCGCGCAAGGCCAAGCTGGACGTCCTGTTCTGCATCGGCGGCGACGGCACGCTGAGCATCGCGCACCAGTTGGCGGCGAAGGGGCTGCCCATCATCGGCGTGCCGAAGACCATTGACAACGACCTCGTGGGCACGGACGTGACGTTCGGCTTCGACACGGCCGTTCAGATCGTGACCGACGCCATTGACCGCCTGCACACAACCGCCATGTCGCACCACCGCGCGATGATCATCGAGACGATGGGCCGGTACGCCGGGTGGCTGGCGCTGGTCGGCGGAATGGCCGGCGGCGGCGACATCGTCCTTATACCCGAGATCCCGTACAGCATGGAAAGCGTCTGCAAGGCGGTCGAGTCGCGCAGCCGTCGCGGAAAGCGCTTCAGCATCATCGTCGTAGCTGAGGGTGTCAGGCTGCCCCGCGGAGGCTACGTCATCCGCCAGCGGGTAGAGGAGAGCCACGAGAAGATCCGCCTCGGCGGCATCGGCGTCTGGCTGGCCGGAGAGATACAGGCCATGACCGGCGTCGAGAGCCGCGCCGTCGTCCTCGGGCACATCCAGCGGGGCGGCACGCCCACGGCCTATGACCGCGTCCTGGCCACGCGCCTGGGGCACGCCGCGCTCGTGCAGGGCGTGCAGGGCAACTTCGACGTCATGGTGGGCCTGCACGGGACCGAAGTGGTGCCCGTGCCGCTCGCCGAAGTGGCCGGCCAGCAGCGCCTCGTGAGCCCTGACTGCGAGATCGTGCACGCCGCCCGCGCCGTGGGGACCTCGTTCGGCGATTGATGCCTCGCCGTACGCGTCCGTCCTACGGACGGGGCTGGTAGCGCACGTCGGTGAGGCGCTCGCTCGTCCCGGGCCGGACCAGCCGCAGGAAGCACCCCGTGTTCTGCGCGCTGAACCTGCCTTTGACCAGCACGACCACGACGAGGTCGTTCTCGCCTTCTCGCATGTGGAACGGCGCGCTTGCGGTCGGCTCGCCGTTCAAGAACGCCGTATGCACGCTCGCGGGCTCGCAGAGGAGCGCCGCCTCGTGCGGCTCTGGGCATGTCACCGTGCTGCGCAGCAGGTAGTAAGACGCTTGGTCGCCCACGGCGGACCAGTCGCCGACCGTCGCCACTGCCTCCGCGCTGATCGTGTCGTGCGCCTCGGCGACCTCGGGCCGCCACTGAAGGCCCGGCGCGCCTGGGATGCCCTGCGCGAGACGCCCCGTGCGGACGGCCTCGGCCAGCGCCCCCTCGTCAAGACTTGCCTCCGGGACCGGGCCGAGCACGCTGAAGCCTCCCTGCGGGAAAGACGGGTCGCGGGCTGGCGCGGGCACGAAGCAGCTTGCATGCAGGCGGCATGGGCGCCCATCGCGCGTGAAGTCCACCTGGACGGCATAGAACGCCGGTCCGCAGACGCGCCGGTAGTCGTCGTCGGCCCGCGTCGGCGAGAGCTCGTCGTGGAACCGCTCCGTGATGTCGCCGACCTGCCGTCTCACGATGCCCTCCTTCCAGGCGACCGGCAGACGGTAGATGAGCGTGACGTCGCGGAGCGGCGCGCCGGACTCCTGCACGTCGAGCTGCAAGCGGCCGCCATCGAGGTGGAGGAGCGCGGCCAGCCCGGGGAACTTGGCGGCCGAGTCTCTGCTGCTCAACGCCGGGTGGTTGTTAAGGTTCTCGACCAGAGCGATCGCCTCGGGCAGCCGCCGGGCGCGGTCATGGCCCAGGTTCACCGCGCCGAGGCCGGCGGGCGTGCGGACCAGTTCCACGTCGGCGGTGTCGCAGGAGGCCCTTACCAGCGCGTCCGGCGCCACGCCTTTGAATGAGATGGTGAGAGGCACGGCGTTGTTGAGCTCGGCCGGCACGGGCCGCCTGAGGCGCAGCGTCAACGTGCTGCCACGCGCCACGGCTTCTCGGACCGCCGAATGTCGGAACTGCCAGCGGTAGGCCGCGTACTCGCTCTGGTTGCAGTACCACCAGTCCGGCCGCCGGCCGTACGCGTCGAGCTGCCTCTCGAAGGCGGCCCACTTTTCCGGCGTGTCGTACCAGACGTGCATCGAGAAGCTCATGTGAGGGTGGAGCCCGCGCTGGTAATCACTGGCGAGGTAGCCCTGGGCGGCGTCGTCAATCGGGGCGCCGTCGGCGGGCAGCAGCGGGCTCAGCCCGAAGTCGGTGTCCACCGTGTAGTTGAACCAGCCGTTGGCGATGTGGAAGTAGCCGGCGCGGTGCAGAGCGGCGGCGATGTTGCGCTGGTCCTCGTCGCCGTCGGGGAAGCCCCGGAAGTCGCAGAACGAGAAGGAGTACGCGTTGATCGGCACGTCGGCGGCCGCCTCCCACTGCATCCTGGGCGCCAGCACCTCGCGGAACTGGCGGTTCGGATTCAGGCGGCTCAAGAAAGGATGGGTCAGGCTGTGTCCCCCGATGCTGTGCCCGCCCTGAAGGAGCTGGCGCCCGGTCTCGCCGCCGAACCAGTCCGAGATCCCGTTCAGGAAGAAGGTGCCTTTGTAGCCGCGCGCGGTCATCACGTCGCGCATCTTCAGGTCTGCCGGGTTGTTGTCGTCCCAGCGGCACGAGACGGACCAGGTGCGGCCGCCCAGGAGCGGCTCGATCGCGGCCTGCGCCTGCCGGGCCGCCTGCGCGTCGCGGAACTCCAGGCGCACCTGCTGCTCGTAGGTCGGCATCGGGAACTCGAACCGATACGAAGGCAGCACGCCGGCCCGGTCCGGGTCCATCACGCGAAACCACGCCGAGACGCAGTAGAGCTTCCCCGCCTGCACCGGGAAGGCCTGCCGCGCCTGGCCGCCGTACCAGACGGCCACGCAGTTGCGCCCCTGGCGCGCCACGGAACCGTCGCGGCTGTAGCGCTCCGGCGGCAGCGGGCCTGTGAAGCGCCAGCCGGCGGGGCGACCATCGGCGCCGACCTCCTCGAAGCCGCCGTTCGTGACCGCCGCGCCCTCGACCTCAACGTCGTCCGCCCAGACCAGGCGCACGTCCTCCGGCACGGTTCGCTCGTAGTACTCGGACTGGAGGTCTATGTCCACCTGGCCGTCGGCCTCCGCGACGACCTCCAGATAGATGCGCTCCCAGTCCTTGCCCAGCCGCTTCTCGCAGGTCGCACCGGTCAGTTCCTTGCCCTGGCTCAGCCACGTCAGTCGGCCCACGGCCGCCCCCGGCGACCCCTGGACCTGAACCAGGTTGAACGCCTCGCCCACGACGTAGAGGTCGAGGCGGCCCGCCGTTCCTTGGCGCGCCGCGACCTGGGCTGAGAGGGCCCTCGCCCCCGCCAGCACCAGGCCGAGCACAAACGCTGCTGCGAGCATCTTCACGGCGTGTTCCTCCGTTTGTGTGGTTCGTTGCCGGCACTCGGCTCGGCGCGCCCCAATCATACCGGACAACGCCGTAACCGCCAACAGCACGCCGCCGGGCGTCGTGAGCGCCGCCGGACTGCCCCCTCTCCGGGATACTCTCCGCTAGGGCGTGGGCCGGCGATGTTGGCTGAGGGACGGGGCCTCTGATATGATATGTGCTCCTTCTGGCGCCGCGTTCGTGGGCGGCAAGGGCGCGGGAATAGGCAATGAGCATCGCGCATTTCGCCATCGTCATGGCGTTCCTGTTCCCCCTCCTCGTCATCTTTGGCAGGCGCATCGAGAAGACGCGCAAAGAGAGGGCGCAGGAGCCCGGCCCCGCCGCGCCGGAACGGCCCGCGCGTCCCGTGCAGGTCTCCTCGCCCGAGCCGCTTCGGCCGGCGTTTCCGTTGGCAACGTTTGTCAGCATCCCGACATCGCCTCCCGAGGACCGGTTCGTGCGGCTGGCCATGGCGCGGAAGGTCCTGGACCGCGACCGCCTGCGCACTCTGATGGACTTCCAGGCCCAGAAGCGCGCCCAGGGAACGATGATGCCCGTCTGGGACTGCGCCGTCCTGCTCAACTTCCTTGACCTGCCACTGGTCGAGAGGCTCCGCGACGAGGCCGGCGACCTGGAAGTGGACGTCCTCGGAGACTTCAGCATCATCCGCAAGCTTGGCGAGGGGGGCATGGGCACCGTCTGGCTTGCGGCGAGCCCGCAGGACGAGCTGGTCGCCGTCAAGGTGCTCTCTCCCCAGCTTGCCAGGCAGCGGCCTTACGTCACGCGCTTCCTGCGCGAGGCGCAGGCGGCCATCAAGCTGCGCGATCAGAACATCGTCCGCGGCATTGCGGTCGGCGAAGACCGCGGCCGCTACTACTTCGTCATGGAGTTCGTTGCCGGCAAGAGCGCGCGGCAGATGATCGAGGAGATGGGGGTGCTCCCGGTTGACGACGCCTCCAGCATCATCCTCCAGGTGGCCGCGGGGCTCTCGCACGCCCACGCGAAGGGCATCGTCCACAGGGACATCAAGCCGGGTAACATCCTCGTGAGCCGCCAGGGCGTGGCCAAGCTTGCCGACCTCGGCCTGGCGCGCCAGACGCAGGCCGACCTCACCGCTCTGACCCGGACCGGCATCGGCATGGGGACGCCCGAGTACGCCGCGCCGGAACAGCTCCTGGACGCCGCCCGTGCGGACGAGCGCAGTGACATCTACTCCCTCGGCGCTACCTGGTATCACATGGTCACGGGACGGCCGCCGTTCAGCGGGGCAAGCGCCCTCGAGATCTACCAGAAGCACGCGGGCGAGCCGTTGCGACCGCCCAAGGCGTGGAGGACGGACCTGCCCGACTCCGTGTCGCGCACCATCGAGCGCATGATGGCCAAGGCGCCGGCAGACCGCATCCCCACGGCGCTGGAAGCCGGGCGCATCATCCGCGAGGACTGCCTCGGCCAGAGGCGCGCCCCCGTCCCGGCCGAGCGCGAGACGCCCTCCAGCGGGGAGACGCTCTGGGAAGTGGAAGTCCGCGCCGGCTACGGCACCCGGCGCCAGAACCTCTTCCTCTCCGAGGTCAAGGAGCGGATCCGGGGCGGCCAGATCGTCGCTGACACCCCCGTTCGCCCGGTCGGCTCCGACGCGGACTACCAGCCCGCCGCCTCCATCCCTGAGCTTCGGCGCGAGTTGCCGCACGGACTTTGACTTGCCGCTCCCACGCACTTAACATAGTGCCGTCCGGGCCTGCTGCGGCGCGGGCCGGCCTCTCCTTCGCAGTCGCATGATGCTCCTGAGTTTCCATAAATGCTCGACATAGCGCTCATCCGCGAGAGACCGGACTACGTCAAGGACGGCATGCGGAAAGTCGGCGAGGACCCGGCCGTCATTGACTGCGTGCGCGAACTCGACGCGCAGTGGCGCCAGGCTCTCACGCAGACGGAGCCGCTCAAGGCCGAGCGGAACCGGCAGTCGAAGTCCGTCGCGACGATGCCGAAGGGCCCTGACCGTGACGCCGTGATCGTCCGGATGCGGGACCTGGGGGATAAGGTCAGGGGGCTCGATGCTGCCGCCGCGGACCTCCGCGAACAGCTCGACGAGCTGATGCTCCGCATCCCCAACATCCCCCACGAGGATGCGCCGGTCGGCAAGGACGAGACGGAGAATGTCCTTGTCCATGCGGAAGGCGAGCTGCCGTCCTTCGCCTTCGACCCGAAGCCCCATTGGGAACTTGGCCCGGCACTCGGCATCCTGGACTTCGACCGCGGTGTCAAGCTGAGCGGCTCCCGCTTCTACGTCCTGCTGCGCGATGGGGCGCGACTCCAGCGCGCGCTCATCAGTTGGATGCTGGACCTCCACGTCCGGCGCCACGGTTATACGGAGGCCTATCCGCCGTACCTGGTGAACGGCAGGTGCCTCATAGGCACGGGCAGCCTGCCCAAGTTCGCGGACAACCTCTACCACGACGCCGAGGAGGACCTCTGGCTTATCCCCACCGCGGAGGTGCCGCTGACCAACTTGCACCGGGACGAGGTGCTGCCCGAAGGGGAACTGCCCAGGCGCTACGTGGCCTA
>Ga0315291_10003965_pt1 | contig 19002 bp, 6 predicted proteins | sample YL17G12_20_MG_FD_203070 | JGI IMG/M metagenome (GOLD analysis project Ga0315291, IMG submission 203070) | Sediment microbial communities from Yellowstone Lake, YNP, Wyoming, USA - YL17G12_20 | ecosystem: Environmental > Aquatic > Freshwater > Lake > Sediment | place: USA: Wyoming | collected...
CATCGGTTACCTCAACGACACCTGGGCCTACGACTACACCAGCAACACCTGGACGAACCGAAATCCCGCTAATCCTCCGTCCGCCCGTTGTTTCCACGCCCTAGACTACGACGCTTTCTGCAAGAAGGCGATCCTCTTCGGGGGATTCAGCACCAGTGGCAACCTCAACGACACCTGGGCCTACGACTACGACAGCAATACTTGGACTAACCGCAATCCATCCAATCCCCCGCCTGCCCGCAGCAGTCCCTTCATGGCCTTCAACTACACAGATGGCAAGATGGTCCTCTTTGGGGGACGCAACGCCAGCGGTTACCTCAACGACACCTGGACCTTCGACTGCGACAGCAACTCCTGGGCGAACCGCAACCCCGCCAACGCTCCACCGGCGCGTGACGGCCATGCCCTGGTCTATGACATCTCCGCCGGCCAGGTGATCCTCTTCGGGGGGAATACCGGCAGCGTCTACCTCAACGACACCTGGGCGTATCCCTTCAGCGCTAGTGCCTGGACCAATCGCAATCCCACCGACCCCCCGCCCGCTCGCTATGGTCACGCCCTGGCCTACGATGTCTTCTCTAGCAAGGTGATCCTCTTCGGGGGTTACAATGGCAGCTACCTCAACGACACCTGGGCTTACGACTATGCCACCAACAGTTGGACAAACCGAAGCCCTGCCAATCCCCCGCCCGCTCGCTGCTTTCACGGCTTGGTTTTCAACCAAGCCGCCCAGAAGGTGATCCTCTTCGGGGGATGGAACGGCAGCACCCTCAATGACACCTGGGCCTACGACTACGCCTCTAATACCTGGACCAATCGCAACCCGACCAACCCCCCGTCGGCCCGCAGCGTTCACGCTCTGGCCTACAATCTCCAATTCGGCAAGGTGATCCTCTTCGGGGGATTTGGTAGCAGCCCCCTTAACGACACCTGGGCCTACGACTACTTCACGAACACTTGGACCAATCGCAACCCCGCCAACCCCCCACCCGGCCGCAGCGAACACGCCCTGGCTTACTACTACACCGACGATAAGGTGATCCTCTTCGGAGGATATGGTAGTGGCCTTCTCAACGACACCTGGGCTTATGACTACGCCTCTAATACCTGGACCAACCGCAACCCGACTAACCCTCCGCCCGCCCGCTACGGTCACGCCCTGGCAAACTACTACAGCCACGGCAAAGTGATCCTCTTCGGGGGGAATAACGGCAGCATCTACCTCAACGACACCTGGGCTTACGATTACAGTACCAACAGATGGACGAACCGCACCTCAGCCGTCTCCCCGCCCGTCCGTGCCTATTTGGCCCTGGCCTACAATGTTGACGACAATAAGGTGATCCTCTTCGGGGGATACAACGGCAGCTACCTCAACGACACCTGGGTTTATTCCTCCATGCGGCTCTTCTGCAATTGCACGGAAGGCTGGAACATGATCACCGTACCCTTGCTGTTGGAGGATCCCCGGCCGGATGCCCTGTTCCCCGTCGGTTGGCCGATGTTCGCCTGGGATGCCCTAAACAACCGATATCTGGGTCGCAGCCAAATTACCCTAGCTGCAGGTGTCGGCTATTGGCTGAAAGCGACCTCCACGCAGACACTCACCCTCGAAGGGCCGCCCAATGAGCAAGTGAGCACTTCTATTTCCCTCTCCTCGGGGTGGAACCTGATCGGCACACCCTACCCCCAGGGGGTGTCTTGGATGTATGTTCACGTGACTAGGGGAGGGGAGACCAAGACCCTCGCTGCGGCCAGAGTGGCGGGCTGGATCGGTCCCTTCTACCGCTGGACGGGAACCCGGTATGAATCCCTCTCCGGCGCGGACCTTTTCCAGCCCTTGGCCGGCTATTGGATGAGGGTGTTCGTGGAGGGGTGTGCGATCGTGTTCCCCCAGCCGTAGAATCGAAAACCATACCAGAGGAATCTGATAGAAGGGTTCGGTTTCCAGAGCCCTTCTTCATTCCGATCTCGGAATCACCTCGGCAAAAACTGATTCCATTCTCTGAATTCTTGGATAACATTGGTATAAGTAAGCCTTGTAAACGGCTCTAGTGGCTTTGTGCCGAAGGGGCGATCCGATGATGAGGCCAACACAATCTATGGGATACTCAGTATCAAGCTCCCACGGCTATCCAGAGCTCTTAGGGAATCGTAGGATGGATATAGGATCGACCCGCCCTCCTACGATGAATCGTCTCATCCAGCAGAAGGATTGACAGGACCATCTGTGGGGGACACTATTTAGCGAAGGGAGTTTCCGTGGAGGGTCTCGATCTTTCACAGTAGAAGACAACAAAATTCCTAACTTACTGCTACCCTCCGCACTCCTCAAATTGCCTGTGGAGGTGCAGAAGTGCTAACAAGGGGTAGATTCCGGAAGCTGCATCGTTCCTCAGTTGTTTTTCTGTTAGTATCCCTCTGCATCCTCTCGTCCTTTTCGACTACTTCAGGACAGACCGGTTTGAGTGAAACACCAATTTCCTCCTACGCAGCAGAGGATTCCGCTCAATTAAGCTTCGAGAATAGTGATCTGCTGTCAACAGCTCAACCGTCTGGTCCGCTTGACCCCGAAGCCCAAGCCGCCGTGGATGCCGCCCAAGCTTCGCTGGAAGCAAATCAATTACCCTACGGTGACATTTCCACGGACGATCTCCTCGGCAACTCCCTGCAATTGCTCCTTAGCCCTATGCCCGCACTTAGTGGGCATGGTCTGGCCTACGACGCCTCCGCCGGCAAGGTGATCCTCTTCGGTGGATTTGGAAGTGGTGGTTACCTCAACAACACCTGGGTCTATGCCTACGCCACTAATACCTGGACCAATCGAAACTCGACCAACCCTCCGCCGGCCCGTGCCTATCACGCACTAACCTATGATGCCTCCACCGGGAGAGTGGTGCTCTTCGGTGGATTAAACGGTGGTGGTTACCTCGACGATACCTGGGCTTACGACTACGCCACCAACAGCTGGGCCAACCGCAACCCGTCCTATCATCCGCCAGCTCGCCGGGAGCATGCCCTAGCCTACGATGCCTCCACTGGCAGGGTGGTGCTCTTTGGGGGATACAACAGTGGCAACCTCAACGACACCTGGGCCTATCACTACGCCAGCAACAGCTGGACCAACCGCAGCCCAGCTAACCCTCCGCCCGCCCGCTACGGTCACGCCCTGGCCTACGACTCTGCCGCCAATAAGGTGGTGCTCTTCGGGGGATACCACAGCGGGTATCTCAACGATACCTGGGCTTACGACTACTCCACCAACACCTGGACTAACCGCAATCCGGCCAACCCTCCGCCCGTTCGAAGCGGCCAAGCTCTAGCCTACGATGCCTCCGCCGGCAGGGTGATGCTCTTTGGGGGATACAACAATAGCAGTAGTTATCTCAACGACACCTGGATGTATACCTACACCACTAACACGTGGGCTAACCGCAACCCGACCATCCCTCCGCCGGCTCGTTGTATGCACGCTCTGGCTTATGACGCCTCTGTCGGCAGGGTGGTGCTTTTCGGAGGATTAGACATTAACGGTTACCTCAACGACACCTGGGCGTATGACTACATCATCAACAGTTGGACCAACCGCAACCCGACCATCCCTCCGCCCGTTCGAAGCGGCCAAGCTCTAGCCTACGATGCCTCCACCGGTAAGGTGATCCTCTTTGGGGGATTAAGCAGTAGCTTGCTCAACGACACCTGGGCCTATGACTCCGCCACGCACAGTTGGACCAACCGTAACCCGGCCAACCCTCCGCCGGCTCGCACTGACCACGCCATGGTCTATGATGCCTCCGCCGGCAGGGTGCTCCTCTTCGGCGGATGGCAGGGGAGCTATCTCAACGACACCTGGGCCTATGACTATGCCAGCAACACCTGGACCAACCGCAACCCAACCAACCCTCCGCCCCCCCGTTATGGGCACGCCCTGGCTTACGGCGGGGGGAGAGAAGGTCGGGTGATCCTTTTCGGGGGATACAATGGTAGCTACCTCAACGACACCTGGGCGTACAATTATTCCATCAACACTTGGACCCTCTACAACCCAGCAAACCCTCCGGGTGCCCGTTCAATGCATGCCCTCGCTTACGACTCCGCTGTCAATAGAATGATGCTTTTCGGGGGCTACAATGGTAGCTACCTCCACGACACCTGGATGTATAGCTACCTCACCGACACGTGGACCCCCTATGGGCCTTCCAGCTCCCCACCAGGCCGCGCCGACCACGCTCTAGCCTACGACGCCTCCGCCGGCAAGATGATCCTCTTTGGGGGATACAACAGCAACTATCTCAACGACACCTGGGTCTATGACTACGCCAGTAACAGGTGGACCAACTGCAACCCGACTTGGTACCCATCGGTGCGAAGAGACCACGCCCTGGCCTACGATGCCTCCGCCGGCCGGGTGATCCTCTTCGGTGGATACAACAACAACTACCTCAACGACACCTGGACGTATAACTATACCGCCAACAGCTGGACCAGCCTGTGGCTCTCCCATTCCCTCACGGATGGCTGGAACATGATCACTGTCCCGTTGCTGTTGGGTGATCGCCGGCCGGATGCCGTGTTCCCAGCCGGGTGGCCGATGTTCGCCTGGGATGCCTCAAACAACCGATATCTGGGTCGCAGCCAGATCATCCTGACTGTGGGAGAGGGCTATTGGCTGAAGGTTCCTTCCATGCAGATACTCATCCTCGAGGGACAATCCAATGGGCAAACCAGCACTTCCATTTCCCTTTCCGCTGGGTGGAACCTGATCGGCACCCCCTACCACCAAGCCGTGGCCTGGGGTTCCGTGACCATGACCCGGGGAGGGGAAAGCAAGACCCTCGATGCGGCAAGAGCGACTGGCTGGGTAGGGCCGTTCTACCGTTGGACGGGGACACGCTACGATTCCCTCTCCGGCGCGGGAGCCTTTGAACCCTTAGCCGGGTACTGGATGAGGGTGTTCGTAGAGGGATGTGCGATAGTTTTCCCCCAACCGTAAGGTCTAGAAACAAACAAAACAATCTACGAGAAAGGCTCTGAAAAAAGGCCTTTCTTAGTTCCAGGCCTTCAATCACTTCAGGTAGGACTAGTTTTATTTTCTGAATAGTTCTTGTTGGTCTTGGTACAAAAGAGCCTTCTAACTGTCTCTGGTGGCTAATTTCTTGTGCCGAAGGAGCGAGTCGAACGAAGTACCACTAATCCTGGAAGGGAAGGTGACGATAAGCATTAGATAGATTTCTTTGAGGGGGATAAGGAACAGATAAGCTCTATAAAGGGCAGATCCCTTAGAGATGTTCTTCAAATACAATTGCCTAGTCATTATTGAACAGACTCATATCATTATCAAACGGGCATTCCTAGGATTCTTTGAGCTCCGGTGCAGCTGGTTGAATTTATTTTACTAGAGCAGCTTCCTGGGACTTAACTGGGGTTGATATCTACCGAAGGAAGGAAATGATACCGGGGAAGATATTAGGGAAAGGAGGTGATGGAAATGGCAGAGTTCGTCGTATTTCACCATTTGCTACCCCCCACACCGTTTTCAGAACGTGAGCCTGTCGCCAAGGCCACGAAAAAGTACTCCGCGCCAGAAGCCAACTGGGTCAGCACCTGGAATGCGCTAGACGAGCAAGACAATATAACCAAGATCTACAGTGAATGAGACGCAAGAAGATGTGAAATCCAGCTATGCTATGAAGAGCTAGGTAGCTGAGTAGTTACAATATGGGAGGGAATGGAAATGGAAGATTTACCAAGGGGGCTTGCATCATCTAACGCAAGCAAAATAGCGAAAAGGCTGGGATCAATTTCCGGCGGTAGAACATTAGATATTGCCACAGCAGGAGGAGGGTTCATTGACACTCTCATGAAGACTTTAAAGGATTATGATTCTTTTGTGGGAATAGACTGTTGGACTTCAGCCACCTCAAGAAAAGAGATGAAATCTGCAAAAAAGCGGTTTGAAGGAAAACCCGTGCGATTCTTTGAGATGAACGCCGAGAATTTGAAGTTTGAAGATAAATCTTTTGATACTGTTTGCATATCCCATGCTCTGCATCATCTTGCATGTATGAGCAAGGTTTTGGACGAGATGAAGCGAGTACTTAGGAACGGTGGCAATTTCATACTTCAAGAGGCTTACTGTGATGGAGACCAAACTGAGGCGCAGAAAGCAGATATACTTGAGCATGTATGGGAAGCGCAAATCGATACCTTGCTCGGCATCACCCATAATAAGACCCTCACCAAGCAGAGGATCATAGACATTACCAATAGCTTGAAGTTGAACGAGTTGGAAATCTTCGATTCCACGCATTCCCTTGATTGTCTGTTCTGTAAGAGGAAACATGAGTGTGAAGACCCAAAGAATCAAACAACACTTCACGATTTGATCAAGGAGATTGCCGATACCATCAAAAGGATAGAGAATCACACCGATTTGGAAACACGGAATTACCTAATAGAAGAGGGAGAGAGAATCAAGGAAACAATAGCAAAGTCTGGTTCAGCATCAGCATCATTTTTGTTTATTGTTGGAAGAAAATAGTATGTATTCTGAATATTGCTATTGGTACCGGTTCTAGAGGGCGAAGCGTCTACCTATATCTTGAACAGTCTGGTGCCACCATAATTGGCGAAACCACAGTGGGGACTGCCAATAGCCCAACCGTCCGTTCCGCTTAGCCTCCAGGACCAGGTTTCCGTTACTGAGCGGAGATCAAGGCTCTCGATGCGGCCAAAGCGGCGGGTTGGATCGGGCCCTTCTATTGCTGGACGGGGACACGCTACGAATCCCTCTCCAGCGGGGGGACCTTCCAGCCCTTGGCCGGCTATTGGATGAGGGTTTTAGTGGAGGGGTGTGCGATCGTGTTCCCGCAACCGTAGAACTACAATCATCAAAACAATTCGGAAAGGAGCAGCTTATGATCAGCGGGATCGGAAGCGAAAGGCTATGCACAGATTTTCCAGCGCGCAATGCATAGAGTGGGGGGAGGGCTTACCCGCGTCCGCCGGGTAACTTAGCTTGAGACCGCTAGGCGGAGCTTTGGGGTCTTGAGTTGAGCATAACCTCTCGTTGGAAGTCAGGGGATCACATTGTTTTACGAGGTGTATGGCGTCGAAAATTATGGTGGGCTCAGTCAGCGACCGTGGTACGGGATGACCCGGACTTGATTGCACTATACTGGCCAGCGGGCACTCCACAAAAAGTCCCGAAAGGGCGACTTGCACCCAAGGAGTTGTTATCAACAGAGCCGGTGGCTCTCAGAGACTGCAAGTGGGTGAACACGGATGTGCTGATGTTGGCTATGCCTGGGACAGCGCACGCAGTGTACGCGATGTGGGAGAAGGGGCACTCAAGCTTTGGGTGCTGGTACATTGACCTGCAAGAGCCTCTTCGTCGAACACCCATCGGTTTCGATACCATGGATCACCTGTTGGACATCGTGGTCAGTCCTGACCGGTCTGAATGGCGGTGGAAGGACAAGGACGAATTCATGGAAGCGGTAGCGATAGGAGTGTTTTCTGTGAAGGAGGCGTGTGCCATTCGCACGGAAGGGGAGCGAGTGATTGGGCTGTTGCGGGCAGGTGAGTCACCGTTTTGTGATGGTTGGGAGAGATGGTCACCGCCGGCGGAATGGGAGATACCCGCCTTTCCGGCGGGTTGGGACACCATAACAATAGACGATGATGATTCAACTTGATGGAAACCTACCCAACAACCGCACGCAGCCGGTTTATTTGAATTAATTTAAAAGATAACTAATCATTCTAATTGGCTCTGGTGGCCAATTCTGGTGCCGAAGGGGCGAGTCGAACGATGTACCACTGATCTTGGAAGGAAAGGTGACCATCAGCATTAGATAGCTTCCCTTCAATGAACCATCGACCCGAATCTAAGGTTTGAACAAGATCAGACTGCAACCGCTTTGTTTCGCCTTTAACCAATACCCCTTCCCCGTTTGGAATCCAACCCCGAATTTGGCATTGCCGTAGCCACTGCCCGTCCAGTAGTAGGCCACGCCCGCGATCAGATTCTGATTGGCTGCCTCGTCCAAGGAAAAGTCGTTCCCTTGGTAACGAATTCGGGGAGCGTCCCAAGCGAAGTTGCCAGGGTAGGGTACCCCGATGATGTTCCAACCGGTAGCCAACGGGATCGTGGTCTCGAAGTCCGTGACAGAGATCCCACTCACTTCGATATTCAGCGGACTATTACCGGGCAGCTTTAGCCAATAGCCATTACCCATAGCCAGGTTCACCTGTCCCCCGCCCAGGTATCTGCTGTTGATCCCGTCCCAGGCGAAGAGCACCCAGCCTTGGGGAAGAGCGCTAAACACTTCCAATGGCCTAGGGCTGGTGATCAGCGGAAGGGAGATCAGGTTCCAGCCTCCGTTCAAGGAAAGGGTAGTGCTGGCGGTGACTGCCTCCACCAGAGCGAGCGGTGTTCCCCGCAGGTAGACGGCGGGGACATGGCCGATGAGGGTCTCACGTTCCAGGTCGTTGACCTGGGGATCGGCTGGCCGCCAGACCGAGCCGTCCCAATAGCGGAAGGAGCCGGGTACTTTGAGGGATGGACGTTCCGGGGTGCTGTAACGAACGATCACCGTCACCGTACCCGTGTATTCCTGCTCCGGGGAGAAGCAGACATCGAGGTACTGGAGGATCGGTTCGTTCGGAGTGGTGGTGCCCGTCGGCTGTCCCTGGTAGATCCCTCCCCAGACGGTGCCAGTGCCGGTGACGGCGATCTGGACCCCGGTTCGGGGCAAGGTACCGACCCCCATTGGCTCCCCGGTCTGAGCCAAGTTGGTGACGCCAGTCTGTACCGGAGCGCTCTCCTGCACCACGGTCAGCTGGCCGGTCTTGGTGGCCAAGACCCAGTTGGTCCCTTCCTCAATCAGGGAGAATGCCGTGCGGTGCATGCCCACGGGGGCGGAGGCGCTCACCGTCAAGCGGAAGTGGCAGTGCTTACTCTCCCCTGGCTGGAGCGAATACCCCGCGTCCATCCAGAGGTAGCTGCCTCCGGTTCCGTCGGAGGTTGGAGTGACGGTGATCCACGCGTCCGGCGCATTGGGATTCTGATATTGGGCCAAGGAGATCAGGCTCGGATCGAGGTTGATCAGCTGCAATCGGGCCCGCACCTGTTGCGGCACTCCCCCGTTCTCAGTCGCCGGGTTGTTCATGACGCCGCCCAGCACCGCCTCTACGGTGTTTCCCGCCTCCACCGGTTGGTAGAGATCCAGATCCGTGAAGTACAGGCTAGGGGAAATGAAGCGGTAGAGGCCGCGCTGATTCCCCAGGAACAAGTACCCGGGATTGTTTGGTTCTACGCCCATCCAATTGAAGCGTTTATTGATTAGTCCCTGATTCATCGGGTCCCAGTTAGTTCCACGATTTTTTGACCAATAGACACCTTTACCGAAGTAGCCAACATAGACCAAGTCTGGGTTTTGTGGATGCATCGCGATGAATTCTGCTGCGCATGGCTCACCCACCAGGCTCCACCCGGCACCACCATTCATCGTTTCAGCACCACCAGTAATCGTTTTGTATACTCCATCCCATGTCGCAGCGTACAAGATCAATGGGTCATCCTTGTCCATCACGATCTTGGGGCACCAAGCCTGGGTGGGAAAACCCGAATTCATTTCTATCCAATGGAACCCGCCGTCTGCAGATCGGAAGATCCCGGCCTCCCGAACACTTGCATAGAGAACCGGGGGGATGTCAGGATCTCTGTGATCAACGACGATGGAATCGACCCATTTGTCAGGGGAGCCCGGTCTCAAACCGTTGTTTCGTTGGGACCACAATCCATCCTCATAGATGTAGACACCCCCGGTGCAGGTCCCTGCGAAAAGACGACCTGGCGTTGTTGGGTCACATACCAGCGTCCGCACGCCAGAATTCGGCCAAACGAATTCCTCTACCGGCAATCCACTATTCATGGGATACCAGTTTTCCCCACTATCTGTGGTACGATAGACTCCGCTTCCGAATCCTTGAGCTTCGTATAAGGTATTTGCATCAAAAGGATCTACGACAAGCTCCACGCCCTCGGCATAAATACCGCTGGCACTCTTCGTCCAGTTCATTCCACCATCTAGCGATTTGAGCATTGGGTCCCAGTAGGGACCGCTGTAAAAAGCAAAAAGAGTGTTTGTTCTCGTTGGGGAGGCCGCTCCTCCAAACGCTCTACCGAACCCAATGTTGCTGGGGTTCCAAGTCACTCCTTGATCCTCGGAAAGAATGATCGACTCATACCAATTCGACATCAGGATTTTCGATGAGTTAGAAGGGTCGATTGCGATGCCTACACCAGTCAGTATTGGATCCAAACGAGTCCAGGTGTCTCCCCCATCCGTGGATTTGAATAATCCGTTCGAATTCTCTGTCGCCGGTAATGGAGGCCACGCGTTGCTTGCATAGAGAATGCCTGGATTGTTGGAGTCGATGGCGATTACCTCTGCGCAGGGTGCAGTGAATCCGGTGCTCGCATGTGTCCATGTTTGTCCTTCCGTATAGGAGCAACGATAGATACCATTTTCATGGGTGCCACAATATAGGTAGTGATTGGTGGCGGTACTTGGCGTGAACGCCAGGTAGCGGGTATCCAGAGGTGTCTGGAGCCCGTCATTCATAGAAGCCCAACTATCGCCTCCATCAAGAGATCGGAAAACTCCTTCACCGCCAGATGTATAGAAAGATCCACCCGTGGCAGCATAGATGCGTTGTGAGTTGAGGGGATCAATCGTAATGGACAACACGGCCGCTGAAGTGGATAAACCAGTCTGGCTCCAAGTATCACCAGAATCGGTGGAGCGGAAGACACCACCCCCGCCGCCGTTCCCTACATAGATGATGCTGGGATCGTTAGGGTCGATGGCAATGCATCGTAAACCACCTGTACTAGTAGCGATTTGCTCCCAGCTTGCCCCGTCATCGGTGCTTCGGAATACGCGGTCTCCAATTGCGAAGACTGTTGATGTTCCTGACACCCAAGCAAATTCCCAGATGTTTGTGCTGGACATCACGCCTACATCTGGTTCCCAAGTTTGCCCTCCATCGGTGGAACGGTAACAGCCACCATCAGCTGCTCTTCCAGCCAACACAATGTTTGAATCGTTTGGCTTGATGGCAACCGCCACGACTCCACTGCCTCCATTAATCCCGGCTGTCAAGGGTTCCCATGCCTTGAAATCCCAGATGTCAAAGTTCGCATCGGATTCATCGACGATCCCAGGAGTGCCAATGCTGCTGATGCGGATGCGACAAGCGGAAGAAATCGAACCAGTGATCGTCCATTGGTACGATCCGTCATTCTCCGTGGGATCGATGAGCGCTTTCCATGTCCCTTTTTCGTTGTACGAAATCTCGATTCTTACCTCCCCCGTCACCCCAGAACTGGTCCAGGTGACCTGCTGAGTGGAACCTCGTTGCCAGAATTCCCCGCCGTTGGGAGAGAGAACTTGAATGGAGGGAGAATCCACATTGGGGTTTTGATAAGAGGTTGTAGCCGTTAGATAACTCGCTTGCGGCAAGATGAATGAGAAGAGCATCGCAAAGACTAACATAACTGCCACCCGCTTAGGCAATGTACCCATGTCTTCCTCCCGGTTCTTGTAAGTTGAATGAAGAAGGACTCCCGTTTTTCAAGGAGAGTGTAGGAAGATAGATCTTATGCGTCAATCGAAGAATAAACATCAGAATTGCCCTTCTCATGCCCATTGGCTCGCCTGTCTAGAGCGCTTACGCTGGAGGATTCCTGATATAACTACGGTTTCCAGAACACCAATTCGCAACCACTTTGTTTCACATGCAGCCAATATCCCTTACCGGCTTGGAATCCTCCACCGAATTTGGCATTGCCGTAGCTACTACCCGTCCAATAGTAGGCCACACCCGAGATCAGGTTCTGGTTGACTGCTTCATCCAAAGTAACATCGTTCCCTTGGTAACGAATCCGGGGAGCGTCCCAAGCATAGTTGTCAGGGTAGGGTACACCGATAATGTTCCAACCGGTAGACAACGCGATCGCTGTTTCGCTTTCTTCAGATAGAATTCCCATAACCTCATAATCCACCGGATTGCTTCCGGGCAGTTTAAGCCAGTAGCCATTGCCCAGGACCAGAGTCACCTGGCCCCCACCCAGGTATCGAGAGTTGGCCGCATCCCAGGCAAAAAGCACCCAGCCGGAGGGAAGGCCTGAAAAAACGCTGGCGGAGGTTGAGGATTCCGGCTGCAACGGAAGGGAGATCAGGTTCCAATTCTGAGAGAGGTTTAATTGATAAGTAATTGACCCACTTGGAATTGTAGAAAAACTTTGATCAGAACCATAGCCGATACCAGTGTTGTTTTGAGCTACCAGTCGAAAGTGGTATATCTTTTCAGGTTCTAATGGGCCAATATTCTGGAAAAAAGCGATGGGAGTTCCTCCATCACCTACCTGTTGGTGAAGTGTGCTTTGGTCGTACGCAGTGGAGTTACCCCATTCGAACCAGGCTTCGCAAGCCTGTCCTCTCGGATTGACAATTCCTTTAAGGGTAGCGGACGTCGATTGAATCCCGGAGGCAATCCCGGTGACTACATCTGGTGGAAGGTCCACAAGCGTGGCCGCTAGCGAGCGAAAATGAGCTGTCGCTTCTAGCTTTCCGGAGGCAGAGGGGACATAGTTCCAGTGGACAACACCATTCTCATCAGTAATGCCGGATAGCACTAGGACCGTAGGGGAGGTGACGATGGTGGTGATTGTATACCCCATCAAGGGAATGCCCTGGGCATTCTTGATTTGGCTTTCGAGTTGGACCGGAACTCCCGCAGAGAGATTCCGGTACGAGCTAGATAGAGTGAGCGTTGTAGCCAGATAATCACCAGAGATTGGCAGCACTTGAACTGTTGCAGTGGACGTGAAGACGCCATTTCCCGTGGAACGCTGCACGGAGCAATTTCCGGAAGTATCCTTGACTCGCGCCTCCAACCGATGAATGCCTAAACTCAAGGGCTCTACCTCTGCCCACCAGGTGCTAGTACCGGTGGCCAGACTCCAGCTTCCCAAATCAATTCTCCATTCTACCCGTTGAATTCCCTTGTTATCCGTGGCCGTGCCTATTGCTACAAAGGGTTCACCTTCCATGATGTGTCCGCTAAGAGGAAAAATAATCTCAGAAACTGGCAAGACATTGTCACCGATATCATCCGAGGGATCCCAAAGGTTTCGACCTGCCGTGTATTCAGAGCCATCTGACTCTCCTCCACCGTCCGTGTCAGGATTGTTCGGTAAGGAGAGCCAGCTCATTGTTACCTTGGGTAATTTGTAGATCTCAAGCTCCACTGGGTTAGCGAAATAGTCGGACGCCTCGGTTGAGCCAACTGCGCAGGGAGACACAAGGATTTTTGCGTGATCCCCTATCGCATTCAAGGGAATGACCAATTCCACGAATTTCCCGGCACATCCTCTCAGAAGGTTTGTTTTTACTTCGAGGCCAGTTACATAATCGATTAGTCTTACACCAGTTGCTCTGACTTCCGCCAGATACTCGGTACTAGAATCGAGGTCTGTACAAACATGAAAATCAAATCCCCACGGAGCATTGGTAGCAGGAGGATCATGCACGGTGAGCAAAAATGCCACACAATCCAACTTGTCATCCTTTGCTGCATATAGTTCCTTTAAGTCCGTCCCTTGACCTCCTTTTGTATCTCCCTGAGGATCAGTGGCCAATGGTGGCAAGGAATAAGATTCCCAATCCATGCTTTCTCCGTCAACCGTGATTCCCTCACCACTTCCCCGAAGCTCCAGTCCGTCGGATAGTCCATCGAAATCGGTATCTGGATTTAGGGGATCAGTAAAACTAGCTATTTCCTCAAAATCAGATAATCCATCCCCATCGCTATCTGGAAGGGATAAATTTGTCCCTGCCTGTCGCTCCGAGGTGTCCCAAAGGCCGTCTCCGTCTGAATCAGTGCGAATTAGCTCATCCGGATAAGGGATGGTGTCATAGATATAGGAGTTAAAAAAACTTTCCCAGCTAGAGGTAGTTAATGTTTCGAGAGCCGTTTGCAGGTCATCTACGGTATACCATACGATGCCAGAACTGGACTTTGGTAACGCATAACGCAGGAATTGAAATAGAGAGTCCAGAGTCCCCTGATGCTTAGTTATTATGTCAATCGCTGAAGAGAAGAGGGCATATAACGAGCTGGCATTTCTCCACTTCAATCCGATATTTTCGATCGGCGCGAGCGGAATTCCTTCTTTTGCTAGGAATTCTAACCAACCCTCGTAATTCTGTAATATGAATTTTTGAAATACTGTGAGGTTATAGTCGTAAGGCGGCTGCGAGGTTTGGAGGCCGCCCCGCTGTTTTACGAAGGTACTCGCCCTGGGCCACATTGTCGAACGCCATTGATAGAAAATATTGAAACCCTCTGTTCCCCAATAGCCTCCACCTCCTTGGGCACACACAACATCTGCTGCCCACGCATGCCCCATCTCATGATGTCCATCGTCGTTATCAATCAACGCATGGTCACTCCACATACTATTGATAGAGCCTCCAAAGTGACTTATTGGAACTATATTAGAGCCTGGTGGGTCTAAAAACCAAGTATAGTTTGGAAGTAGTAGGGGTCCCAAGCACCGGTTTTGCTCAGCAGCAAAGGTGAAAAAGGTAGATAAACGAATGGGAGTTTCAAGTAGATCCCGTTGGGGAACGACAAGTGAATATACCGTGCCATCGATTACTTGCCTGAAAACGTGAACTTCATCTAGAGAACCTAACCCGATCAATGCTTGATAGATAGTGGAAACTCCCATCCGAAAACCACTGTCGCTTTCGGGAGCGGGAACCCATGCCTCCCAGCCTATAGGAAGTTGAAATTCTAGATCTATCTGGAAGGGATTGTCTACATAATTTGTTCCCAAAACTTCGCCTTTTGGAAGTAGAATTGCATGTGGTGCAGCGAAAAGCGCATATACATTGTTGCAATACGCCCGATATTGGCTATCTTCCTCAATGAATCGGTTCAAATTCACTCTGTAGCTGATGAAATACGGTGGCTCGGATGCCTCGCTTAAGTGAAATTCGAGAAATGGAGCACCCCAGCTGAAGAGGGTTGATGTCCAGGCAACGTCGCTTCCCCATTGATCCTTAATTTCCAGCTGCTCCATCTCAAGAAATGTATCCAGCGGAAGAGGTGGAGGTAAGTCACCCAAAGGGGTTAATAGGAGGTCGCTCTTCTGGTTGGTGAAGATTTCAACTTTCCCCCAGCCAGTAGAGGGTGCTGTCACTGTGATCGTGACGTTGTAGGTCCATTCCTCTTGCTCAAGCTTGGTTGGCGCAGCGCTTTCTGCAGCCCTATCTCGGGGAAGGTTAGGCACATTAGCTGTAAGATCAATTGGGTTCAAAATCGTTGAGTGGTTTCCATTGATTGAGTCACTGAACGAAGGAGTTGTATAGGGGGATTCATTTGCTTCCGAGATTTGGTTCAATGGAGCGCCAAACCAAAACATCAAACAGCATAAAACGAGAAGCATTGCCTTGCTGGTCAGCGTTTTCATCTGCATCTCCCCGTACCACCTCGTGTAGATCACTCCTGTCATTATACTCAGTAAATCGAAAATGCTTTCTCACTCCACATAGAACGAGGAAAAGCCTTCTGAGTCTTTATGATGAAGGGGCGCTTTCCTTACTTGGATAGTTTATCCCTGTACCTAGCTCTGGTGGCTTGGTGCCGAAGGGGGGAGTCGAACCCCCACTGGAGTTCTCCAACTACGCCCTGAACGTAGCGCGTCTGCCATTCCGCCACTTCGGCACTGGAGCAATTGTACTGAAATAAAAAAACTCCCGCAATCCCCTTGCTTTTCCCCGCGAACCCCTATATATTGTGCTAGATTATTTGAAGAACCCAATAAGTAGTAGTTTCATCCGAATGGAAGGAAAGGGCAATGGAGAAGGTACCCCTGCAACTATCACCAAACGCCATCACCGTATTGGAAAAACGATACCTGAAAAAGGACGCCAACGGAAGACCGGTCGAGACACCGGAAGAGATGTTTTGGCGTGTCGCCCATAACATCGCCGCAGCGGACCGAATCTACGATGGGGAAACTGATACCCACGGTCTGGCCGTCACGTTCTACAATTTGATGGCCTCGCTCGATTTCTTACCCAACTCACCCACCCTGATGAACGCTGGGCGGGAATTGCAGCAACTCTCCGCCTGCTTTGTGTTGCCGATCGAAGATGATCTTGACTCCATCTTCACCTCGGTGAGGAACACCGCCTTGATCCAGCAGTCAGGTGGCGGGTGCGTGTCCGGAGATTCCTATGTTTTCACGACGTTTTGCGGAGGTGAAAAGATTGCCACTCTCTACAAACGAATTGAAGCGTTGGATCTCCCCACAAGGAATCACCCCGACCACCGAGTGATCAATGTGCGGTCCCTGGGGATTCGTACCTTCGCGCTGGATCCAGCCACCGGACGTTTCCAGGTCAAGCCGATCACCCACCTTTGGAGATGGATCGTGCCCGCTGAAGCAAGGCTACGAGTGCAAGCGCGGGACGGCACCGAAGTTACCACCAGTGCCTGGCATCCCTTTCTTTGCTTCACTCCAGGTGGGATTCGGGAACGAAGGGCGGACGAACTTCAGCCAGGCGACTTGCTGCTGACCCCCAACCGGTCCATTCGCACAGCATGGCCTTTCCTTGAGCCTTCAACCGTAGAGGGGTTTGCACTTTCCGAGCCGCTAGCTTGGCTAGCTGGATTTACACTCGGAGACGGTTCCCTGGATTGGTTTCAGAACCGAGCGAATCGGTATCGGGCTCTCCGCCTTCGGCTATTTGACGCGGAAATGGGGAATCTGGCCTACGCAACCGAAGTATTGGCTTCGCAGGGAGTTTTCGTGACCCCGAATCGGGACAAACGCGGTCTCTGGCGCGTAACCACTACCAACCAGAGTTTCGTGCCCCGATTTGCCAAGTTACTGGCATTGAACCCCGGCCCGAAACAGGGATTGTGTCTGCCTGAGTGGGTGGCCAAATCCCCCTTGTCCATCATCGGCGCTTTCCTGGCAGGATTGGTTGACTCCGATGGGTACATCTCTGTTCCGAGGAGGCGGATCGAGTTCAGCACAGTCTGCCCTGAGCTTGCCCATGGCTTGGTGACCTTGTTGAGCGCGTTGGGCCTGAATCCTTCTGTGCGGGAAAAGCCCCCCGGAAAGAAGGGGAAAAGGTGCGAATTTGTTTTGCATTTTGCGGATGCGAAGCGCACGCCCGAGTTAGCCGGCATGCTGTCATCCTGGCTGCGCACGCCGAGCAAGCGGGAGCGTCTGGCTGATGTACAAACAGCGTTGTGCCACAACACGCATCCCCGCATCCCTCTCCCCTTTCATGCCCTCGAAGGTCTGTTGAAGGAAGTTGGAGTACCCACAGACCGGTTGCCGATTCACAAAGGACCGGTGCGAGTGGGAGAGGAACTAATCTGGTTGAGCCGGGCGAAATGGGGGCAAGGAATTGGGGAAGACACTCTGTGCAAGCTGGTGAAGGCGCTGCGTAGGATCTTGCCTCCTGCGCGCCAACCTGAACTGGATCGATTGGAAGCTTTGGCGGAAGGCTGGGCAGTCGTGGCAACCGTGCGGCCCGCTCCCCAGGAGGAACCCTTCTACGATTTCACGGTAGAAGGATTCAATAACTATTTGGCGGGAGGGGCCGGGGGAAAACTGACTGTTGTACACAATACCGGATTCTCCTTTTCCCGCTTGCGACCCAAGAACGACATGGTCAAAAGCACCGGTGGCGTCGCGTCGGGACCGATCTCTTTCATGCGCGTCTTCAACATGGCCACGGAAGTGATCAAGCAGGGTGGCACCCGGCGGGGGGCCAACATGGGCATCCTGCATGTCTCCCATCCGGACATCGAGGATTTCATCGACTGCAAGAACGACCCAACCGCTTTCACCAATTTCAACATCTCCGTCGCCCTCAGCGAGGATTTTATGCGCCAGGTCGAGGAAAACGGCGAATACGCCCTGCTCAATCCTCGCTCGGGTGAGTTGGTGCGGACGATTCCGGCTCGCCAGATTTTCGACAAAATCGTGGCCAACGCCTGGCGATCCGGTGAGCCGGGGATCGTTTTCTTGGACCGGATCAACCGTGACAACCCGACGCCGGCACAAGGGTCGATTGAAAGTACCAATCCTTGTGGCGAACAGCCGCTTTTGCCTTACGAAGCTTGCAATCTAGGGTCGATTAACCTAGCGAAAATGGTTTCCCCATCAGACGGCAATGCGGCCATAGATTGGGATCGGTTGCGAGATACCGTCCACTTGGCCGTTCACTTCCTGGACAACGTCATCGATCAGAATCATTACCCGCTACCCGAGATTGCGGAGATGGCGCGGGGCAATCGAAAAATCGGCCTGGGGGTGATGGGTTGGGCGGATCTTCTGGTCCACATAAAGGTTCCCTACGACTCCGAGGAAGCGCTGAACCTGGCCGAAAAACTGATGGAGTTCATTCATCGGGAAGGAATCGCGGCTTCGGTTCAGTTGGCAACGTCGCGCGGTGTGTTCCCCCATTTCGAACAGTCACTCTACGCGACCAACGGACCCCGATTGCGCAATGCCACGATCACGACCATCGCACCCACCGGCACCCTATCCATCCTTGCCGGTTGTTCCTCCGGCATCGAGCCGCTCTTCGCGATCATCTATCTCCGTACGGTGATGGACAAAACCCAGATGAAAGAGATCAATCCCTATTTTGAGCATCTCGCCAAATTGCGCGGCTTCCACAGCCCGGAATTGATGCATGCCATTGCCGAGCGTGGCTCCATTCGCGGGTTGGACGATGTGCCAAAGGACATTCAGGCGATTTTCCCGATTGCCTACGATGTTTCACCCGAGTCTCATCTGCGGATGCAGGCCGCCTTCCAACGGCATACCGATAACGCCGTGTCCAAGACGGTGAATTTCCCCAAGGAAGCCACCGAACAGGATGTCGAGCGGGTGTT
>Ga0315291_10003966_pt1 | contig 19001 bp, 15 predicted proteins | sample YL17G12_20_MG_FD_203070 | JGI IMG/M metagenome (GOLD analysis project Ga0315291, IMG submission 203070) | Sediment microbial communities from Yellowstone Lake, YNP, Wyoming, USA - YL17G12_20 | ecosystem: Environmental > Aquatic > Freshwater > Lake > Sediment | place: USA: Wyoming | collected...
GATCGGCGGCGAGGTGAAAGGATTCGATCCGAAGATATGGATCAATCCGAAGGAAGCCAGGCGGATGGACCGCTTCGTGCAATTCGCCGTGGTGGTGGCGAAGATGGCGGTGCATGACGCCGGCCTTGACCTACAGAAGGAAGACCCGCACAGGATCGGTGTTGTTGTCGGATCCGGCATCGGGGGCATCAGCACTATCGCGGAACAGCATACCTTGATGATCACCAAGGGCCCCCAGCGCATTTCGCCGTTCTTTATCCCCATGCTCATCGTCAACATGGCGCCGGGGATGATCGCCATGCAGCTCGGGGTCAAGGGTCCCAACTGCTGTATCGTCTCTGCGTGCGCCTCTGCCGGGCACAGTATCGGGGAGGCGATGCTCATGATCAAATTCGGCGATGCCGATGTCATGATCGCCGGTGGCACCGAGGCGGCAGTGACCCCCCTCGGCATTGCGGGTTTCTGCGCCCTGAAGGCGCTCTCGACGAGGAATGATGCTCCCGAGAAGGCAAGCCGGCCTTTTGACAAGGAACGGGACGGGTTCGTGATGTCCGAGGGAGCGGGGGTCGTCATTCTCGAAGAACTCGAGCATGCCAGGAAAAGGAATGCGCGCATCTATGCCGAGCTGATTGGTTACGGATCAACCGCCGATGCCTTTCATATGACCGCTCCTGCGCCCGGAGGCGAGGGAGCGGCGGCGTGCATGAGCATGGCAGTAAAAAATGCGGGGATTAACCCTGACGAGGTTGACTATATCAACGCGCATGGCACTTCCACGGACCTCAACGACAAGTATGAGACCATGGCAATCAAGGATGTGTTCGGAGATCATGCCAAAAAATTAGCGGTGAGCTCCAATAAATCAATGTTCGGGCACCTCCTGGGTGCCGCGGGGGGAGTTGAGCTCATCAGCACTGTATTCACCCTCAACCATGGTATTATCCCACCTACCATCAACTATGAGTACCCCGATCCGGAGTGCGATCTGGATTATGTGCCCAATACCGCCCGGGAACAGAGTGTCAAGATCGCCATGTCCAATTCGTTCGGGTTCGGCGGTCACAATTCCTCACTCATGGTCCGGAAGTTTGAAAACTAGTGGGGGATATGTGCCGCACTATCCTGCCTCTCAGCGGCGGATCATTTCTCTTTCTGTTTTCCCTCGTCGGGTGTGTATGAACGGTGTCTGAGTCTTTGACTATGGAGAATTCGCCATGAACTACTTTCTCACAGAGGAGCAGCAGTTCATCAGAGAGATCGCGGCAAAGATCGCGAAGGAAAAAATCCTGCCCCGTCGGACCGAACTGGACGAATCTCAGGAGTTCCCCTGGGACATCGTGAAAGTCCTCGCCGAGTCGAACCTCTTCGGGATATACATCGAGGAGCAATACGGCGGGACGGGAGGCGGTGTGCTCGAGCTGTGCATCGCGGTCGAGGAGCTCAGCCGGGTGTGCGGCGGGATCTCGCTCTGTCTCGCCGCAACGGCCCTGGGAACGTTCCCCTTGATCCTCTTCGGGAGCGAGGCCCAGAAGAAGAAATATCTGCCGGACATCGCTGCGGGGAAAAGCATCGTTGCCTTTGCCCTCACCGAACCGAATGCGGGAAGCGATGCGGGCGCGATTCAGACGACGGCCCGCAAGGACGGCGACAGCTACGTGCTCAACGGGACGAAGCAGTGGATCACCAACGGCGGCGAGGCCGCCGTGTACACGGTGATCGCCATGACCGATAAGGCGCGCGGCAGCCGCGGCGCGAGCGCGTTCATCGTGGAGAAGGGGATGCCCGGTTTTGATTTTGGCAAGAAAGAGAACAAGATGGGTATCAGGGCCTCGGCGACGCGTGAGCTCGTGTTCCAGGATTGCCGCGTCCCTGCGGAGAACCTCCTCGGCAAGGAGGGGCAGGGGTTCATCGTTGCCATGAAGACCTTCGACGCGTCCAGGCCGGGCGTCGCGGCGCAGGCGGTGGGCATCGCCCAGGGAGCGCTCGACGAGGCGGTGACCTACGCGCGGCAGCGGGAGCAGTTCGGCAAACCGATCATTTCATTCCAGGGGATACAGTTCATGCTCGCGGACATGGCCACTCAGGTCGAGGCGGCCCGCGCCCTCGTCTACGCGGTTGCCCGCGCCATAGACCGTGGCGAGAAAAGAATCGCCAAGGAGTCGGCAATGGCCAAGCTCTTCGCGTCGGATGTGGCGATGCGGGTTACGGTTGATGCCGTACAGGTTCTGGGCGGGTACGGTTATATGAAAGAGTATCCCGTGGAGAAGATGATGCGCGATGCGAAGATTACTCAGATTTACGAGGGGACGAACCAGATCCAGCGCACGATCATCGCCTCTCACCTCGTTAAAGAAGATGCAGGGAGGAGGGAGTAGAAGAAAGTCAAAAGTCAAAAGTAAAAAGGCAAAACCAAAATGTAGAACTTACAAACTTTTTAATTTTGAATTATGGTTTTGCCTTTTGCGTTTTTACTTTTGAGTTTAGCTGCTATGAACATCATCGTCTGCATCAAACAGGTGCCTGACACCACCGCGGTGAGGATCGACCCCGAAACGCGGACGCTTGTCCGTGAGGGGGTGCCGAGCATCGTGAATCCGTTTGACATGTACGCCATCGAAGAGGGGATCCGCCTCCGGGAGAAGCATGGCGGCACGGTCACCGCCCTCACCATGGGGCCGCCCCAGGCCGATGCGGCGCTGCGCGAGGCGATATCGCTCGGGGTGGATGAGGCGGTCCACCTGTGCGATGTTGCGTTCAAGGGTTCGGACACCCTCGCCACATCATACGCCCTCGCTGCGGGCATCAGGAAAATCGCGACATTCGACCTCATCATATGCGGCAAACAGGCGAGTGATGGTGACACCGCCCAGGTCGGACCCGGGATCGCCGTCCAGCTCGATCTGCCGCAGGTCGTTTTCGTGCGCACGATCGTTGAGATACGGGAGGGGCGCCTCACCACGGAGCGGATCACGGAGGAGGGATTCGATCTGGTAGAAACGCCGCTGCCGGCCGTGGTGACGGTGGTGAAAGAGATCAACGAGCCCCGCATGCCCTCCCTCAAGGGCAAGATGAAAGCCAGGAAGGCGGAGATTCGCACGTGGGGCGTGCAGGAGCTCGGTGTTGATCCAGGGCGGGTCGGCCTGGATGGGTCGCCGACGTGGGTTGAGAAGGTGTTCAGTCCGCCCCAGCGTGCGGCGGGCCAGGTCTGGCATGGCGAGTCGGCTGAACTCGTAAAGAAGCTCGTGGGTGAACTGGAGAAGGTGAAGCTGATATAAATTCCAAATTGGAAATTGTAAATTGCAACATGCAAATTACAATACAGTTTTAAAATTTACAATTTGCAATTTGCAATTATCAGTGGAGCTTGCGACATGGCATGGTTGGAAGTAGTAGCCGAGAAGTGCGTGGGGTGCGGGGCGTGTCTCAAGGCCTGCCCCTATGACGCGCTTGCGCTCGAGGATAAGCTCGCGGTGGTCAAGGAGAGTTGCACGCTCTGCGGAGCGTGCATTGATTCGTGCCCCTACGAGGCCTTCGTGTTGAGAAAAGCGGCCCCGCAGGCTGGCGATGGGTTGAGCGGGTATAAGGGCGTACTCGTTGTGGCGGAACAGAAGCGGGGTGTGGTTCAGAGCGTCTCCTACGAACTGTTGGGGATAGGACGGAGGCTGGCGGAGGATGCAGGCGGCGCGCTCAGCGCGGTGCTTATCGGCAGGGATGTCGCTCCGCAGGCGAAGCGCCTGATCGCCTATGGCGCCGATAGGGTTTTCGTCGCGCAGTCCGAGAAACTGGAATTTTTTAATGACGAGGCGTACACCCACGTCCTCTGCCGCGTCATCAGGGAGCAGAAGCCGGAGATCGTCATCGCGGGCGCGACCTGCATCGGGCGTTCGCTCATCCCGCGGGTGGCGGTGGAGCTCACCACGGGACTCACGGCAGACTGCACCGGTCTTGAAATCCAGCAGGGGACCGGCCATCTCGCGCAGACGCGCCCCGCCTTCGGCGGAAACATAATGGCAACCATCCTCTGCACTCGCCACCGGCCGCAGATGGCGACCGTGCGCCACAAGGTGATGAGGGCGCTCCCCCCCGACGAGGGACGCACGGGCGAGATCATCGAGATTCAGCCCCTCGACGAGGATCTCACGAGCCGCAGCACGGTGCTCAAGAGCATCGAGGAGGCCCTGGAAACGATCAATATTGCCGAGGCGGATATTATCGTTTCCGGCGGGCGGGGGATGCGGGGACCGGAAAATTTTTCCATCCTCTTCGAGCTGGCCAAGGTGCTGGGGGGGGCAGTAGGGGCCTCCCGCTCAGCGGTGGACGCAGGGTGGGTTCCCTATGCCTACCAGGTTGGGCAGACGGGGAAAACCGTGCAGCCGAAGCTGTACATTGCCTGCGGGATCTCCGGAGCGATCCAGCACCTCGTGGGAATGCAATCCTCGGATATGATCATTGCGGTCAATAAAGACCCGGAAGCCCCTATTTTCAAGGTGGCCACGTACGGGCTGGTCGGAGATCTTTTTGAGATTGTCCCCCGCCTCACCAAAGAGATTAACGCCCGCAGGGTGAAAACAGCGTAACTGCTCAGGAGCCAGAATTCAGGAGTCAGGAGCCAGGAGTTAGAATGAGGACGCCGGTGGCGACATTTGAGGACTGGGGATACGGCGATGTTTCCGAGTTAATGCAGTTACTCGACGAGGTCAGCAAGCTACGGGAAGCTTATTCGCGATCCATTCTGGATTCTGGCTCCTGACTTCTAACTACCTGAGTAGTTACAAAACAGCGTAAGGTTGAAGGTGGAAAGCCGAAGTCACCATTGCTTTCAACGTTAAACTTTAGACTTTCAACTGTTGTTATTATGTACTTTAAATCCCTCGAACTGATCGGATTCAAATCCTTCGCTGAGAAGACCCGCTTTGACTTCGAGCCGGGGGTTACGGCCATCGTGGGCCCCAATGGCTGCGGGAAGAGCAACGTGGCTGACGCGATCCGATGGGTCATGGGTGAGCAGAACGCGAGATTGCTCAGGGGGCTCAGGATGGAAGACGTCATCTTCAGCGGGACCGACCAGCGGAAGCCGCTCGGCCTCGCGGAGGTTTCCCTCACGCTCTCCGGTGTTGATAAGCGACTCCACGTCGACTATGACGAGATCACCGTTACCCGCCGCGTGTTCCGGTCGGGCGAGGGACAGTATGTTATCAACAAGAATCCCTGCCGCCTCAAGGATATTGATGATCTCTTCATGGGGACCGGAATAGGCCTGAGTGCGTACTCGATCATCGAGCAGGGGAAAATTGAAATGGTGCTCAGCTCAAAGCCCGAAGACCGGCGATTCATCTTTGAAGAGGCGGCCGGGATCACCAAGTATAAAGAAAAAAAGAGGGAGGCACTCCGCAAGCTCGAGTCGACGGAAGAAAACCTCCTCCGCCTGAGCGACATCATCAAGGAGGTGAAGAGACAGCGTGCGTCTGTCGAGCGGCAGGCAGCCAGGGCGCGGAGGGCGAAGGAGATCGGAGATACGCTCAGGGGCCTCGAGATACAATTCGGCGCGAAGCGTCTTTCAGGCATGGACCTGAAAATTCAGGAAACCGAGGGATTGCGCGGCGCGGCGAAACAGAGGGAGGGAGAGATCCGGAGGTTCATTGATGAGCTCGAAGCGGAGCAGGTTTCTCTCAGAGAGCATCTCCACTCGATTGACCGGGAACTCGGCACGGTTCAGGCGCGGCGCGCGGGGGTGAGCGGCAGCATTGAGCACAACCGCAACCGGGTTGAGACAAACGAGCGGTTGATCCACGAGCTTGCGGAGAATGAGGAGCTGTACGGGAGAGAGATCGAGGAACTCAACGCAGCGCTCCTGGCGCTGCGGAAAGAGCACGGGGATCTGAGAAGTGCTCTTGAAGAAGCGGCGCATGAGTACCAGAAGGCGAGCGCCGATCTCGAGGCGGCCGTGGGTCAACTTGAGCAGGTCAGAAATAACCTTCGTGAGGGTGAAGCGGAACAAAACCGGAGGAGGGCCGAGCTCATCGAGATCATCAACGTCACCTCGCGGTGCAGGAATGAGCTTGCGAGCAGCGCGCTCAATTCACGGAACGCCACGCTTCGCGCGACCCGGCTGCAGGTTGAGGAACGTGAACTCGTTGAAAAGATTGAACTGGTGAGGAAGGAGTGCCAGGAAAAGCAGGCCAGCCGAAGGGAGCTTGAGGCGGTGAGAAGCGCCGCAGCAAAGGAACTGGAAGGTGCGCAGGAGCGCATGCGGGGAGCGCGCCACGCTGAAGTTGAACTGGGCGAGGAACGTCTGAAGAACGAAAAGGCCCTGGCGCACGCGGAATCGCAGCGTGAGCTCCTCGAGCGCTACAGGGATGCCCGCGAGGGAATCCCCCAGGGTGTTCAGGTTATCATGCGTGAGGCGAGCCTTGAGGGGGGAGCGGTTGAGGGCATCATGGGGGTGGTGGCGGAAAAAATGACGCCTCATCCAGGCTATGAACTGGCGCTTGAAGCTGCGCTGAGCCATGCGCTGCAGTGCATCATTACACGCTCAATCAAAGACGCGTGCGCGGCGATCGCGTTTCTGAAGGGGAGCGCTGATGCCTCTTTTCTCCCGCTCGCTGAGCTCCCGGATACGCCCCTCGCGGAGGCACCTCATGGAGAAGGGCTGCGGGGAAGCGCCCTGGACTTCGTGGCAGTCGAGGACGATTTTATCTCTGCCGCGAGATATCTCCTCAGAGACACCTATGTCGTGTCCACCTTTGATGATGCACTAAATCTCCTCGTAGTATGCCGTCCGGGTGTGAAGCTTGCCACGTGCTCAGGAGAACTGCTCGTTGCGCGCGGGCAGGTGAGCGTGCGCGGCCGCACGCGGGGGGTGTCGCCTATTGTTGCGGCGGAGCGCGAGCTCGAACAGGTACGGGCACGGCTTGGATCGCTGCGCGCGCGCAGTGCCGAGACCCATCGCAGGGCAGGCGAACTCGAAAAGAACCGCCAGGAGCTGGAATGCGCGCTCGCGCGCGCGAGAGAGAAACTCCAGAGAAGCGAGATTGAACTCGCCGAGGCACGGACAGAGGAGCTGCGCACCACCGGCGCCCGCGAACATCTTGAGGGCGAACGTGCGGCGGCGAAGGAAGAGGCTGCGGAGATCGAGGCGACGCAGCGGGAATCATCACTCACGCGGAAGCATTGTGAGGAAGAGATCGCCGCCAATGAAAAGAGAGAGGCGGATAACCAGGAGGCGCTCGGAGTTCAGCAGGCGGCATTGGATGCATACGCAAAGGAGCAGGATCAGCTCCAGGCATCTGTCACTGAGCTGAAAATGCTCCTCGCCGCAGCGCGTGAAAAAGAGAGCAGCCGGCGCGCAAACCTCGAACGGGTGACGAGGGAGATCGAGAAGACCGGGGAACTTCTCAAGACCAGGGAGGAACAGAAGCTCAGAGCGGCGTCTCGCCGCGGCGAGCTCGCTGCGGAAATAGAGACATTGCAAAGTGAGATCGAATCCCTTGTCAACGAAAGGGATTCGACCGATACAGACGCACAGAAGCGGGAAGAGAAGAAGGCAGCCGCATACCAGAGGCAGGTACAGATTGATGAGCTGCTCAAGGAGAAGGTATTATCTCTCGGCAGCGTTAAAGATGAGATCGGCATGCTCGAGGTGGCCCTGGCCGAGCAGGGGGCGGCGCGCAAGGGTGTCATTGAGAGGATCAGGGAACAGTATGGGGAGGATCTGACCGCTGTCAGAATCGATCAGCAGATCAGCGACTGGGCTGAGATAGAGGCGACGATCGGCCAATTGAAAGAGAAGCTCGCGCGCATCGGACCGGTCAATATAGGCGCCCTCGAGGAGCACAAGGAGCTCGAGGAGCGTTTGAAATACCTCACCGACCAGGAGCAGGATCTCCTCAGCGCCAAGGAATCGCTGGCGAAGGCGATCACCAAGATGAACGCCGAGACGACGCGGATGTTCACGACGACGTTTGAGGCGATCAGGGCGAACTTCAAGGAGATTTTTAAAGAGCTTTTCGACGGCGGCAACACCGATCTGATTCTTGAGGAGGGGGTGAACATTCTTGAGGCGGGAGTGAACATCGTCGCACGCCCTCCCGGGAAGAAGCTGCAGAACATCTCCCTTCTCTCCGGCGGGGAGAAAGCCCTGACCGCGATCGCGCTATTATTCGCGATCTTCAAGGTGCGCCCGAGCCCCTTCTGTGTGCTGGACGAGATTGATGCGCCGCTGGACGAGTCGAATATCAATCGCTTTCTGGCGCTCCTCGGCCACTTCTTGAAAGATTCCCAGTTCATCATCGTGACGCACAACAAACGCACCATCAGCATGGCCGACGTGATGTACGGTATCACCATGGAAGAGTCTGGTGTGTCAAAGGTGGTATCGGTAAAATTCGGCAGGGGACACGTGAAGAAAAAAGCAGATGATAAGGTGCAAATGGCAAAGCACTAATGACAAATGCCACAGCCGCTTAGTATCTTGTCATTTGGTATTTGTCATTTGAGAGGTTTGTATGTTCTTCTCCATGATCGACCGCATTGTGAGCTACGAAAAGGGGAAGCACATTACGGCGATGAAGACGCTGTCGCTCTGCGAGGAGTACCTCGCGGATCACTTTCCGTCGTTCCCCATCATGCCGGGGGTGCTGGTGCTCGAGGCGATGGCACAGGCCGGTGCATGGCTGCTGAGGCTGAGCGAGGGTTTCTCTCACTCGGTCTTCCTCCTTCGCGAGGTGAAAGCGGTTCGCTATGGCAGCGTGGTCACGCCGGGAGACGAGCTGTGGCTTGAAGTCGCCATCGTGGATCGCAGCGCGGATGGTGTTGCCTTCAGGGGCAGCGGAAAGGTGAGTGGCCGGAACGCCGTGGTGGGCCGGTTTGTCCTCACGCGCCAGCCACTGCGCGAGTTATCTCCTCAGCTGAATAAGGTTGATGAGGAAATATCGCGCTTCTTCGAGGAGCGCCTTGCGTCCCTCATGGAGTGCGAGAGGAAGATTTAAAACAATTTAGCAAAGAGTAACAGAGGGCACTGCAATTCTTTGTGAAAATAGAGACGTCCTTTGGGGCAGTTGTATGGAAGCCGAATTCAAAAACAAGGTAGTGATGGTCACCGGCGGATCCAGGGGGATAGGAAGGGCGATCGCGTTGTCATTCGCCGATCGCGGCGCCTCCGTAGCGATCATATACGAGAAAAATCACGACGCCGCGCGCCGCACGCTGGAGGAAATCAAAGCAGGGGGTGCTTCCGGGATGGCGCTCTGCTGCGATATTCGCTCCTGGGAATCTGTCAGTAACGCAGTGGCGAAAATTAAGGGGCAGCTGGGGGAAATTGAGATCTTGATCAACTGTGCCGGCTTCGTGAGGGATTCCCTTTTCGCCTCGATGCCCGTCGAAGATTGGCGCGCGGTGGTGGACACGAACCTTACCGGTGCGTTTTATTGCATGCGGGCCGTGGCCGAAGGGATGGTGTTGAGGCGGATGGGCAGGATTATCAATATCTCGTCCATCTCCGGGAATCGCGGCGGGAGGGGGCAGGCGAACTATGCCGCATCGAAAGCAGGCCTCAATGCGCTCACGCGCGCCGCTGCCCTGGAACTTGCCCCTAAGAACATCACCGTGAATGCGGTGGCGCCGGGGATGGTAATTACGGAGATGAGCTCGACGGTGAGGGGGCTCGCGGGCGATGAGATCAAAAAGTCAATCCCCATGCGCCGGTTCGCAACACCGGAGGACATCGTCGGGATTGTCCTCTTTCTGGCTTCTCCCGCAGCCGCGTACATCACGGCGCAAGTAATTGATGTAGACGGTGGGCTGGGGGCTGCGGTAAAATATTGAAACTTGTTTTACAATCTCAGGAGGCGACAATGGCACACCAGAATGAGGTGTACGAAAAGATCAAAACCTGTTTGGTGGATGCGCTAGGCGTTGATGAGGAGGAAATCAAACCCGATGCAAAAATCATGAATGACCTCGGCGCCGAATCAATAGACTTTCTTGACATTGTCTTCAGACTGGAAAAAGCCTTCGGTATCAAAATTCCCCGCGGTGGACTTTTCCCTGACAACATCCTCTCCAATAATGCCTTTGTGAAAGACGGAAAAGTCACGGCGCAGGGGTTGGATGAACTCAGGAAGCGCATGCCGTACGCGAATCTCTCCGAGTTTGAAAAAGACCCCCGCGTGAGCAACTTTTCGAGCCTCTTTACCGTTGATCTCATCAACCGCTATGTCGAGAACATGCTCACGTGAGCTTGTCGCCATTGGCATTGATATTGTAGAGATCAGCAAGGTGCGTGACCTGCTTTCATACGGAACCCGGCGGGTGAAACGTGTGTTCAATCCTTCTGAGCTCGCCGTGGTCGGAAAGACAGCTCCTCCCGCGGCCAATCGATCCCTCATCAGGAGAATGGCATGCGTGTTTGCGGTAAAAGAAGCCGTTTTTAAGTCACTGGGGAGAGGATGGGGCCAGGGGATGAGATGGAGTGAGGTGTCTGTCGCGAGGGAGGAGGGTGGCCGCTGGTCGGTATCCCTCCGCGGGCAGGTGCTCCGCAGGCTGAGGGCACTGGGCGGTGACCGCGTGGAAACCTGTGTGTCCACCACGGGGAACCATGCCATCGCACAGGCGTTCATATACAAAATCCCAAATCCCAAAACTTCCAGCATATAAATGATCAGATTGTTTTAACTATCGGCTATTGCGCATCTAGCGTTTATTGGGATTTGAGTTTGGCATTGGAGTAACTTATATGTATTTTTTTAGTAACCGTTATTTCGCTTTTAGTTGGGATTTGGGATTTGCCCCTCCGTGGTTCTCGTCCCGAGACCCCGTTCGGGGTCGAGGGAGGATTTGGGATTTACATTATGCGCTGGATCCACATTGACGATATACTCGAGCTCAAGGAGGGGGAGTACGCCCGAGCGGTCAAAACCGTCCCCTCGGATACCGATTACCTTGAATATCACTATCCCGGTTTCCCGATCATGCCGCACAGCCTCCTCATAGAGTCTATGGCGCAGACCGCCGGCATCCTTGTGGGGAAGAGCATTGACTTTAAAAAAGACGTCATCCTCGCCAAGATCGACCGCGCGGAATTTTTCTCAATTACCCGCCCCGGCGACAGGCTCATCATTGACGCCAGGGTGGAAGAGATGCGCGAGGAGGGGGCATGCATGGAGTGCCGCATAGTCTGCGGGGATAGAGCGGTCGCGCGTAGCCGCCTGATGTTTGCGATACTCGATGCAAGAGGCTCAGAAATGCTCGGCGCGAAAAACTTTGTATTCCCATCAGGCTTTCTCTCGCGTTTTAAATTACAGTGAGGCGTGTATCCGCTCGTCATGAGCGCGACGCCTATAGAAGAAAAAAGGGGAACCCTCGCGGGTTCCCCTTTTGTGTGAAAGATGGGAGAGCTTATTGCGTCTTAGGCGGTTCCTCCTTGGGCATCTCTGCCGCAGGCGCAGCCTCTTTCAGCTCAGCCTTCTTCTCTGGCTCTGCCTTCACTTCTGCCGCTGCAGGCGCAGCCGCTCCGCGGCAGGTGACGTTACCGCCCCACTTTTCGAGCGTTTTATCGCCGAACCCGATCTTCTTTGCTTTAAGGTCTTCAAGACTCGCGTAGGGGCGGTTGGAAATGATTTTCTCCGCTCTAACTTCACCTACTCCTGGAAGCTTCATTAAATCTTCCTTGCTCGCTGTGTTGATATCAATCTTCTCTCCCGGCTTGAGCATCTGCTTTTTGCCTTTAGCATAGACGCTCGAGCAGCACACCAGGGGCAGCGCCACCAGAAGTACCACCACTGCTGATAACCACTTCATCTGCACACCTCCTTTCCTAGATTGGGGGGAAGTGTAGCACTTCGCTCTTATGTGCGCAAGAAAAAAATATACAGAAAAAATATATTGGAGTTCCCTCACCTGCCTATTGTCAGGGATAGGTCATACACTCTGTGGACAGGATCCATGCGCTACTATTGTTTCCCCTATCACCTCTGCGGGAGATGGTTAGGATGAGGTGGCAGAGCGGGTCACCTCTCGCGCGGCCTCTCCCCGTCATAGGGGATGTCATAGGGGAAAGGAGGAATAGCTTTTTTTTCGCGCTAAATATATTCGCTCTTGTGATCAGACATGACTATGCCAGGGCGAAAAAGGGGATAGTCCTCTGGAATAGCGTGCAGTAATCGCCTCCGCGACAGAGGGATCACGCACTTCGGTTACGGCTTAATAACCTTGTAGATCATAGGAGGCTTGGTAACGGCTTTTTCACCTATTGCGAAAGCTTGTCCGAGACGCTGTTTGATCGCCTCCATTTTCTTCCGGTCGTTATAGTGCACGGTGATGAGGCTTTCGCCCTTCTTCACCTTGTCTCCGATCTTCTTATTGATGAGAAATCCCACCGCCATGTCTATCTTCGAGTCCACGCTCTCCCGCCCTGCACCGAGGGCCACGCTGCAGAGGCCTATTTCAAGGGCGTTGACCGCGGTGAGATAACCGTCTAGGGCGGCGGCGACCTCCTCAGTGTGCTGCGCGGTCGGAAGGATGTCGGGATCTTCCACGACCTCGGCGTCTCCGCCCTGCTGGGCCACCATCTGCCTGAACTTCTCAAGCCCCTTGCCGCCCATGAGGTTCTCCTCGGCGATCCGGTGCCCCTCTTCCGGCGTCTTTGCCGCGCCGCCGAATACCATCATCCAACTCGCGAGACCGAGGACCAGCTCTTTCAGGTCAGCGGGAGGGTTGCCTTCGAGCGCGGCGAGCGTCTCGCGGATTTCAAGCGCGTTGCCGACCGCCGACCCGAGCGGCTGGTTCATGTCGGTGATGAGCGTCACCACGTCCTTTTTCATATTGTGCGCCACTGCGTTCATCGTGCGCGCGAGCGTTTCCGCAGATTCCATCGTGCTCATGAATGCGCCCACGCCGGTTTTGATGTCAAAAACGAACGCGTCGGATCCCGCGGCGAGCTTCTTGCTCATGATGCTCCCGCAGATAAGGGGGATGCTGTCCACCGTCGCCGTGACATCGCGGAGCGCGTAAATCTTCTTGTCAGCGGGGGCGAGGCTCCTGGTCTGGCCGATGATTGCCAGCCCCACCTTTTTCACCGCCGCGACGAACTCACTCTCGGTGAGATTCGTGCGGAAACCGGGGATTGACTCGAGCTTGTCGAGGGTGCCGCCGCTGTGGCCGAGGCCGCGCCCGCTCATCATGGGGATCGGAATGCCGCTCGCGGCCACCACCGGTGCGAGCACAAGGCTCGTCTTGTCCCCCACGCCGCCGGTGGAATGTTTGTCAACCGTCTTCTTCCCGATAGCGCTGAGGTCTATGGTATCTCCGGAGTGGAGCATCGCCAGCGTGAGGGCGGTGGTCTCCTGGGCATCCATCCCGCGGATGAAGACCGCCATGAGGAAGGCCGCCATCTGATAGTCGGCGATGGTCCCCTCCGTGTACCCGGAAATCATGAACTCGATTTCCTGGTTGTCAAGCTTTTTACCATCTCTCTTTTTGAGGATGATTTCATACGGTCGCATGGTAATTCATCCCTCCTTTTTAGGTGAGCATCGCGGAAAAGCAGTATAGTCAGCCCGGCACCTTCCGTCAATGCAGAAGATAGCTGAATTCGCACCCGTACGGTCCCTGCGCCACTCGGGGGCAAAAAAATGGTAATGGGACAGTTATAGGGGGTAGCCGCAGATTTACGCGGATGAACGCTGATACACCTATATACAATCAGCGTGTATCCGCGGCAAGAAACCTTGACCACTCACACAATCCTTTTTATCTGCGGCAATTCATTGCCGGATTCACCCTGTAAGTAACCCATTACAAAAAATGCATTTTTTTTATTGACGGGACTAATCGGTTTGATAAAATACCTTCCGTTAAAGTTAGGGTATAGCCTTGGTTCAAATGGGGAGCGTAGCCTTTGACCGTGAGGGTATTACTCAACTCGCGGTCTTTTTTTTGAGCCAGGGCGCGTCAAGCCATGGAAACCTACCCCGTGATACCTGAGGTTGTATGCGGGTACATGACGGTCGGGAGTACAGGCGTGCAGGAAAGGAGTTGGTTGTAATGGCTAAGGGTACAGTAAAGTGGTTTAACGACCGCAAGGGCTATGGTTTTATCACGCCCGAGGAAGGTGAAGATCTGTTTGTGCACCACAGCTCAATTACCGGAGAGGGCTTCAAAACCCTCAACGAGGGTGAGGTGGTGGAGTTTGATATAGCCCCGGGTCGTAAAGGCCAGCAGGCAGTAAATGTTGTTAGACAAAAAGCGTAACTTAGAATTGCAGAATGAATGCCCTGGTCTCCTCGCTGAGACCAGGGCATTTTTTATGTGTAGCACACGCGGGATCTGCGGCGGGCACCCGGCTCAGATTGAGCACAATAATCTCCCATTCTCTTAACCTGAACTATTCATGAACAAACAATGAATAACCGCGGATTCTCCGGATTTTAGTAGAAAAAGGTTATATCCACGGATTTCACTGATTTTCACGGATGTAAACACAGCCCAAAGTTTAAAGCTGAAAGCCGAAGGAGGCAGTTACACTTTAAACTTTATACTTTCAACTTTTTGCTGTGGCTGCAATCAGTGTAATCCGTGCCTGCACGCCGGAGTGCGTTTCGGTCGCCTACGCTCCAGAGCTTCAGCGACGGGGCGCACGCAGGCGTGCGATCCGTGGATAAAGAACGTTGAAGGCGGTTAGGCACAATATCAGCGGTTGGTGAATAGATCAGGCTAAAAGATATACAATGCACGGCATTCTGGAAGACATTGGTATCTCAATCATCACCGCCACACTCATGGGGATTGTGGCACACAGGATCAAGCAACCCGTTATCCTGGGCTACCTCGTTGCGGGGGCGCTCATCGGGCCACAGCTCGGCTTCAAGCTCGTGAGCAATACCGCGAGCGTAGATATCATTTCGGAAATCGGCTTGATTCTGCTCCTCTTTGTGATCGGCCTCGAGATGAACCTCGGCGCGATCATCTCATCAGGCGCGCAGCTGATCATTGCCGGCATAGGGCAGTTCTTCCTCTGCGTGCTCCTCGGCATGGGTTTTTTTCCGCTCCTGGGATACGGTCTCAGGGGCAATCTGTATATCTCCCTCCTCTGCGCACTCAGCAGCACCGCCATCGTCGTGAAGCTGCTCTATGACAAAGCGGAATCCGACACCATCGCCGGGAGGATCACGCTGGGTGTGCTCATCATCCAGGACATCTGGGCTATTCTCATCCTGGCCCTCCAGCCGAATTTTGCGACCCCCTGTGTGACCCCCCTCATCCTCGCCGTGGCAAAAAGCGCGGTGCTCCTCGGCGCAGGCTTCCTCTTGAGCAAATACGCCTTGAGACATATCTGCGAGTGGATGGCGAAATCGCCTGAGATGGTGGTCGCCGCGTCCATCGGCTGGTGCGCCCTTATCTCCGGCGCCGCCGGTTATCTGGGGCTGTCGAGGGCAATGGGCGCGCTCATCGCCGGTGTTTCGATCTCCACGTTCCCCTACAGCATCCATGTGACCGCAAAGACGTTGCCCCTGCGCGACTTTTTCCTCACCCTATTTTTCGTCTCCCTCGGCATGAAAATCAGCGCCCCGCAGCCTTCGATCATCATCGGCGCGCTCGCCGTCGTGTGCTTCGTGATAATCTCCAGATTCCTCACCGTCTATCCGCTGCTCCTTTTCTCCGGTGCGGGGCGGCGCACGAGTTTCATCTCATCGCTCAATCTCACCTCGATCAGCGAGTTCTCTCTCGTGATCGCGTCGCTCGGCGTCGCGTACGGGCACATCGGCAAGGATATTCTCGCCCTGATTACCTACTCAATGGCGTTCGCGTCGGTCATATCCTCGTACGGAATAAACTACAACCACCAGATCTTTCTCATCTACAGCAGGTGGATGAACCGGCTCGGATTTAAACTGGGAGGCGCGGAGCCCAAAGAGGAGCAGTGGCAACGCGGAGCATACCCAATCGTGATTCTGGGATTTCACCGCGGCGCGAGGTCTCTCATTGAGATACTCTCCCGGCAGAACCCCGCCCTGCTCAAGGAAATCCTTGTCATCGATTTCAACCTCGAAGTTCTCCGGGAACTGAAGGGAATGGGCATCGCCTCCATTTTCGGCGACATAAGCAGTGTGGAGACTTTGATGCACGCCCGCATCGGCGATGCGAAGGTGATTCTGTCAACGATTCCGGATATGCTGCTGAAGGGGATTAATAATCAGCATCTTGTGAAGGCCTGCCGCACGCTCGCGCCGGAGGCCACTATCGTCGCCATTGCCGATTTCCCCGCCCAGGTTGAAAAACTTAAGAACGCGGGAGCCACGGAAGCCCTTCTCCCGTATTCGATGATCGGGGAACACCTCGCCACATTCCTCGAAGATACGCTCGCGAGCCGGCAATGATTCAACGCCCCTCACATCCGCAAATGGGCCGGCGCATATGAAAAGGGACTGAGTACTATCCCCTCTCTTCTTATCTTCATTGGGCCGAGCAATTCCGCGTAGTGAGCCGCGGTGGCGGGGAGCAGCACCTCTTCTCAACGAATGTCCGGTGCCTGCCTGTTCTTGAGGATGCCGATGTCTCGGAATTGTGGATAGGGATAGTAGTCACGGTTCAATATCGTGATAAATTCTGACCGGTCGCTCCTGGGCAGGATATACACCATCATAAAGTCAAGTAGCACGGGCCGCTGAGTGACAATATCGTTGAGATAATTGCACTCGGGAAGATCGAATCCCCACTTCTCTTTTACCATATGCACTGTGGTGCCCAGCCGGTTCTCGTAATCCACCATCGGCATGGCATAGAATGATGCGTCATCGACGCAGATGGGATGCAGGGCGGCGCGCACCAGTACTTTGTCCGACGGGTCTACGAAGGCGAGCAATTTCTTCTTAAAGCGGACAGAATCAATAATTGTCGTCTTGCCCGTAATGTTATGGTGGATGCTGACCAGGATAAAAATTGCGCACAATGCTGAGAAGAGCCCGGTCGCAAGGGGGATTGAACGGTGCGCGTGTTGGTCTATGCGCGCGACTGTATGGGTGAGTAGAAGCGCGAGCCAGATTATCGGCGCGAAGAACACCTGTATATAAAGAAACGGTGCGCCAAGGACGTACGAGAGAACCACCAGCACGACAAAGTATGCGACCTGGAGGGATAATATTCTTCTCGCCTCTCTCGAGGTGATCACCCAAAACCATATAAGGGCGAGGGAGACCACCGCTGCGACCGTTAAGAGTTTGGTCACGAGCCCATAATAGCCGTCTCCAACTTTCCCCAATGCAATAGTGAACAGGATATTAAAACAGAGCTGAGAAAGAGAATACCCCATGACCGCGGTATAACCGATGATAAATACGACGCACCCGAGGAGGAGATTTATCAGGCGCTTCAGATTCAGTTCAAGTGACGTGAGAGTCTCAGCGGGGAATAGTACAAATACGCCACACAGCGGTATGAAGCGAGGGCTCGCGTAGATCGCCGCGCCGAAGAACATACCGGAGAGAAAATCCTTTAGGGGGTTTGTATGTTTTTTTACCATTCCTGAATCACCCTGCGGGCGAATCCATAGAATGAGCGAACCTGTGAAAAACATCACGCCGGCGATTTCCGGTCTTATTACAAACAACCGGGGGAATAAACAGGAAAGAAATGCAATAGTCGAAATGCCGAATATATTTGGCGATGGAGATGGCCTGCCACCTGATGACCATCTCTTTGCGAACGTCATGAGACCATAGGCAAAGATGAGCGCGCTGAGCACCACAAGGGCCCGGCCGTAATATAGAATTGAAGTGCCCGTTCCGCCGGCGAGGTAGTATGTCTTCAACAAATCCCAGAGAAGGGGGTTATTAATGTGGAAGAAATCCCTGTACGGCCGTTTTCCTGCACACCCCATGAGCCAGGCGTCATGCGCGTGTTCGGACTCGTCAAAGTTATCCCCCTGCTGCACCGCGAGGAAGGCAACCCACGCAAGCATGAAGAGGATAAAGACTCTTTTTGAGGCGCGCGGCGTGGAGAAGAAACGGACAATCATGTTCATGCGCTAGGACAGAAACATTTTTAGTAACTACTCAGGAAGTCAGAAGCCAGGAGCCGGAATCCAGAATGGATCGCGAATAAGCTCCCCGTAGCTTGCTGACCTCTTCGAGTAACTGCATTAACTCGGGAACATCGCCGTATCCCAAGTCCTCAAATGTTGCCGCTGGCGTCCTCATTCTAACTCCTGGCTCCTGACTCCTGAATTCTGGCTCCTGAGCAGTTACCATTTTCATACTAATCGCAGGTCGCGAAAGGCTTATCGTGTCTCGTACGCAAGACTATAACAGATGTAGAGTGCGTTAAGAATAGAATTATGAGGGCAAAAGTAATGGGTCACTTACAGGGTAAATCCAGCAATGAATTGCCGCAGATAAAAAGGATTGTTTGAGTGGCCAAGGTTTCTTGCCGCGGATACACGCAGATACACGCTGATTGTATATAGGTGTATCAGCGTTCATCCGCGTAAATCTGCGGCTACCCCCTATAACTGTCCCATTACGGGCAAAATAAAAGAGGCTCTTTAGAAGAGCCTCTTTTACTGATGTGATGTTGTTAAACCTGCCGAAGCTATTTCTTCTTTGGCGTGGCGTGCTTCTGCCATTTTTCGGTTTCTTTGCAATACTCCTTCCAGGCATCGGGATTCTCTTGCTTCTGAGCGAGCACCATATTCTTTCCGCAGCACTTCAGATCGCAATCCAATTCTTCACATACCGCAATGACGACGACCTTTATGCCACAACCGGCCTCGGGGCCGCATACCAGCACATCTCCCTGCTTGATTTTCATATAACACTACCTCCTTTACGGCACCATGCTATTAAAGGAGTGATGGTTTTTCAAGAGGAATCGATCAGAAACCGTAATGCCTCAGTCTTGGGTGGTGAGCGGACCCTCCAATCTGTAGGGGTCGGATTTATCCGACCCGCATGGCTTACTGCGGGCTTGATAAATCAAGCCCCTACAGTAATACCACCCATAACTGAGGG
>Ga0315291_10003967_pt1 | contig 18994 bp, 18 predicted proteins | sample YL17G12_20_MG_FD_203070 | JGI IMG/M metagenome (GOLD analysis project Ga0315291, IMG submission 203070) | Sediment microbial communities from Yellowstone Lake, YNP, Wyoming, USA - YL17G12_20 | ecosystem: Environmental > Aquatic > Freshwater > Lake > Sediment | place: USA: Wyoming | collected...
TCGGAACTGGTCGGCGAAGCGCGCGTCTTGAGCCCACGCCGGGTGGCCCATCGCTTGAACTAAAGCTTTCCATTCCTTGTCGTTCGATATCGAAATGCTTATCCACTTGTCGTCGCCCTTGCAGCGGTAGCAGTTATTCGGTGCCAATATGTCGTCGCGGTTGCCGTGCCGTGTCCTTACCCGTCCGTTCATCGTGTAATCCATGATGGCCTCGCCGATGCCGCAGCTTATGGCCTCACGCGCGGAGAAGTCGATGAACTGGCCCTCGCCGCTCACCTCGCGATAATTCAGCGCGGCCAGGATGGCGAAGGCGGCGGCGGTGCCCGGCCTGAGGTCGGCGCTGCTGCGGGTGACCGCGGGACTGCCGCCCTCGTAGCCTGTGAGATGCGATACGCCGCCCAGCGGCCCGAAGGTCACAGCGTAGGCCGAGTATGCTTTTTCCGGCCCGACGGCGCCGTGGCTCGAAGCAGAGAGCATGATGATGTCGGGCTTGATTTTCTTGAGCACATCGTAGCCGAGGCCGAGCCGGTCCATGACGCCGGGGCGGAAGTTGTCTACCACCACATCGCTGATGGCGATCAGCTTTTTGGTCAGCTCGACGCCCTTTTTTGTTTTGAGGTTCAGCGTCACGCTAAGCTTGTTTAAATTTAGCGTGTTAAAGCAGTCGTTGGCCGCCCTCTGGGAGCCGTAGCTCACAGCCGATTCAGGGCGACGGAAGTGGTCCATCTCCACCCGGCTCTCGACCCTGATGACCTCGGCGCCCATCAAGGCCAGCGTAAGCGTTATCTGCGGCCCTGCGGCGTAGCGCGTGAAGTCGACTATCCTGATTCCTTCAAGTATATTCATTATGAAATTCCTATGGTCAACCCTCTGAAATCCCCCTTTGTAAGGGGGAAACAATAACCGAACCCCCTGATAGTCCCCCATACGTTGGGGGACATATAGATTGGGGGACACCCCCAAACCCCTGAAAGGAGAGGATTCTCTCCTTTACCACTCTTTGTCGAAAAACGAAGCAATTCATTGGTCATCTTCCTCCTCCGCTCTTGCTAAAGCCTTTTCATGTATCATCTTAAAGTAGTTCTTGCGGTCAAGGAGTACGAGTATCAGAGGAAGCAATGCGCCACCACAACATGAGGAATATACAATTACATTGTCTCTTACACTATCAACCCCCCAAAATTGAATGAACCACCGATAAGACATAATACAATATATCAGAATACCCATTATATAAGTGGATAAAAGAAAAACCGCAATATCCCAACACCACCTTCTAGGAACAAGTAGAAGTATTGCGGGTAAACAGAATAGAAACAAGGCAATGAAGATGCCGATAAAATAAAGCTGTGGAAAAAGACTGCCCGAAATATCACTCGAATAACAGAGGACATAAATAGGGATTCCTACTATCGGTGCGAGAAATAACCATCCAATAGCTATCTTAGTGATAATAGGGAACTTAAATCTTGGAACACGCTTCTCCTGTTCTTCGCTCATGGTTCAACTCTCCTAAATTATCCCCGCAGGGCCCCACTTCCTCATCTCGTCCTTGGTGTGTCCCAGTCGATTGATAAATATTTCTTCGTTGTGCTCGCCGAGCGTAGGCGCGGGACGCTCGATGCAGCACGGCGTCTCGGAGAATTTGTACGGCGTTCCGGGATATTTGATCGGCCCTGTCTTCGGATGATCGACCTCAACGAAGAAGCCCCTGGCTTCGAGGTGTTTGGACTCGACCAGGTCTTTGGGCGTGAATACCATGCCGAAGGCGATGCCCGCCTCCTGCCCACGATGGTACAGCTCCTCCTTGGTGTGCTGCATCGTCCACTCGGTGAGCAGCGTGTTGAGCACCTCTCCGTATTTGTGCCGGTCGGCGTAGTCCTGAAACATCTCGTCTCGCGCCCATTCGGGATCGCCCATAAAATGCACCAGCCGCTCCCACTGCGCCGGCTCCCAGGTGATGAAGACGGTGTAGCCGTCCTTGCACGGCAGTATGCCGCCGTAGGGCGCGCCCAGCCTCGCCCGTGTGATGACCTCGCCGTGATTGGCGAAGCGCGCCATGTCGAGGCGGTTCAAGGCCATGATCGATTCCTGCTTGGATATATCGATCCACTGGCCATTGCCTGATCTCCTTTTGTGGAAGATCGCGCCCAGCGTGGCGATGGCGGCATTCAATCCGCTGTCGTACTCGCCGACGAATGTGCCGAGGCGCAGCGGCGGCTGGCCCATATTCTCGACACCGCCCGGCGTCAGGTAGCCCTCGCCGCCGCTCTGGAAGCTGTTGAGCGGATAGGCTTTATAATCGCGATAGGGCCCGGTCTGCCCGAACGGCGTGATCGATGTCATAATAATGTCGTGGTTAATCGTCTTAATATCGTCGTATCCGAGGCGGTGCTCCTGCATCCAGCCCGGCGCGTTGTCCTCGACGATGATATCGGCATCCTTCACCAGTTCGAAGAAGATGTTTCTGCCTGTCGTTGTGGTAACGTCGAGCGTGATGCCCAGCTTATTGGTGTTTAAATAAAGAAAAAGGCCGCTCCCTTCCGCGTCAGGTATGTCGTTAACGAAAGGGGGTGACCTTCTCGCTATGTCGCCGTAGGACGGCGGCTCTATTTTTATTACCTCGGCCCCCAGGTCGGCCATGAGCCTGGTGCAGTAGGGCCCCGCGACCATCCGGCATAGCTCCAGGACCTTCACTCCACCTAATGCCGATTTCGGCATGGATCTTTATCCCGCTGCGCCCAGTATCGTGATTATCGGCAGAAGACTTCCCGGGTGCCCGCCCTGGTTGTGGGACAGCCCCAGCTTGACGTCTTTAAGCTGGCGCTCCGGCAGCTGGGCCTTGCCTTGTATTTGTTTATATACCTCGTAACATTCGCGGACGCCGCTGGCGCCGATGGGGTGGCCGAAGGATTTCAGCCCGCCGTCCGCATTGGCCGGCAACTCGCCTTTGAGCGTGAAGACGCCGGCGTCGATGTCCTCTTTGGCGTGGCCCTGCTTGCACACTCCGATGGCCTCAAGCGTCATCAGCTCGCTGATGGTGAAGCAGTCATGGAGTTCCAGTATGTCGAGTTCCTTGCGCGGGTTCTTGATCCCGGCCTCTTTGTACGCCTGCTGTGCCGCCGTTATCGTCTCTTCCAGGTGAATATAGTCGTAGTCGGCGTCCTCCTTGCCCAGGCTGGGGCCGATGGCCAGTCCGATGCCTTTTATCAGCACGTAATCGTCGCGGAATTTCTTGGCCAGGTCGGCGCGGCAGAGTATGGCCGAGGCGGCTCCGTCCGTGTTGCCGCAGCAGTCGAATAATCCCAGCGGCCATGCGATGATGGGGGCGCTGAGCACCTGCTCCAGCGTGACCTCGCGGCGCAGGTGTGCCTTGGGGTGGCGCGCGCCGTTGTAATGGTTCTTCACCGAGATGCGTCCCAGGGTCTCCCGCCCTTCCTGCGGCGATATGCCGTAGTGCTGGAAGTATCTGGTGGCGGCCATGGCCCATCTGCCCGGGGCGGTAACGTTGACGCCCAGCGCGGGGTGGATGTAACCCGCCGGGAGCCCGGCCAGGCCGCTGTCCTTGAGCTTCTCGAAGCCGACGCACAGCACTATGTCGTAAACGCCGGCGGCGATGGCGTAGGAGGCGTTCCTGATGGTCTCCATGCCGGTGGCGCAGAAGTTTTCAAGACGTGTCACGGGTATCCGGTCCAGCTTGAGCGGGCCGGCGACACAGATGCCTCCGACGCCGGAGAACGCGGTGCCGCACCAGCACGCCTGGATGTCCTTCTTCTCGACCCCGGCGTCCTCGTAGGCCTCATAGGTCGCATCGATGATCATGTCGTCGGCGCTCTTGTCCCAGTTCTCTCCGAACTTGCAGCACCCCATGCCGATTATTGCTACCTTATCTTTAATGGTTCCCATTCCCATTATCCTCGTTTCTCTATGCTTCTCGCGGAATACGGCACTTCCAGTAATAAGTGTGCATGTTGCCGGCGTCGTGCAGCTTCCTGAAGGTCATCTCGACGGGTATGTCCGGTTTCACCTTGTCCAGGTCGCGGTCCGTCATCTGGCAGTAGATGCCGATGGCCCCGGCCTTGTCCTCAATATGAACCTTGGCCACTACCGTCGGCGGATCGCTGCTCATGGCCAGGTTATCGATAGAATATGTATACAGGATCCCTTTCCTGTCGGAAAGCCTGACGCTCTCGAACTGATCCTTGGCGCCGCAGTATATGCAGACCCGCTGCATGGGGTGGAAGGTCCGGCCGCACGCCTTGCATTTGGAGCCGTGCAGGCTGGTGAGCTGTTCGCGCTCCCGCAGTGCCACCGGCGGGAAGGCGTTGGCGCCCTCGCGGGCCTGTGATTCGAGCGGCATGAGCCTGCGGAAACGCACGTACTTTTCATACGTGGCCAGGTCCAGCTTGGAAGCCAGGTGCGCTTTCATGCCGCGGCGTTTCTGCAGCTTGGTTATCTCGTCGGTCACTTTCAGGAGTATGGCATCGGCCCCGTCCCCGTAGTTCGCCAGTATAATGCGGTCCCCCGGTTTGGCGCTCTCCAAGGCGGCCACCAGTATCATCATGGCGAAGGCCGCGCCCGTATTGCCCAGCGCCTTGAACATCGGGTCCTGCATCTGTGTCTTGGGGTCGAAGCCGAGCGGCTTGGCCATCTCGGCATGTCGCCTTGAGTCCGGCGCATAGAGCACCACTTTGCTGATGTCCGCCGGCTTCAGGCTGCACTTCTTCATCAGGCCCTTGATGGCCTCGTTGATGTTTCGTGTATAGCCCTCGGTCAGGACGAAGCGGTCCTCCCACGAGCGCACGAAGGTGTCGTTCTCCGTACGCCATGTATCGACGATGTCGTCGGCGTGTGTGTAAATCTCCTCGATCTCGCAGATGACGCCCTCTCTGCCGATCAGCAGCGCGGCGGAGCCGTCGCCGAATTCCTGCTCGTTGCCGGACTGCGGCTGGGCTAACCGGCAATCGGCGGCGGCGACCACGACCCGCTTGGCTGAGCCGCTCTTGACGGCGTCGCATGCAGCCCTTAGCGCCGTGGTCCCGGCCCTTATGGAATCGCTGAAGTCTGCGGCGAACATATGGCGGCGCAGGTCGCAGGCCTGGGCTACCAGGCTGGCTGTCTGCTTCTCTCTGTACGGCGGGGTCGTCGAGGCAAAATAAAGGCCGTCCACGGTCTCACGTTCAAAACCCTTGAGACAATCGATGACGGCCTCGACAGCCATAGTAGCGCTGTCTTCGTCGAAGTTGGCTACCGATCTTTCCCCGCCCCCGGAGCCGCGGCTCCATGCCCGGCCTATTTCGTCACGTTTGAGGCGATAAATAGGGACATACGCCCCATATGATACTATTCCGATCATTTAACCCCCGTTCTGTGAAGGTAAAACGTAGGGGCGAATAATTATTCGCCCCTACATTCAAAATTTTGTTATTTCTTGCCCTCTTTCTTGGCATCTTTGCTGTCCCTGTCCGGCTGCGGCGGTGCGGGGTTGATGTAGCCCTGCTGCAGGATCTTCGGCACCATCGCTATCATTTCGTCCGTGGTGAACGGGCCATATTTCAGTTCTTTATATACCGATTTTACTTCGATGGGCTCGCTGTAGATGCCTACTCTGCCGCCCTCAGCGTGGAAGACCTGACCATTTATGTTCCATGCCTGATCGGTGGCAAGATATATGATGATCGGCGGGATGTGCTCGGGTCCCGGCATGGCCAGCATGAGCTCGGCCTCTGCTTTGCTCATAACGCCGGCCTCTACGCGCTTCCATGTTCCCTTAACGACCTCGTCGCTCATGGTCATACGTGTGGCAGCTATCGGGGCGAAGGCGTTGCATGTCACGCTGTAGCGTCCCATCTCCCGTGCTATCGAGCGGGTCAGGCTGACCACGCCGCCCTTGACCGCGCCGTAGTTGACATGTCCCATTGTGCCGCGCCAGGCATCGGAGGTGACGTTGATGATGCGGCCGGACTTCTGCTCGCGCATGAGCACGCAGGCGTGGCGGCAGGTGTTGAATGTTCCCTTGAGGTGCACGGCGACGACGGAGTCCCACTCGTCCTCGCTCATGTTCCAGATCATCTTGTCGCGCAGCATGCCGTGGCAGTTGACCAGGATGTCAATCTTGCCGAATTCCTGCACGCAGGTCTTTATCAGCTTCTCGGATGCTTTGAAATCGACTACCGAATCGTAGTTGGCTATGGCCTTAACGCCGATGGCCTTTACCGCGTCGACTACCTTATCAACAGGCGTCTTCTCCGCGCCGGCGCCCGATCTGTCGGCGCCTATATCGTTGCATACAATGTTTGCCCCTTCTCTGGCGAGGGCTAGACATATCTCTTTTCCTAGACCACCGGCGGCACCGGTGACAACTGCATTCCTACCTTTTAAGTGCTCGCTCAACTCTTACCTCCTAGGCGAATGTTACGGTTAAAAATATACCATATAGCAACTGCCTTTTGCAAACTCATCTCTGGCTATGGCGTACGTTTGTGTAATGGGGAGAGAGGATTTAAAATATCCAACCCCCTTGGTCCCCCATACTTGGGGGATATAAATAGATTTGGGGGACACCCCCCAATATTTCGGTCATCGTGTAGGGACAGACCCCTGTGTCTGTCCAAATGCGACGGTTAATTATCGGTGGCCGATAGGGCGAACACAGGGGTTCGCCCCTACAATACGGTTTGGGGTTCGGCATTTGTATAGGCACGGCGCACCGCGCCCCTGCGTCTGGGCAATGGTGGACGCCGCGCGATTCAAGGATCGTCCTTATCCTTGACAAATTCATCGTACAAAGAGGATAATTAGGTTCGGTTTGACACGTAAAAGGAGGAAGTCTTCCGCATATGATGAAAGACTGGCAGGAATGGTATAAACAGAGGACGATCTCCGCGGAGAAAGCCGCCAGTATGGTCAAATCAGGGGACCGCATCGGCTTCACTGTCGGCAGGGAGTCTCATACTATAGGGTTAGCTATCGCAGCCCGTCTTGGCGAGTTACAGAACGTTAACGTTTACGTGCCTACGCCGGGCTATGATTTCGGGTGGTACGACCCCGGGTGGGAGGATTCTTTCAAGATAACCTGTTCCTTCCCCCTCGGCATCAACGAGCAGATGGTGAAGGAAAAGCGCTGCGATATCGCCTTCGGGTCGCTCTTCCCGTTCGACCTGCAATATTTCAAAGAAGGCCTTGACATCCTGCTGACCGAAATTTCCACTCCCGATGAGAAGGGCTTTTGCAGCTTCGGGGCCTCGCTGTGGAACAAAAAGCGCCAGGTGCAGGAGGCCAGGCTGGTCATCGCCGAGGTCAACGATAAGCTGATACGCACCTACGGCGAGAACTACATACATGTCTCCGAGATCGACTACTTCGTCGAGCATCTGTCTCAGATGGGACAGGTGATGGGCTCGGGCAGCCTGCTCGGCAAGAAGGAAAAGAAGGAGCCCGACAAGTCGATGAAGCAGATCGCCAGGTACGTCGGTTCTATTATTAAAGACGGCGACTGCCTGCAGATCGGCGTCGGCAGATACACTGAGCCGCTGATTCAGTTAGGCATCATCGACGGGAGAAAAGATATAGGTTACCAGTCCGAGGCCACCGTGCCGGGCATCATCCGCCGTGTGCGCGAGGGCGTCATCACCGGCAAGTACAAGACCGTCAAACCGGGCAAGGTGGTCATCACATCGGTCGGCGGGGACACGCGCGAGGAGATGCAGTGGGTCAACATGAACCCGCTCTTTGAGCTGGTCGACGTCGATTACCTTGAGGACATCCGCATCATATCGGCTATCGATAACATGGTGACGATTAATCAGACCCTGTCCATCGACCTCTTCGGCCAGTCATCGGCGGAGAGCCTGGGCCCGGAGCTTTATAGCGGGGCCGGCGGACAGGTGCCGTTCCAGATCGGCGCTCTGCTGTCGAAAGGCGGACGCGCCATAACGGTGGTGCCGTCCACCGCCTCCGGCGGCACCATATCGCGCATCAAGCCATTGCTGCCTGAGGGCACCAATGTCACCATTCACAAGAACCTGAGCGACCGCGTCGTCACCGAGTACGGCATCGCCGAGCTGCGCGGGCGCAGCCAGCGGCAGAAGGCAGAGGCGCTCATCAACGTGGCGCATCCCAAGTTCCGCGACGAGATCAGGGCCGCAGCCAAAAAGCTATTCGGGTTGTAAGCGCGCAAGCGTTTTAAATAGGAAAAAACGTTCAAAGGAGGACGATTGAGTTACTGTAAGTATGAGGTCAACAAGAAGACAAGGGTGGCCACCCTGACCTTCGACAAGCCGGAGAAGCTGCATGCTCTGGTCCCGATGAAGGATCTGGAGGAGGTCATCGCGCGGTTGTACGATGCCAGCAGGGACGACAACGTGGCTGTGGTCGTATTGAAGGGCTCCGGCAGGGCCTTCGGCGCGGGCTATGACATCGATGCTGTGCGCTCACGGCGCGGCCTCGATGAGCCCAAGCGCCCGCCGCAGCGACGGCGCTACTGGGGCGTTGATGAGTGGTGGGGACGCCGCGGCATCTTGCAGGCGATTCTTACCTGTGACAAAGTCACCATCGCACAGGTGCATGGCTACTGCTACGGAGGCCACTTCGAGATCATGTGCGCCTGCGACCTGGCCATCTCCAGCGACAATGCGATATACACCCACCCCGGCTACACCTACCTCGGCATCGAGGGGCCGATTCCTCTATACGTTTATATGATCGGATGGCGCAAGGTGAAGGAGATGATGCTCCTTGGCAATCCGCTGAACGCTGAGGAGGCCTGCAATATGGGCCTGGTCAATAAGGTAGTTCCTCTCGCAGACCTTGAGAAGGAAGTCACCAAGATCGCCAACCTCATCGCCACACGCCCGCTGGATGGCATCGTGATGGGCAAGAAGCACTTCCTCATGTCCATGGATATGATGGGCTTCTCCGCCGGCTACGACATGGCCAGCCTGGCTCATACCCTCCTGAGCAACCTCAAATTCGGAGAGAACGAGTTCAACCTGATGAAGGAGCTCAAGACCAAGGGCCGCAAGGGCATGTATGCGGACAGGGACAAGACCTACAAAGATCAGAACTGGCGTCCTGAGGATATCAAGAAGGGGGCCAAGAAGCCCGCGGCTAAGGAGGCAGCAGCTAAGAAACCAGCGGCTAAGAAAAAGAAATAACTTCGTATCAAGTCGATGATATATAAAAAGCCCTCCGTACAGGAGGGCTTTTTGATTTGTTGCTTTGAATCAACCCTCTGGAATCCCCCTTGAAAGGGGGAAACAACATCCAAACCCCCTGTTAGTCCCCCATACTTTGGGGGACTTTAGGAGTTGGGGGACACCCCCAAACCCCTGGCAGGAGATTTGTCTCCTGCACCTCTTTGCTTATGTGTCGCAACAAAGCAGATTAATGATAGGCACTACTCTATCTCGATTATGACCGAGTAATCGCTTTTATCCAGCGGGAACTCGGCTGGTGTGCTGTAGCAGCGGTCGATATATGCCATGCTGCCGTAGGGATAGTTGCCTGCGAAGGGGATGGCCTCAATCTTATACTGTCCGGGTGCAACCTGGACGGCATTACTGCTGTTCCCGTCACTGCAGGTCTGCTCCGTCTGGTTCCACGAGACGCCTCTGCTTTCTCCGTCATGCAGCATGAAACTTTCGTTTAAGGAATATCCCGTGTTGCCCAGCATTAGTTGCCGCCACTCGATGCGGTTGTCGCTGTAGTTCAACTGGCCTATCCTATACAGTGTGCTGCACATCTCGACGTCGCCGCCGGTATCGTTGGTGATGCTGATGTTCACAGTCTCGCCCTGAGCGTACTTTGCCTTGTCGCTAACTACGATTAGTGATTCATTTTGAACTATTGGGTTTGCAGTGAACTGCATACTCTGTGTTGCAGTATTATCGCTCAGCCATGAATCCAGAATGCTGAACTGCACCTGTGTCTCGTCTACTTGCTCCAGCTTGAACAGCGGGCCGCTGTTATTGCCCTCTGTAAATTCGTAAATATCCCCTTTCTTGAAGTCCTTCAATGTCTTCGCCCAGTTCTGTTCCAGACAGATTGCATAGCTGCTGCCGGGGGTAGAGTATGCGGACCACGCCGGGATAAAAACGCTCAGTTCAGCGGTCCCGGCGGAAACGTTGACGGAATGGACAAAAAGGTCGTATTCGAAATCCTTGCCCGGGAAGGTTATTGTGGCTTCCTGTCCGGACCCAACGGAGAACATAGATGTAGTGTGGCTCGGCCAGAAGAGCACTGCCAGCACGAATATCATTATCGCGACTATTAACAGCCGTGCTTTTATGATTGTTGGAGATCCCCAGGCAAATTTCATAAAAGTGTTCTCCTTTTGCTCAAAGAGGTGTTCTTCACCTCGCCAATCTGGCCAAAAGCGGTGGGTTCAGCCCATAGACTATTGAATTGCTTCTGTGAACTGCTCAACAGTCAGGCCGGACTTTTGAATTAGGCTTCTCAGTGTCCCACGAGCTACATGCGGATGATTGGGGATAGACAGTGTGGCGATATGCCCTTCCTTTATCATGATGATATGGCTTCCCTTCTGTCGCGCAACCTGCCAGCCAAATTTTTCAAAAATTTTTACTACCTGATTTGGCCGGAGCAAAGGTACTGGCGGCATTACACAGGAACCTCGATCTGCTTGGTTGCAATGGTCAGCGGCATTCCTTTTTCAGCGCGGACTTCGATGCACTCTTTGATTGCGTCTTGAATATTCCGCTGGGCTTCTTTCTCGGTTTTCCCCTGGCTGACGCAGCCTGGAATTGCCGGGCACTCCGCTATGTACATTCCATCTTCATCGCGGGTTATAGTTATTATGAACTTCATATCGCCCTCCTCCTTAATAATATCAGATATTGGGGCGGCAAATACAATGCATTCATTTAGATTCTCTATGCTAACACTTGAGACAATCCGCCGCAAGGGCATGTATGCGGACAGGGACAAGACCTACAAAGATCAGAACTGGCGTCCTGAGGATATCAAGAAGGGGGCCAAGAAACCCGCAACCAAGAAGGTGGCAGCTAAGAAGCCAGCGGCTAAGAAAAAGAAATAGCAGTACGAATATTTGAACGATAAAATAGAGCCCTCCGATAAAGGGGGCTCTATTTGCTTAAGAACTTGTTAACTCTGTTTTGAGCATTTGCCCGAATGTTGTAGTAGTAAAAAGGATAATCAAAGGTATGGAAAACTCCTTTAGGGAATGCTACTGGATTTTGAGTTGATGGTCCCGGAGACCATATATTTGCATCAACAGTACTGCAAATCAACACACCTTTTGTTTTGTCAATTTGAGCATCAGCAGACGGCGTCATAAGTTCAAAATTTCCATTTGCATCTTCTGCTACAGATCCATTTGACTTTAATAGTATAGAGCCTAAGTTGTAACTATTATCTATGAATGTTTCTTCTGTAGTCCAAGTAAGTGGATTGATGACAAGGCCCACTAGTCCTGATAAGACTGGATTGACACCACCAATCACAGGAGCTTCAGTATTCCACGAAATTATCACCCCAGTGTCGTCGGCACCTGTGGCAAATTTCAAGTGCGGATTATCAGCAAGGTACTGAGCAGTAACTGGATAGCCGATAACATATGCAGCAATCATTCTGCTATATACATCCGGATGATCTTTCATGTATCCGGCCAAAAGGTTAATCAATACATTTGATCCTTGTGAGTGTGCGGCTAAAATAAACGGACGGCCGTTGTTGTAGTGCTTGATATAGTAGTCAAAGGCCGCAACGGCATCTAATGTTGGTATGCCTGCGATAACTGCGTCGTGTTCTGCTAAAGGCAAAGCTAAGACATATGCTGCGTCCGCTTGTCTGTAGTATGGTGCATAAATATTTGCAAAGGTTTCAAAAGCAGTCGCTTGTCGCGCGAAGGCTGAGGCTGAACCTGCTAACATGGAAGGATTGTCGATATCACAAATGTCTGGATCGGAGTTATTAACCTTTTGCCAGGCAGTTGGATAAAGGTAAAAAACATCTACTGCTTTGACCGTAGCAGGTAAAGACAACCAATGCGCAGCTTGTGAATAATCAGTAGCTACTGGTTCAGATTTTGAACTATCATTTCCGCATGCTACAAGGGTTAAACTTACCAAAAGTGCTATCAGTACTAATAGACCGTTTTTTACACTCACGTCCTATTCTCCTTTACAAAATAATCACTCGCTTATCAGTGTTCCGTAGCTCTGAATCTTCGTCTGCATTTCAGGGCTCAATTGTTTGACAAGCTCTGCATTGTACGAACCACTGGGCATTGAACCTATCGGAGTGTTGAATATCTGGTGAGCCGCGATGGCATACGACCGCGATTTCGCTGCTATCGACCCGTCTTTGACTGCCGGATCGACGTCGGTCGTAGAGATTGAAATTGTATTGTCGCTGTTGCGGACAATCGTAAACATGCGGAACTCCTGGGGGAAATCCCGTAATGAGGCTGTTTCAACCTCCCAGAAGCCGAGTTCAGGACGGTCTGGATCCGGTGAGGGGAATGCGGTAACAGTATTCCGGTGAACATGTCCCGACATCCACAGGATGAGATTCGGATAGGTATGAAGTTTGGCTATCAGCTTCTGCTCGGATACCGGAGAGAAGGGGCTCCAAAGCATTGAGGAATTCGGCAATTCGTCGCGTATCGGTATGTGCGCAGCAATGATCATGAGCTTACCTTCTGCCTGACCCTTATCAAGTTCACTTACAAGCCAGTCATATCGTTCATTGTCAAGAGAGGCATATGCTGCATAGGAGCCGATATCGGGATCGGTGTCCTTTTGGGTATCGTCGAGCACGATGACCTTGATCGGTATATCCGACTTCGGTTCAAAAGCATAGCAGGCAAATCCCGTTGAAACGTCAGTTTGATTGAATCCATGTCCTTTTGGACTTGAAGTGGTATTAAAAAATTCGCTCATCCACGCACTTCTTAAAAGTGAACGGCGATTGGGATCGGCGGGTACAGTTGGAGCACCATCCGGGAAGTCACTGACAGGTCCTGCGCCTATAATGTCACCGTATGGCGTCCGGCCATCGATTGCGCCCATATAGAAACCACGGCTGTCTAAGAAGAGAGGGTCAGTAGAATTAGCACCCAGATTGAGGATATCCTCGCCGGTCAAGGTCTGTCGGATGTAATCGTTCAGAGGGAATGCACCCATCCAGAAATGATCGTGGTTGCCGAGCGTCTGATACCAGGGGATCGTCGTATTAAGCCCTGCCGCCTTGTATTCGTCCTGATAATCATTGTAAGGTCCGGGGACAGGATCATCCTTAACACCGGAATCGGGGTTAATCGTCTTACCGTCAAGGACATCGATATACCATCGTAGTTCGTTGTACTGATTGTTGTTGATTGCATCGCCCAGAGCGATACCGAAATCAAACGGATCTTGTTTGTGAAGGGCGTTGATCGTCTGGACGGCTGCGTCGAGAACCTGCGTTGTAGAGAGCATACACGCTGAATATGCCGAAGGATTACCGCCTTTGTAGCCGGCATAGATTCCCTGGGCAGGAGTTTCCTTGTCGCTGATATGGATGTCGCTCATGGTAAAGAAATGCAGAAGTCGTGCCGTATTGCTTGCTGTTGTACCGTTATAAGCAGCAGGCATAATATCGAGCCGCTTTTCGGCACTGATACCTGCACCATAACTCCAGTTGCCGTAGCCGTTTGCTGCGTACTTGGAAATCTCATAAGGAAAGATTTTTGCCGCACCCGAAGGTACTGTATCAGGTATAATCGTCCTCTGTTGAGTTGTCTCAACATCGGAAGCAATCGGGTACCCCTTGAGCTGAGTTTGCTGGCTGGAGTTGCATCCCGCTAAAGGGAAAATCAGCATGCCCAATAGAAAAATTAAACAGAACTCTTTAAATTTATGAAATAGTCTCACAATGTCCCTCCTCAGTTACTTGGTAAGGTATTGTTTTCGATGGACGGAAGTATAGGGGGGCTGTTTTTGCTTGTCAAGGGACATTATGCATCTAAAGGCGGCAGCCAAGAAACCAGCGGCTAAGAAAAAGAAATAGTTCGTATCAAGTCGATGATATTTAAAAAGCCCTCCGCAATGGAGGGCTTTTAGTTCTCGGCGGAGTAGTGGGCACACCCCACCCTACGGTTTTCTAAAAGGCGTCTTCAAAATACTGTTTTGATTATCTTTTCAGTTCCTTGAATAAGGTCTTCGACTTCGTTTCGTTTCGGCTCTCGCCCTTTTGAATGAACGCAGAGATTTCTAATATCGCCTAAGAGTTCGACGAAGCGCCAATTGGGAGTGTCAAAAATCCCTGCTGCTTTCAATTCATTGTTTAGCTCTGCGATAGTTGGGTCTTTTTTTTGAATAGTAATTGAATGAGCAGCTGCAACTTGGCCTAAATGACGCTCAAGTACAACGCCTGCAACGGCTCCCGCTGCTCTTAGGTGACCTTTTTTCAGTAGTTCGTTTGCTACAGAAAGCTCGTTGTCAAATAATTCTGCTTGCAAAACGCCTTTTATATTAACCAACAGTGAATCTATTCTAGTCAGCGCTGACTCAAGTATTTCTATCTGAAATGCAAATCTTGACAGAAATACATCAAGTGAACTAAAGACTTCAACTCCGCCTCTTGTCACTGACAGTCCAGATAAATAGTCGCTTATAGTGTATATAGATGCATCTATTACCTTTGCTTTACGATTATTTACTCTATAATTATCCTGGAATTCAATATATCTTTCAGGTATAAGTTGACGAACGACTGGTAAGGATTGTGTATACCATTTCTGATAATTTAGCGTGGTCTGATCATGTTTCTTACTTAATTCTAATGTTTTGCTATCCTTATTGCCTCTTCTTACAAGTTCTTTTGCAGATTCAATCTTACGCTTGTCAGTAAGAGTCTCTTTCCCATACTTGATAAGATTCTCGAGTTCTTGTTTAATAACGTCTGTCTTAATCTCCAAGTTTGTGCTCCAAGTTTACTAGATAGTGGATCTTGTTATCGCTATGCCTCTATTAACACTAGCATTATATATTGGATATAAGCATGGGTCAATTTGTTACCCAGTGAGGTATTAAAGTATTGATAAAATATGAACTGGCGAAGGTGGCACTCACCTTCGCCAGCATGAACTTACTTTATCCCGCGCCAGGCCTTCTCCAGCCCTTCGCGGAAATCGGGGTGCGCGATGGCGATCAATGCTTTGGCGCGCTGAGTGAGGGTCTTGCCCTTGAGCTCGGCGATGCCGTACTCGGTGGCCACCATGTCCACATCGTAGCGGGAGACGCTGGTGATGGTGCCTTCGCCAAGGCGGTGCACGATGCGCGAGACGTTGGAGGTCTTGCCCTTTATCGCCGAGTTGAAGGCTATTATCGATCTGCCGTTGGGGGCCACCGCCGCCCCGCGCAGCCACTCCCCCTGCCCGCCCACGGCGCTGATCTGCACACCCTTGATGGTCTCGGCGTTCACCTGCCCGGTGAGGTCCACCTCGATGGCTGAAACTACTGTAATGAAATTATCAAACTTTCTGATGGTGTTGGGATCGTGGGTATATGTATAAGGATACAATTCCAATTTCGGATTCTTGTGTATGAACTTGAACAGCCTGTCGCTACCCACCGCAGCGCCGCTCACGGTCACGCCCCTCTGGTGGGCCTTGCGCTCGTTGGTGACCACGCCGCTCTCCATCAAGTCGATGATGCTGTCGCTGATCATGCCGGTGTGCATGCCCAGGTGCTTGCGGTTCCTCAGCGTCTTGATTAGCGCCTCCGGTATCGCGCCCACGCCGATGCACAGCGTATCGCCGTCCTTGATGCGCTCGCTGACCACGTTGGCCACTTTCTGCTCCTCGGCGCCGATGTCCGGGTCGGGCCACGGCTGCACCGGTCGATCCACCTCGACGATGTAGTCGAACTCGCTTATGTGCATGAGGGTGTCGCCGTATGTGTACGGCATCTGCGCGTTCATCTGTGCGATGACTACTTTAGCACACTTTGCCGCATCGCGGTTGAAGCCGGGCACGCAGCCGAAGCTGACATTGCCCTTTTCATCCGGCGGCGATACGTGTACCAGCGCCACATCGAGCGGCACTGTCGTTGTGAATAGTTTCGGCGTTTGCGTCAATGCCACGGGAAGGAAGTCCACGATGCCTTTCTGCACCGCGTCCCGGTAATCGGGGTTCACATGCATCGTTATGATGTGGAAGTAGTCGGTCAGCTTGGCGTACGGCGAGCCCGGTATTACGCGGCTGTCGAGGAGATGAGTTCCCTTGAGCCTCTTGTGATCGGTGGCCAGTGCATCGACTAGCGTGCGCGGCTCTCCGCTGGTGCCCTCGATGAAGACCATGTCGCCGGGATGTATCGCCCGGATTGCTTCTTCTGCACTTACCTTGCGGTGCGCCTTAGTCCCCACTTCCCTCTTCCCTCCATACACCTTCTTTGTATATTTTCTTGCGTTTCTTCTCCCAGTGACCGCCGAAAACGGTGGTCTTGTATTCGTCGGGAAGCACGATTCCCTGCTGTGTGGCGTATTTTATCATGCGGGTTATCTCTACCACGCGCACGCCCACCTGGTTGGCCATGACCATGCCGCGCTTGTCGTCGAGCACGCCGTGCTCCAGATACCGCGGCCTCTCGCCTTCGTAGATGGTGCTGCTGACAGCCCAGCCCCTGGCCACGGGGATCATCATGCGCTTCATCAGGTTCTCCATCTGGTCCAGACAGGTATCGAACCCCAGCCCGAAGAAGCCTACGGTGAGGTATCCCGCCACCTTGTTCTTTAGAAGCTGGGTGAATATCGCATAGTAGCGAACTCGCGACCATAGAATCGTCAATGGTGGCGACAGCGTCAGTCCCCATGTCGGCGCGCCGAAGATGTATCCATCGGCCTTAACCAGCTTGTCGTATATGGCATGGGCATCGTCCTTAATCTTGCACGGCTTCTTGTTCTCGATGCACCACTGGCAATTTTTACACATGGTGATGTTCTTATCGGCCAGCGTGACGAACTCGATCTCAACCTTGCCCAGGTCGCTGCTCATGGCCTCGGCGGCCTTCAGGCTCTCCTTAACAAATGTGTCGCAGTTGCCGTTTAACACCGGCGTCGCCGACAGGCCCAGAATCTTTATATCTACTTTACCCATTCTCTCTAATTTCCCCTTTCAATTTGCTCGGCTCACTCGCCAGATTATAGCTAGATTTGAAATCAGTGTCCACCCTTTTGTTCCCCCTGGTCCCTTAGGAAGCGCTCGATATCCTGGAGCAGTTCGTCGCTCGGATGTTCCGGCAGTTGCTCCTCGTTAGCGGTCTGCTCCGCAAGGCGCTGGAAATAGTCGATAAGCCCGCTGGCCTCCTCCCCGAAGGATTCCTTCAGCTGCTTTATTTTATCCTCTATCTGTTTATCGGTGTCTTTGGCCCACTTGTCCATGTCAGCGAGGTCGATCTCCAGCTCTGAGATCTGGGTCAGCACCTCAAGCACTGCCTTGGAAGAACGGGGGTTGGCGATATGGGTGGTATAAATAGGTATCTCGCCCAGAAGGCAGATGCCCTCGATATTCCTGTGCTTGGCCGCCCCCAGGAGCAGGCCGTTCATCCCGCTGATGCTTCCCTCTTTCAGCTGGTTGATATTGTATAATGCGAGTTCACTCAGTAGTTCGCTGTTAGTCACGGCAGCTGAGACCTTGGGTTTTTTTGTGTGGTGGATATGAGTCGGGGCTGCGGCGAAGGTGTGCACCCGCTTGACATCGAATTTCTCGGCAACATCGAGGACGAAGTTTGCCAGCAGGTAGCCGTTGGCGGCAGGCTGGGATTCGCCTGTAAAGATGATCCAGTCCCTGGAGCCTTTGCCCTCTGCGAAATAAAGTTTATTTTCCGGGAACTGGAATTCTTTGACCACACTGTCCTGGACATACACGCCGTTTAATTCGAAGAATTCCTCCGGTGAGATGAAACCGAGCTCTTCGGCCTTCAGCTTCTCGATTAAATACTTGGCAGCTATTATCGCTACGCCGCCCATGCCGGGCCAGGCCGCAATAAGATAGGGGTCCCTCAGCTTGGGCTCTTTAAAAAATACGATCTCTTCGATCTCTGGCACGTGAATGCTCCCTTATGAAAATTCTGATTAAGTGCTAATCAACCCCCTGTGTCCCCCACTCTTGGGGGATATTGGAAATTGGGGGATACCCCCAAACCCCCAGCAGGAGAGAAATCTCCTGCACCTCTATACGCTAAGTCATTGTCCGACTTGATCGGATAATCCAGATCGGATTCAGCCCCCTTATCCCCTAGTCTTAAGGGGTTTGATGAGGATGGGGGATATCCCTAAACCCCCGGCCCTTCCGCAGAAGGACACCTCTTTTTCATTATACGCTATAACATAGGGAAGTAGCTCGCCCTAATGGCGGTGAAATTCTTCTGTACCTTGTCTTTGCCCTGGATAATCGAACCCAGCTCTGTGCTGTGCCCGGGGAGCACATACTCGATGTCGAGCTCAGCCAGGCGTTCTATGCTCTGCTTGAGCTCCTTGCCATCCCCGCCGAAGTCCGTCCTGCCGACGCCGCCGTAGAACAGCAGGTCGCCGGTTATGATCAGACGTTTTTCAGGCCAGTACAGGGAGATAGAGCCTGGCGTATGGCCCGGCGTATTTATCACGCGGAGCGTAAGCTGCTTTCCCAGGTTCAGCTCTCCATCGACTAAATAGAAGGACGGCTCGAAGAATATTTCCTCTCTGGACTTCTTGGACATATATTCAAATACCGATCCGAGGTATTCCATTTCCTTTTCATGCAGCGTAACCAGCGTCTGATCTGGAGCCCCTTCCTTTTTCTTACTCATCTGCACAAGGGAGCGGCTTGCCTCAAAGTGGTCCCAGTGGCCATGTGTGTTTATTATCAGGCCAATGTCCTCGGGCTTTATCCCGTCCCGGCCCATACTGGCCAGCAGGCGCTCCAGGCAGCGTTCTTTCATCTCGTTCGTAACGTGGCCGGGGTCGATGAGGACATGGGGACGGTCGCCGCCCA
>Ga0315291_10003970_pt1 | contig 18990 bp, 14 predicted proteins | sample YL17G12_20_MG_FD_203070 | JGI IMG/M metagenome (GOLD analysis project Ga0315291, IMG submission 203070) | Sediment microbial communities from Yellowstone Lake, YNP, Wyoming, USA - YL17G12_20 | ecosystem: Environmental > Aquatic > Freshwater > Lake > Sediment | place: USA: Wyoming | collected...
AGAAGAGCCCATGCCATGGCTGACAAGACAAGAAATCTTCTGCCCCTGCCATCCCACCACCGATTCCATGCCCCCGCCAGAAGAAAGCCCCATGGATAACAGGCAACAAGATTGGGATGACCACCAGCAAAACGCATAACCACGTTTCCGCTGAGGGCAATGCTCAGCCCCCCCAGCAAAGCAGTAAGCGGCGCTACTCGCAGCGAAGCCAGCCACCACATCGCCGCCAGCGCCACCAACATTTGAATGACAACCCACCAAAGGTTGATGGCTGCCGGCAATGGAAATGCCATGAGCAGTGGTCCCAGCGGTCCAATGAGCGCAAGCTGTCCCTCCGCCCATTGCGGATACCCGCAAAAAATGAGATGATTCCATAGAGGCAAATGCCCCGCGCGTAAGGTCTCCTGCACCCATGACAGGACATTCACATGATATCTGAATATATCTCCGCCTTCTAAAGATTCGCCGAGCACTTCCGTGTTGAGGTGAAGAAATGTTCCCGTGTGCAATGCCGCAATCATCAGCAACGCCGCAAGATAACACAGAAGCCATGCCCTTCTAAGCCGATGCCTTTTCATCATCATACCCATAGCATTAGAAATCTGTCAGAATTCAATAGTCAGTTGTCAATTGGAAACGACTTGGAGGTTATCGAGTTTTCAGGAACTCCGAAGTCGCATTTAAATAACCTTAACCTCCGATGAACGCCAATGAACGCCGATTTAAGCGGTTAAAACATGGGAATTTTTTATCGGCATGTGTCGGCGTGTATCGGCGGTTTCATATCCTTATGTTAGTTTTCGGAATTCCTGGCCCCCAAAACCTCGAATATCTTTTTCGTTTGACCAGCGAATAGTTGCAGTATTAAAAGGGTTTTTAAATTTTAGTTTATAGCAAGTCCCGCATTTTGCCCAATCGGTTCATGAATAGAACAAATATTCGAGGAGGAATAAAACAAACAATTTGGCATATAAATTGAACTTATGGGATAGCCCGACCCCCGTCATTCCACGGCAACGAAACAAGCAAGAGCAAGCCCATGGATGATTCTCGCGGTTCTCCTTTCTCCCGCGTCAAGAACGCTGCCGCGGCTCATCCCTTTTTCTCCTGGGCGATTGTTTATGGCTTGTTCCACTTCCTTCTTATCACGGCCACCTTTCGCCACTACGGTGTCGTCTGGGATGAGACGATCCAGGCGATTTGCGGAAAGCTCTCGCTGAATTTCTTCACCTCCGGCTTCAAGGACACGAGCACCTACGATTTCCAGAACATTCGCTTTTACGGTCCTTTTTTCGAGATACTGACGACCATCGTCGCCCCATGGAAGACGATGCCCAACTATGCGATGCGACATTTTCTCACGGCGCTCACGGGACTTGGAACGGGACTCGGCGTCATCGCGTTCGGGCGCGCGTGGGGCCGGCTTTCGGTCTCCATCTTCGCGTCGCTTTTTCTGCTCCTCATGCCGAGCTTCTATGGACACGAGTTCTTCAATTCCAAAGACATGCCATTCGCCTGTGGCGTTACTTGGACCTTGTTCGCGCTAACACGGTTTCTGGCGGACAAGGAGCCGGGCTGGCGAAAGGCCATCGGGCTTGGCGTGGCGGCGGGCCTGACGCTGGCGATACGCCCCGGGGCCGCGCCCTTGCTTGTGGCGTTTTCCGCCCCGGCAATGGCCTTGATTGTCTGGCAACGCCGTTTCCAACCTATCTTGAAGCCATTATTGATCCGATGCGTTGCCGTTATTGCGATCGCCTGGCTGCTCATGATCGCTTTCTGGCCCTGGGCCTATGCTTCGCCGCTTCTGAACCCGCTGAGAGCCATGATTGAAGCCTCGCACCTTCATGCAGACATTTATTCGCTCTACATGGGCGAAACCCTGAAGATCAACCTTCAACCCTGGCACTATCTTCTTGTCTTCACCCTGATCACCACTCCGCTGCCGCTGCTTCTCCTGGCGGGGGGCGGCGCCGCCGCTACGCTCAAGAGCCTCCCTTCCCTCGGGCCGGATTCGGCGAGCCTGGATGAGAATAGCGTCCCCCAGAGAGGACGAAAGGCGCGGCGTGAGGCAGCCCGCGCGCAGCGGCGGGAGACAAACAAAAGGAGGCCTCCTTCCCAGGGGGTTGGCCGGATCGCCGACGATTTGCCTCTGCCCGCGTGCGTGCTTCTCTCCTGGACTTTGCTTCCGCAGGGGCTTTTCCTCGTTCTTCGTCCGAATGTTTACGACGGCATCCGGCATTTCCTGTTCATGCTGCCGGGGCTGGCTCTTTTCGCGGGCGTGGGAGCAACGGCGATGCTTGCGCGAATCCCCGCAAAGATAAAGCGTTTTGGCGTCGCGCTGCTTTTGCTTGCCTGCCTCTGGCCGCTGCCAGCAATGCTCCGCCTGCATCCCTACGAATATACGTATTACAATGAGCTGGTGGGCGGCTTGAAGGGCGCGGCAGGGCGATTTGAGACGGACTACTGGCTGCAGAGCTACAACGAAGCCGCCGATTGGGTCAATCTCGAGGCGCGCAAGTTCTCAAAGCCCGTGCGCGTTCTGGTGGCGGCGAACGATCTGTGCGCCCCCTGCGCGCTGAATCGCTTCGGTCCCGGCGTGACCATGAAGACCACGTGGGAGCATGGACAACAGGGGACGATTCCTTCGGATTGCGACTACTACATTGGCACGACCCGCTACGAACTCGCTGAGAATTTCCCGGAGTCGCCAATCGTCCACGTTGTCGGAAGAGAAGGCGTGGTCTTCACCGTGATCCGCAGCCGGCGCTGACAATCAAAACGGAAAATTGTGATTGGACTCTCCCATAAGTTCAAATTGGGATTCGCCAAATTCTCAGAGAAGTCAGCTGCGGCAGGAACTCCGAAAAGTCGCAGCAAAGAATATGAAGTAACCACAGATGAACACCGATAAACACCGATGAAATTAGTTTAAAACCGGTTTACTCCCTATCGGCGTTGATCGGCGTGAATCGGCGGTTTCATATCCTTATGTTAGTTTTCGGAATTCCTGATCGAGGTTTGGGGTTTTCGAGCCAGGGACGCCCGGACTGGTAAGCTTCGAGGTGTTTTTTCATAATCACGGCAAGGTTTTTCGCGCCCGCCGACTCGACAATCCTGAGAGCCTTTTGGACCGTCTCAACCGCCTCGGGAAAACGTCCCGCGGCTGCGTATGCGGCTGCCAACGTGTCGAGATGCATCGGATTTCTGAAATTCTCTTTCCGGCATACCTCCTCCGCCAGTTTCACCGCCTCCGCCCCGTTCCGGAATTTCTCATCCTCAATCGTTGACAACACCCACGCAAGGTCGCTTTTCACATCGAGCCACTGCGGCTGTATGGTTATGGCTTTACGATAATGCTCGATGGATTCGCCGAATCGGCAAAGGGAATAATAAATCTCTCCGAGCTTCTGATGCGGTTTGGCAAAGGAAGGGCTCATTTGAACAACCATTTTATAATGCTTCAGAGCCTCTTCTTTCCGGCCCAGTTCGAGATAAGTATTTCCGAGATAAAAATGAGGCGCTGGCGAATCAGGGGCGGCAACAACGGCTTTAAAAAAATACATGACGGCTTCCTGTTTTCGCCCCAACCCGGAAAGGGTGTTGCCCAGATTACAGAGATTTACTTCATACCCTGGATTCTGTTCGACCGCTTTTTGAAAATATCCAAGCGCTTCTTCCGCTTTCCCCTGTTTCAATAATGCCGCCCCCATGTCATTATAAGCCACATCATCATCAGGTTTCAGATTGATAGATTTCCTGTAAAGGGCGATAGCATCCTCCGTTTTTCCCCGGTCGAAAAGACTTTTCCCCAGATTGTTTAGGGCAAGCCAGGAAGAGGGATTTTTATGAAGCGTATCCTCCCAGAGGGTTTCCGGATTTCTGTAAATTTGGCTCTGCTTGAAAGTCAACCAGAAGAACGCGCCTGAAACAATAACTGCCGCAACCTGTCCAATCCTTTTCATTTCCTGCCCTGACTTTGAATAATAATGCGCGATGCTCCCGACCGCCAGGGCAATCAGACCGGGCAGTGCGATATACTGCCAGTGGTCTGCCACGAGGGAATACTTCATGAAATAAATATTCAATAAACCCAGTATGGGCAAGAGCGTTATCAGATAATATCCAAAGCCGAACAGAATGCCGCGCCCCCACGACGCTCTTTTCATCCAGAAAACGCCAACACAAAGCACAATCAACGCCAACGGAATATAGGACAGGAGCGAAGTCGCGCCAATCTCCCAGCGGGGATAGGCGAAACTCAGATTCACGGGAAGAATCGCCTTGTACAAATAAAACCACACGGCGCGTCCCGAGATCGCCAGCCGCGACGCAAAGCCGTCGTTGCGCACAACCTCCTCCCCTATGGCACGGTTGTACTGAAACCAGATGGTGACAAGCCCCAAAACCGCCGACAGGACACAATAGGGCGCAATCCTTTTGAAATCCTTAAATGATACCTTCCCATTTATCCACCACAGACACCCGAGCAGGACGACCGGAAGCATGATGACGGATGTCTTGCTCAAAAGCGCAAGGAGAAAGGAAAAAAGGGAAAGCATGTAAAGCCCGGTTTTCCCGCTTTTTTCCAATTTCAAAAACAGGAGCAAGGACAGCATGAAAAAAAACAGGGGGAGGGTGTTTTTTCTTTCGGTGATCCAGGCGACCGATTCCACGCAGACCGGGTGAATCCCGAAGAGAAGCGCCGCCAACCAGGCTCCGGGAATTTTCAATTCACGGAGAACGAGCCATAGAAAAATTGTGTTAAGGCAATGGAGAATGATATTGACGACATGATAACCGGCGGCATTCATGCCCCACAGACGCCATTCGAACCAGAGCGTGGTGGAAGTGAGGGGGAAATAATCGGGCGGCTCCGTCGAGAACCAGAAGCGGAAAAGTCCGTCGGGCGCCTTTATTAGTGGATTCTCCGTAAGGAAGGTGTCATCATCCCAGATAAAACCTGCTTTTGTCACAGGGATATACGCCATGAAAATGATAAGCACAATCAGGCAGGCAAGGCTGAAATCGCGCCAGGTTTTTGCGACACCGGTTGTCTTCGCAGTCGGGACAGGGTCACTCCTTTTTTCTCCGGCATTCCTTATCTTTCTTTTGCTTGCCATATTCTAAAACCGTGGATAGCAGCGCGGGCAGTGGCGTTCCGGGTCGTTGCGTCGTTCAACACCGCTCCGCTCATCTCTCAGTGAGCCGGTCTTGCCATGTCAACTACTCGCAAATGGGCATAACTCAACGGACAATTTTAAATACTTGCTGTTCCTCTTCGATACGTGCCTTTTCCGCCTGAGCGCGCTCAAACGCTTTCTGATAGTCCTCTATCCGTCGAAAATAGAGAAACCGCTCGCGCTGAATGGGCAACTCGTAAGGATATTGCCGGGCGGCGGCGCGAAGCACTTTTTCCCCAAAGCGCTCCAGGGTGAAAGGCCCGACTCGTTTTAAACTGGAATCGAAGCATAACGCGCCGAATTTTCCTTGTTCGAGAGCGGAAACGACAGGCGCCCAATCCCAGAGCCCGCGCCGTTCCAAATCTCCGTAAATGAACGGGTTGACCAAGAACGGTTCTCTCCTCTCATTTACTTCATAGGTCAGCTCCTCGGCAAGGATTGGGCCTGAGACACCGTTCAGAGCCGCCTGTGTCATCCGGTCACCAAATTCGGCACTCGCACCCCTCAGCGCTCCCCAGCGCAACAATTCCTTGGAATGTAGCCCCACGTATGCTCCCAGAACAAGAAGAGAAAACACCGCCATCGCAATTTCGCCGTAACGGCGCTTCCCGAAACGAGTCCACAATTCCCATAAAAGAAGTCCTGAAAAAGCGGATGCCAATGCCGTCACTTCCAGAAAATAATGAAAAGAAGAGCCGGAGCGCGCAGTCAGGGCGCACGAGACCGCCGCAACTGAGAAATACACAAATGGCAGTGCCTGAAGCGCAGGTATCGCTTTCGTGGGATTTATCGAGCCTCCCTTGATTCTCCAGCGCTTCGGATTTTTTTCCGCTGAGAGAAACCACCCTTTCATCCAAATCCCCGCGAGCAGAAGGGCAGGAACCACCGCCAGCCAGTTTTGCTGAAAATACAATGCTAAATAAGTAAACATCTGGTCAGCAGAATATTGCCCGGAGGAATAGATGGCAACCCACTTGAAATACTGCCCTTTCGTCAGGAGCTGCACGCTTCCATGCAGCAATAATCCTGCGCCTCCGAGCAGGAGAATTGTGCGAAGAAGCCGTTGGCGCTTCCATCCCAACACCCACAGAACATAAGCTGCGGAAGAAAAAACGCCTGTCTGTTTGGCATAGGTGGCGAGAGCAAGCAGCAAAATCCCCAGAAGTTCCCGAAATGTCAGAGGGTCTTCCTTCGGGGTTTCCGAGGGCTGGGGAGCGCCGCTTCCGCCGTGCGGCATCAAAAGCGCGACACCCCCAATGCTCAAGAAAACCGCAAGCATATCCACGCGCGCAAGCGGCGTCAGGGTATTCACCCAGGAAACCGAGAAAAAGAGTAACCCGCCGACCACCGAAAAAATCCAATGCGCTCCCAGGCGCAAGGCAAGAACAACCAAACAAAAGGCAATTCCCACTGTTGAAAGCAGGGAAACCAAACGCCCGGCGAAGAAAATCGGCACGCCAGTTTTCAGCGCAAAAGCCACAAGCGCCAGATACAAAGGAGGATAATTGCACCCTATAAACGGAGGTCCGGAATCCAATGGCGCATAAACTGGCTTTCCTTCGGAAAGGAACTGGCAAAATCTCAAGACGAGCGCTTCGCCATTTTCCAAACCATAAGGATACAGAGCATATATAATCCCATTACGCAGATACACCATGGCAAGCGCCAATAGCGCCAGCAGTAACAAGGACCATGGCAAAATCCTGGGCGCTTCGGGAGAATCAGGAACTTGCATGGAAAGATACTCTGTCTGTGTTTGTCGTCGCTGACGAAGAGACATGGGGTCTGGCTTGGGCATGAAAACACCTCCAACTTTCCGGTTTTTGCGTGGAAGGCGAAACCCGGCATGGCCTTATCCCCGGCAACACGTTTAAGCTGATAATTGATTCCACCTCTGCACTGCAAGACAAAATCAATCCTGACTATATCACTATGAAATTACGGTTTTACTCAACAGGGCGATTATGAAAAGAATAAAGGCTGATACATATAAAATGCCGGTATGTTTTTCTTCATACGGGAAATAAGACAGGACGGCGGCAAGAAAAAAGCGCAAGGGCAAAATATATTCGATTCTTTTTCATGATTCGCAAATATATGCGCGACAAATAGCAATAGAGAGATATTTTCAATTATTTTCCCTTCTCCATTTTCCGTAAAAGAATATCACGCATCTTCAATCCCATAGGATGGTCGGGTTTCAGGCGGAGCAGTTGATCCACCGTCTTTGATGACTCACTGACCTTTCCAGCCCTGTAATAGATTAATGCGATTTTATATAATCCTTCCGCTTTACCCAGACCGTGTGCCATCGCCTTTTTCGTATAAAGAATTGCCTCATCATATTTTCCCTGTTCAATATACCAAATTGCCATGAACTGATGAAGTTCCGGAATACCGGGCAATATCTCCTGCGCCATCTGAAATATTTTCAACGTATCCAGAGAGTAATTTTTCTGCGCGATTCGCAACATACCCAGGGCAAAGAGCGCCCTGAAATGATGAGGACTATCCTTGATGGCACGCTGGAGTTCGTTTTCGATACCTTGCCATGAGGTGGGTTCTACGAACATATTCTGAATTATTTCCAGATTTGGGACGGGATTATTTGAAAACGGAATAGGTTCCGGAAGAATTTTTGAGGCACGACGGGCAACAAGGTCTTTAAACTCAGGCAGTTCTTTGACAAAAACCATTCCATAATCGTCCCAGAATACAAGTTTCCAATCTGACCAGGAATGGATAAGGGCAGGGATGGTATTTTCGCCCTTTTTTATAGGCGGGCGGGCGCAACTCACGATGGCGTAAGTAATCCGATATTCATCAAAAAGTTCCCGCCAGAGCCTCCTGTCATAGGTTGATTCAACGCGTTCCTGAAGGGCGCTGTTGAGGCGGGTGTCGCCAAAAATAAAAACCTTTCGCTCCGGCGCCAGCCGCCACAGAAGGTAACCCCCATTGCCGAATTCATTGTAAATATTCCCCCTGATGTTTTCTTTCAAAACAAAATTGACAGCCTCCACCGGATAACAGGATTCATCCACCCCGAATCTAAACATGGGTTTGAAATCATTATGAACATTAAATGCCACGATAATTATAAGACATCCTGTCTCTATTCCAAAAGACGTTATACGCAAGACGGGGCGGAAGGAACGGGTCTTTTCGATAATGAGTTTAAGTCCATGCGCCTGAAGGGGAGCCAGACAGATTGCAAGATAAGGATAAAAGCGAAACATGCGGAAGGTCTGGAAGAGAAAAGCCGCGAGCAGAAGGGGCAGAAATATTTTATTCCCGTCAAACATCCTTTTCCAGCCAGGAAGGGATATTAAAAGCGCCAAACCTGAAACGCCGGCAAAAAATCCCCAACCGGGCGGCTGGAATTCAAGGATATAACCCTTTTGACCTTCTGTCAGGGCATAAAAAGGCGTAATCCATCCATCGGGATTCAATAAGGTTACTGCGCCAAGCGCCATGAGATACATAACCAGACCCGCTGGAGATATTTCTTTTTTCGTTGGTCGCCTGTATCGTTTCTCAGGCAATCGTAAAATGTTTGATATAACAAACGCCCCGCCAAGAAATAGACCTAATATGCAGGAGCTGTGCCAGTTCGCCCAATAAAACTGGGATACTAGAAGAGGGACGATAGGGATTTTGCCCACGCGTGCGCCATGTTCATAAAGCCAGATGTGGAAAGCCATAATCGCAAAGGTCAGAAGTTCAGGACGAATGGTAAAACGATACCGGCTCCCGACAATAACTATGAATATGGAAAGAAAATTATAAAACGGCTCAACACCTCGTTCCGCAAGCCATCCCCAGACTATTGTGATAAGCAACCAGACCCAGATAACCCGAATGCCAACCAGGATATTCCATCCGCCAATTTTGTAAAGCAGGGCAATAAGGGTCTGAAACTGCCATTGGATATCGTGCCATGGGATGTCAGGGGGAACTGTATATGTGAAAATATCATGACGGGGAAGCGAATGATTCTGAATAATCCATTCTCCGGTTTTCAAATGCCACCAGATATCAGGGTCATCAACGGTGAATAAAGAGAAAATGAGACCAAAGGCAAGGCAGAGAAAAAATAGAGGGTTTTTATATCCCTTAATCAGTGAGAACGACTTTTGTTCCTTATTTATCAATTCAATAAATTTCCAGACGATTGAATTATGGAAATTTCATTTTGTTTTTTGCCTTGTATATTTTGCGTTTTTCATTAATCAGTGTTTTCGCACAATTTCCTTAACGCGCATGAGCCGGGTCAGATTGGAGCGCTCCAGCTCATTCATGCGCATGACGATGTCGTGGATGGTTTCCTCAATGGTCGGGATAAGGATGTATTCAAGGGCGTTGACGCGGCGGCGGGTGGATTCAATCTCCGTGGCGAGGATTTCAAGACTGCTTCTCTTTTCCGCCAGCCCGAGTAGTTTCGGCAGGACCTTCTTATAAAGCGCTATGGCAAGGTCGAGGTCGGCGCTCGTTGTCAGATAGCCGTATTGCCCCGTGCTGACCTCGCCCTCTATCTCCATTTTCGGGACACGAACGTTCATGATGTTCTCCCAGGAGACACTGACAGTGAGCTGGCGTTCAGCACTCGTCATGAGCGCCTCCCGCAGGTCAATCGGTGTCATGGTTGCGCGGGCAAACAAAAAATGTTTATGCGCCCCGAGAATGAATTCCTCCACCTCCTGGTGAAGCGCCTTATATCCCTTTATCATCCTGAGGAAGTGCCGCATAAGTTCATCCAGCTTGTCCTTCAGGAGCTTATGACCACGAACGGCAACACCCAGCCGCCGCCTCAGATTCATGAGCTCCATTCTTGTTGCGCTGACTTCAATCTTCATATCAGGTTCCCAGATTGGGGGCAAGTAGCCCCAAGCAAGCAGATAATTATCTCTTCGGGAGATATTTGTCTATGTATTTATCATTGATACGCTTCAGCTCGGCACGCGGGAGCAAAGTCAGCAGTTCCCACCCGATTTCAAGGGTATTTTCAATGCGACGGTCCTCATACTCTCCCTGGTTTACAAACTCCATCTCAAAACGGTCTGCAAAATTGAGGAACTGCTTGTCCACCGGCGACAGGGCTGCCTCTCCGAGGATGGTCGCAAGTTCCTGCGCCTCCTTACCGCGGGCATAGGAGGCAAAAATCTGGTTTGCCCAGTCTGGGTGGTCATCGCGCGTTCGCCCCTCTCCTATTCCCTTGTCGCGAAGACGCGAGAGGGATGGGAGGACGTCAATCGGTGGATAGATGCCCTTGCGGTGCAGACTGCGGCTTATAATAATCTGCCCCTCTGTGATGTAACCAGTCAGGTCGGGGATGGGATGCGTCTTATCATCCTCCGGCATGGTGAGAATGGGGATTTGCGTGATGGAGCCCTTACAGCCGCGGATGCGCCCCGCACGTTCATAAATGGTGGATAAGTCTGTATATAAATATCCCGGATAACCACGGCGACCGGGGATTTCCTTGCGTGCGGCGGAGACCTCCCGCAACGCCTCGCAATAATTCGTCATGTCAGTCAGGATGACAAGGACGTGCATATCTTGCTCAAAGGCGAGATATTCGGCGGCTGTGAGGGCGAGGCGCGGAGTGGCAATGCGCTCAATGGCAGGGTCATTTGCCAGATTGATGAACAAAACGGCGCGCTCAATTGCGCCGGTCTTCTGAAAATCTGAGATGAAGAAGTGCGCCTCTTCAAAGGTGATACCCATGGCGCCGAAGACAACGGCGAACTTCTCCTGGCTCCCCAGCACCCGAGCATGGCGGGCAATCTGGGCGGCGATTCGGGAGTGGGGCAGTCCGGCGCCTGAAAAGATGGGCAACTTCTGCCCCCGCACAAGTGTGTTCAGTCCATCAATCGTGGAAAAACCCGTCTGAATGAACTCGGATGGATAGTCACGCGCATAAGGGTTGATAGGGTTTCCGTTTATGTTCAGTCTTTTATCAGGAATGATGGAGGGTCCATCGTCAATGGGGCGTCCCAGACCATCAAAGATACGGCCAAGGATATCGGGCGAGACACCCAGCTCAATCCCGCGTCCGAGAAAACGGATGGAGGAACCCTTCACGCTCATGCCGGTGGTGCCGCCAAAACTCTGAATAAGCGCCTTGTCCTCATTGACCTCCAGAACCCTCCCAAGTCGACGCTCGCCCGATGGGAGCTCGATCTCAGCCAGCTCCTCATATTTCACACCCTGGACATCTTCCACAAGTATCAGGGGTCCGACGACTTCAGTTATGGTGAGGTGTTTCTTGATGGTCACAGTTTCCCAACCTCCTCCCTTACCTTTTGAGAAAGGGCGTCAATTTTTTCAAGCCTCTCCTCGGCAGTGTATTTCGCCCTGGCGATTTCCGCCCTCACGGGATGGCTGATGATTTTCTCCAGTTCAACGCCACGCCCAAGCGCCTCCATGAAGGCATCATGGGCGCCCAATATCAAACTCAGGAGCTTTTGCTGCTTCTTGAATGAGGTATATGTGTCAATCGGGTCAAAGGCGATCTGGTGGAGAAAATCCTCCCGAATTGATTTGGCGGACTCGAGAAGGAGCTGGTCATGCATGGATAATGTGTCGCGTCCCACGAGCCTGACAATCTCTTCCAGCTCCGCCTCCTTCTCTAAAATCTCCATTGCGCGGTTCCGAACCCCAAGCCAGTCCACACCTGTCACCTGGTTGAAATAGTCCCTTAATGACTCAAGATAGAGGGAATAACTCAGGAGCCAGTTGATGGCGGGAAAATGGCGGCGGTATGCCAGCTTGCTATCCAGACCCCAGAAAACCTTCACCACCTTGAGCGTTGCCTGGACAACAGGGTCGGAGAGGTCGCCGCCCGGCGGGGAAACGGCGCCAATGATGGTAAGTGTCCCCTCGCGTCCGTCCGGTCCAAGGCAGATAACGCGCCCCGCCCGTTCATAAAATTCCGCCGTTTTGGTCGGGAGATAGGCGGGATAACCCTCCTCACCCGGCATCTCCTCCAGACGACCGGAGATTTCGCGGAGCGCTTCCGCCCAGCGCGAGGTGGAGTCCGCCATGACCGCCACATTGTATCCCATATCCCGGAAATATTCCGCAATTGTGATACCTGTATAAATGGACGCCTCGCGCGCCGCCACCGGCATATTGGACGTGTTGGCAACAAGGACTGTGCGCTTCATGAGCGGCTCGCCACTCTTGGGGTCTTTCAATGCAGGGAACTCAAGAAGGACATCCGTCATCTCATTTCCGCGCTCACCACAGCCGATATAAACAACGATATCCGCATCAGCCCATTTCGCCAGCTGATGCTGAACAACTGTCTTGCCACTACCGAAAGGACCGGGGATGCTTGCCGTGCCGCCTTTTGCGACAGGGAAAAAGGTGTCAATCACGCGCTGACCTGTGGAAAGAAGCTGATTGGGGGCAAGTCGTCTCTGATATGGTCTCCCCTTGCGCACAGGCCATCTCTGGAGCATCCGGATATCATGAATTACCCCCTCTTTATCCTTCACCCGCGCAATCGTCTCCTCAATGGTAAAGCTGCCGGAGGAGATGTCGATAACCTCTCCTTCCATTCCGGGCGGGAGAGAAATGCGATGCTCTACAAGAGTGGTTTCGCGGACACGCCCCAGGAGGAAACCGGCGGAAACGATTTCACCCTGGCGCGCAACCGCCTCAAATTCCCATTTCCGTGTGCGGTCTAAGGCGGGAATGTTCACACCGCGCGTTATCAGGTTCCCCGTTTTCGCCATCACCTTGTCAAGGGGGCGCTGAATCCCGTCAAAGATGGATTCAATAAGTCCCGGACCCAGTTCCACATTCAGCGGCTGATTGGTAGAGACGACCCGTTCGCCCGGTCCGATGCCCGCCGTGTCCTCATATACCTGAATTGAGGCGCGGTCGCCATGGAGCTCAATAATTTCCCCCACAAGCCCCATCTCCCCCACACGCACCACATCATACATCTTGGCACCCTGCATCCCTTTCGCCACAACAAGGGGACCGGATACCCGGACGATTTCACCTCTGAGTTCTTCCATTAATGCCCACCTGAATTATTGATTTATTGAGTCATTGAGAGATTGAATCATTGAATGATTTGGTATTTACAAATGAATCAATGACTCAATGAATCAATTATTTTACACCTTATCCATGATATTGGAAATGCCGACCGCCTTTTCCACAATGGTTGAAATTTCCTCAAGTCCCATCTTTTTCCTTGAACGGCAGCTCGGGACTTTCATGAGGAGCATCTTTTTCATTGCAGGTTTTAATTCCTCACCCAGCATGCCGGCAACTTCGTCCGTCAGAAATACAACGGCATATTTTTTCACGCCAACCTCACTGAGCGCCGAAAATGCCGTCTCACGGGTCTCAGCGACGTAACAATCCATCCCCAGTGAGCCAAATCCCAGAACCGTATCATGGTCAGCCACGAGAGCCAGCTGTTCAGACATGATATGTCATCACCCTCTTTCGCAAGTCTTCCAGAGGAAGGCTGTTCTTTTTGGCGACCATTATCAGCCGTATGAGACCTATCTCATACAACCGTGTCACCATATAGGCGATTATCGGCTCAGGTCCAAATGTGATATATCGTGCTGGTGTAAGTTGTTCCATAAGAAGGTGCGCCTTTTCCACCTCCAGCATGGTCAGCGTCCCTTCAGTCCGATACTCCTCAAGCGATTTGACCACCATGTTGTTATAAGGCGTATGTTCAAAAATCCGCCCCAGCTCGCGGATGTTGGTCTCCCATGTGTTTTTAAAAAATGAAAGGGGCAGTTCCCCATTGGGAATGAAAAATTGCTCGAACTGCTCCCTTGAGCGCCCCGAGATGCGGATGCGGATAAAGGTGTCAACGTTCGCAGTATCAATCAGATGGCGAAAATAGTCGACAAGGACGGGGCGTTTTGCCGCCTCCGCCCCCGCAAGCTGTGCAAGGGTCAGGGCACGGTCAAGTATAGCATCAATGATTCGCAAATTTGGGGACTTTTTCCATGCCTCCCTTACCTCTGCGCCCGCTTCAACTATCCAGGCGGGGAGGTCTGTAGCGCCTTCTCCCTTTATAACCTGCCGGAGTAAGTTTAAGTCAAAACGCCCCAGGGTATAAAAAGAATCCGGCTCCGGCGCACCACAGAGGTTAGACTTGAAGAGCATCTTCAAATTCTGTATATCAAACTGAAAAACAAAGAGGTCGGTCAATTCCGGGTCGGGAGAAATGGAGTCAATGAGATTGATGAGGCTGCGAGTCTCAAGTGAAAGCATCCGCTCAAAATCGAGCGTCTCCTCGGTCTCCACAACTTCCTCGCCATAAACGGTGTCGCGGAGTTCACTAAACACATCCTTCAAGGTATCCGCCTCAACAAGGTCACGGATGATATCGCGGTCAAGGAGGCGATTTTCAAGGACACGGACACGACCCACTGCATACAGATGCCGGTCTTCCGCTTTGCTTCGCATTATGTCGGGTAATCGTGTCACTCTTCATTCCTGCCGTTCATGCACAACCCCATGGATATTAAGCCCCACTGCCCAAAGACTAATTCTAAATATCCGCAAAGAGAATCTTTGCAACATCCTGTTCCAGACGCTGTCGTTCCTCTTGTACAAGATGTTCATAGGTGCAGTCTATCTCTATCCTCTGTGTCCGGACGAGAAAACCTCCCCCGAGATGTTCTGTCAGGGGGACAACCTTGCAGAATTTGGTAAAGACCATCCCCCACAATGCGGAAAGCAGAAGGGTGTATTTGTCCGCATCCGACTCAAATACAAGAATCTCACAGGGCGTGTCAGGGCAAAAACCACCAAGGATATTCTGAATTAACAGTCGGCGGCTTTCCGTCCGGAGATTTTTCACCTCTTCCGCTGCCTTTTGGAAAACTTCATCCATGAGGTTGCAACGGACCTGCAGGACTTCCTTGCGTATCTCAAGATTGGCAATTGCAATCTTCCGCTGCCTTTCATTCTTAAAACCCTCTGTGGCTTCATTAATGAGTCTGGATTTTTCCTCCCCAGCGCTCTTTTTCCCCGCATTGAGAATCTCATCCGCCTCCCTGCGTGCGGAAGAGAGAATCCTCTCAGCCTCATCTCTGCCTTCTGAGAAAATCTTGTCGATAATCTTCTGGAGAGCCATCTTAACTAAGCCTCATCCAATCTTCATGGGGAGAATGATTAAAAGCGCCGCCACAAGTGCCATAACGGCATAGGTTTCCACAAATGCCGGAAGAATAAGCGCCTTGCCTGTCTGCTCAGGCTTTTTGGCTACAATCCCGATTGCCGCCGCAGCCACCTTACCCTGATAAATCGCCGAACCATACTCCACCAGCCCCGCACTGAAACCGATAAACAATAGATTCAATCCCTGGTGAAGGGTCGGCATGTGAACATTATTAACCTCCAGCATATTCAACTTTACGACGGTAATTATAAAGAAAATAACAAAGCTGTAAATCCCCTGGGTCCCCGGTATGGCGACAAAGGGTATCAGCTTCCCGAATTTATTGGGGTCTTCTGTCACTACCCCTGAGGCAGTCATGCCTGCAATCCCGACACCCATGCTTGCGCCGGTTGCCCCCAGGCCAAAGCACAGACCTGCCCCTAACAAACCCAAAGCAAGACCCATTGTTGAACCGCCTGCTGACACTACCGCTTCCATGTCACTACCTCCTTATACTCATAATCTTACCAGTCTCATTCCCTCACAAGGCATGAAAAAAAGCGCCGGAAAATTTCCAGTCATACCTTATTACTGTGCCCTTACTGGTCTTTCCTGACCTCCACAAATGTATTCCTGAGTCCAAAGGGCTCAAATCTATATCCGCCGCTTGTGTAAAACTTTGGAAAAAATTCCACAAACTGGAGACGTGTTGTATGTATGAATGCCCCAAGGACGTTTATCAACAGAAAGACAAAATGTGCAACAACAAGAATGATGATGGTGAAGAACCATCCAATGTAAGGAATTGCAAGGAGGAAGAAGGCGATTATATTTATCACATTAGCCATAATCCCTGAGGCAAGCCCCAGCGCAAAAAGACGGCAATATGAGAGAATATCGGAAATAAATCCCGTTACGATGCCATACACTGTCCAGAACCCCAAGCCGAAGCGTAATAAGATATTTTTTTCATTGCGTCCGGCGAAAAGTAAGATAAGGGCAATACCCGTGATTGAAAGGGACAGCCCAAGAGGCACACGGTATATCCCCACCGGCACACCCGCCGCAAATAAAAGCCATGCAAATGGGTCAAAGAAGGCGTCTAAGAAACGCCGTCTTAAAAGAAGGTCAAAGAGCTTTAATAGCACACCCCAGAATAGCTGAATATACCCAACCACCAGCGACGCCAGGAGAAAATACATGATGTGCTTCCCCAGGGGGTTAATGAACTGCATTTTCAACAAAACCTGTTTCAACCAGAAATTTGAGGAGGGCAATGGCTTATCGGAGGTGTCGGTGAAGAGATTGCCAAGCCAGCTGCCGGTTATGGCGCCAAAGATGATGGCGGAAATCGCTGAAATAAAAAGCATGGTCAAAAATTTTTTCACACCCGGCGCCAGCTTTAACTTCCATATCATCCAGCCGGTCAAAAGCGCCAGGGCGAGACCATATCCTCCATCACCGAGGCAGAAGCCAAAGCCGATGAAAAAGAACACTGCCATGCTCGGCGTCGGGTCGGATTCACTGTAATTGGGATTTCCGTAAATCCCGAGCACTGACTCGTATGGGCTGATGAGGGGCGGATTTTTCAGGATGATAGGAACATCCTCACCCTCCAGCGGTTCATAAGTGCTGATGTCCACATCCTGGGTAACCTCTCTGAGCGCCATTTCAACGCCGGTAATCCTTTTCTCGGGAATCCAGCCTTTAACAAGAAACGTGGCGCGCGTCTCGCCGCAGAATTCCTGCGCCTTCTTTCGGAGAAGGGAATTATCCAGATGATTAGCCACAACCTTGAGGCGCAGTATTTCGTCCCGCATATCACCGAGACGTTTTTCAATCTTCCGGGTTTCCTCAAGAATGGCGGCATTTTTCTCATCAATCTCCGCAATGAGCTGCGCAGGCGTCATATCCACACAGGGCAACACCGCTGGATGCACATCGAAATCCTGGATGATTTTATCCGCAATCGCCTGAGAGTCCCTGTGATACATGACAATAATATATTTATTCTTCTTTGACTCACTGACCTTGGCGGTCCAGAGTTCGCTGATTGCCTCCGCCGCCGCCTTCTGGAAGGGCTCAAGACTGGTCACCGCAACAGAAAGGGCGCGAATGATGACATGATTGGTGCGGCAGAAATAACTCAAAGGGACAGGCAGGTCAGCCCAGGGAAGGAGATTTTCGCGACGGGTAAGATGGGTCAAACGTTTTGCATGGAGATTTTTAACCTGTCCCTCAATGTTATTAAGTTCCGCAACGAACTTTTCATAATTGAACTCTCTCAAGACTTTTTCCGCCTCATCAGCCGTCACAGTCTCCGGTCCCTTCCTCAGCAATTCATAACCGGTGCGCTCGGGGATATAATTGTCCATGAAGCGGATAGAGGAGACCACGGATTCATAGGCTTTTTCAATATGACGCCTTTCAGGGATATTCTGCTGTTTTACACGGCTCCAGTCAAAAGTGTCCTCGCCCCGTCGCCAAAGCTTTGGGGCGTCGGCGACTTCCACATGTCCCGACTCATCCTCCGGGCATATATCCACAATCTGAACAACGCCGAGCCTCTGAAGAGCCGCAAGGATGGACTCGCGGCGCTCCAGAGGGGCAATGACAAACATCTTTTTGATTTTTTCTACAGTCATTTTTCAGTTTTAGTTAGAGGGATTTATAAGTGATTCCACAATGAACGACACGGCAGAGGGGATATTTTTTTGTCCCGATGCTATAAGCGATTGAATCTCCTCATTTGTCCGCCGGCGTTTGCCATCAATCTCCGCCAATGTTTCTTCCTCAATCAGTTTCTTCCGCTCAGTAATAATCTTCCCGGCTTCCTCACGGGCAGACTCAAGCATCTCCTTCACCTTCTGGCGCGCCTCAGAGAGGAGACGCTCCTTCTCCCTTTGCGCATCCTCGATAGTGGACTTTGCTTCATCCTCAGCGCCCAGAACCTGTTCAATCTTTTCCTTTATGTCTTCCACACAATCACCCATTCAACGCACAAAATAATTTCTCTAACAAACAGAAAATCAGCTATCTTAAAACTAAAACAGGGAAATGGTCTTTTTGGCAAAAGTAAAGGAAAAAATATCCCCACAGGACAATGTATATTTTCACAAAAGAACCCATCTTGCGCAAAAGAATCTGCAATTTCGTAAAAAAATTGTGGACAAGTTCCTGATTTCACGTGAAAGTTCTTTTGTTTTTACATTTTACCATGAACTCTTTGCAAATTGTTTTTTTCATTGAGTGGTATTTTCGACATCTTTACAGGAGCGTGCCTTTCATGAGCAGTGGAAAGAGTAAACAAGAGTCGGAGGAGCGTCAGAAACCGGCGGCGGCGGGGAAATCTAAGGAGAAAGAATCACAACCATCCCAACCGCAGGAAAATCTTTATAAAAGGGAAATGGAACGTTACCGCACCCACCTCCAGCGCGGATTTGAGCCGGCTTACAAAATCTACGGATTCACCCTGTTTCACTCCCTTTTGCCCGGGGAAAAGATGGAAATCTTCCAGCAACTCGGTTTTGAACCCAAAAATCCGGAGGATTTCTTTAACCTGGGGTGCATTGACGCCAAAAAGGAGGATTACGCCAAGGCATGTAAACATTTCCGGAAAACCATTGAACTGGCTGAAGACTTTGAACAGGCGTATTACAACCT